>Ga0315286_10000669_pt1 | contig 29478 bp, 27 predicted proteins | sample YL17G10_0_MG_FD_205038 | JGI IMG/M metagenome (GOLD analysis project Ga0315286, IMG submission 205038) | Sediment microbial communities from Yellowstone Lake, YNP, Wyoming, USA - YL17G10_0 | ecosystem: Environmental > Aquatic > Freshwater > Lake > Sediment | place: USA: Wyoming | collected... | reverse complement strand
CACGGCGTTTGCCACCACGAGGAGCATGATCGGCTGGAGGAGCGGAAGAATTATGTGGTAGAAAAGCCGCCAGGAGTTCGCCCCGTCGATCCTGGCCGCCTCGATGGGCTCCTGCGGGATCGTTTCTAGCCCCACGAGGAAGAGGATGAGATTGATCCCCAGGTACTGCCATGTCCAGATTCCGATCATGATAAAGGTGTTGAACTTCGCGTTCGTGATCAAGGGCTGAAGGCTTCCGCCGAAAAGTTCGAAAATGGAGACGAGCGCCCCCTTCTGGCTGACCAGCACGCGGCTCCAGAAAATGGAAGCCACCGTGGGGGAGAGAGTGGCGGGAATGAAAAAGATCGCCTTGAACACCGATTTCAACCGGACCTGGTTTATCAGCACGGCGATCACAAGCGCCAGCCCGACAGAGAAAACGATCGTGCCCCCGACCCACACGGCCGTGTTTTTGAGGGCGTTCAGGAGGTCGGGAGTGGAAAACACGCGGAGGTAATTCTTCAGACCCGCCCACTTGGGAGGGTTGATGACGTCCCACTCCATGAAACCGAGATAGATGGTGTAAACGACGGGGGTGAGCTCCGCGATCAGCACAAAGATGAGCGCAGGGACAATATAGAGAAAGGCGTTTTCTCGATTCGGTCGGCGCGCGGCCATCGATGGATTCCACCCCGTAGGGAAGAATGTTCGCCGGCCCCCCGCACGGAGGAGGGGCCGGCGTTGAATTCATTCGTGCGTGTCAGTACTTCACTTTGTATTTCGGCCAGGTTTCCTTTGCCTTCGCCTCGATGCTCTTGAGAACCGCCATCGGGTCGCCCGGCGTGGCCCTGAAGGTGTTGAGCTCGTTCACCGCGTGCTCGACGATCTCCACGGGAGTCGCCTCCCAGAAGCGGATCAGCTTCGTGGGGTACTTTTTCAGCATCTCCATCTCGGCGGCGAGAACCGGATCGTCCTTTTTGATGATGTCGGGCGTGATCTGCGTGGTCGTCGCGAAGCGGAGCCCCCAGAGCAGATCGGAGGCGCTCTTCGAGGTCGAGTACCACTTGAGCCACGCCTTGGCGAGGTCGAGCTGGCCCGAGTTCTTCCCCGCGCAGAGGGGGGAAACCTCGAGTATGATCGCGCCTTTCCCCTTGGGAGTGATCTCGGGAAGTATTATGACGCCGTAGTCCTTGTCCGGTACGAGACCCTGCTGCTGCATGATACCCCCGTACCAGTCCCCGAAGGGCGCGTAGGCGATCTTCCCTTCCTTCATCATCCTCGGAATGTCCTCGACATAATCCAGGTCCATAGGTGCGTGGTATCCCTTGTCGAGCATGTCCTTCCATATCTTCATGGCCTGCTGAGCTTGGGGGTCGGTGTAGTGCGCCTTACCGGTCATGAGCTTGTTGTAGTAGTCGGAATCGACCCGGTACATGATCTCCTGGAAGACGATGAAGGAGGTCCAGCGGGATTTACCGATCGTATTCCCGATGCCGTAGACCCCGTTTTTCTTGAGGAGGGCAAGCTGGCTCATGAACTCGTCCCAGGTCTTGGGGGGCTTCAGGTTGTATTTCTGGTACACCGGTTTGCTGTAGTACCAAACCCAGTAGCTGATGAGGAACGGTATGGCGTAGGGGACGCCGTCGATCGTGAGCGCCTCCTTCAGCCCCGGGGCGAAATTATCACCCACTTCGTTCCACACATCCGAAAGGTCGGCGATGAGGCCCGCTTCGAGGAGCTCGAGAGCCCTGTACCCGAACCACCACTTGAACACCGTGGGCGCACGGCCCGTGGGGAGGTCGACCTTCACCTTCGTTTTGTAGACCTCCGTTTCATAGTCCGTCGGAACGGCCTGGATCCCGACTTCATCGGCCGACGCGTTCCCCATGTTGGTCCAGAACTCCTGGAACTCGGAGTTGTCGTGAGAAAACTTCATCTCTTTCACCGCGCCGAAAACCGGTCCGTTGACGAGCGCGAAAGACAGAACGCATACGCACACCGCGAGTACGATCTTTTTCATCGTCCCCTCCTTTTGTTTGATTTGACCGACGATCCAACCACGTGTCATCCTATCAGACTTCAGTGATTAGTCAAGGGATTTTTCCCGGAGCGAATGCGCGGCCGACCTCTCCGCCCGATCGTCGTCAGAGCATCCCCGCCTCCCTGAAGCTGAAGTACCCGTCGTCGGAGACGATGATGTGGTCGATGAGGGGAATGCCGAGGATCCCGGACGCTTTCAAGAGGTTCTTCGTCACCGCGACGTCCTCCTCGCTCGGGCTCAATGCGCCGGCGGGGTGGTTGTGCGCGACGATGACTTTTGCGGCCCTCTCCTTCACCGCGTCGGAAAACACCTCCCTCGGGTGCACCAACGCCTGGTCGACGAGCCCAATAGTAACGACGCGGGTCGAGACCACGCGGTTTGCGCCGTTGAGGTTGACGGCCACGAAATGCTCCTGCCTCTTCCCCGCGAGGAAAGCGAGAAGGGGGAGCACGTCCGCGGCGCCCTTGATTGCCCCGTTCCTCGGAGCGAGGATCCTAAGCGTCAGTTCATGGGCACCCGCGATCGTGCAGGCCTTCGCCGCGCCCAGGCCCTTTATCTCGAGGAGCCCCCTCAGGAATGCGGGAAAATCGTCGTGGAACCTGAAGGCACCTTCCCTCAGGTAGTCGAGCACCTTCCTTGAGATCACGGCTAGATCCGCACCCCTCGTGCCGCTCCCGAGCACGAGCGCCACGAGCTCCTCGTCGCTGAGGTACGAGGGGCCGTTTCTGAAGAGCTTCTCCCTCGGCCTGTCATACACAGCCGTTTCCTGGATCCTGTTCATCCGCCGCCTACGCCTCCCCGCGGCTCTTTTTCGCCCGGCCGCGCACATCAATTGAACACCGGGACCCTTATTTTTCTTCCCTCCCTCCCCCGGGCTCGTTCGCGCCGATCTCGGCCCGGGCGAGGGTTTGGTCGAGAATGAAGGCAAGGAGGGCGGCGGACACCGCGCCCTGTAGGACGAAAGCCGGATTTTCTCTCACGAGCCCCGCGACGATGGGGGTGCCGAAGCCTCCGGCGCCGGCAAGCGCCCCGACGGTCGCTGTGCCGACGTTGACGACCACCGAGGTTCTGATTCCCGCCATGATGAGCCTGAGCGCGAGGGGAATCTCGACACGAAGAAGGATCTGGCGGGGCGTCATTCCCATCCCGAGGGCGGTCTCTATGTAGAGTGCGGGGACCTGTTCGAGCCCTGCGACGGTGTTGCTGATGACGGGGAGGACGCTGTAGAGGAAGAGGGCGAGGAGCACGGGCTTTTGCCCGAACCCGATGAAGGGGATCGAGAGGGCGAGCACCGCGACGGGCGGAACGGTCTGGGCGAACGCGCTCAGATCGCTCGCGATTTTCAGAAAGTCCCTCCCCGCGGGGCGGGTCACGTATATCCCCACGGCTGTCCCGACCGCGACGGCGGCCGCGCTCGAGACGAGGACGAGAAAGAGGTGCTCGCCGAGGAGCGAGACAAGGCTTGCCCGCGGGTAGATAACGTCGCGCACCCCGGGGAAGAGCGCGGAGAGAACGACGCGGAGGGCCTCCCTGTCCAGGACCATGACGGAGAAGAGGCCGGCAAGCACCGCTAACGGCAACCACCCTATGAGCGGCCCTCTCTTTCTTCCACCTGCCATTGGGAATCCACCTCTTCGGTTATGCGCTCTATGTCGGCGAGGCTGATCTCGCCGACGACCCGATCGTCCCGGTCGACCACGGGAACCACCTTGATCCCCTCCGCGAGCATCCGGGAGAGCACCTCCTTCAATGAGGCGTCCTGCCGCACCGCGATCTGCCCGGCGGTCGCTTCGGTGGTAGCCTCCTCGATCGACACCCTTTCGGACACCCTCCAGACGTTGATCCACCCGCGGAGTCTCCCCTCCTCATCGAGGACCCAGAGGAACCTGATCTTCCGCTCCTTCCCGAGGGCGCCGACGGTCGCCGCGATGTCGTCCGAGACCCCAACAGCGACGGGCCGCCGCATGACCGCCGACACCGGGAATCGTGAAAGCCGTTTCAATGCCCTGTCGGAGCCGACGAAGGAGGTGACAAACCGGTTTGCGGGGTGGGCGAGCACGTTCTCCGGCGTGTCGTACTGCACAAGGCTCCCCTTTTCCATGACCGCGATCCTGCCTGCGAGGCGGATCGCCTCGTCCAGATCGTGGGTCACGAAGACAACCGTCTTGCCGAGCCTCCTGTGGATAGCGGCGAACTCCGCCTGGAGCACCTCCCTGTTCAGCGGGTCGACCGCCCCGAAGGGCTCGTCCATGAGGAGGATGGGCGGGTCGGCCGCGAGGGCCCTGGCGACCCCGATCCTCTGCGCCTCGCCCCCGGAGAGCTGGGAGGGGTATTTTCCGCCGTAGACCTCGGGGTCGAGACCGATGAGGTGGAGGAGCTCTTCCACCCGCTCGTCTATCCTCTTCTTCTCCCAGGCGAGGAGCTTCGGTACCACTGCGATGTTCTCCGCGACGCTCATGTGCGGAAAGAGGCCTACGCTCTGGATGACGTACCCTATGCGGCGTCTCAGGATTTCAGGTCTGTACTCGCGCACGTCCTTGCCGAACACGCGCACCTCCCCGGAGGTAGGTTCCAGCATCCTGTTCATCATCTTGAGAGCGGTCGACTTTCCGCACCCCGACGGCCCGACGACCACGCACACCTCCCCTTCCCTCACCGAGAAGGACAAGCCTCTCACCGCTTCCACATCCCCGTATCGCCTGCTCACGTTTTTAAGCTCGATCATCGTTTTTTAACCAAGCCCCCCCGCTGTTTGGGATAGCCCTTTGGGCGTGATGAGCCTGACGAACGCCTGCATGACCCTGTCGGTGATGATCGCGAGGCAAATGACAGGGATGACGCCGAGGAGGATCAGGTCGGGGACGGCCTGGCCGAGCCCCTGGAAGACGAAGACCCCCAAGCCCCCCGCCCCGATAAGGGCGGCTACCGTCGTGTTGCCTATCGCCTGCACCAGGGAAACGCGGATACCGCTCAGGATGATGGGGAGGGAGATGGGCACTTCGACCCGCAGCAGCAGCTGAACCCTTCCCATCCCCATACCCTTTCCCGCTTCCGGGATCCCCGGGTCGATCACCTTGAGGCTCGTGTAGGTGTTTCGCACGATGGGGAGGAGCGAGTAGAGGGTGAGCGCCACGAACGCGGGCGCCGCGCCCACCCCGCTGATCCCGATCCGGCGCAGGAGGGGGAAGGTCCTCGAGAGATAGGCGAGGGGGGCGATGAGGAGCCCGAACAGGGCCAGGGAAGGAATCGTCTGGACGGTGTTGACTGCGAAGAAAACGGGGCGCTCGGCGAGCCTCTTTCTGAAGGCGACGACGCCGAGGGGAATACCGATGATCACGGCCGCCCCGACCGACGTCCCGGCGATGAGGAGATGGCTCGCGAGCTCGCCCAAAAACCGGTCGCTCCGCGCGTCAAACTCTCTCAGCACCGAGATCCCGTCGAGGAACCCCGCGGCAGTGAACGCGAGAAGGACGGCTGCACCGCCGAGGGAGAAGAGGGCCTTCTCGTGCTTCTTCATCGAGCCGTCCTCGAGGGCGAAGAGCACGAAGACATACCCCGCGAGCACCATCATCCACGCTCCCAACCCCATGGAGACGCGCGCGTTTGGGGTCTCGGGGGAGACCAGGATGCGCGCCGCTTTCCCGGAGAGATAGAACACGAGACACACGAGAAAATTGCCCGAGATGCCGCAGGCGAGAGGGAGCGCCCGCGATGAAGACGGCCGCCGCCCGCCCGGCCGGAGCGAGAGAAAGAGGCATACGGCGAGGGGGAACAAGAGGAGCGACATCTCGAGGAGCGTGAGGATCTCCCAGGCAGGAACCCCCGTCCCACTCGCGATCCTGTTCGGGCGGAGCTGCGAGAACCTCAGAGCGAAGGAGCACAACCCGAATGCGACGCCGAGGAGAGGCCCTTTGGTCGAGCCGCCCCCGGCCTGCGTGGCATCCGCTATGCGTCTCAAAGCCGATCGTTCCACCGGCACAGACCCCTCCGGTCAACGTTTTGCCCGTCGAAGCCCCATGCACCCGCCTCGCCGGATCCGGGTCACAGAAACTTCTTCGATTTCAGATACTCGAGAGCGACATCTGAAGCGACTCTCCCCTCCACCGCTATTTTCGAATTCAAAGTCTGGAGAGTCACAAGATCGAGGCTCTCGAACACCGGCTTGAGGATCGTTTCGATCTGGGGATGCTTCTCGAGCACGACGGCGCGGACGATCGGCGCGGGCGCGTAGACCGGCTGGACCCCCTTCGTGTCCTGGAGCACCAGAAGCCCGAGGGCCGCGAGCTGGCCGTCTGTGCCGTATGCCATGGCAGCGTTGACGCCGTCGGTACCTTCGGCCGCGGCCTTTTCAGTCTGGGCGGTGTTCCCGCCCGAGAAGACGAGGAGCTGGTCTTTTGACAGGGAAAACCCGTAGGCTTTTTCGAAGGCGGGAAGGGCGTCGGGCCTCGACGCGAACTCCTCGGAGCCCGCGAGCTTTACCTTGCCTCCCCTGGCGACGTACCCGGCGAAGTCCTCGAGGGTCTTTATCTTCCCTGACTTCGCGACGTCCATCCTGATAGCGATCGCCCAGGTGTTGTTGGCCGGCGCGGGGGTGAGCCAAACGATATCGTTTTTTTCCTTGTCGAGCCTCTTCACGGCTTCGTACCCCTTTTGGGCCGATTTCCACACCGCGGGGTCGGTACCCTCGAAGAAGAAACCCCCGTTCCCCGTGTACTCCGGGTATATGTCGATCTCGCCGTTTATGACCGCTTTTCTGATCACGTCGGTTGTCCCGAACTCGGTCCTATCTACGGCGGTGATCCCCTTCGCCTTGAGCATTTGGATGATCATCTGTCCGAGGAGCGCGCCCTCGGTGTCGATCTTCGACGCGACGACCACCTGCCCTTTCCCCTCCTTCGCAGTGCGGCTTTTTTTGTTATTCCCGCGCTCGGCGCCCAACGACGTCCACGCGGCCAGCGTCAGCGCGAGGGCGGCCGCAAAGAGCGCCCTTGACACGAAGGCCGCCTTCGCGGAGAAGATCTTACCCGGCTGCACTGTGTTTTGATTTTCTTTTTCCATACGACCATCCCTCCCTATCTCGAGTTCCGATTCCATGGGCACGCTCACTATTCTCATAACCTTAGCGGGCCCCGCATGTCAAGTCAAGCTTTTTACGGCGGTAGGCCGAACGGAATATATCCGGATCTCACAAAATTCTTGCCCCCCTTTTACGCCGGGGCTACCTTGAGGGGTGTCGGTATCTTGCGAGCCATGACTGAACAACACCCACACTATTCCGGAGAGCTCTTCGCGCGCGCGCCGTCCGGGCTTTCGAACGCCGATTTCGAACGCTTCAGGAGCATTGTCCGCGGCTACTACGGTGAGCACGGGAGGGAGCTCCCCTGGCGGGAAAAAAGCGACCCCTACCGCATCTTCGTCTCCGAGATCATGCTCCAGCAGACACAGGTGGAGAGGGTGCTGAAGAAATACCCCGCCTTCATCGAGACGTTTCCCGGCTTCGGGCCCCTCGCGGTGGCGCCGCTCCCGCGGGTTCTCGCGCTCTGGCAAGGTATGGGATACAACAGGCGTGCCATCCACTTGAAGAAAGGAGCGGAGCAAATCATATCGAAACACGGAGGGAGGCTCCCCGACTCCGTCGAGGTGCTGTCGACCCTCCCCGGGGTCGGCAAAGCGACTGCAGGGGCGATGGCCGCGTTCGCCTACAACAGACCTTCCGTCTTCATCGAGACCAACATCAGGAGGGTTTTTCTCCACTTCTTCTTCCCCGCCGCCGCGGGGGTTCCCGACGGCGCGCTCCTCCCCCTCGTGGAACGCGCCCTCGACCGCTCGAACCCCCGCATCTGGTACAGCGCCCTCATGGACTACGGCGTCATGCTCAAACGGGAGAGGGGGAACGCCAACACCCGGAGCAGGCATTACAAAAAACAGCCCCCCTTCGAAGGGTCGGACAGGCAGATCCGCGGTGCGATCCTCAGGCTCCTCGTAAACGAGCAGGGGCTTTCCGAGGGGGAGCTCCTGAAGCGCGCAGGGCGCGCCCCCGAGAAGACCAGGGCAAACCTCGCGAGACTCGTCAAAGAGGGGTTCGTCGAGGAAGGGGAGAGCGGGTACAACCTCGCCCGCTGACCGTCCCTCCGCCTTGCCTTTTGCCCCGGATCTTACGATACTATATCCCATGAACGTATCGTACCAGCCCGCAGCCGAAGGGACAGACGCCGACCGGATTATCGAGATGATGGTCGAGTTCTATGCGCACGAACGCATACCCTTCGACGAGGGGACGGCTCGCGCGGCTCTCGGCGCGATCTTGCGCGACGACAGGCTCGGGAGGGTGTTTCTGATCCTCGCGGGCGAAGAGGTCGCCGGATATATCGTTTTGTCCCTGGGGTTCAGCATGGAGTTCCACGGCAGATACGCGCTCCTCGACGAGCTTTACGTGAAAGAGGGGTACCGCAGGCGGGGTATCGGAAAAAAAAGTATTGGGTTCGCCGAAGATCTCTGCCGGGAGCTCGGGGTGAAGGCACTGCGCCTCGAGGTCATGCGGGTAAACACGGCCGCGCAGTCGCTTTACCGGATGGTCGGGTTCATGGACCACGAACGGAACATGATGACCCGGTGGCTCTTCACAAACGCGGGGGAAGGAAACGGCTGACCCATCGCCCGCGATCGACCAAAGAGGCGCCTCCGATGCACCTGCGATGCGTAGGGTTTCACGCGGACGCGCATCCGACCCGTGATCATTACCCCTTCAGCCTCCCCGTCTTCCGGAAAACGAAAAGGATCGCTTTCGATTCCCCCGTCACCCTCCTCGCCGGGGAAAACGGAACGGGCAAATCGACTCTGCTTGAAGCGCTCGCGTACGCGTGCGGCATCCATATCTGGCGCGACGTCGAGAGGAGGCGCTTCGAAAACAACCCCTTCGAAGACAAGCTGCGCGACTACATCTCGGACGAGTGGGCTGCGGCGGACCCCGGCCAGCTCGAATACTTCGGCGGAAAGTCCCTGGAGACGCAGTCGCACGGCCAGTTCATCGTCGCCACCCACTCCCCCATCCTCCTCGCGTGCCCCGAGGCCCTCATCTACAGCTTCGATCGCGCCTCCGTCAAACAGGTGTCCTACGAAGAGACCGATCACTACAGGATCTACAAGGGTTTTATGGACGACAGGCACGCGTATTTGAGCGGGCTCTGACCGGGGCTTTTTGCACAGACTGTGGACCGGCCCGCTCCCTCACACGTGGATCGCCCAGCCTTCGACCGCGCGCATCGCCTCCATCACCGCCTCGGAGAGGGTAGGGTGGGCGTGTATCATCCCCGCGATGTCCTCGGGGAGGAGCTCCGAGGTCTTCGCGAGCAGGATCTCGTGGATCAGCTCGGTCGCGTCGGCGCCCGCGACGCTCGCGCCGAGGATCTCGTGGGTCTCGGGGCTGTACAGCACCTTCACCATCCCCTCCGTCTTTTCCACCGCGACCGACTTCCCCGCCCCGCGGTAGGGGAATGAGGCCTTCTTATAGGGGATCCCCTCCTGCTGGGCCTGCCACTCCTTGTACCCGAAGCTCGCGATTTGGGGCTCGCAGTAGACCGCCGACGGGATCGCGTGGAGGTCGACCCTCGGCTCCGGGTTTTTCCCCGCGAGGTGCTCCGCCACGATCTCCCCTTCCTTGAAGGCGACGTGGGCGAGCTGGGGGGTCGCGACCACGTCGCCGATCGCGAAAATCGAAGGAACTTTGGTTCGGTAGTAGTCGCCGACTGGGATGAACCCCTTCTCGAGGGTGATCCCGACCTTCTCAAGACCGATCCCGTCGGTGACGGGGGCGCGTCCCACCACGACGAGGAGCTGCTCCGCTTCGATGAGCGCGGCTTCACCCTCCCTCGGTTGAACCTTTACCGCCACCGAACCCGGTTTTTTATCCATTGAGAGGGCCTTCGTGCCGGCGTGGATCGCGATCCCCCGCTTCTTGAAGGCGCGGGCGAGAACGTCCGAGCACTCGGCGTCCTCGAGGGGGACGATCCGGTCGAGGAGCTCGACGACGGTGACTTGAACACCGAAACCGTTCATGATGTGGGCGAACTCGACCCCGATGAACCCGCCGCCGAGGATGATGACGCTCTTGGGGAGCTTCTCGAGCATGAGGGCGTGGTCCGAGGAGAGGACCTGGCGCCCGTCGAACTCGAACCCCGGGATGACACGCGGGCGCGACCCTGTCGCGACGATGATCGACTTCCCGCTCACCGTTTTCCCGTCGCTCAGGGTCACCTCGTTCGGCCCCTTCAGCGCCGCCGCCGCCTGGAAATACTCGATTTTGTTCTTTTTGAGGAGGAAGGCCACTCCCCTCGAGAGGGTGTCGGCCGCCTTCCGGGACTTCTTGAAGACCTGGACGTAATCGAAGGCGGAGCGGTCCACCTTCACTCCCATCCCCTCGAGCTCGGCGGCGGACCGGAAGACTTCGGCCAGGTGGATGAGCGCCTTCGAGGGGATGCACCCGATGTTGAGGCAGGTGCCGCCCGGCTTGTCCTTCTCGATGACGCAGGCTTTGAGACCCAGCTGCGTGGCTCTTATCGCGGCGACGTATCCGCCCGGCCCTGCCCCGATGATGACGAGATCGAAATCGTAGCTCCCCATTTCCATGGCCCCCCTCTTGTCAGATCGCGCCCGGCGGCGGCGCCGCGGGCTTCGCGCTCATAATATAGCGTTTTTTTTTTAAAACGATAAGGGGGGCGCGCGCTGTTCAGAGAAGCGCGCCGATCGGGTACTCGATCTGATCCTTGAGGTCCTTGAGAAAGAGCGCGCCCTCCGCCCCGTCGATCACCCGGTGGTCGCAGGAGAGGGTGAGGGTCATCCGCGTCTCGATCTTCACGAGGTTCCCCTCCCCCACCACGGGCGTTTTCTCCGCCTTTCCCACGGCGAGAATCGCCGAGCCAGGCGGGTTGATGATTGCGGTGAACTCGTTCACTCCGTAGGACCCGAGGTTGCTTATGGTGAAGGTCGCGCCCGTGTACTCCTCGGGCCGCAGGGTGTTCTTCAGCGCTTTGCCGATGAGGAGCTTCAGCTCCGCGTCGATCGCGGCGATCCCCTTGTTCCAGCAGTCCCTCACGATCGGCGTGAGCAACCCGTCCGGCTGGGCGACCGCGAGCCCTATGTCCGCCCGCTGGAACCGCGCGATCGTCTCCCCCCTCCAGCTCGAGTTAACCGCGGGGTGGTTTTTCAGCGCCTCCGCGGCGAGGCGCACGAGGAAGGCATTCAGGGAGACCGCATCCGCTCTCCCCTCATTCAGGGCCTTCCGGGCTTTAAGGAGGTTTTCGACCTGAACGTACAACTTCAGATAGTAGTGCGGCGCCGTGTACATCGACTCCGCGAGCCGGCGCGCGATCACCTTGCGTTTCCCCGAGACGGGGACTTCGACGAAGGGGGTTTCGACGGGGACGGGCGGCGCGGGCCTGCCCGCCGCGGGTCTTTGGGACTCTCCCGCCGCGGATGTCAGGACCACCGCGATGCCGATGAGGGCCGCCTCGACGTCCCGCTTCACGACGCGCCCGTCCGGCCCGCTCCCCCTGACGGTCCGGATATCGATCCCGCGCGTCCCGGCGAGCCCCCTGGCGAGAGGCGAGGCCTTCACCCCGCCGGGGAACCGTTCGCCTGCAGGCGCCGCGGCCATTGGAGGAGAATCGGCGATCGGCGACCCGGCGGTGACCGGAGGCGCGGCGGCGTTTCTAAGCGCGGGAGCGGCTTTGCCCGGGCCGGTCGCGTCCTCGGCCGCCGCGGACAACAGACCCGCCGCGACCTCTTTCAGCATTCCCGAGATGTCTTCTCCCTGCTCCCCCACGATCGCGATGGGCTCGCCGACCTTCGTGTCCTTCCCTTCGGGGACAAGCAGTTTGAGAAGGGTGCCTTCGTTCACCGACTCGTATTCCATGGTCGCCTTGTCGGTCTCGACCTCGCAGAGCACGTCGCCGCTCGCGACCCTGTCCCCCTCCTTTTTCCGCCACTTGAGAACGGTCCCCCTCTCCATCGTGGGGGACAGCGCGAGCATCAGCACCTTTTCAGCCATGTCGGGTACTCCGTAACCGCGGGATTGCGCAGCGCGACGCGCTTCACGGGAGGTACATCGCCTTCTTCACCGCCGCCGCGATCTTCTGAATGGACGGCTGGGCGGCGAGCTCGAGGGTGTGATTGTAGGGCATGGGCACGTCCTCAGAGGCGACGAGCTCGACCGGCGCGTCCAGGTGATCGAAACAGCTCTTGGAAACAAGCCAGGCGATGTGGCTTCCGACGCTCGCGAAGGGCCACGCCTCGTCGACGACCACGCACCTGTTCGTTTTCCTCACCGACCGCTCGACGATCTCCTCGTCGAGGGGGCGGATAGACCGGAGATCGATAACCTCCGCGTCGATCCCCTCTTTCGCGAGCGTCTCGGCGGCGGCGAGGATCGACCGCATCGGCTTTCCGAAGCCCACGACGGTCGCGTCCTTCCCCTCGCGCCGCACCTCCCCTTTCCCGAAGGGGACGAGGTACTCCTCGGCCGGCACCTCCCCCTTCCAGGCGTACATCAGCTCCGCCTCCAGGAAGATCACCGGGTTGTCGTCCCGGATCGCGGTCTTGAGAAGCCCCTTCGCGTCGTATGGAGTGGAGGGGGCGACCACCTTGAGACCGGGCACGTGGGCGTAGAACGCCTGGAGGGCCTGCGAGTGCTGGGCCGCGAGGTACTCGGCGGGGCCGTTCGGGCCCCTGAACACGACGGGGACCGAGAACTGCCCCCCTGACATGTACCTCATCTTCGCGGCGTTGCTGATAACCTGGTCGAAGGCCTGGAGCGAGAAGTTCAAGGTCATCCATTCCACGACGGGGCGCAGCCCCGCGAGCGCCGCCCCGATCCCGATGCCGGTGAACCCCTCTTCGGAGATGGGCGTGTCGATCACGCGTTTGGGGCCGTACTTGTCGAGGAGCCCCTGGCTCACTTTGTAGGCCCCGTTGTACTGGGCGACCTCCTCCCCCATGAGGATCACGTTCTCGTCCCCGGCCATCTCCTCGTCCAAGGCCTGGCGAAGCGCTTCCCTGAAGGTGACGATCGGCATCTTTTCTCCTCTCAGGCAAACACGTCCCTGTGGAGCTCTTCGAGTGGAGGCTCGGGGCTCTGCTCGGCGTACTTGACGGATTCTTCGCTCACCGCCCGGCACTCTTTGTCCATCTCGGTGAATTGCTCCTCGGAGACCAGCTTTCTGTCCAGCATGTGGGTCTTCAAGCTGAGGATCGGGTCCTGCCTCTTGTAGCTCTCGAGCTCGTCCTTCGTCCGGTACTGGGCCGGGTCGCTCATCGAGTGGCCTTTGTAGCGGTAGGTCTTTATCTCGAGGAAGCTCGGGACCCTTGTTTTGCGGACAACGTCGACGGTCCGCGAGACCTCCTCGTACACCTCGATCACGTCCATCCCGTTCACCTGCCTTCCCTCGATCCCGTAGGAGGCGCCCATCACGGAAAAGTCGGTGACCGCGGACACCCTCGTGAAGTCGGTGCCCATCCCGTACTGGTTGTTCTCGCAGATATAGATGATGGGAAGTCCCCAGATCTTCGCCATGTTGAGGCTCTCGTGGAAGGAACCCTGGTGGACCGCCCCGTCGCCGAAGAAACAGAGCACCACACCGTCCTCCTCCTTGTAACGGATCTTCAGCGCCACGCCGGTGGCGACGGGGATATGGGCACCCACGATCCCGTTCCCCCCGAGCATGTGCCTCTCCCTGTCGAAGAGGTGCATCGAACCGCCCTTCCCCTTCGAGCACCCCGTGACCTTTCCGAACAGCTCCGCCATCGCCGCCTTCGGGTCAATTCCGCAGGCGAGGGCGTGGCCGTGGTCCCTGTAGGCGGTGACGACATAGTCCCTCGAAAGGTCGAGCGCCGCGATCGCGCCCACCGCGATCGCCTCCTGCCCGATGTAGAGGTGGCAAAAACCCCCGATCTTCTGGAGGCCGTACATATGGGCGGCCTTCTCCTCGAACCGGCGGATGAGGAGCATCTCCCGGAGGAGCCTCTTCAACAACGCCGCGTCGTCGCGGACTCCCGGAAGGTCGCCGGTCTTTTTCGCCATAAAAAATATCCCCTCGCCTGCAAAAACCGTCAGGCTCAGAACCGCACCGTCTCTTTTTCTCCCTTCATCGGGCGGTACCAGACGGCATTTTCGACGATCGTCTCGAGCACGAGGAGGTCGCGCCCGTCGAGGGCGACCTTCCAGAACGCCGCGAGGCGCGGTCCCACAACTTCCAGCACCTCCGACCTGATCGAAGGGTTGTCGAGCACGTTCACCTTGCCCTCCACCGTGACGATCCTGTCGAGCACCCTGGTCTGGAAGATCCACTGGACGTTCGGGTTTGACCGAACGTGCTCCACCTTCGCCGAGCGCGGATCGGTGACGAAGTAGATGGCGCCGCTCCTGCCGGGGAGCAGCGCCGGAGACACCCACCGCATCCGGGGCATCCCCTCCCCGTCGACCGTGGCGAAGATCGCCGTCTTCACCTCGTCGATGATGTTCTCGAGCTGGGTCAAAACCTCACGCTTTTCCATCGGACCCTCCGGCGCACGTCAAAAGATAGTGCCTCGCGGCGCCCACAGGGAACTGCAATAATAACCTTAAACCGCCGTCCCGGGCGTGTCAAGGGGGCGATCCAAAATATCATTTGACGCTCACCTGGACGCTCATTAGTATTCGCTTACTTCTCTATTACGCAGAGGACTTCGATGCAATACGACCAGACGCTCTTTCTCCCGAAGACATCCTTCCCCATGAAGGCGGGGCTCGCGAAGCGGGAGCCCGAGACGCTCGCGCGTTGGGAGAAGGAGCGGATCTACGAGAAGGTGCTCGCCAAGAGAAAGGGGGGCGAGGTCTTCATCCTCCATGACGGCCCCCCCTACGCGAACGGGAACATCCACATCGGCACCGCCTACAACAAGGTGCTGAAGGACTTCATCGTAAAGTACAAGTCGATGACGGGGCGCTACGCACCGTACGTTCCCGGGTGGGACACCCACGGCCTCCCCATCGAGACCGAGGTCATAAAGGCCTACAACCTGCGAAGGGAGACGATCCCCCCCGTCGAGTTCAGGAGGCGCTGCAAGGAGTTCACCACCCGGTACATCGGGACGATGACGGAGCAGTTCAAGCGGCTCGGCGTATGGGGCGAGTGGGCCGACCCCTATATCACCTACCTCCCCGCCTACGAGGCGAAGCAGATAGAGGTCTTCGGCGAGATGGCCCTCAAAGGGTACATCTACAAGGGGCTCAAACCGGTCTACTGGTGCGCGACCTGCGTGACCGCCCTCGCCGACGCCGAGGTGGAGTACCATGACCGCACTTCGCCGTCGATCTACGTGAGCTTCGCCGTCAAGAAAGGCGCGCACAAGTACCGCGAGTTCGAGGGTGCGGCCATCGTGATCTGGACCACGACTCCCTGGACCCTCCCGGGGAACGCCGCCGTAGCGCTCCACCCCGACCTCGAATACACCCTCTTCGACACGAAGGGAAAAAAGTACCTGGTCGCGACGACGCTATTGCAGGAGTTCGCCGGGAACACCGGCATCCCGACGGGCGGTGTCGTAAAAACATACAAGGGGACCGACCTCGAAGGGGTGGTCCTCCGGCACCCCTTCATCGACAGGGACTCCCCCGTCGTCTTTGGCGACTACGTGACCCTCGCCACGGGCACGGGGGCGGTCCACACGGCGCCGGGACACGGGCTCGAGGACTACGAGACGGGGCTGAAGTACAACCTCCCCATCATCTCCCCCCTCGACAATTACGGCAGGTTCACGAGCGAGGTACCGAGGTTTGAAGGGCTTTACTGCCAGGACGCGAACAAGCCCATCATGGACTACCTGAAGGAGCTCGGCGTCCTCCTCGGCGAAGGAACCCTCACCCACAGCTACCCGAACTGCTGGCGGTGCAAGAACCCCGTGATCTTCAGGGCCACGGAGCAGTGGTTCGCGTCGATCGACGGCTTCAAGAAAGGGGCGCTCGACGCCATCGACACGGTGGAGTGGATTCCCGCCCTGAGCGCGAACAGGATCCGGTCCATGGTGGAGAACAGGTCCGACTGGTGCATCTCCCGCCAGAGGACGTGGGGGGTCCCTCTCCCGATCTTTTACTGCGGAGGCTGCGCAAAGGAGCTCATAAACGAAACGACCCTCAAGGCCGTCGTGGGCCTCTTCGCCGCCGAGGGGTCGGACGCCTGGTTTATCAAGAGCGCGGCGGAGATCCTCCCCAAGGGGTACCGGTGCCCTCACTGCGGAGGCTCCGAGTTCACGAAAGAGAAGGACATCATGGACGTCTGGTTCGACTCGGGGAGCTCGCACGCCGCGGTGCTCGAGACGAGACCCGGGCTCAAATGGCCTGCCGAGCTCTACCTCGAAGGCTCCGACCAGCACAGAGGGTGGTTCCAGTCCTCCCTCCTCACGTCGGTCGGGTCAAGGGGCAAGGCCCCCTACCGCACCGTCCTCACCCACGGGTTCACGGTCGACGGCGAGGGGAAGAAGATGAGCAAGTCCCTCGGGAACACGATCTCCCCCGAGGAGGTGATAAAAAAGTACGGCGCCGACATCATCAGGCTGTGGACGATCTCGTCCGACTACTCCGTAGACGTCAGGATCTCGGGGGAGATCCTCGAACAGCTCGTCGACACCTACCGGAAGATCAGGAACACCCTCCGGTTCATCCTCGGCAACCTCAGCGGGTTCAACCCCGGCAAGGACATGGTGGAACGAGGCAGCCTCGAGGAGATCGACCGCTACATCCTCCACCGTCTCCAGGCGCTCACGGGCTCGGTCCTCAACTTCTATAAAAACTGGCAGTTCCACCTGATCGTGAAAGAGATCATCAATTTCTGCAACAGCGACCTGAGCGCCTTCTACCTCGACATCGTGAAGGATCGTCTCTACTGCTCGGGGCCGACGAGGGAGCGCGCGTCCTCCCAGACGGCCCTCTACAAGACTATCAGGAACCTTCTCTCTCTCCTCGCTCCCATGCTCTCATTCACCGCGGAAGAGGCCTACCTAACCCTCGCCGACGAGGTCCTGAAGCCGGGCAGCGTCCCGGCGGAGGAGAGCGTTCACCTGACCGACTTCCCCGAGGTCGATCCGGCCTTCGTCGACGAGAAGCTCGCCCGCACCTGGGAAACGCTCATCGAGGTGAGAAGGGACGTCCTCAAGCAGATCGAGGTGGAGCGGACAAAAAAAGTCATCGGCCACCCCCTCGAGGCGGCCGTCACCGTCTACGCGGACGAGGAGCTCCTCGGGCTCCTGAAAGAAAAACAGGCGGAGCTCGCCCCTCTCTTCGTGGTGTCGCGCGTGGACCTCGCCCCGAAAAACGGCGCGCCCGCCGGGGCACACGCCGGCGAGCGGGTGGACGTTTCGGTCGAGAAAGCCGGGGCTCGGAAATGCACCCGCTGCTGGCGTTATCTCGAGAGCGTCGGCTCTTCGGGTGCGCACCCCGAGCTCTGCGGCCGGTGCTCGTCGGTCGTAACTGCGCACTACTCCTGACCCGGGCGGTCTCTCAGGGCCTGCCTTCGCGAATCCCCGCGCCGCCGAGCATCAGGGAACCCTCCCCAATCGCAGCGTTTTCACGCCCGGCGGCGATCCTCTTCGACAGGACCAGAAGCCCCAAGGTGACCGCGACGAAATAGGGGGGCAACAGAAAGCCCGGGAACCCCTCCACGGCGATCGGGGTAAATCGTGCGAACAGCATGACGAGCCGCAGGCAAAGAGTTATCACCACGGTGTTGACCTCGGCCGTGATGACCGCGATGGGGAGGTAAATCGGGTACGCGATCAGGGTGAGCAGCTCGAGGCCGAGCGACAGTCCCGACAGCGGCACCAGGGGAATGTTCGCGAGCACGTTGATGTAGGGGAAGCTCCCAAAGTAAACGAGCAGGACCGGCCACATGTAGACCTGGACGCCGAGACTCATCGAGACGGAGGTCGCGAGGAAGCCGGGCATGAACCTCTTGAAGAAAGGGGTAAAAAGCGGGACGACGAAGAAAAGCGCGAAGGTGGCGGTGAAAGAGAGGAGAAAACCCGGATTGAACAAGGAGAGGGGATTGAGGCACCAGAGCAGGTCGAAAGCGATTGCGAGGATGTTGAAGTAGTTCCTGTCCCTGTCGAAGAGGAAGACGGCGATACCGCAGAGCACCATGATCGCCGACCTCTGGACCGACGGCGCGTCCCCGATGAACACCATGTAAAAGAGGGTGACTGCGATGAGGAGGATCTCGATCGCCTGGAGGTTCAGCCTCAGGAACTTCAAGAGAAAGAAGAAGAACATCGTGATGAAACCGAAATGCAGGCCCGACACGGCGAGGAGGTGCATGGTCCCCGTCCGGATGAAGGCGTCGACGAGCTCGCGGGGGAGGTCGTCCCTGTTTCCGGTGAAAAGAGAGCGGGCGAACTCGCCCTGCGGCCAGGGGAGGAGCCGGTCGCTCACGTCGCAAACGAAGGTCTTGAGCTCCGTTGCAAACGAAACGGGCGAGTATCTCCCCTGTCTGCGAACGACCGCCATCCCCCTGCCGTACCCTTCGAACACCGCCGTTATCCCGCCGTTCTTCAGGTACTGGGCGTACTCCCGTGCCCTCTCGTAGGGGAGCCCGAAAAAGAGGCCGCTCACCCGTATGACGTCCCCCCGCCGCACTGCGAGCCCCGTGGCGGGAACGTTGAGGAGAATCTTTTCACCGGGACCCCTGACAAAGCTCCCGTCGCGCGCGCGGATGCCCCGTACCCTCGCGGTGAACTGGAGCGCCCTGCGCCGCACCCTGTAATCGGAGAGGAGCTTCGCCTCGAGCTCGACCCGCTCGCCGTACCGGTAGGGGAAGGGGGAGCTCCGGTATGCCGCGAAGAGCAGCGAGAGGAGAAGCACGACCGCGTAGAGGAGGGCCGGCCTGACACGCCGGGAGAACGCCGAAAGAAGAGTCGAAAAAACGAGGAGCCCCGCGAGGGCATAGAGCGCGAACGGCCCCTCCCTCAGTCCGGGGAACAACCCGCCCGCCGAAGCCCAAAAAAGGCTCGACCCGCTGAAGATAAAGAAGAGCTTCTGGGCGAATGTCAACCCCCGGACGGCGCGGCTCAGGAACTCGAACACCGGGGCGGAAGGGCGAAACCCTGGCCTGCCCTCATCCCCTGTCAGTGGGCGCATGGTCGAGGCTCGAAGCCCCGGGCGCGCTCCGATCGAGGCGCGATTCCGCAATCCGCGCCCCCGGTTGCTTCACGCCCGGGAACATGGTTTCCTTGAAAAAACCGAGGAGACACGCCTTTAACTCCTGGATCCCTTCGCCGGTTTTTACGGAGACGACCACCCGGTTTTCGAACCTGCTGAGAAGCGAGGCTTTCATGTCGCGCGAGGCGAGCAGGTCGACCTTGTTGAACACGTTGACAACCGGAAGATGATCGGCCCCTATCTCCCGAAGCACCTCTTCCACAGCCTCGATGCGCTCAAGGGGTTCCGGGGCCGAGATGTCGGCCACGTGGATGAGGAGGTCGGCGTCGCCCACCTCCTCGAGGGTCGCTCTGAAGGAAGCGATGAGCGTGTGGGGGAGACGCTTGATGAAGCCGACGGTGTCGGTGACGGACACGGTCATCCCGTCCCCGAGCCACACCTCGCGCGTCGCGGGGTCCAGTGTCGAGAAGAGCCTGTCCTCGGTGTAGAGGGCTGTGTGGGCGAGCGTGTTGAGAAGGGAGGACTTCCCCGCGTTGGTGTATCCGACGAGAGCCGCCTTCCTCCGGTGCTCCCTCCCTTTTCTCAGCACCATCCTGTGGGTCTTCACCGCGACGAGGTCTTTTTTGATCTTGTCGATCCTCTTCGCGATTCGACGCTTGTCGAGCTCGATCTGCTTTTCCCCCGGCCCCCTGGACCCGATATATCCCTCGATTCTGTTGAGGTGGGTCCACATGTGGCGAAGGCGCGGGAGCGAGTACATAAGCATCGCAAGCTCCACCTGAAGCTGAGCCTCCCTGGTGTGGGCCCGGGATTTGAAGATGGCGAGGATGAGCTCGGTCCTCGTGATGACGCGGCGCTCCACGATCTTTTCGACGTTGCGGACCTGAACGGGCGAGAGCTCGAAGTCGAAGATGATAACTCCGGCGCCGTGTTCAGCGGCCGTGCCCTTCAGCTCATGCGCCTGTCCCCGCCCGATGAAGCAAGCCGGGTCGATCCTGTCCTTTTTGTAGAGCAGCTGCGCTTTCGGGTCGAAGGAGGCACTGGTCGCAAGGAGGGAAAGCTCATCGAGAGAGGTGAGGTCCCTCTCGTACTTCCCCCTGCTGGTGCAAAGTCCGACGAGAACCGCGGGCTCGAGTTCAGCTGTGCGCATTCACTATGGATAAGAGCATGGGGACCTTTAAAAATCAAGAAAAATATTTTGACAACGGCACTGCCAGGCGATACCATAGCATCGGATGACCAAGAATGAAAAACGGCTCATTCTCTATCTTCTTTCCGTGCTGATCGCGGGCCTCCTATTCCTGTCGCTCAACAGATACCGGTTTTACTCCAATTATGTCAACATAGGTCTCGCGGAAAAAAGGGAGGAGAGAAGGCAATCCGTCGTCCCCGGCGATGTTTTGCCGGGTTTGGGGAGAAAAACCGAGGTTACGGGCGCCCCGATTCGTTCCGATACTGGAAAGAGAGAAACCGTTCGGGTTACCAAAACGGCGGGTGAGATCGATATCAACAGCGCCGACCTCGCCTCCCTGATGTCCCTTCCGGGAATCGGGAGGGTGACAGGCCTCGCCATCATCGAATACAGGACGGCGAACGGGAAGTTCTCCGACATCGATGAGCTCATAAAGGTGAAAGGGATCGGCGAGAAGAAGCTCGGTGCGATCCGCGACCGTGTGACCGCCGAGTAGGCGCATTTTTTTTGATTTTTCTTTTTTTCACTATATACTATACATAGAGACCGATGTGTAATAGGGGGCATCGATGACCAAGAGAGTCGAGAAAATCAAATCGCCGTTCGACAGCGAGATAGAGGACGAGACCATTGCCCTCTCCAAGGATGAACTCGACAACATCCTGGCGGAAGCCGAGATCGTGCAGGATACGACCAGCCCGGACAAGACGGCAGACAAGAAGATAAAGGAAGAGTTCGATTTCTTCGCGGAAGGGGCGGGAAAGGGGGCATCGGGCCTCGCCGAGAACGATGAATTCGATATCTCGGGCGAGATCGACGAGCTTAGTCCCGAAGACCTCGAGAAGATCGAGCTCGAGGAGGGAGAAGTCGAGGCGTACTCCAAAGAGCTCAACGGCGAGTTCGGCGAAGACTTCGATCTAACCGACCTGAAGGAAGGCGCCAAGGCGGACGACATCGCCGACATGGAGGCCGAAGAGCTCAACATCGGAACGGAGCTCGGTGAGGAGATGGACATCGACTCCTACCTCGACACCGTGAAGTCCGATATAGATCTCGAGGCAATCGATCTCGATGAAAGCGAAGAGGGGCTTGTCGAAGCGCCCGTGCTCGGAGAGACGGAAGGGCTCGAGGAGGGAGGAGTTCACGCAGACAAGGCCTTCAAGGAAGCCGGCATCGAAGGAACGGATGAGGAGATCGGCCTCGCGGGGATCGGAGAGGGAACGGCCCTCGACGAAGAGCTCGCAGAGATCGGAGAAGGCCTCTCGACGCTCGAAGACATCATGTCGCCGGAAAAGATCGAAGCCGGACTCCAACTCGACGGAGGCGGGGGTTTCGATCTCACTGAAGAGCCCGAGAGCGAGGAGATAAAGCTCTCCGAGGAAGAGGAGGAGCTCCTGAGCAAGGACTTCGATCTCGCGGTTGAAGGGGAACCCGAGTCGGAAGAAGTCGTCACCGTTTCAGGGGACGAGCTCGAAAAGATGATGGAAGGGAAGCCCCTCGGTTCCGGCGGTGCGAAGCATGGGGGAGAGGAACAGGCGACGATTGACAACACCCTCCTCAACGACATTGCGGTGATCCTGAAGTACATGGACTCCCTCCTCGAAGACCTGCCTGAAGACAAGATAAGGGATTTCGCGAAGTCGAAATACTTCGCGCTCTACAAAGAAGTCTTCGACAAGCTCAACATCGCCTGACGCGCGGCGCGATGAACATATCTCTTCGCTTTCCTTCGACACGACCCCCTTCTCATCTCGGCATGGAGGTCCACCGCATCGTCAAGCAGGCGTGGAGCACCCTCTATGCCGCGGACAACGCGGGGGAGACTGTCTTCGACAGGGTCATCGCCCGCCATCTTGGAGTCGAGGAAGGCGGCATTATCCTGATGAAGGGCGAAAAAAACGCCGAACTTCTGCAATAAAAATCCCCTTTCTTCTGTTAAACAATCCCGTCTCGCGAAAATCTCGATCAGAGGAGGAAAGGGTATGAGGAACTTCAATCTTGCCGTTCTCGAAGGGAGGCTGGTATCCGACCCCGAGATCAAGTACACCCAGGAGGGTACGGCGTTGTGCAGGTTCTCGATCGCCAACAATTTTTCCTTTTACAAGGAAAATGAGCTCCAAAAGGAGGTGAGCTTCTTCGAGGTAACCACCTGGTCGAAGCTTGCGGAGCTCTGCAACGAGTACTTGAAGAAGGGGCGCCGGGTCATCGTCAACGGGAGGATAAGGCAGAACAAATGGCTCGACAACGACGGGGCTTCCCATTCCAAGTATTCGATCGTGGGCAACCAGGTTCAATTCCTCGATTTCCAGAACGAGCAGGAAGAGGGGAAAGACGCGGAGCCCGCGGCGGGGCCGGCGGAAGAAAGCGAGTCCTTTTGAAATCAACGCGGCCGGCTAGGCGCCGGCGCTTCGCCGGTTGCGGCGAGGCGCCGGCCATACGCCGGTCGCCGCCCGCGGATCGGTCCCGAAGGTATAAATTGATAAACCAAGCCCCGCTTTTTATCGATAATGTAGGTGACACTACACTACGCGGCGTTCCGAACCCATGCGCATGCCCAAACCGGTGAATTGTACAATACTCTGTTTTTTCGCCCTCATCGCAATCCCGGCCTCCTCCCTCTTCGCCCAAGACCCCGCGAGCCTCAGGGACCCGGGCCCGCCGATCATCACGTCCGAGTCGATCATCTTCCGGTTCAAGGAGAGGCTTGATCCGTCGAACATCATGGAAGCCGGCCCTCCGATCGTCACGGCGGAGTCCATCATATTCAGATACAAGGGCGTTAAAACCACCCCCCTATCCGTCATGGTCGACGGCGATTTCAACGAGGGGAAAGAACCGTTCCCGATGACCCGAAACCGCCACGACTTGTACTACTACGTTCTCGAGAGAAAGGGAAAAAGAACCCTCAACATCGAAGGCACCCGGGTCAAATACCGCTTCCGGGTGGACGGGTCATGGATCATGGACCCGCAAAACGATAACGAAACCGTCGACCAGCGGAAGAGGGAATACTCGTATCTCGTGATCGGAACCGCCGCTACGGCCCGCCTCGCGAACATGAAGATGCCCGACACCGTCATGGTCAACGGATCGTTCAACAACTGGGAAGACCCGATTCTGATGACAAAAAACAAGTACGACCTGTTCTTCTGCGTCTTCAACAGGAAGGGGTTGAAATCGATTATCGTGGACGAAGGGACGTACAACTACCGCTACCTGGTGGACGGGGTTTGGATGCGGGACCCCCACAACCCTTTGGTGGAATACGACCGGTACGGCACCGAGCTCAGCACCTTCAACGTGGACGCGCCGATCATCGTCGCGGAGAAGAACCCGGTCCCCGTGACGCGCAACGGCGACTACGTGTTCGACTATAAAAACCGAAACGGCCGCGACGAGGTATACCTTGTGACGCGCACCGACTACGTGTTCTACTATAAAAACCGAAACGCCCGCGAGGTGTACCTTGTCGGCGATTTCAACAACTGGAACCCCTACTCACACCCCTTGCGGAAGAACAGAAGCGGCTTGTGGGAAGTCGTTCTCGACATCCCGCCGGGGTCCTACCTCTACCGGTTCATCGTCGACGGCGTCTACAAGCCGGACCCGCTGAACAAGGACCTCGTGAAGGACAGGTCCGACAACGCCTATTCCTCCCTGAAGCTCCCTCTTTAGCATATCACTATGACTTGCGGCCGATTAGACCTGTAAAAGCGCGGCGCGGCGGAAGGGGGGATCCCCACGGTCGCCTGTCTCATCCCCAAATGGGTTTGTAGGCGTAGGAATCGGGCACGATGGAGAGGCTCTTCTGCGCGATGAGGTCGCCGGTCCTGCCGTAGATCATAACGGTGTAGGTGCCGATCTGGTCGAAGAGCACCTTTGTGGAGAAGGATGTCCAGTCGCGCTTGACCGGCAGCTCCCTGCTCCCGTACGGCACCATTCCCTCGATCTCCCTTCGGTAGACCTCAACTCTCACCGATTCGGTCTCGAGGGGCGCCCGGGAGCGCAGGAAGAGGGTGACGTTCCCGCGGGTAAAGACATCCGAGGCGTTGATGGGCTTCATCCCGATGAAATCCACGGTTTCGCAGAAGAAAAGCCGGGGCATGGCGGTCGACGACTGGTAGAACTTCACCCCGAAGAAGACCGCAAAGAAGATGACGACCAGAAGGACGATTGTCAGGAAGAACCACTTCCCCTCGGTGCCGCCAGAACGGACAGGCGGAGGGGCGAAGTATCTCGGTTCCAATGGGGTGTATTCGGGAGGCGGCGCATGGGGCGCCACCGCCGCGCGCTCCATCCGCTCCTGGGCGCGCGCTTCGTATCCATCACGGGCTCTCTCCTCGTACACAGGGCCGGGACGGCCTCTGTGCCCCGCCATGGCGGGGCGGCCGCCGTTTTCCGCGTGCCGAGCGTACGTGGAGTTGCGCCTGAGGAGCGCGGTACCCAAAACTGCGATGAAAAGAGAGACCCCGATCAGAAGAACGAGGACGAAGATAATCGTGAGGATCATCGGATGCTCCCCTCCCCCCTCGGAGTGCTCTTCATACAAATAGTTTCGGTATTATCCCGCAAATAGGTTAACCACAGTTTTGCACGCGGACCGATAATGAAATACAGGAGTTATTCTACACCGACCGGGGGAAAAAATGAAGAAAAAGACAGGCGGCATTTCCCTCCCCGCGATCGAAGGCGGGTCACCGGTGCGGGGGGAGTTACTCCCCTTCTCTCCCCCCTTGATAGGCCGGGAGGAGATCGACGGCGTGACCGCGGTGCTGAAATCGGGGTGGATAACGCGGGGGAGGAAGTGCGAGGAGTTCGAGCGGGCCCTCGAGAATTACACCGGGGCGAAGAACGCGGTCGTCTTGAGCTCGGCGACCGCGGGCCTCTTTCTCTCGCTCGTGATCGCCGGCATCGGTGAGGGGGACGAAGTCATCACGACCCCCTACACCTTCGCCGCGACGGCGAACGTCGTGCTTCACGCCGGGGCGACTCCCGTTTTCGCCGACATCGAGCCCGGGACCTTTTTGATTTCGGCGAAGGAGATCGAAAAAAGCATTACCCCCAGGACGAAGGCGCTCATCCCCGTGGACTTCGCCGGCGACCCCGTCGACATCGGGGAGCTCAGAGCGGTCGCCGAGGAGCATGGGCTCCGGATCATCGAGGACGCCGCCCACGCGATCGGGGCCGGGCGCAAAGGGGTAAAGGTCGGGAACGGCCCCGGGGTGACGGTGTTCTCCTTCCATGCTGTCAAGAACCTCACCACGGGTGAGGGAGGCGCGGTGCTCACGGACGACGAAAAGCTCGCGCGTATGTTCCGGCTCTACTCGCTCCACGGGCAGACGAAGGACGCCTTAGCGAAGCTCCAGGCGGGGGGGTGGCGCTACGACATCGAGGTCCCGGGTTACAAGTGCAACATGACGGACATTCAGGCCGCCATCGGGATCGGACAGCTCGGCCGGCTTGACGAAAACGTGAAAACCCGTGGAGCGATCGCGAAGGCCTACGGAGAGTTTTTGTCGGGCTACGAGTACGTCCGCGTACCGGGATCCGCCCGGGGTTTCGACCACGCCTGGCACCTCTACCCCCTCCTCGTCGACTTCACCCGGCTCAGGCTCGACCGTGACCGGTTCATCGCCGCCCTCGCGGCCGAGAACGTATCGTCGAACGTTCACTACATCCCCGTTCACATGATGAGCTACTACAAAAAGCGGTTCGATTATTCCCCGTCGGATTTCCCCGAAAGCCTCGCCGTTTTCTATCGGGAGGTGAGCCTGCCGATTTACCCCGGTATGGGCGAGAGGGAGGTGAGCGACGTGCTGGAAGCGTGCGCGAAGCTCTTCTCATACTATCAAACCTGAAACCACTCTTTCGTGGTCGATCCGGTCCCGTTCAGGTATATTTGTACCACCACATACCGCAGGTGCGGCAAAAGAGGTCTACATGCACCCTGTATTGTTCAGGCTGGGCCCCCTCGAGATACGGTTCTACGGGCTCATGTACGTCATCGCCATCATCGTCGGGATCATCCTGCTTCAAGGTGAGGTGAGGCGCAAACGGCTGAGCCTAACCAAGGACGACGTCATGAGCTTCGCCTTCTGGGTAGTCATAGGCGGGATCATCGGAGCGAGGGTCTATTACGTCCTCTTCATGTGGCGGGAGTTCTACGCAAACAACCCTCTCGAGGTTTTCGCCGTGTGGCACGGGGGCCTGGCGATCCACGGCGGCATCCTCGGCGGGGTCCTCGCCGCGTATCTCTACTCGAGGGCGCAAAAAGTGAACTTCTTCGACCTCACGGACGCATCGTCGCCGCTGCTCGCCCTCGGCCAGGTGTTCGGGAGATTCGGGAACTTCATGAACGGCGACGCCCACGGCATCCCCACGAAGCTCCCGTGGGGGATCGTGTTCCCGAAGGGCAGTATCGCGGGCGACGAGTTCCCGGGCCGACCGCTCCACCCCGTGATGCTCTACGAGCTCGCGCTTAACATCGTCTCTTTCGCCGTGCTGTGGAGATTGAGAAAGAAAGACCACAAACCCGGATTCATCTTCGCCCTCTACATCTTGAACTACGGGATCATACGCTTCTTCGTGAGCTTCTTCAGGGCCGATGACCTCTACCTCGGGAGGCTCAGGGGACCGCACGTGCTCAGCGCGGTCTTCGTCACGGGGGCTCTCGCATTCATATTCGGATTCGGCCTCTGGAAAAAGGACGTCTCGAAGAAGGTCGAGCGGTTGAAAAAGAAAAAACACTGACGCGCGCGGCGCCCCCCCCACAATTGCATCACAACTTTGAAGTGGAGACCGCATGGATCGGAACACCACGATGAAGATCGTCGCGGACCTTCACACCCACACGATATCGAGCGGGCACGCCGCCGACACCATGAGGACGATGTGCGAGTTCGCCGTCCGAAGGGGGCTTAAGGGGATCGGGATCACCGACCACGGGCCGGGGCTTCCCGGCGGCGCGGGCGTCTTCTATTTCATGGCCCTGAATCGCGTCGCGAAGGGGATCAAGCTCCCCATACGGATCATCACGGGGGTCGAGGACGATATAATAAACAGGAAAGGCGAGCTCACCCTTCCGGTCGATGTCCTGAACGAGCTCGAGATCGTGATGACCGGCTGCCACCCCCAATCCTGGATTGCGGAGCAAAACCTCCGGGTGAGAACCGACGCGGTGGTGAACGCCCTCGGGAGGGGCCGCGTGAAGGTGTTCACCCACCCGGTGGGGACCTACTACGAAGTCGAACTCGGGCCCGTCGCGGCCGCTGCGAAGGCCCACGGAGCCGCCCTCGAGCTCAACGCGAGCAAGCTAAGCCGTCGGGAGCTCCTCACGAATTTTCTCGAGCGGTGCGCGGCGGAAGAAGTGCTTATAGTCGTGAACAGCGACGCGCACATGGCCGACGAGGTGGGCGTGTTCGACGGGGCGGGAAACCTGCTCGCTGAGGTGGGCTTCCCCGAGCGGCTCGTCGTGAACAGATCGACGGAGTCGATCGCGTCATTCTTCGGGTTTGAGTGGTAAAAGGATCTTCTCATCACGGGACGGGACAATGGCAAACGTGCGTTTCGGAACCCGGCTTTTCGACGCCGAGCTCGTCATCTTCGACAAGGACGGGACGCTGACCGACTTTGCGACGTCCTGGGTGCCCATCTTCGACATAAGGATCGACCTCATCATCGAGAAGGCGGGGCTTCCCGGCCTGCGCGATACCCTGCGGAGGGAGTTCGCGCGGGCCTTCGGGATCGACGGCGCGAAAGTCGACCCCTTCGGCCCCTACCCGTACACGGCGCCGTGGGAGGACGAGGTCATTTTCTCGACCGTCCTCTACAGGCACGGCACCCCCTGGCACGAAGCGAAGGCCGCCGCCCACGCGGGAATCGAGGAGGCTGAAAGACTCTTCGACCGGACGCGGTCAACGAGGCTCTACCCGGGCGTGAAAGAAACCGTCCTGCGGCTGAAGGAGAGGGGGCTCCTCGTTTCAGTCGCCACCGCGGACATCCTCCCCATCACCGGTCCCACTCTCAAGAACCTCGGCCTCTACGAGGCCTTCGACTTCATTGTCTGCGCCGACATGGTGCAAAACGAAAAACCCCATCCCGAGATGATCGAAAAAACCCTCGAAGCGCTCGGGGTCGGCCGCGAGCGCGCGGCGATGGTCGGCGATTCCGTCGTCGACATGGAGATGGGGAAGAGGGCGGGCCTCGGCCTCGTAGTCGGGGTGCTCGAGAGCGGGATAGCAAACGAGAAGATCCTCTCGAAGAACGCGGACGTGGTGATCGGGTCGGTGAGGGACATCACGGTGGAGGGGTAAGCTTTTTCTCCCAGCTCCAGGCCGTCTGCACGATCCGGCGCAAGTCGTCGCGTTCCGGTTTCCAGCCGAGCCGTTCCTTGATCTTTCGGCTGTCCGCGACAAGCGAGGGAGGGTCTCCGGCACGGCGGCCCGTCTCCTCGACGGGAAAATCCACCCCCGTCACCGCCTTGGCTTCTTTCACCACCTCGCGAACCGAATACCCGTGCCCGTAGCCGCAGTTGAAAACGTCGCTCTTCCCTCCGCCGAGCAGGTACTCCAGGGCGAGGAGGTGGGCCTCGGCGAGGTCGTCCACGTGGATGTAGTCGCGAACGCATGTCCCATCCGGGGTGTCATAGTCGGCGCCGAATATCCGGAGCTTCCCGTGCTCCCCTTTGGCCGTTTTCAGCGCCCGTGTGATCAGGTGGGTAGCCTCCCGGTACCGCTGCCCAATCCGCCCCTCCCCGTCGGCCCCGGCGACGTTGAAGTAGCGGAGAGCCACGAAACGGAAGCGCCTTTTCGCGCTGGCAAGGTCGTTCAATACCCGCTCGACCATCATCTTCGAGCAGCCGTATGGGTTTATGGGCGCGAGGGGGGCGTTTTCATCCACCGGGATGCGCTCCGGAACCCCGTAGACCGCGGCGGTCGAGGAGAAGATGAAAGGGGGAACGCCGCGCGACCCGTCGGCGCCCGGCCCACGGCTGCCGGTGCTCCGCGGCCCGCCCCGCCCAGCTGAGCCGGTTTTGAGCACCCGCTCGAGGAGACCGACGGCGTTCAGCGTGTTGTTCCGGTAGTAAGC
>Ga0315286_10000668_pt1 | contig 29490 bp, 32 predicted proteins | sample YL17G10_0_MG_FD_205038 | JGI IMG/M metagenome (GOLD analysis project Ga0315286, IMG submission 205038) | Sediment microbial communities from Yellowstone Lake, YNP, Wyoming, USA - YL17G10_0 | ecosystem: Environmental > Aquatic > Freshwater > Lake > Sediment | place: USA: Wyoming | collected... | reverse complement strand
CATCGTCATTTTTGACAGAATCCGGGAGAATCTTTTAAAAAGAAGCCTGTCGTCCTTTGGAGAAACAGTCAATTGGAGTCTAAATCAAACCCTGGGTCGTTCCATTAACACTGTTTTAACTGTTTTAATCGTTCTTTTTGCCCTTTTCTTTTTTGGAGGTCTCAGTTTAAGATATTTTGCTTTGGCTTTGATTGTCGGCATAACTTCGGGCGCTTATTCTTCCATATTTATCGCCAGCCCGCTCCTGGTCAGTTGGTTAAAATGGAGAAAACACTCGGCAAGCTGATTCAGAAGTCTGGTATTAGCCTGAGTATTCCACAATTGACAAAGCGATTTGATTGTGGTATAAAACCATAACATGGATACAAACTACAAAAAAATTTGTTCAGAGCTTCTAAAAAATTTGCCGGAAAAGCAAAAAGAGGTGATTTTGCGGCGTTTTGCATTGCAATCCTCAACTTCTGGCGAAGGCGGAGTTAAAAGGGAAACCTTAGAATCCATTGGAAAAAGCTTCGGTATCACAAGGGAAAGAGTTCGTCAGATTGGAAATGACGGACTTTTAAAATTAGTCGATGAACTTCGCTCATCTCCACCTTTCGCTAACGCTCGGGTAAGAGAGAAAGTAATTTCTTGTCAAAAAATCTTTGAATATTTTACAGATGAACTTAAAAAGAACGGCGATTTAAAAAGAGAAGAAATTCTGCTTTCTCAATTGGGGGGCCAAAATTATCAGCCCCAAATTTTCTTTTTATTGACTTTAGGGAATGCTTTTCAAAGATTTTCTGAAACAAAAGAGCTTCATTCTTTTTGGACAACAAATCCCGATTCTTTAAATTTGGCTAAAGAAACAATCGCTTCTTTCTATGGAAAATTGAAAGAAATTAACCGGCCCATCAGGTTTGAGGAATATAAAATTCCAGCTAAATTAACTGCTCGGGCCGTAGGTTCATTTTTGGAAATTTCAAAAATAATTCAGAAAAATCAGGAAGATTTTTACGGCTTGAAGGATTGGCCGGAAATTAATCCCCGAGGAGTAAAAAATAAGGCGTATGTCGTATTTAAAAAAGAAAGCCGTCCGCTTCATTTTACGGAAGTTAGCAAACTGATTGGACCTACAGCCTTGCCTCAGACCGTTCACAATGAATTAATAAAAGATTCAAGATTTGTTCTGGTGGGTCGGGGATTGTATGCTTTGAAAGAGTGGGGGTACGAAGAAGGCCAAGTAAAAGATATAATCTTAAATATTTTGAAAACAGCCGGAAAACCGCTGCCAAAGGAAGAAATTTTGAAAGAAGTGATGAAACAAAGAATGGTAAAAGAAAATACCGTTTTTCTAAACTTAAATAACAAAAAATATTTTTTAAAGACGCCGGAAGGAAAATACATCTCCAAAGATGCTTTGAATTCCCGTTTTCAATATCCTGTCCAAAAATCGTAAAAATATACTAAGTTAACTTTTACAATGCCTATACCGGAATATTTAACATCCACTCTTTCTATCGTTTGGCAGGTTTTTAAGTTGTGGTGGTGGGTGCCGCTTATTTTTATATTATGGAGGCCTTTTATATTTCTTTATATTTGGTGGAGAAAGGAAAGATATGATGCGACCGTCAAGAGAATTGTCTTGGAGATTAAAATACCCAAAGAAGTGCTAAAGCCTATTAAGGCCATGGAAGACGTTTTTGCTGGCTTTCACTCTATCCATGATGTGTTTGTCTGGCGGGAAAAATGGATAGAAGGACAGTTTATTTTGACTATTGCTCTGGAAATTGTCAGTTTGGGAGGAGAAGTGCATTTTTACATCCGGACGCCGGAACAATTCCGGGGCATTATTGAATCCAATATTTATGCTCAATATCCGGAAGCAGAAATTTTTGAAGTGCAAGATTATACCAAAAGCGTTCCTCAAGATATCCCGAATAAAGAATGGGAAGTTTGGGGGACAGATGAGATTAATACTAAACCCGACCCTTATCCCATAAAGACGTATAAGAAATTTGAATCAGAAAGCCAAATAGTGGAAGAAAAAAGATTAGATCCCTTGTCCGGATTATTGGAAGGAATGGCGACATTGGGACCCGGAGAGCAAATGTGGATTCAGATTGTGGCAAAACCTATCAGGGAAGAGAAAGAGTGGATAAAACAAGGTATAGAAATCAGAGATAAGTTAGTCAGAAGACCGGAAAAACCAAAACAAAAATCAATGATTCAGGAGGGTTTTGAAGTGGTGGTGCTGGGAGTTCCGCCGGGCGGCGAGCTATCAACCGAGAAAGAATTTATTCCGCCGGAAATGAAGTTAACTCCCGGAGAGAAAGATATTGTTCAAGGCATTGAAGAAAAAATTTCAAAATTTGGATATGACTGCAATATTCGTTTTATCTATCTTGGCAAAAGAGATGTGTTTTTCAGGCCCAGAGCCAGAATTCCTTTCGGTTTTTTTAAAAACGTCTCCAGCGAAAATATGGGCGGTTTTAAGCCTGATAAAAGAACCCTGACCAAGTCAAAATCAATTCTCTTCTGGTTTTTAGACAAGAGAATAGTTTATTTAAAGAAAAGAAGGCTTTTTAGGTATTATTGCAAGAGATGGACGCCTTTTTTTCCAAGAGCAGGAGGCACTTTCGTTTTGAATACTGAGGAATTGTCCACTTTATTTCATTTTCCGGGCAAAATGGTGGTTCCTGCTCCGGCTGTGACTCGGGTGGAAGCCAAGAAGGGAGAGGCGCCTCCGGGCTTGCCAGTGGAATAAAATTATGGCAAAAAACGATATAAATTTTTTTGGCGAAACCACTTTTCGCAATACCAGAAAAAAATTTGGCATTAAAACCGACGACAGAAGGCGGCATGTTTATGCGGTGGGAAAAACCGGCATGGGAAAGACGGCGATGTTGGAGAATATGGCAATTCAGGATATTCAGTCAGGCAAAGGAATTGGTTTTATTGATCCGCACGGCGAGGCAGCCGAAAATCTCTTGGATTTTATTCCTTCAAGAAGGCTTAATGACGTTATTTATTTTAACCCGGCTGACGTTGATTATCCGATTGCCTTCAATGTAATGGAAAAGGTGGATGTGGAGCACCGGCATCTGGTGGCTTCCGGTTTAATGGGTGTCTTTAAAAAAATCTGGCCCGACGTCTGGTCGGCCAGAATGGAGTATATTTTAAATAATTCTATTTTAGCTCTTCTTGAATATCCCGGCTCCACTTTGCTGGGTATTAATCGGATGCTGGCTGACCCTGAATACAGGAAAAAAGTGGTAGAAAAAATTACAGATCCCATGGTCAAGTCTTTCTGGTTAACGGAATTTGCCAAATATACTCAAAGATACGAGGTGGAAGCGACGGCTGCCATTCAAAATAAAATTGGTCAGTTCATTTCCAATCCCTTAGTCCGGAATATCGTGGGTCAGGTTCAATCAAACATTGATATGAGAAAAATAATGGATGAAGGGAAAATTTTGATTGCCAATATCTCGAAGGGAAAAATAGGGGAAGATAATTCAAGGTTATTGGGAGCCTTGGTGATAACTAAATTACAGTTAACAGCCATGTCCAGAGTGGACGTTCCGGAAGAAAAGCGCCGGGATTTTTATTTATATGTCGATGAATTCCAAAATTTTGCCACCGAAGCTTTTTGTAATATTTTATCTGAAGCCAGAAAATACAGACTGGCTTTAATTTTGGGCAATCAATATCTTGCTCAATTAGATGAGATGACTCCTACCGGAAGGAGCACCAGAGTTAGAGATGCTGTTTTTGGCAACGTCGGCACAATAATTTCTTTTCGGGTTGGAGCCGAAGACGCTGAATATCTGGAAAAAGAGCTGATTCCGGAATTTACCGCGGCTGACTTGGTTAATTTGGGAAAATACAATACTTATTTAAAATTAATGATTGACGGATTATCCGGCCGTCCTTTTTCTGCCGAAACTCTGGCTCCCTTGCCTCGTCCTGAAAAATCAAGTAAAGAAAAAATCATTAAAGTTTCAAGAGAGAGATACGGGACTCAAAGAAAAATTGTGGAAGATAAAATTTCTCGCTGGTCAGGCATGGTAAATTCGCCTGAATCTTTCCCTATTGAAGCTCAATCTGTTACCCGAGCTGCAGCGAAGGGTGGAGATGAACGAAGTTCATCGAGTCCCCCTGTTCTTTATGATGCCAAATGTTTTTTGTGCGGTAAAGACACGAAAGTAATTTTTCAGCCGGACGGCACGAGACCTGTTTATTGCAAGGTATGTTTGAAAAAAGTAAAAGTGCCGCCCAGCCGTCCCGAACCGATTATTGTAAAACTGCCGGAAAGACCCGACCTTTCCCTTAAAGAAGCCTTGGAAAGTCCGCCTGTTCCCTTTTCTCAGCCTAAAAATAACAGAGAGGAAAAACCCAAGCTCAAAAGAAAAGAGGTCAACTTGGACGAATTAAAGAAAGTTTTAGAAAAATCGTTAGACCAAAACCACGAAGATAAAACTTAGAACATAAAGAGCTTCCATGAAGACTTTAAAAGATTTTAACTTTAAGAATAAACGGGTTTTAGTGAGATGCGATTTTAACGTGGCTCTGGATGAAAAAGGACGGATTGTTGAAGACTTTCGGATAAAAGAAACCCTTCCCACGATTGAATATTTAATAAAAAAAGGAGCAAAAGTAATTTTAATGAGTCATCTGGGCAGGCCCGAGGAAATTAAGGATAAAAAAGAAAGAATTAAAAAATTTACTCTAAGGCCGGTAGCTGAAAGATTGGAAAAATTGCTGAGAAGAAAAGTTAAATTTTTGCCGGATTGTATCGGCAAAGAGACAGAAAAAGAGACAAATAAGATGGGAGAAGGGGAGATTGTATTATTGGAAAATTTAAGATTTTACGATGAAGAAGAAAAAAACGATGAAGGTTTTGCTAAAAAATTAGTAAAACTCGGTGATATTTATATTAACGACGCTTTTTCAGCTTCTCATCGCAGCCACGCTTCCATAGCCGGAATACCCGAATATTTGCCGTCGGGCGCCGGATTTTTACTGGAAAAAGAGATTAAGGTTCTCTCTAAGGTTATGCAGAATCCCTGGCGTCCTTTGGTGGTCATAATTGGCGGAGTTAAAATTGATACGAAAATTGGCGTAATTTCCCAATTTTTTAAAAAAGCTGACCACTTGCTTTTGGGAGGACAAGTGGCTAATACAATTTTAATCGGTAAAGGATTATCTCTCGGCAAATCTTTAACGGGGGACAAAGGGATGACCGAGAAAATTAAAAAGATTGACATTACCAATCCAAAACTTCATTTACCCGTAGACGGTTTTATTTCTCTGGAAAAAAGGCAGGCTGACTGTTTCAGAGAAGGAGCAATCGGCACTATTAAAAAAGAAGAAAAAATTTTTGATATCGGGCCTGAAACGATTAAGATTTTTTCTGAAATAATTAAAACAGCCAAAATGATTTTATGGTCGGGGCCCCTGGGCTTGTCTGAGGAGAAAAAATTTGAAAAAGGAACAAAAGAAACCGCTGAAAGCATTGTTAAAAACAAGAATGCTTTTAAAATCATAGGCGGAGGGGATACGATTGCGGCGGTGGATAAGCTTGGTTTGCTTCACAAATTTAATCATGTTTCTACAGGCGGGGGAGCAATGCTGGAATTTTTAAGCGGAGACAAACTGCCCGGAATTGAGGCGTTAAAGTAGTTCGTTCGGTAGCTGCCTCACTTTATAATTGTTCGTAATTTCCTAAAATGCCTGAAATTAAAAATTTAAAAAAAGCAGCCGAACGGATTAAAAAAGCGATTAAAAATAAAGAAAAAATTATTCTTTACGGCGATGCTGATTTGGACGGAGTGAGTTCGGTAATTATTTTAAAAGAGAGCATTAAGAATTTAGGCGGTGAGGTCATCGCTGTTTATTTTCCCGACAGAGAAACTGAAGGATACGGAATTTCACAAACGGCCCTGAGTCATTTGAAACAATTTTCTCCTGCCTTATTAATTGCTTTAGATTGCGGCATAGGAAATTTTAAAGAGGTAAAAGTGGCAAAAAAACTGGGCTTTGAAGTAATAATCGTTGATCATCATGAGGTTTTAGATAAATTACCGGCAGCCAAAATTATTGTTGACCCGAAACAGAAATTAGACAAATACTCTTTCAAGGGTTTGGCCAATACCGGAATTTCTTTTAAATTGTCAGAAGCAATTCTGGGAGAAAGAATGTCGCCAGTTATAAGAAATAATTTTCTGGAAATGGTAGCTTTAGCCACCATCGCTGATATGATGCCTCAAGAAGACGAGAATAAGGTATTTATTGAAGATGGGTTGAATGATTTGGAAAATTCTTGGAGGCCGGGCATTCAGGCATTTTTTGAAACAGAAATTTTTGACCACTATTTAAATTTGAACCAGAAAGTTTCAAAAATCATATCGCTCTTAAACGTTAGAGACGTAGAAAATAATTTGCCGGCCAGTTTCAGATTATTAACTTCTCAATCTGTGGAAGACAGTAAAAAACTGATTGAAAGGTTGTCAGAAAAGAGTTTTGAAAGAAAAGAAAAAATTGAGGAAATTATCAGGGAAATTGAGAACAGGCTTTTTAAAAAACAAACACCTGTTATTTTTGAAGGGGCAGCTCACTTTGAAGTTATGTTGATTTCTTCTGTAGCTTCCACCCTTTGCCACAGGTATAAAAAACCGTCTTTTATCTATAAAAAATTGGAAAAAGAAAGTCAGGGTACGGTTAGAACTCCTGCCGGAATCAATGGAGTTTCTTTAATGAAGAAATGCAAAAAATATTTAATCACTTTTGGCGGGCACGCTCAGGCTTCGGGCTTTAGGGTAAAGAACGAAAACTTGGAAAAATTTAAGACTTGCCTAATTGAGAATTACACGAGTTAAAACACTAATTTTATGCGAAAGATTATTATTTACACTGACGGCGGCTCAAGGGGCAATCCCGGGCCTTCAGCCGTAGGAATCGTTTTTTGCAACGAAAAAGGCGAAGTGATTAAAAAATATTCCGAGGCAATCGGTGAGGCAACTAACAACGAAGCGGAATACCAGGCCGCAATTTTCGCCCTTAAAAAATTCAAAGCGCTTTTCGGCAACAAATTGGCTGATCACTCGGAGATTGAATTAAGGTCTGACTCGGAACTTTTGGTAAAACAGCTGAACGGAGAATATAAAATCTTAGAGCCAAAAATTCAGTCTTTGTTTCTGACAGCTTGGAATTTAAAATTGGATTTTAAAAAAGTAAAATTTAAAATCATTCCTCGCGAAAAAAACAAAGAGGCTGACCGATTGGTCAACGAGGCATTGGATTCTCAGGACAAAACACAAAAATTACTTTAACCTCCAAATTTAACTAAATAAACAAAAAACAGAGAACATTCCTCTGTTTTTTGTTGTCCCAGTAAGTCTGTAAGCCGAATTCTGTTCCGCCAGCTGGCGGAGGTGATTATCTGTCTTGGCTAAAGATTGCTCTTTAGCTCATGCGAACTACTTTGAACTGAATAAGAATCATAAAATTCTTTTCAGCTTTGTTCTTGCTTTCAGTAAGGATTTAGCCGTTTCACCCTTAATGTTGCCATTAAGATTTATCCCTGAGGGATACTCAATTCCTTTCGGTTTTGAGCGTCACTGTTCGCACCTCGATCCTTTCGGACGGCGGCTGTTAGCCGCTACTTTTTTAGACCTGCTTTTTGAGCAGAAATGAAAGTTCGGACTTTCCTCACGACACCTTTTTTAAAAGGTGGAGTGCAATCACCCGACTTACTGGGACAAGGCCATTTTAGATCTTTATTTTTTTTCTGTCAAGCGTATAATAAGGCTATATAATGTTAATTTCAAACTTATGGAACTTTCTTCTAATCCGGGAAAAAACTTAATCATTGAGGTCAACGGCAAAAAATACGCCAGAATTCCCGTTAAAACCCATCTGATTACCGAACAAGACAAAGATTACGGTGAAATCATTCAAAAATACGCCAAAGATTATTTGCAGCCCGGAGATGTTATTTTTATCGGAGAACGTAGCTTGGCTTCTTGCCAGGGCAGGAGCTACCCCAAAGCTAAAGTGAGACCGGGTCGGTTGGCTCGATTTTTGGTTCGTTTTGTTACGAAATCTCCTTATGGAATTGGTCTCGGTTCTCCTGAAACAATGCAATTGGCAGTTGAGGAAGTTGGCGGTCCAAGAATGTTATTGGCTGCTTTTTTCGCGGCTATCACCAAGCCTTTTGGAATTAAAGGAGTTTTTTATAAAATTGCCGGACCCCAGGCCAAAGCAGTTGATGGCGCGGCCGATTATGTAATTCCTCCTTACAATACTTATGTGAGTAAGGCGCCCAAAAATCCCCAAAAAACAGCCGAAGATTTGAGCAAAAAAATCGGATTCCCGGTTGCTATTGTTGATGTCTGCGATATCGGCGGCTGGGTGATGGGCGTGAGTCAAGGAGTGGATAAAAAATTTATTACCAAAGCTTTAAAAGATAATCCTTTAGGCCAGACCACGGAACAAACTCCTTTCGGGATTTTGAGAGAAGTCAAAGATTAAGTCGATGAACTTCGTTTATCTTCACCCTTCGCTAATGCTCGGGTAATTGAAATGTGGCTAAAAAAAATTTTAAATATCCAGACTAAAAATATTACTTCAGCTGCCCTTATTTTAGGGGCAGCGAGTTTGTTTAGCGCGGTTTTAGGTCTTTTTCGCGACCGGCTTTTAGCTTCTCGTTTCGGGGCGGGAAATGAGCTCGATGCTTATTATGCCGCTTTCAGGATTCCCGATTTCGTTTCAATGGTTTTAATTATGGGCGCAATTTCCGCCGCCATTATCCCGGTTTTTAATGAATATCTCGTTCGCTCCAAAAAAGAAGCTTTTGAATTTCTTTCCAACCTTTTTAATTTATTTTTATCTTGTTTGATAATTGTTTTAATTTTTTTGGTGATTTTTGCCCCGCAGTTGATGAGTTTAATTGCGCCCGGGTTTTCCGGCGAGAAAAAAACTCTGGCTGTATTATTAACCCGCATTATGTTTTTAAGCCCGATTTTGCTGGGCATCAGCAATATCATTTCCTCGGTTTTACAGGTTTTCCGAAGATTTTTAATTACTTCTCTGACTCCGATAGTGTATAATTTGGGAATAATTTTCGGTATTATTTTTTTGGTTCCCAAAATGGGCGTTCAGGGCTTGGCCTGGGGCGTGGCTCTGGGCGGTTTCTTTCACTTGGCAATTCAAATTCCTCTTTTGTTTAAAGTGGGATTCAGATTAAAAAAATTGTTTGATTTCCGACAGCCGGGTTTTTTAAAAGTTATAAAATTAACCATACCTCGTTCAATCGGACTGGCCGCCAGCCAAATCAACTTGGTTGTGGTGACCGCCATTGCCTCCACTTTGGCGCCGGGCAGTATTGCGGTTTTCAATTTGGCGGATAATCTTTCCCGGCCCCTCTTGACCTTGGTTGCCGTTTCTTTTTTTCTGGCTTCCTTTCCAACCTTGAGTTTATCTTTTTCCAAAGGCAATAAAGAAAAATTCAACAAGGTATTTTCTCTGGTTTTTTCCCGCACAATTTTACTGGTTTTACCCCTCAGTTTTTTACTTTTTTTGTTCAGAGATATTGTCGTTTCAATCATTCTCCGTGTGGGAAAATTTGGTCTTCTTGACGCCAATTTGACGGCCGCCTGCTTGGGCATGTTTGCCATTGGCCTCTTTGCCCAGAGCTTGAACCTTTTGCTGGCCAATGCTTTCTATGCTCTTCAGGATACTAAAACCCCGGCCCTAACCAGCGTAGCCGGAATGACAGCGAATATTATTTTCTGTCTGGTTTTTATCCGGGTGTTTTCTGCTCCAAATTCATTCCGGCAATTTTTCTTTAATTTTTTTAATCTCCAAAAAATCAGCCATCCCGAAATAATCGGCCTGCCTTTGGCGATTTCTCTGTCAGCTATTATTCAATTTTTAATTATTTTCCTTCTTTTCCGCAGGAAAAGAGCTGTAGTTTTTAATGGAAACAATAAATAATATCCGTAATTTTTCCATAATCGCTCATATTGATCATGGCAAGTCTACTTTAGCGGACCGGTTTTTGGAATTGACCGGAACCGTTCCAAAAGAAAAAATGCGGCCTCAGTATTTAGATATGATGGACTTGGAAAGAGAAAAAGGAATCACCATTAAAATGCAGCCTGTTCGGATGAAATATCAAGATTTCATTTTAAATTTGATTGATACGCCCGGCCACGTTGATTTTTCTTACGAGGTTTCGCGGTCCTTGGCTGCCGTGGAAGGAGCAATTTTATTGGTTGATGTCACCAAGGGAATTCAGGCTCAAACCATTGCGAACCTGGAATTGGCTAAAGGGCAAAAATTAGTAATTATTCCGGTCTTGAACAAAATTGATTCTCCTCAAGCCAGAACCCAAGAAACAAAAAAAGAATTAGCCGAATTGTTAAATATCAGCCGGGATGAAATTTTTGAAATTTCCGCCAAACAGGGGACAAATGTGGAAAAACTTTTGGAAGCAGTAATTGAAAAAATTCCTGCGCCAACAGGAGATGCGGAAAAAGCTTTGAGAGCCTTGATTTTTGATTCAAAATACGATGTCTACAAAGGCATAATAGCTTATGTCAGAATCATTGACGGCAAAATAATGAGCTCCGAGAAAATTTATTTAATTCAGGTTGATTCAGAAGGCGAGGCCAAAGAAATCGGCTTTTTCAATCCGCAACTTAGTCCGCAAAAAGAAATGACAGCCGGAGAAATAGGTTACATTGCCACGGGCATTAAAGAAACCGGCAAAGTGAGAGCCGGAGACACTATTACAATCAAAGATACAAAAATTGAACCGTTGCCGGGATATCAAGAGCCAAAGCCCATGGTTTTCGCCAGTTTCTATCCGGAAAATCCCGACCAGTTTGACCTGTTAAAAGACGCCTTGAATAAATTAAAACTGAGCGACCCTTCTTTGACTTTTGAGCCGGAAATGAAAGAGTCTTTAGGCAGAGGTTTCCGTTGCGGTTTTTTGGGAACTTTGCACGCGGAAATTATTTCTGAAAGGCTGCATAGAGAGTACGGGCTGAATTTGGTCATTTCCACGCCCCAGGTTTTGTATAAAATTATTAATCAAAAAAATCAGGAAATTTCAGTTTATTCGTCAAGCGATTGGCCGCCTTCTCATGAAATCAAAGAGAAAAGAGAGCCCTGGGCGAAATTAGAAGTACTGACTTCCCAAAATTATCTGGGCCAAGTCTTGGAACTTTTACAGGAATTTAAAGCGCGGAAAATTGAAACAAAATATTTTAGCCAGGAGCTTTTTATTTTAATATACGAGGTGCCCTTGCGGCAAATTTTAACCGGTTTTTACGACAGGCTGAAAGGAGTGAGCCAGGGATTCTCGTCCATGAATTATCAGATTTTGGATTGGAGACCGGCTGATTTGGAAAAATTAGAAATTTTAATTGCCGGTAAAAAAGAAGAAGCTTTTTCAAAAATCGTTTCAAAAAATGAAGCCGAAAAAGAGGGGAGAGCAGTTGTCAAAAAATTAAAAGAATTTTTGCCGCCGCAACTTTTTTCGGTTCCCTTGCAGGCGATTTTGGGCGGGAAAATCATCGCCAGAGAAACTTTAAGAGCCAGAGGCAAGGACGTCATTGCCCCGCTTTACGGCGGAGATTATACCAGAAAGAAAAAATTGCTTGAAAAGCAAAAAAAAGGAAAAAAAGAATTAAAAGAAAAAGGCAAATTAAGAATTCCTCCCCGGGTTTTTCTGGAGATATTTAAAAATAAGTAGCGTTGTGCTAAAATGGAAATCGTTAGAACAGGGGAGCTATCAGAAAGATAAACATGCTCAAAATCACCAAAGAGATTAAGATAATCCAGGTTACTTTAAAGATTTTACGTGTTTTATTGGACATAGACTTATGATAGCAAAAATAAAAATTTTTAAAAGCAACGCTTCTTTGAGTACCCGAGCGAAGCGAAGGGTGGAGAAGAACGAACGTTCTTCGAATAAAGATAAATTTGCATTTATTATTTTAGGAATTTTATTCTTTGCCGTCATTGGATTTTTGGCTCTTTCTAATTTTAGAATAAACAAAAAAAAGATAGAACTCCAATCTCAGGCTGACAGTTTAAAAAAAGAAATACAAATTTTAGAAGAGAAAAAAGAGCAGTTAAGGACCGGTATTCTTGAGGGTGAAAGCGAAACCTTTCTGGAAAAAGAAGCCAGAGACAGATTGGGTTTGAAAAAACCGGGGGAAGAAGTCGTGACAGTCTTGCCGCCAAAAGAAACAGCTGAACAAAAAACTCAGGAAAATAAAAGCCTCTGGCAAAGAGTCTTAGAAAAACTTGGGTTTTAGCCGCGGGTATGGTTCAATGGTAGAACGTGTCCTTCCCAAGGATAAGATACGGGTTCAATTCCCGTTACCCGCTTGAGCGAAAGTATGTTTCAAAAAACATCAATCATAAATTTGCCCATAGAAGACACAGCCGCAAATTTAGCTTTTGTCGGTCTTTCTGTTTTGTCATTTATTGTTCCTTTTTCTTTGGGGCATTCCCAGTGGCTGGTGGGGACAATCATTAATGCCTCTTTATTTCTGGCAGCTATTTTTTTGCCAAAAAAGTTTTTTGTTCCTTTAATTATTCTCCCCAGTTTGGGAGTTTTGGGCCGGGGGATTATCTTTGGACCTTTTACCTTATTTTTGATTTATTTCCTGCCTTTTATTTGGTTCGGGAATCTGATTCTGATTTTATTTTTTAAAATGCTGTATAAAAAATCGTCTGATTTTAATTATTTTCTTTGTGTATTTTGCGCCGCGGCGGTAAAATTTTTATTCTTAATGGCAATCGCTAGTCTCTATTTTAAGTTTCATTTAGTTCCTGCGGTTTTTTTGCAGGCAATGGGAATCAATCAGCTTTTAACGGCTTTGACCGGCGGCATAATTGCTTGGATTATATTTAATATTTATGGAGAATACCACGTCAGAAATCAAAGAACTGCTTGATTTACTTTCAAAAGAAAGCAAATTGGCGGCGATGTTAGCCCCTTCTTTTCCGATTGATTTTTCTTATCCGGAAATTATCGGAATGCTAAAAAGATTAGGATTTAAATATGTTGCGGAAGTGGCGCGAGGAGCAATAGAAACTAATCGTCAGTTGCTTGCTTTATTAAAGCTTCATCCGGATAAGAAGTATATCTCCAATCCCTGTCCCACTATTGTTCGATTAATAAGGAACAAATATCCCAAGCTTATTCCATTTTTAACGCCCATTGATTCGCCAATGATTGCCACAGCAAAGATTGTTTCGAAAAAATACCCGAATTATAAAAAAGTTTTCATAGGACCCTGTATTATGAAAAAATTGGAAGCGAAAGAAGACCATCCCGAATTGGATATATTGGTTTTAACTTATAAGGAACTTAAAAAAATATTTGAAATTAAAAATATTTCACCTGGAAAAAGCGATAAATCCAGTTCTTTTGATATAGCGGGGAAGCAAACCAGGCTTTATTCGGTATCGGGCGGTTTAGCTCAATCATCTTGTCTGACCAAAAATTTAACAGATCCGGAATATGACGTTATTTCCGGACCGCAATTGGCAGAAAAAGTCATTCAAAATTTCCCCACGGAAATAAATTTAAAAATATTGGACATTCTTTCTTGCGAGGGAGGGTGTATTAACGGCCCGGGGATAGCCAGTAAAGATTCTTTAGACAGACGGAGACAGAAAATAATCACTCACTGGACAACAAATTAACTTCAGGCATCTCTGTTATTGCATATTTTGTATGCCGATGTAGCTCAATAGTAGAGCAATTTCTTCAATCTACAACCACCTCTAATCTTGACGCTGCTTGTAAATTCCCGTATACTGGATATATATGCCAATGCCCAAAAAGCCCAGAAAAAAATGTCCTGTCTGTGCCAAGGAGACGCCACGGCCAGGCTATAAGTATTGTAGTAATAAATGTCAGCAAGAGTATCAATATCAATCTTATATCAAAGCGTGGAAAGCTGGGAAAGTAAATGGTTTGAACAGTATAGGTTTAGTTTCTCATTATATCAAAAGATATTTGCGTAGAAAGTTTGAAAATAAATGTTGTTTGTGCGAATGGTCAAAAATTAATCCTAGAACTGAACAAGTTCCCTTGGTTGCAGATCACATTGATGGCAACTGGAGGAATAATACAGAAAATAATCTTCGTTTAATTTGTCCAAATTGTGATGCATTAAATCCTACATTTGCCGCCCTTAACAAAGGAAATGGGCGGAGGAATAGAGCTCCGAGTAAAAGAGCTCAAGAAGGTCGTTTACTCGCTATAAATATGCCGGAGTAGCTCAGTGGCAGAGCAGGACTTTCGTAAAGTTCAGGCCGTGGGTTCGAGTCCCACCTCCGGCTTACTGCTTAAAGGGCGTGGCAAGTCGCGAGTTCGGATCTCTCTCCCGGCTCTATTGACGGAATAGCTGAAATATGCTATTATTTTAGCGAGCTTTCAGAATGAAAGCGAAGCTGGAGATGAAGGCAAACTTCACAGAAGGAAAACTTCATCAACTTTATTGCTCTTTGAGAATTCTATTGTGGCAACTATTTGGACGTTTTCAAAAGTTTCCAGATAGTTGTCACAATAAAAAAAAGAAAGGAGGTGAGCAGGATGAATCACGTCGTAATTTACAATTTATTGGAAGAGGATATGACAGACGAGAGAGTGGAAAAGATTGAGAAGGTAATTACAGATGTGGTGGCACAGAGTGAAGAGATAAGGCCATCGCCAGAACTTTCCTTTACTTTCTTACACGACCCAACGGTAAAATCAGACGATATACCAGTAGTGATTATCGTTGAGTTGATCTGTGATGATTCTTTTGAGTCTGCCAATTGGTTAAAAAACCGAATAGCAATGCATATTGGGCAGGATTTTAGAAAAGCGGTCCGAGCATGGCGTGAGGTCGGGAAAGTAAAGGTAGGCGTAAATTTTCGCCACCATAACAATGGTTATTATGCTTCATAAGACGGTTTGATTCTGATATTTTCAAGGGCCTATCTCAGTTTGAGAAAGGCCCTTTTATTTTCCTTAAAAATATGCTACAATCTTAGTCAAAGAGGATAAGTCCTCTTCTTCACCCTTCGCTGCGGCTCGGGTAACAAATGAAAAATTTTTCTGAAAAAGGCAAAGAAGCTAAAGCTTCTTCTTCACACTTCGCTCGGCTTCGCTTCGCTCGAGTAATCAAAGATTTACAAGATAAGCTCCTCAAACTTGAGGACTGTCTTTGACGCGGCCAAGAATAAAAAAGAAGGAGACGAGATTGAGGAGTTAAAAAAAGAAATAAGCGATTTGAAAGAATTAAGCGAGGAAAGAGAGTTGGAAGAGGAAATTGGAGAAAAAATTAAAGAGTTGGAAAAGAAAATAAGAGAAAAAGAATTTGCAGTCTTTCTTTCCGGGAAATACGACAGGGGAAACGCCATTTTATCAATTACTTCGGGAGCGGGCGGCCAGGACGCCCAGGACTGGGCTACCATTTTATTAAGAATGTATGAAAGGTATGCCGCCACAAAAAGGTTTAAAGCCCAGATTTTACATCAGTCGTTTGGCGAAGGAGGGGGTCCGGAAGGCAGAATCGGCACAAAATCAGCCACTCTGGAAATTAAAGGAAATTATGCTTACGGCTTTTTAAAGAAAGAAAGCGGAGTCCACAGATTGGTCAGAATTTCACCTTTTTCGACTAAAAGTTTGCGCCATACTTCTTTTGCCCTGGTTGAAGTTTTGCCGGAAATAGAAACTGAAGCAAAAAAAGAAATAAAAATCAGGCCTCAGGACTTAAGAATTGATTTTTACCGGGCTTCGGGACCCGGCGGCCAAAATGTAAATAAAAGAGAGACGGCTGTCAGAATTACCCATTTACCAACCTCAATTCAGGTTGCCTGCCAGTCAGAAAGACTGCAGGGGTTAAACCGGGAAAAAGCCATGAAGATATTAATGGCTAAACTTTATCAGTTAAAAGAGGCGGGGTTTCAGGAAAAATTAAGAGAACTGAAAGGCGAAAAAATCTCGGCCAGTTGGGGAAACCAAATCAGGAGTTACGTTTTACACCCCTATCGATTGGTCAAAGATTTGAGGACAAAAGTTGAGACTTCCGATACGGAAGGAGTGTTGGACGGCAATTTAGAAGAATTCATAAATGAGCAAGTTTTTGCAGGGCAAAGTCGACGAAGCTAAAGAAGAAATTTATTTCTTCGCCCTGAAATAAAAGTCAAAGAAGATAAATCTTCTTTTCCACCTTCGTTTACCTGAGCGTAGCGAAAGGTGAAAAAGAACAGAATGTTCTTTGACTTATAAATAAAAACTCGGTAAATGATTAAATTCCAAAAAATCAGCAAAATTTATTCACCCAATATTGTTGCTTTAGATGATGTCTCTTTTGAAATTCAACCCAAAGAGTTCGTTTCCTTGGTGGGAAAATCAGGCGCCGGCAAGACTACTTTATTGGAACTGCTTTTAGCAGAAGAGGAACCAACCCAGGGCCGGATTTTTTTTGACAATCAGGATATTCATAAGATTAAAAAATCAAAACTTCCTTTTCTTAGGCGTAAAATTGGGGCTGTCTTCCAGGATTACAAACTTTTGCGTTCCAAAACGGCTTATGAAAACGTAGCTTATGCCTTGGAGGTGATAGGCGCTACCGATGAAGAGATTTCCCGCGATGTGTCGGAAGTCCTGGAAATCGTGGGTTTGTCCGAAAGGTTTCGTAATTTCCCTGTAGAACTTTCCGGCGGAGAAAAACAAAGAATAGCCATTGCCAGGGCGCTGGTTCACCGGCCCGAGGTTATTTTAGCCGACGAGCCGACCGGAAATTTGGATCCTTATAATACGGCCGACATTATCCGTCTCCTGTTGAGCATTAATGAATTGGGAACGACCATTATTCTGGCTACCCATAATAAAGAAGTAATTAATAAGCTTGGCAAAAGAGTGATTACCTTGGAAGACGGAAAAATAATCAGAGACGAGGAAAAAGGCCGCTTCATTTTATAGGTCGATGAAGTTTGCCTCCTTCGGAGTTTGCCTTCATCTTCACTCTTCGCTTCGCTCGGGTATATGTTTACTTCACTTGAAAGAATAATTCGTTCAGGATGGATTACCTTCAAAAAACAGGCCGGTTTTACGGTCGCCACCATTTTTATTATGGTAATAACCATTTCTTTAATAACTTCTCTTTTCCTTTTTCAGAAAATCACTAAATTTTCCATTTCCCTTTTGCAGGATAAAGTTGATGTTTCAGTTTATTTTAAAGATACCTCTTTAGAGCAGGATATTTTAGAAATAAAAGAACAAATCGCTAAAATTCCGGAAGTAAAAAGCGTGGAGTATGTTTCTAACGAAGAGGCAAAAAAAAGGTTATTGGAAAAATATCCCGAATTAACTGAAAGCCTGCGGGAAACACAGGGAATGCTTAATTTAGCTTCCCTTAATATTAAAGCCGGCCAGGCTGACCAATATGCGGCCGTTGCCAATTTTCTGGAAAACGCCCCTTTTAAAAATTTAATTCAAAAAACTGATTATTATCAAAGAAAATCGGTGATTGAAAAGATTTTTTCCATCACCTTTGCGATTAACCGTACCGGCATCGTTTTATCTTTAATTTTGGCGATAATTGCGTTTCTGGTCGCTTTTAACCAGGTAAGATTAGCCATCTCTAACTCCAAGGAAGAAATTTTCATCCAGCGGCTGGTCGGCGCTTCCAACTGGTTTATCAGGGGGCCATTTTTGATTCAAGGAGTAATTTCCGGTTTCTTCGCGGCTTTAATTACTTTATTAATTTTTATTCCGCTCGTTTATTCCTTAAGCCCAAAAATGGAGGTTTTTTTCCCGGGCCTGAATTTGTTCAGCTATTTCATCAATAACTTCTTTTTGATTATTTTAATTCAGATTTTGACCGGCATCGGAGTTGGCGTAATTTCCAGCATAATTGCCATCAGAAAGTATCTGAAAGTGTAAATTCCGAGCTGGGTTTTCTTTGCCGGGTCGTCTAATTGGTAGCAATTTTTAAGGGTTGATGTTACAATAAGGGAATGAATAAATATTTTCCATTATTGGTCAATCTTTTACCTAAAAATGACCTCAGATATAAGAAATGGCGAAAAAGTCTAAAGAAAAGAATCGCCCCTTGGAATAAAGGATATACTAAAGAAAATCATTCAAGTGTCGCAAAAATCTCAAAAACTTTTAAAAGAAAAAAGATAGATAATTTTAAGAGTTGGCGGCAGAAGGCGATAAAATTGGGGATTTTACGGAAAGAATATCTACCATTTAAACAAAACGGAGATTCGGCCGAATTAATTGGAGTAATTTTGGGAGATGGCTATATCGGAAAATTCCCCAGAACAGAAGTTTTAACAATTCTTTCTAATTCAAATAATACGGGTTTTATAAAAAGATACTCTAGTTTGGTAAAGAAAATATTTAATAAAAATCCTTCTATATTTAAAAGAAAGAAATCAAATTGTGTAGAAATTAAGATATATCAGAAAGAAATAAGTAAAAGATTGTGTGTGCCATCTGGATCGAAAAGAAAACTGAAAATAGAAACTCCTCAATGGATTTCACGAGACAAGAATTATCTTAAGAGATATTTAAGAGGATTATATGAAGCCGAGGGGAGTTTTTGTATTCACAAACCGACATACACTTATAAACTTTTATTCGCTAATAGAAATAATTATTTATTAGAGATTGTTTTTTCTGGTTTGAGACTTTTAGGTTTTCACCCGCATAGAAGTAAATACTTAATTCAAGTTTCGAAAAGGAAAGAGGTTTATAGATTAAAGGACTTAATAGAGTTTAGAAAATATTAACCTTGGGAGGTCATCTAGTGGTAGGATACGGGTCTCTGGAACCCGGAACGATGGTTCGAATCCATCCCTCCCAGCCAATTAGGACAAAGAGTTACAATAAAGAACTTTAAAAAGTTAATACAAATTTAAAATGAAAGGAGAAAGGAAATGGAAAACACAGAAATGAACAGAAAAGGTTTGTTATTTAGAATTGTCATTCCGGCCTTCAAAGAAATCAATATCTTTTCCCGTATCGCCAAAACGACGAGTGCTTTAGGTCCGATTATGGTAGCAACAGTGGCAGATAAATTATCCGGATGGCGGGTAGAGGTTATTGACGAAAACAATTACAGGAGAGGGCCGCGAAACAAAGAGGGTTTACCCGACCACAAAGTTTTACAAGATGAGAATCCTGCCACGGTTGTCGGCTTATTTTGCGGCCTTTCCAGCACCATGGAACGAGTTTGGCAGCTCGTCGAATTTTATCGCCAGCAAGGGGCTATTACTGTCGCCGGCGGCTGGCACGTCCGTTACCAACCCGAAGAGTCCATTAAAAAAGGCATTGATGTGGTGGTGTATGGAGACGGCGAAAGCATTATTCAACAACTTCTCGGAATTATAGAGCGGAAAGAACCCATTTCCGGGGTTCCCGGCATTTCTTTTTGGAAAGAAGGGCAAGTTAAAATTGTTCCGCCGGAAGAATTAGAGGCACTTGACTTGAACATCCTGCCCTTTCCGAATTTTGGCTTGCTCAGATATGCCGAATTAAAAGTTTATCCGATCGGCAGAATCCGAGGATGCAGCAGGCGTTGCGAATTCTGCTCTGTCCGCGGAAAACCAAATTGGGCTACCGGTCAACATCTTTTTGAAATAGTCAAATGGCTGGTGGAAAGCAGAGGAGCACGCAGGTTTTTTATCGTTGACGACCGCCTTGAAGAAGACCGCGAAGGCACTTTAGATTTTTTTGAGTTAGTTTCCAAAAAATACGGAAGCAGGCTTAAGTTCACCGTCCAAGTAAGACTGGAGGTGGCAAAAGATACCATGCTTCTTGCAGCCATGAAGAAAGCTGGCGTAAGAACGGTTTGCATCGGTTATGAGTCCTGCCTGAACGAAGAACTGATAGGGATGAAAAAAGGATATCTGTCTTCCGACATGGTCAAATGGACGAAAGTCTTTCATGATTTTGGATTTTTTATCCATGGAATGTTTATCTTTGGCTATCCTTTAAAGGAGGTAATTACCGTTATCAGCGCCAAAGAAAGAATGGAGAGCCTGAAAAGATTTATTCGCCAATGCCGGGTGGATACTGTTCAGGTTTTTCGACCGGTTCCTTTGGCAGGAACGGAGCTGCGTTCAAGGATAGAACAGGAAGGAAAACTTTTCCCGCTGGAAATAGTTCCCTGGAGCAAATATGACGGAAACTACATTTGTTTTCAGCCGGACAATATGACTTTGCAGGAACTCCAAGAACTGCCGATAAAAATTATGCGGTGGTTCTATAGCTCTTTAAATCTTGCAACAATTCCCCTGAAAACCCTGATTTTCCCTTTAGATTATTTAATAAGGGGATGGCAGCGTTGGCACCGTGACTGGCGCAACGATATTACAAAATACGGCGGGCACCTTTTATTTAAACGGTGGATTCGCCACTACAAACACCAATCTTTCCTCAAAAAACTGGAAAAATTCTTGTTAAAACCTAAAAACATCAACCTGTCTCGCTAGACAAAACATTTAAAGCCCGGCGATAACATCAAACGCCGGGCTTCTTTCTTTCCCTTCGCTGCGGCTCGGGTACTTGATTGTTTTAACGAATTAATGTAAAGTAGAATCAGATGACTAAAAAACAGCATTTTTTATCAGAGCATAATAAATTATCTCCCTTAAACTTGCAGGCTACAGCCTTCTTGCTTTCACGTTTTAAAACAGAGAAAGCGTCGCTTTTTAAAGATAAGAATTGGTCAATAGATAAACTTCGCAGGCCATTCATTTTTTGGCTTACTTCTTTGACGACCGAAGAAAAGGAAGATATTAAGAATAGAGAAATATGAAAAATTCACACAACCCGAATAAAAACAGAAACAGAGCAAGGCATCGCAAATTTTTAAAAAAACACAGAAATAAATAAACCCCGTTAGAAAAGGCGGGTTTTTTCTTAGAGTTGACATTTTTATAACAATAGATTATCATACAGATGTAAGTTTCTGTTAATTTTCCTTTCCTTACGTGCCAAGCTCCGCTTGCGGAGCGAAGGTAAAGATGAGAACTTTGTTCTCATCGCTATCTTATTAACTATGTAAGCCTTGAAAGAGAATAAAAACAGCAGGTCGGCTTACGCATAATAAATTATTAAGGAATATTTATGGCAAAGAAATTATTTGTCGGTGGATTATCTTACGAAACCACCGAAGTGACTTTAAAAGAGACTTTCTCTCAGGCTGGAACCGTTGAATCAGCAATTGTGATTACTGATAAAATGTCCGGCCGTTCAAAGGGATTTGGTTTCGTTGAAATGTCTTCCGAAGAAGAAGCTCAGAAAGCCACTGAAATGTTTAATGGCAAAGAGATTGACGGAAAAAACGTTACGGTAAACGAAGCTAAACCTATGGAGCCTCGCCCTAAAAGAGACGGATTTAACCGCGGCGGAGATCGAGGATTTGGTGGAAATAGAGGGGGTCGCTGGTAAGAAAGACGAAGAAATTTATTTCTTCGACAAAGCGCCCAAAAAGGGCGCTTTTTGGTTGCAGAAAAAGTAAAAAAGGTTTAAGATTAAAGTAGTTTTAAATGCAGTATATTCATGTTAATGTCAGAGCAGGATTTTGAAAAATTAGTTGAAAAAGCAGTAGTTTCTCTGCCGGAGCATATTCAAAAAGCAATGGACAACTTGGCCATCGTTGTTGAAAAAAGTCCTTCGCCTGACGATCTGGGGAAAACCGGAACAAAAATTGGCAGCTCTCTTTTAGGGCTTTATCAGGGAGTTCCCAAAACCAGCTGGGGCAGGAGTTTCGGCCAGATTCTGCCGGACAAAATTACCATTTTCCGGGAACCGATTGAAAGCCTGGCTTTATCGACCCAAGAGATTGCCGAATTAATTAGAATTGTTGTCTGGCACGAAATTGCTCATCACTTCGGCTTCAGCGAGAAAAAAGTCAGAGAGCTGGAAAAAAAATGGCGAAAGGCGAAGAGATAAATCTCTTCTTCAGCCACCGAGTCCCGTTTACGGGACGAAGGTGGAAAAGAGGCTCGCCTCTTTGACTTCGCTATCGCTCGGGTAAATGAAAAAACCTTTTGATAAAGAATTATACAAAGATCTGGGGATTAACGAATTGCTTCTTTTGGGAATATACCTGATAGTTAACAATGGGGAAAAATGTACGCTTGAAAGATTAATTAAAGAAAGTTTTAATTTATTTCCTGCCGCTTTTTGTTTTTCCAACAATCCTGAATGGCCGGACTCCCGGAAGCTCGACCGGCCCCTTCGAACTCTGAGAAAAAGAAAATTAATTACAGGCAACCCGCAAACATATTTTTATCTGACAACACTCGGCAAGAAAATTGCCATCGAAACTTCCAAAACTTTCAGGCAGAGGAAATTATTTAAATAAATCCCGAAATAAAAATAAAATAATTGCCAAAAATTAAATTAATAAAGATTTTTAAAAAAATATGAAAAATATTTTAAAATTCATAATCAGCATAATCGTTTGCCAAGCCACGGGATTAGTCGGCGCGATTTTCACCACGCCTGCTATCGGCAGTTGGTATGCTACCTTAAACAAACCGTCATTTACGCCGTCAGGTTCATTTATCGGCGCTGTCTGGACTATTCTGTTTTTCTTAATAGGCATTTCTTTGTATTTGGTTTGGTCAAAGAACTGGCAAATTTCAGTGCCGGCCGATAGTCAGGCTCAAAAAGTCTGGAATCGCTTTTCGGAAAAATTATGGTTCGGCACCTGGCGGGAAGAAAACGCGGTATTGATTTTCATTCTCCAGCTCGTCTTGAATATTTTATGGTCTGTGATATTTTTCGGCTTGAAATTGCCGGGCCTGGCGTTTTTTGAACTTTTAATGCTTTGGTTTGCGATATTATACACGATTATCAATTTCTTTCGCATTTCAAAATCGGCAAGCTACTTGCTTTTGCCCTATATTGCCTGGGTTTCCTTTGCCGGTTTTCTAAACTTTATACTGTGGAAGATGAATTAGCGATAAAAAGAAAAAAGCCTTGCATGGGCTTTTTTCTTTACAAGATAGCAAATTTGTGCTATAGTTTTTTCAGATCTTTAAATCTAAAAATAGGGAAAGAAAGGAGGATATATCATGAAGATTGAAAGAAAAGGTGAAGAGTACGGCAGTTTTACAGTGGAAATTTCAGAGAGGTTTGAGGCGCAGATGCGAAAAGCGGCAAACCAAATAGTGGCATTTGCCAAAAAAAATCCGGCAGAAGCAGAGAAGGTGATGGCTAATTATCACGACATTGTTGAGAGCTCGGTCAGCCTGCTGTTGAGCGTTATTGGTTTGGCTTTTTGCAAGCCGGCGATATTGAATTATGTCTTTGCCACGCTTCGGAGCTGCCTTGAGCCGCTTTCAGACCGTCTCAAAGAAGAAGCTCGGATTCAGGAAGAAAAGGACAGGCAAAATAATTAAACAAACTTTTACCTTGTAGAAGGATATGAAAAGGAGGTGAGTTATGAAATTATTCAAGTTTCCTGCTAAGCTAAGGGACATAACTGCGAACATAATCTGTCTGGTTATTATTATCGGCCTGATTATTTTCATTTATTTTTGCTTTAATAAAAGCTTCCCCTAAGGGTCTATGACCCATCTAAGCTTTAATAAAGGCCCGCGGATATTTCCGCCGCGGGCTTTTTTGTTTGAGTTGTGTTGGCTATTTTTAATAAAATAAAAAGGGCGACGCAAAAATTTGCGTTCGCCCTTTTTTTTGGCGCTTTTGGACAGAGAAAGAATTTAAGTACCCGAGCGAAGCGAAGGGTGGAGAAGAACGAATGTTCATCGAGTAGGAGCGGGGTTTGGATCGATTTCCATAAATAAGGCAATTTCATCTGTCATTTTGTTGTGATTGTCAACGATCTGTTGCACGATTTCAAGAAGTCTATCATTGGGCAAAGGGGAGAAACCGCATTTTCTTATCGTTAGATCGAGTTTCTTGGCAACCTTTTGAGGGTCAACCTCTTTAGTCATAATCTTTGAATCTTTCCACTTCTCAGCGGCTTTTACAGTTCTTATCTGCGTCATAATTATTCCTCCTTTCCATCGGTTTATTTTTTGTTTTTGAATATATAAATAATACAGAAAAAATAAGATAAGTCAAGTAGCCAGGCTGCGTTTTAATCAGGTTGAATTTTTCTAAAAATAGGAGTAGAGTGAATAGAGCGAAACGAGGAATCTGCGGTTACAAACAAGATAAATTCGCTCTTTAAAAAACTAAAACCATAAAGGAGGTGTTGCCATGATTAAAAAAACTGTGTCAGGAGGGCTGGTTTTATTCTCGGTATTGGCCTTTTTTGTTAACACGGCCGGAGGCGGGGAGTATTTTGAAATACAGAGAATGCAAAATGAGTTCAGTCGGATTGTCGGCAATGGAATTAAGGTTGAGCCGGCTTATCTTCAGGAAAACATCCTGAACATGAAACAGATGTTCGCAAATAATGGAAACAGTATTGAATCGCAATATTTTGTTTACGTTGATCGAAGTCCGTTAAAGCAGATGATTTTTCTTTGTTTTCTCGACTCTTGGGGAAAAGACATAACTTTAATCGGCGCTGACAGAGTTTCTACCGGCAACCAGAAAAGAGCTGGCTTTTTCATCACACCTTGCGGTATCTTTAAAAATACCATTGAATTTCCGGGCTACCGGGCATTGGGAACCAAAAATGACGAGGGTTGGCGCGGCTTGGGCGTCAAAGACAGCCGGGTTTGGGATTTTGGCTGGCAAAAGACCTACAAAAAGAATCAGGAATTTACCATCCGGCTTTTAATGCACGCCACCGATCCGATTTTCGGGGAAAAAAGACTGGGCAAAGTTGATTCAAAGGGGTGTATCCGGATATCAGGCAGGATGAATAAATTTTTAGACCATTACGGCTTGCTGGACAAAGAATATGAAGCCAACAAAAACAAAAAAGCAGTCACTTGGCTGCTAAAACCTGACCGAGAACATGTGCTCTACGCTGGTAAATACCTGTTGGTTGGCGACTCAGGAAATTCAATGATTGATTAAAGAAGCAGCTCATTTGGAGCCAAAAAGGCCGCGTGTCAAAAAGCGGCCTTTTTTTATTTCAACCCGTTAAATTCGCACCAAGCGACTATTTAACCGGGTTGAATTTTTGTGAAAATTAGGTAAAATAAATATAAAATAAAATTAAATGGAAACATCAGATAATTCTCAAAAACAGAATAAGCGCATTTTAGCGGTAATTTTATTCACGATCTTTGTTGACTTGCTTGGTTTTGGCATATTGATACCGGTAATTCCTTTGCTCCTGGCCAATCCTATGTCAAAATATTATCTGATTGCGGGCCGCTTCAGCGTGTCTCAAGGTTATATTTTGCTTGGTTATCTCTCGGCTATGTGGGCCTTGATGGTATTTTTGGTGGCGCCGATCATGGGCCAGCTGTCTGATAAATATGGGCGGAAAAAAATCTTGATTTTTGCTTTGTCCGGCACCTCTCTTTCTTATGTTATTTTTGCCATCGGCATCATTACCAAAAACCTGCCGCTTTTATTTATCTCCCGGGCTTTTGACGGCGTAACCGGCTCAAGCATTTCCGTTGCCCAGGCCGCGATTGCCGATGTCACCAAGCCGGAAAACCGGGCCAAAACCTTTGGTTTAATCGGCGCGGCTTTCGGTTTGGGATTTATTTTTGGGCCCTATATCGGCGGAAAATTGTCCGATCCTTTGGTTTTGAGCTGGTTTGACGCCACCACTCCTTTTTGGTTCGCCGCCATTTTAAGCTTTTTAAATGTTCTGTTTATTTTGTTTTTTTTCAAAGAGACGCTCAAAGAAAAGAACCGCGAGCTGAAAATTACTTTAACTCGGGCGTTTTCAAATATTTTCAAAGCCGCCAGGCTCTCCGGCATTCGGACAGTTCTTTTAACCAACTTTTTCTTTCAGGGCGGCTTTGCTTTTTTCACCACTTTTTTCGCGGTTTTTTTAATCCACAGGTTTTCTTTTACCCAGGGAAATACCGGAGATTACTTTTCCTATGTGGGGCTCTGGGTAGTTCTGGCTCAGGCCGTTATTTTGCGCCTATTTTTAAAGAAATTCAACGAGTGCGAGATTCTGCGTTATAGTTTGCTGGGGCTTTCGATTTTTATATTCTTGCAGCTCTTGCCCGATAAATCCTGGGAGCTTCTTTTGATAACTCCGTTTTTTGCGGTGGCCAACGGTTTAACTCAGGCAAATATTACGGCTTTGGTCAGCCGTTCGGCCGCTCAAAGTACTCAAGGCGAAATTCTTGGTATCAATTCAAGCGTGCAGTCGCTGGCCATGGCCATTCCGCCAATTATTTCCGGCTACATCGCCGCCGCTTTCTTGCCCGAGGCATCCATCCTTGTTTCGGCCATTGTGATATTTTTAGGGTGGTTGGTCTTTTTGCGCTTTGGCAAAAGCATAAAATGCGACTGGTCTTAAATTTTAAACAAACGGACGGATTTAAAAGGAGAATAAAATATGACTCAATTAAAACAAATCTATAAATGTAATATTTGCGGCAATATCGTTGAGGTTTTGCATTCGGGGGCAGGCCAGTTAGTTTGTTGCGGGCAGCCAATGGAACAGCTTTCAGAAAAAACAGAAGATATTGGCTATGAAAAGCACGTGCCGATAATTGAAAAAACTGAAAAGGGAGTTTTAGTCAAAGTCGGCTCTGTTCCTCATCCGATGGAAGATAGCCATTATATTGAATGGATTGAGATAATCGCTGACGGAAAATATTGCAGAAAATTCCTGAAACCCGGGGACAAACCTGAAGCCTTTTTTGAGGTGACAGCCGAAAAAATCGAAGCCAGAGAATATTGCAACATCCACGGCTTGTGGAAGGCGTAAAGCAGGTGTTATTTAGTATAAAAAACCGCCAATCTGAAGGGCGGTTTTTATTTTCAACCCGTTAAATCCGCCATAAGTAGACAGCTTGTTGACAACTTTCTATCTCGATAGGATACTGAAGTTGTCAACAAAATTTATGAATATTAAAACCTTAATTTGACATAAATTAGTGACGATATATAATAAGATTGAAATATGCTTGACGAGAAAGATATCCAAAAATTAAAAGAAGTGCTGGCCACTAAAGAAGATTTGACTAAGTTGTTGGCCGCGGACGAATTCGGTCAATTTCAGAGAGAAGTAAATCAAGAATTTTCTGATCTCCGTGAAGCAATCCAAGCTTTGACAATTTCTGTGGATAAACTAGTTAAAGCTGTTGAGAGTTTGAGTCATGAATTTGCCGCTATAACCGCGAAAGTTGACCGCCATGAAAAGTGGATTCAACAAATAGCTGATAAATTAGGAATAAAATTGCAATATTAAAAAGTTTTAAGATTATAGCCGTCCCGCCTGCAGGCGGGACGGCTTTTTGTTTGAATTTTTCCAAAAACAAGGGTAAGGTGAAGGTAGATAGCGGCTATTTCCTGGGTCGTTGGCTTGCCCCGCCGGCTGGCGGGGTGAAGCGGATTATATACGTTGAACACCAGAGGGGGGAAATAAAAATGAAAATAAAAGAATTGCCGAAAACCGGTTCCGAAATGGTATCTGCTTTGCACCCGTAGTTTAAAGGCAGGAGGGAAATTTATTCGCGTTATTTATTATACTGCGCGATTATTGCGCGATTATTGCGCGATTATTATTTTAATGTTAAAATGACAACAGGAAGTATGTTTAATCCAAAATTTAAGATAACCAATAAGATTGTAGAAATGCTAACCGCCATAGTCGAAGCTAAGGCGGTAATTGAGCGTGCGCGACTTTTGCCCAAGCAAGAAATAAAATTGCGGCGGTTGGCAAAAATAAGAATGACACATAGCTCAACGGCCATCGAAGGAAATCGACTCGATATTAAGCAAATAGAAGCTTTATATGCCAACAAAAAAATAGACGCGCCAGCCAGAGATATTTTTGAAGTGAAAAATTATTTAAAGGCCTTAAAATTTATTGAACAAATTGTCGCCGCAAAACAGCCAATCAACGAAAAAGTATTGCTTAAAATCCACAAGCTTGTAACTGATAAAACCTTGCCCAAAGAGCAATCTGGAAGATATCGCCAGATTCCGATTTATGTGGTCAGGCGACGTTTGGGCGCGCCGGATGAAATTACGTATACCGGTCCGGCTGCCGAGAAAGTGCCTCTGCTTTGCGCCGATTTAATAGAGTGGATTAATAAAAAAATTAATAAAGATGTCAACCCGGTCATTTTGGCCGGTATCATCCATCAGGAAATAGCCGCCATTCATCCTTTTGTTGACGGAAACGGCCGGACAGCCAGAGCCATGGCAACTTTGATTCTGTACAAAAGCGGATACGATTTCAGGCGTTTATTCGCCCTTGAAGATTATTACAATAAAGACCGGCAAAGATATTACCAGGCCATCAATATCGGTAAAACCTATGATGAAAGAAAAGTAGATTTTACACGCTGGCTTGAGTATTTTGTTAAGGGGTTTAAAGAAGAAATTGATAATGTTAAAAGCAAAGTTATTTCGCTTGCCATAAAGAAAGTGGATAGCGAAATAAACTCGCAGATTTATTTGAGCGAGGAGCAATTAAAAATTTTGGAATTTTTGGACCAGGTTGACAGGATAACAGTCGGGGATGTTGTTGAAATTCTAGAATGTCCGAAAAGAACGGCACAATTATATCTCCAGCAGCTTAAAAAGCTTAAGATAATCAAACAAATTGGCAAAGGACCATCTTCGGCTTATATCTTGTCATAGAAAATAAAATAATGAATATCAAGAAAACAATATACATTATCGCGACGATGTTTCTGGGGCTGCTTTTATCATTTTTGGCTCACGCCGGCATTGAAATGTGGTATATCAACCGGCTTTTGGGTCAAGGAATCACGCCTAAAGCCAGCTCGCTGACGCATGGGTGCTTTTTGCCGGCCTGGTTGCAAATTATTTTGCCGATAGCCGGCCTCGTCGCAGGCTTCCTGCTGGGCCGCGCCTGGTGGCGTATTATTTACGTTGAACATCGGAGGGGGAACCAAAAATTGTGATAAAATAATAAGAAAATGACAAAAAAAGCACAAACAAAAAGAGGAGAAATCGTGATTTATAAAGCCGCCAAGGGGCCGGAATTAAGAGTGCGGTTAGAAAAAGAAACCGTGTGGCTGGATGCACATCAAATAGCGCTTGTTTTCGGCGTGAATCGGCCGGCTATCGTTAAACATATCAAGAATATTTATAGAACCGGAGAGCTGAATAAAGGTTCTACCTGTTCCATTTTGGAACAGGTTGCCGCCGATGGAAAAGTGCGGCAGATGAATATTTATAATTTAGATATGATTATATCTGTTGGATACAGGACTAATTCCAAACGCGCCACTCAATTCCGCATTTGGGCGACTAGGACGCTCAAAAATTATCTCGTTAAGGGCTACGCGATAAATGAAAAACGGCTTTTGGAAATGCGGGAAAAATTCAACGATCTTCAGGAAGCCGTAGCATTTTTAAGGAATAAAGCC
>Ga0315286_10000667_pt1 | contig 29532 bp, 32 predicted proteins | sample YL17G10_0_MG_FD_205038 | JGI IMG/M metagenome (GOLD analysis project Ga0315286, IMG submission 205038) | Sediment microbial communities from Yellowstone Lake, YNP, Wyoming, USA - YL17G10_0 | ecosystem: Environmental > Aquatic > Freshwater > Lake > Sediment | place: USA: Wyoming | collected... | reverse complement strand
TAAACAACACATCGGCATTTTTATGAATAAGTCAGGCTAGAGAATCAACGCCGGAAAGAGAGCGCCTCCCCATCGCCAAGGTCCGGCCAAGCCGAAACGCTTTTCGCGCATTTTCGGCTATAATGGGTCGCAAGTTGCCGAACGCAACTCCAACCGCGCGAACCGCTTGAAAGGACATCCGTCGCCATGAACTCCAAAGGCCTCCTCCTCGCTGCCCTGGCCGCGTCACTTTTTGCGACCGCGGCCCTCGCCCAGCCCACCGACGCCAAAGCGCGCCTGACGTCCTGGGACCGGCATCTCCGGCTCAAGGCCGAATCTCCTTTCAAAGACCTGACCTGGCGCGCCGTCGGACCGGCCTTTTGCGGCGGGAGGATCCAAAGTCTGGCCGTTCATCCCGCCCGGCCGTACACGCTCTACGTCGGCGTGGGGTCGGGAAACGTCTGGAGATCGGACAACAACGGCCTCACCTGGACCCCGATCTTCGAGAACGAATCGACGTTCACGATCGGTGAGATCGCCATCGCCCCGTCGGATCCCGACATCGTTTGGGTGGGAACGGGCGAGATCTTGATGGCCCGGAGCTCCTATGCCGGGACCGGCGTCTTCAAGTCGACCGACGCCGGCAGGACGTGGACGAACATGGGCCTTCACGATTCCCAGCATATCGGCCGGGTGCTCATCGATCCCAAAGACGCGAACAGCGTCTATGTGGCCGCGATCGGGCACAACTTCTCGACGAACGCGGAGCGCGGCTTGTTCAAAACGACGGATGGCGGGACGACCTGGTCCAAGATCCTCTATGTCAACGAGCGGGTCGGGGTCATCGATGCCGAGATGGATCCCGTCGACCGGAACATCCTGTATGCCGCCGCCTGGGAGCGGGACAGAAAACCGTGGGGGCATGTCGTCGCCGGAGCCGGCAGCGGCTTCTATAAATCGACCGACGCCGGCAAGTCCTGGCGGAAGATCGCACGCGGGCTGCCCGACGGAAAAGACCTTGGCAGGATGGGCATCGAGATCGCCCCGTCGAATCCCAAGGTCCTCTACATTTTGCTCGATAACGAAACGCTTCGCCCGGGAGATCCCAAGGCCCGGAACCCGCGGCCTCAGCCGATCCGGGGGGAGGTCTACCGCTCGGACGACCGGGGAGAATCCTGGATCAAGGTCAACACCGGCGAGCTAGGCACAACAATCGGCTACGACTGGAACCTGATGAAAATCTGCCCGGACGATGAGAACGAGATCTATGTCGCCGGCAACCGCTTTCTGATGTCCAAGGACGGGGGCCGGACTTATGCCCAGATCGGGGGGACGATCGTCCCGCTGCTCTACAAGGAAAAACGCGAATTTCCGCTCGACCACCACGCTCTTTGGATCGACCCCGCCAACCCCGACCGCATCCTTCTCGGGACCGACCACGGACTCTATATCTCCTACGACCGGACGAAAACGTGGCTCTTGAATAACAACCTGCCGATCACCGAGTTTTATGCCGTCGCGGTCGACGAGGAGAAGCCCTACAACATCACCGGCGGGAACCAGGACAACGCCGCGGTCGTCGGACCGAGCACCAGCCGTCTCGACCCCGAGGCTCCGAACCTCTGGAAGCAAGTCTTTCTGGACACGTGGGGGGGCGGCGACGGATTCGTCACCCTGCCCGACCCGACCGAAGCGAACAAGATCTATTACTTCAGCGGCCGGATGGTCTTTTTGAAAAACATGGTCGACGGCAAGCAGGTCGACGTCACGCCCCGGCCGCCCGCGTCCGAAACGGGGCTCCGCTACAATTGGATGGTCCCGTTCGTGATCTCCCCCCACGATCCGAAGACCCTGTATTACGGCGGGAACAAGCTCTTCCGATCGACCGACAAGGGCGCGCATTGGGAGATCATCAGTCCCGACCTCTCGACGGATCCCGGCCCGGAACGGCAGGGAAATATTCCGTATGGGACCTTGACGACCGTCTCTGAATCGCCCCTCCAGCCCGGGGTCATCTACGCCGGGACCGATGATGGAAACCTGCAGGTGACGCGGGATGGAGGAAAGACCTGGGCTCTCATCGTCCGGGGGCTCCCCTCGAAATGGGTCAGTCGGGTCACGGCCTCGGGGCACGAACCGGGGACGGTCTATGCCGCTCTGACCGGGTACCGCGAGGACGATTTCCGGACATACCTATTCAAGTCCGCCGATTACGGCCGGACCTGGACCTCGATCGCGGGCAACCTCCCCGACGAGCCCGTCAACGTCGTGAAAGAGGACCCGAAAAAAGCGGGGATCCTCTACATCGGGACGGATCTAGGGGTTTATGCCACGCTGGACGGCGGTGCGACCTGGGTCTCTCTTTGCAATTCGCTGCCGGCCGCGGCCGTCTATGATCTCGTCGTTCATCCGCGGGACGGCGAGCTGGTGATCGGCACGCACGGCCGGAGCATTTTCGTTCTCGATGTCGCGCCGATCCGGGAACGGGCGGAAAGGGCTCATGGGCTGGATTTTGTCGTCGGCGAAGGTGAAGATGGGCAAAAAACAAACGGTTATTTATGATGTCATCGCGATAGCGCGGGACGTTGCCGGGGCCTCGCTCATCGCTGTTGCGCTCCTCGCATCCTTGTTCGCGGCCCCATCGCTCCGGTCCCAGGAACTGGAACAAGGCTTCCTCAGTCCCCCGGATTCAGTCAAGCCGCGCGTCCTCTGGATGTGGATGGGCTCGAACATCAGCAAGGACGGGATCACGAGGGACCTCGAAGCGCTGAGAGCCGCGGGCTTCGGCGGGACGACGATGTTCAGCCTCGCCGACATCACGACTCCCTGGGCCGGAGTGATCGCCAAGAGCCCGACCCCCGGGATCGTGGCCTTCTCGGATCCGTGGTGGGCCCTGGTCCGGCATGCGGCCGGCGAGTCGGCTCGCCTGGGACTCGATTTCGGCGTGCATAACTGCGCGGGATACGAATCGAGCGGCGGGCCATGGATCACTCCGGACCTTTCGATGAAAGAACTCGTTTGGTCGGCGAAGCTCGTCTACGGACCGGGGCCGTTCAAGGGAACTCTGACCCGGCCCGCCGTGGACCCCCGCGCCAACATGCCTTTTCCGGTCTACAACCCCGAAACCGGCCTCGTGGAAAAACCGGAGATCCCCGCCCGCCGGACTTTCTACAACGACATCGCGGTCCTGGCGCTCCCGGCCGAGGGCGTCGTGGGCGAGGACCAGGTGATCGACCTGACCTCGAAAATAGGGCGCCGGGGGGAGATCGAATGGAGCGTTCCGGCCGGCTCGTGGGTCGTCTACCGTTTTGGCTATACGACCAACGGGTCCCTGCTGCAGCCCGCGCAGTGGGAAGCCGGGGGACTCGAATGCGACAAAATGGATCCGGAGGCCGTCGTCTTCCACTTGGACCACGTCCTGGGCAAGATCCGGGATCGCCTCGGAGACCTCGTCGGCAGAGGGATCACCCACCTTCATTTCGACAGCTACGAGGCCGGCCCGGCGACCTGGACGCCCCGGATGCGCGAGGAGTTCAGGGCCCGCCGGGGCCATGACCTCGTCCCCTGGCTTCCCGTCCTGGCCAAGCGCACCATCGGCTCCGCGGCGCGAACGGAAAAATTCCGGGCCGACTTCGAGCGGACGGTCCAGGACCTCTACCGGGACGTCTTCTACGCGACAGCTTCAAAAAAGATCCGTGAAGCGGGTCTGGAATTCATGTGCGAACCCTACGGCGGTCCCTGGCGGGTCGAGGAGGTCGTGCCCCACGTGGATCGGGTGATGACCGAGTTCTGGACCGACGGCGGCGCCTTTGCCCCCTACGAGCTCGAGGCCACGGTGAAAGCCCTGCGTCAAGCCGGGCGGAACGTCATCGAGGCGGAGGCCTTCACCGGCAAGCCGGAATTCAGCCAATGGCGGGAAACCCCAGCCTGGCTCAAGCCGATCGGCGATGCCGCCTTCTGCGCCGGGGTCAACCTGATGTCCCTCCACCGTTTCGTCCACCAGCCGTGGGACGACCGCTGGCGGCCCGGTAATACCATGGGTCAGTGGGGGACGCACTTCGACCGTACCCAGACCTGGTGGGAGCCGGGGGGGGCCTGGGTGAAATACCTCGGGCGGTGCCAGTTCATGCTCCAACGGGGAAGGACGGTCGAGGCGCCGAGCGACTTCTCCGTCGAGAACGTCCAGGGCGGCCTCAACTTGAAATTCACCCATCGCGTCGAGGGTCGGTCGGACATCTACTTCGTCGCCAACATCGCCTCGAACGGCGGACAGGCCCGGTGCACGTTCGGGGTTTCCGGCCGGCAGCCGGAGCTGTGGGACCCGGTCTGGGGGACGACCCGTGACCTGCCCGAATTCGAGACGAGGTCGGGCCGCACGGTCATCCCCTTGACCTTCGCCCCGGCCCAGAGCTTTTTCGTCGTGTTCCGGAGGCAGCCGACTCCCGCAAAGGCCGGCGCGAAAAACTTCCCGGAACCAAAGCCCGCTGCCGAGCTTTCGGGGCCATGGAATGTCTCGTTCGATAAAAAGTGGGGCGGGCCAGAAAAGACCGTCTTCGAGAGCCTCGGGGATTGGACCGCCCGCCCTGAGCCGGAAATCAAGTACTTCAGCGGAACCGCCGCTTACAGCAAGACGTTCGACATGATCGGCATCGACCGCCCGGCGCACCGGCGTCTCCTAGTCGACCTCGGCGTGGTCAACCACCTGGCGAAGGTCCTCCTCAACCGCCGCAACCTGGGCGTCGTTTGGTGCGCCCCGTGGCGCGTCGTCGTGCCGCAGGGCTTGATGAAGGCCGTGGGCAACGAGATCATCGTTGAAGTGACGAACGTCTGGGCCAACCGGCTTATCGGCGACGAACAGGAGCCGGCCGACTGCGTCTGGATGCCGGGGCATATGGGGTTCGGCGGCTTTCTGAAGGAGTTTCCCGACTGGTTCCTGAAGGGGCAACCTCGACCTGCCGGGAAGCGCCTGACTTTCACCACCTGGAATTATTTCACCAAGGACTCGCCCCTCGCGCCCTCGGGGCTCCTGGGCCCGGTGAGGGTGCTGATCGCAGATTAGGCGCCAGGCTGAAGTGGGCGAAGCGGATAGCGCTAACCCTCATCCCGCCGGTACTCATGAAATGGGGCCCGGCCTGAGGCGAACTATTTCGCCTGCGGTCGAAAGATCCGTCACGCGACGGGAAATCGAACCCGGCGTTTCCGAAATCCTACCGGAATAAAATTATCGCGTTCGGCCTTCTCGATCTTCTTCAAGGCCAACTGCAGAAGGAGCTCTTTCTTCTCCGGGTCCCTCTTCGCCGTCTTCTTGTATTTCCGGAGTCCCAGGCGGTCGCGGAGAAGCAACATCTCTGTGGCGGACGTCTGTTGTCGTGTTTTACCTGCAGGTCTCATGGGGCTTTCCGGTCTTTCAGGGCCCGAAGCTCGGCCAGAGTGTCGTTTGCCGGAAGAGCCGCCCTCTTCTCGAGATAGACCCAGTCGAGTTCCTGCCGATAGCGCACGATCAGGAGTTCCGTCATTTCGCAGTCAACTTCGGATTTCCAATGTTTGCACGCGTTCATCCGGTCGATGATCAGGTCTTCGAGGCCGATGACGACGCAGCGCAAGCCGCTTTCGAGCTCGACCGTTTCGAGCGGGGCATCCTCGCCGGTGAGCTCGGAAGCCGGAGCCTCAACGGCCATGTCCAGTCCCTCATGGACCCAATAACGGCCTTTTTTGACGAATCCCAGCTCCCGCAGCGCCGTATCCAGAGCCTCGCGGTCGGCGTAAGCCAGATCGATGTCGGCCGTGAAATAGACCTCGCGGGTGTAATAAGAAAGGGCCAGGCCCCCGATGAGGACCGGCGCCGGCTTGCCCCGGTCCTCCAGAACGCGGGTGATCAAACCGGTCATCAGCATCTGGCGGGCGAGGGGAGCTTCGGTCGCGCCGATCTTTGTCAGGACGTCTTTGATATTCACGGGCTCATGATAACAACAACGGATAGGGGAAACAAGCCCGGCCGGGGCAACCTTTTGCCCGGCTTTTTCATCTATACGGGTGTGGACGAGATGAACGCTTGCAGCCTGCTTCTGGCGATTCCCGGCCGAATCGGCGATAATACCCTCCGTGCGGAATACGAATCCTTCCTGGAGGCGGCCCTAGACATGGAGCGCGATACGCGGGGTGGGTCCGTCTGGGGGACGGCCGACAAGGCCCGTCTGGCTGAACTCGTCGAGCGCGGCCGTGCGGGCGACCTGGCGGCCATGGAATCCATCTACGAGATGTTCAAGCGGCCCGTTTTCGGCCTCATCTACAGGCACACCCAGAACCAGGCCGTCGCCGAGGACCTCCTCCAGGACGTCTTCCTGAAGATCTTCTCCAACCTCGGCAACGTCCGCGACGCGGGGACATTCCCCGGCTGGGTCTTCCGGATCGCCCTCAACACATCCTACAGCTACCTTCGTCAGAAAAAGGCCCAGGGCGACAAGCTCGTGTCCTTGGACGACCTGGGCGGGAACGTCGAGGACCGGGCGAGCGAAGCCGTAGAAAAAGACCTCCGGGGGCCGCTCGAACAGGCCATCCAAACCCTGACGCCGCGTTTGCGGAGCGTTTTTATCCTCCACGACGTCCAGGGATTTAAGCACGAAGAGATCGCGCGGACGCTCGGCTGCGCGGTCGGGACCTCGAAGTCCCAGCTCTTCAAGGCCAGGATCAAGCTCCGCGAATTCCTGCGGTCCAAAGGGGCCGTCTGAGGGAGAACGACGATGAGATGCCGTAAAGCCAACGAATACATCAGCCGGTCGGTCGACGGCGAGCTCGCCGGGCGCAAAGCCGCCCGCCTCGAGCGCCACCTCGCGTCGTGCGGCGAGTGCCGCGCCCTGCTCGAGGACCTCCGTAAGATCGTCGGCGGGGCCACCGAGCTCGACACGCCCGAGCCGTCCGACCGGGTCTGGAAGGGCATCCGGGCCGGGCTCACCGCCGCGGACGTGAAGCCGCTCGTCGAAGGCATCTCGCTCGAGCCGCGGCCGTTCTTCGGACTGGGCGTTCCAGTCCTGCGCTATGCGGGCATCGCCGCGCTGGCCGTTGTGCTCGTCGTCTCGGGCGTCGTCGTCGGCCTGCGCCTGGGACGTCAGGGGACTCCGGCAGGATCGGATAGGGGTGAGAAATACACCCTGGCCAAGCTCGACGAGGCCGAGCGCTATTATCAGCAGGCCATAAAATCCCTCGGTGAGGCCTTCGTCTCGCAGAAGGGCGTGCTCGTCCCCCAGGTCGCGGAGCTCTTCGACCGCAACCTGGCCGTCATCGACGCCACGATCCAGGCCTGCCGGCGGGCGGTTCTCGCGGAACCCGACGACCTCCAGGCCAGGAGCTACCTGCTGTCTGCTTACACCGAAAAAGTGACCTTGCTCGATTCGGCCCTGGACCTGCAGAGGCGGGACCGGGAAACCGCGGACAAGGGAAAGAAAATACTCTAGGATACCGAGAAGGAGGACCATCATGATGACGAAAACGAACCGAAAATGGCTGGCCGCCCTGCTGGGCGCGGCGTTCGTCCTGGCCTTCGTGGCCGCCCCGGCCCTGGCCGATGAAAAGTTCCAGGAGAAGTTCGAGAAGACCGAAGCCCTGGCCAAGAACGGGAAATTGTACCTGAACAACGTCTCGGGCCAGATCGAGATCATGACCTGGAGGGAAGCCCAGGTCAAGATCGAGGCGATCAAGATCTCGAAGGCGAGCTCCCTGGCCAAGGCCAAGGAGAACGCGGCCCAGGTGACGATCGAGGTGACCAAGGATGCCGACCTCGTCCGGGTCGAGACGAAATACCCGAAGAGGAGCGGCGGATTCTGGGGCGGCGACTCCATCAACGTTTCCGTCGACTACAAGGTCTGGGTCCCGGACCAGGCCGCCGTCGAGATCGGGTCGGTCAGCGGCGACGTCATGGTCGCCCCTATCGGCGGGCAAGCCAAGATCGGCTGCGTCAGCGGGAACGTCGACCTGAAGGGCGCGGCGGGGGCGGATGTCGACCTGGTCAGCGGCGAGTTGACCCTGGAGAACATCGCCGGGGACGCCTACCTGAAGACCGTTTCGGGGGATATCCAAGCGACCGGGGTCAAGGGCTCGGTCGAAGCCGAAGCCGTGAGCGGCGACATCGACCTCCGGGACGTCTCCGAAGCCCAGACGGTCAACGCCAAGAACGTCAGCGGCAACATCACCTACACCGGCAAGATCAAGGCGGGTGGCCGATACGAACTCAAGGCCCACAGCGGCGACGTCCGGATGACCATCCCGGCCGACTCGGCCTTCGATTTCGAGGCCGATACCTTCAGCGGCGACATCGACAGCGATTTCGAGATCCAGGTCGTCGGCAAGATCTCGCCGCGCGAGATCCACGGCACGGTCGGCAAGGGCGGGGCCACGGTCACGCTCAAGAGCTTCAGCGGCAGCATCGACCTGAAGAAGCGCTGAGGCGCGGTCTTTCCGGGACGATAGACAGGGGCGGCGGCGACGCCGCCCCTTTTTTTGTAACCCGGGGATACAGGACCCCGGTTTTGGAAAATAGGGAATAGATATTGTGTCGCCGATTTTCGCTATAATGGCCGGGATGCGCCGCATCCACGCCCTCAATTTCGTTCGGACAATGACGGTGACGACCGTCTTCTTCCTGGCCCCGCTCCATTTTATAAAACTCGGGTTCGACGGCCTGGCTATCGGCCTCATCGTCTCTCTCTACGCCGCGGCGCCCATCCTCTTCTCCTTCCCGACGGGCTGGATCAACGACCGGCTGTCGATGAAAAAGGTCATCCTCGGCTCGCTCCTTCTCATCTCCGCCATGTTCGTTCTAGCCGGCTTCGTCCGCGGCGTCCCCGGCATGGCCGCGCTGTTCCTCCTCATCGGCGTCGCCAACAACGCCCTCAACGTCTCGGTCAACAGCCTTTATTACAAGGACGACTCGGAGGCGAACCCGAACAGGAAGTACGGCATCTACATCTTCTGGATCTCGCTCGGCCCGCCGGCGGGGCTCTTCTTCGGCGGCCTCCTGATCCGGTTCGCGGGATTCCGGACGCTCCTACTGGTCTTCGCGGCGGTGACGGCCCTGACCTCGCTCGCGATGCGCGGTTTCGACCACGAGAGATTCGCGGCCGTTTCTATCCGGGACTATAAATACAGCGTTTTCAACAGGAAAACCCTCGTCTTTTCGATCCTGCTTTTCGTCCTGGCCCTCCACTGGGGCACGGAAGGGACCGTTTACGGCCCGTTCCTGAGGGCCCGCTTCGGGTTGAGCGATCCGGGCGTCGCTTTCTTCATGGCCGGGGCGTACCTGGCTCTCGCCCTGGCCGCTTTCCTGGTCAGCCGGCTGAAGTACGACCCGGTCGTGAACGGCCGTCTCTTCCTCCTGGGGATGACCCTCTCGGGCCTCGGGCTCGTCCTGATGACGCGGGGCGACATCCGGTTGTCGTTCCTGTTCCGGTTCATGCACGAGGCCGGGGACGGGCTCATGGGCGCGTTCGTCGTCCTCTACATCTCACGGCTCTTCGAAAAGAAGACGATCGGCGGGAGCGCCGGCATCCTGACCGCCCTCCAGACTTCCGGCCACATGGCCGGCTCCCTGGCCTTCTCCTGGCTGGGGTTCCGCGCCGGTCTCCACGTGCCCATGGTCGTCGCTGGCCTCATCCTCCTCGCCAACGCCGCCTTCAGCCTGGTCGCCCTGCCCCGCGATTAAGGGTAGAATAAGCGCGATGATCGCCACGAAAGGGACCGGCTTCGACGTCGTCCTCGTCAGCGGGGAGCCATACGCCGACCACCCGCTGTCGCCCGTCGGGATGATCGCCCGGGTGCTCGACCTCGAAGGGTACGCTGTCGGCGTCATCGAATGCCCGGATTGGAAGGGGACGGAGGATTTCCTCAAGCTCGGCCGGCCGCGGCTCTTCTTCGGTGTCACCTCGGGCTCGATCGACAGCATGCTCGTCAACTACACGCCGCTCAAGCGGGAGAGGGCCGTCGACCCGAACGCGCCCTTCCAGTCGCGGATGCCGGATAGGGCCGTCATCGTCTATGCTAACCGGATCCGGGAGCTCCACAAGGGGGCGCGGATCGTCCTCGGCGGCATCGAGGCCTCCCTCCGGCGCTTCGCCCACTACGATTACTGGGGCGACGACGTCCGCCGCTCCATCCTCCTCGACACGCGGGCCGACATCCTCGTCTACGGACCGGGCGAACTCCAGGTCGTCGAGATCGCCCGGCGGCTCGACCGGGGCGAAGGCCTCGACGGCATCCGGGGGACGTGCGTCATGCGGGCCGAGGCGCCCGAGGGAGCGCTCGTCATTCCCTCGTTCGAGGAGGTCAAGGCGGACAAGGATAAATTCTGCGATGCGCAGAAGCGCCTGTCGAACCGGCGGGCGATCGTCCAGAAACACGCCAACCGCTTCGTCGTCCAATACCCGGCCCCGGATTACACGCCGGCCGACCTCGACCGGGTCTACGGCCTGCCCTTCACGCGGTGCATCCCCGAGGGCTTCCCCGAACTGGGCATGGCCCGCTTCTCGGTCCAGACCCACCGGGGCTGCGTCGGGCGGTGCTCCTTCTGCGCCCTGTCCCTCCACCAGGGCGACCGGATCGTCTCCCGCAGCGAAGACTCCATCCTCGAGGAGATCCGGCGGATGACGAAGCATCCGGAGTGGCGCGGCTTCGTCGATGACCTGGGCGGGCCGACGGCCAACATGTACGGCATGGACCGGGCGGCGGCCGAGGTGCGCTGCGAGGGTGACGCGGAAGCGGAAAGCGGCCAAAAGGATAAAAAGCCGGAACGGGCCAAACGCGGGATCGTCGAGGCGGCCCACCGCAGGCTCGTCGGACTGATGCGCGCCGCCCGCAAGGTCCCCGGCGTCAAGAAGGTCTTCGTCCGGAGCGGCATCCGTTACGACCTGGCCGTCGAGAGCCCGGAATACATCTGGGAGCTCGCCCGCCACCACGTTTCGGGCCTGCTCAAGATCGCGCCCGAGCACGTTTCGGAAAATGTCCTGCGGCTGATGAACAAAAGCGGGGGCCGTCGTCGCTTGGAGGAGTTTCGGAAAATGTTCGCCGACGTGACGGCGGAGAAGGGCCCGGCAGGTTCGGGGAAGCGGGGGGGCGCGCAGAGGCGCGGACGCCTGGCCGGCCGGCCCCAGCACCTCAAGTATTACTTCATGGTCGCCCATCCGGGGACGACCGAAAAGGAAGCCCGCGAGCTCGCCGCCTTCCTCCGGGAGCTCGAGGAAAGCGGGGAGAAGCCGGTCGAGGGCGTTCAGATCTTCACCCCGACGCCGATGACCCGCTCGACCTGCATGTACCACACGGGCAAGGACCCGCAGACGGGCGAGAGTGTTTACGTCCCGCGTCCCTACGCCGAAAAAAAGGCCCAGAAACGGATGTTGGGGTCCGTCACCGATGACGGAGATTAGCTAGCCTGGCCTATTCACGAGTCGAGGCGGCTGCAGATGCGAGGCGCGGAGGGTGAAGCAGTCCTAATACTCGTGAAGAAACGAGTATTAGGGCTGCGAACCCTTCGCAACAAAGCAGATGCGGCCGGATCGGCTCGCCCAGAGGGTAAAAATGCCGGTTCTTTTGAGACGAAGCTTAGGAAACCTAATAGGAAATAGGTTTACCACAGATATAGCAGATATCGCTTGAGTTAAACAACCCATCGGCATTTTTATGAATAAGTCAGGCTAGTAAGATGTTTCCCGGAAGCGCTCCTCCGATCCGCTTCGTAGCGCTTCTGCCGGTTGCTCCCTAAATTCGCTCCCCGCCGGTGGTTTGCCCCCCTCCTATTTTAGGTCACCGGAAAGCCCGGGTCTAAAAGACAAGGTTGAACAGGAAGCCGACGATCATGATCCCCGTCCCGACGATGCCGACGAAGATGAGGATCAGGGGAAGCTTCAAGACCTTTTTCAGGATGATCGTTTCCGGAAGCGACAGGCCGATGACCGACATCATGAAGGCCAGCGCCGTCCCCAGGGAGGCGCCCTTTTCGAGCAGGGCCTGGACGATGGGGATGATGCCGGCGGCGTTCGAATAGAGCGGGATGCCGATCAGGACGGAAACGGGGACGGACCACCAGGCCGACTTGCCCATGATCGCGGCCATGAAGTTCTGCGGCACATACCCGTGGACGGCGGAGCCGACGGCGATCCCGCCGAGGATGAACGGCCAGACGCGGCCGACGACGTCCTTGACGGCGGCGAGCCCGGCCGCGACTCGTTCCTGGAACGGCGTCAGGCCGTTTTCGGAGGCCGCGTTCTGGGCCTTGATCTCGTAGACCCAGGGTTCGACGTATCGTTCGAGTTTCAATCGGCCGATAGTCCAGCCCGCGGTTATGGCGATGACGAGCCCGGTCGAAACGTAAAGGAGCGCCGTTTTCCAGCCGAACAGGCCGAAGAGAAGGACGACGGCGACCTCGTTGATCATCGGCGCGGCGATCAGGAACGAGAACGTCACGCCGAGGGGAATGCCGGCTTCGACGAAGCCCAGGAAGAGGGGAATGGCCGAGCACGAACAGAAAGGCGTTACGATCCCCAAGGCTCCCGCCATGATATTGCCGACGAAGAGGGATTTGCCTTGGAGGAGCCGGCGCGTCCTTTCGGGCGAGAAATAGGTCCGGACGATGCCGACCGCGAAGACGATCAGAACGAGAAGCATGAGGACCTTGGGAACCTCGTAAAGAAAGAAGCGCAGCGTTTCGGCAAGGCGCGACCCAGCGGGCATTTTCAATAGCCCGAAAACAAGGAGGTCTGCGATGTTTCTCAGATGCAGATACAAGGCGATCCAGGCGGGGAGCGATAATAATATCCACCATTTCCTGCCCAGCGGGTTTTTCTTTTTTACGGGAATGGAGCAGTTTTCCATGATCACTTCCATTTGTTGATAATACATGAACATATTGTCATATATTATAATAATAATCAAGAAAAATCAGCAAAATTACCCGGTGGCTTGGCACAAAACTGGGCAATTCTTGACAACGCATGATATATATGAAAATATATTCATGTGAGGGAATATAATGAAAGAAATCATAAAAGCTTTCAAGGCCCTTTCCGAGCCTACCCGCCTAAGGATCTTCTTTCTCCTCATGGAGCGCGATCTCTGCGTCTGCGAGCTGACGTTCGTCCTTAACATGTCGCAGTCCCGCATTTCCCACCAGCTCAGGCTCCTCCGGGACGCGGATCTGGTCGAGGATAAGCGGGAAGGACGGTGGATCATCTACAGCATTCCCCAGAGCGTCAAGGAGAACCTCGCGCCGTTCGTTCGGCAGTTCGCCGGCCCCGATCTGGCCGAGTCGGAATTCGTTCTTAGGGACATCGAGCGTCTCGCCGTGTGCGTCAGGGAGAACGTTCGGAAGCGTCACAGTGCGGAGACCCATCAATCCTCGGCCTGAAGTTCCGGGACTGGAAAAGGAGACACAAATGGATATCAAAATACTAGGCCCGGGCTGCCCGCGCTGCGAAGACCTTATGAAAAGGACGATCAACGTCCTGGCCGAGCTGAATATCGCCGCGAATGTCGAAAAAGTAGCCGACATCAAGCAAATGATGACTTTCGGGATCTTGTCTACACCCGCCCTGGTCATCAACGGCAAAGTCAGGTGTGCCGGTCGCATCCCCCGGCCCGAGGAGATCAAGGGTTGGATCTTGGAGGCGCAAGCTTGAGAACACACGCATTAGTAATTCCAAGATTGACTCGTGCTCGGAGGAAAGTGGGCGACTGATGGGCGAAGGCGGCCGGGTCTATAGCGAAAAGGGTGAGATCGACGCGGTTCTCCGCCGCAGGGATCCCGGCGAATCTCGGACGAAAACGTATGGGGTTAACGTCGGGCAGGACGGCCGCTTGTCGATCCCTCCCGAGCTGGCCAAAGAACTCGGCCTCGCTGCCGATCTCCAGATCGATGTCGTCCGCGACCACGGCCGTGTCGAGATCCTGCCCAACATCCATAGCCTGAAGCGTCTTTATATCGAACCCACCTCGCGCTGCAACCTGTCTTGCCGGACCTGCATCCGCAACACTTGGGACGATCCCACGGGCGACATGGACGAGACGATCTTCGACCGTCTCGTCAGCCAGATCGCCCGCTTCCCCCACCTCGAAACGGTCATGTTCGGCGGCTTCGGCGAGCCGACCGCCCATCCCCGCATCCTCGACATGATCCGCGCCGTCAAAGCCCTGGGCCTTCGCGCCGAGATGACGACCAACGCGACGCTCCTCGACGATGCCCGGATCGACGGCCTGCTCCGGGAGCGTCTCGACACTCTCTGGATATCCCTCGACGGGACGACCGAAGAGAGCTTCGAAACGATCCGCGAGGGCGCGAGCTTCCCCCTCGTCCTCGAGAACGTCGAACGGCTCGGCCGGCGAAACGGCCGGGACGGCCAGCGGATCGACATCGGCATCGCTTTCGTCGTCATGAAGACGAACCTCGGCGACGTCAAGCACCTCGACCGCCTGGCCCGGTCCGTCGGGGCCCGCCGCATCATCGTCAGCCACGTCCTGCCGTACAGCGAGGCGATGGAAAAAGAAATGCTCTGCCTCCAGACGCTGACCCTCGAAACGTTCACGTTCGCTCCCGGCAAGACCGAGCTCAGCCTGCCCCGCATCGACGTCAACAACACGACCAAGGACACGATCTTCAGCCTGTTCCAGGGATTCGAGAACTTGACCTTCATGGGCAACAGGATCGCTGTCGATGCGCGACGCTGTCGTTTCGTCCACGAGCGCGCCTCCTTCGTCCGCTGGGACGGGAAGGTCGCTCCCTGTATGGGCCTGCTCCACTCCCATCGGACCTACCTTTACGGGCTCGAGCGCCGGGTCCGGTCCCACTCTTTCGGCGACGTGCGCGAGGGCGACCTCTTCGAGGTCTGGAATTCGAAGGCCTACGCGGACTTCCGGGAGAAGGTCAAAGCCTTCGATTATTCGCCCTGCCACGTCTGCGGCGGCTGCTCCATGCTCGAATCGAACGAAGAGGACTGCTACGGGAACACTTTCCCGGTGTGCGGAGGCTGCCTCTGGGCCCAGGGGGTCATCCAATGCCCGTGAGCCCGCTTATCGTCAACAGGAGGGAAACAGTGGAAAGGAAAACGATCCTCTTTATCTGCGTCCACAATTCCGCCCGGTCCCAGATCGCCGAGGGCTTGGTCAACGCCCTTTATGGAGACAGGTTCCTGGCCTCGAGCGGCGGGACGGTGGCCACGAGGGTCCATCCCGGGGCGATCCAGGCCATGGCCGAGATCGGCATCGACATTTCCGGTCATCATTCGAAGAGCATCGACGTGTTCGAAGGCCAGCGCTTCGATCATGTCGTGATGGTCTGCGACGATAAGCAGTCGGATTGTCCGTTCTTCCCCGGCGGCAAGGACTACATCCACCACGCGTTCGACGACCCGGCGGCCTGCACGGGAACGGACGAGGAAGTCCTGGCCTGTTTCCGCCGCTGCCGCGACGAAGTCCACGCTTGGATCGAGGAAACGCTCGTCCGAAAGATCCTGGAGCTGGCGGTCGATAAATTCTTGTTCCGATTTCCCGCCGGCCTCTATTACAGCGAGGCCGGGATCTGGGTCAGGTTCGAGGGGTTGCGGGCGCGCATCGGGCTTTCCGATTTCACCCAGCAGAGGAACGGGGACGTCGCCTTCGCCGAGCCCAAAGAGGAGGGGACTCAGGTCCGGTTAGGGGACGAGGTGGCCGTCGTCGAGACGATCAAGGTTAACCTCAGCATCCCTTCGCCTGTGGCCGGCAAGGTCGTCGAAGTCAACGGCGACCTCTTGACCGCTCCCGAGCTCGTCAACCAGGATCCCTACGGGATGGGTTGGCTGGCCGTCCTCGAAGTCGAGGATGGCGAGGCGGCGCGCGGAGCCTTGAAGACGGTGGCCGAATACCTAGCCTTGGCCAAAGTGCAGGCGGAGGCGGAGGTCCTGCGATGAGCGGAAAGCGGCGCAAGATCCCCGTCGTCCCCTGCAGCGGGATCGGGAAAAGCCTTGGTGCGGCGGCCCGCGAAGCGGCTTTTGTCCTCGCCGAGGACCTCCGTCCCGACAAAACGAAGATCGTCGCCCTTGCTCTCCTTGTCATGGGGGACGAAGACGCGCGGCGCGAAGTCGCTGGCGGCGAGGCGATCGCTATCGACGGCTGCAAGCTCGAGTGTGCGGCCAAGGGTCTGGCCTGCTCCGGCGCCGCCAAAGTGCACAAGATCGCGGTCTTCGATGTCGTCCGCCGCCATCGCGGCCTCAAGCCCGAAGGCGTCTGCGACCTCAACGAGGACGGCCTGCGGCTGGCCCGGGCGACGGCCGATGAAGCCGCGAAGATCGTCGATGAAGTCGACACGGAGGGCGGCCATGCCTAACCTGCCTAGAAAAAAAGTGGGGCTGATCTCCTGCTCGGGCGAAGAGTTGCCTGAGGGCACGGTGACCCGCAGGGCTGTCCGGAAAGTGCTCGAGACGCTCCGCCCTGACGACACCGTGACACTCTGCCTGCCGCTGTTCCTTGCGGGAGGCGAGGGGGAACGGGCCTTCGCCCGTTATTATCCGACCATCGCCGTCGACGGGTGCGATAAACGGTGCGCCGCCCTGGCCACGGAAAAATACAGCGCCAAGCCCGCGGCGTCGATCGTTGCGACGGAGGTCGCGAAGGAAAGCGGCTGCGGAACGATCGGCACGGCCAGGCGGCTCGACGAGTCCGGGATGCGGCTGGCCGATGCGGTCGCCGGAAAGATCGTGGAGGAAACGGACCGGCTTTTGAAGAGGAAGCCCAAGGGCATGGCCGGCGGCCCGGGCCGGGAGAAGCGCTGATGGCCAAAACCGAACTCTACGAAACCTCCGTGAGTTGGACGGGCGGGCACCGGGGACATCTGAAGCTCGGCAACGGGCCCGAGATGGACTTTTCCGCGCCCCCGGCTTCACACGGCGAGGCCGGGGTCCTGACGCCTGAGGACGCCTTCGTCGGCGCGGTCAACACGTGCGTCATGCTGATGTTCATCTGGGCGGCCGAGCGCTTCCGGCTGGACCTCGCGTCCTACGAATGCCGGGCCGAAGGGACGAAGCTCATCGAGCTCGACCGGACGGAGATATTCACGACCGTCGTTTTGCGGCCCCGGATCACCGTTCGCGCCGGGAACGAACCCAGGGAAGCCGTCGAAAAACGGGTCCACCGCGCGCTCGAGTCGGCGCAAAAATATAGCCTCGTCGCCAACTCTATCAAGAGCCGGGTCATCATCGAACCGGAAATCCTTATAGAAACCCGCCTCGGCGGCCAGGGCTTCCAGGTGAGGTAAACCGGGATGTTCACTGCGGTGATCTGGGGTATTGCGGGAGCGGGGCTTCTCCTGTCCTGGACCAAGAGCCGGGAGAAAACCCAGGCGGCCATTCGCTTTTTCCGCCGGTCGTTCCTGTCCCTGGCTCCGTCCATCGTCGCCATCATCTGGACGATCGGTTTCATCCTGACTTTTCTTCCCCCGGGGTTGATCTTAAAGACCATCGGCAGGGATGCCGGATTTCAGGGGGTTATCATGGCGGCCGCTTTCGGTTCCGTCGTCCTCATTCCCGCCTTCATCGCCTTCCCACTGGCCGCGTCCTTTCTCAGGCAAGGAGCGGATGTCGGGGCGATCGCCGCGTTCGTCACGACCCTGGTCATGGTCGGCGTGATCACGGCTCCCCTCGAAATGAAATTTTTCGGTAAGAGGTTCACCTTCTGGAGGAATTCCCTCAGCTTCGTTTTCGCCCTGGTCATCGCTTTTGTCATGGGAGTTTTCCTAAGATGAAGATCAAACCCGGGCCGGTGATTTTGGCGATCCTGGCGGCGGCCACGGCGCTGGTCTACGCGAGCCGTCCCGAAAAGGCGCTTTCCGTCCTGTTCGTCTCCAAGGATTACCTGCTGGAGATGGTCTCCATTCTCCCCCCGATCCTTGTCATATGCGGGCTGTTCGACGCCTGGGTACCGAAACAAACCATCGAACGGCTCATGGGCGAGGCCTCGGGGGCCAGAGGAGCGTCCATCGCCCTTCTGCTCGGCACGGTGGCCATGGGCCCCTTGTACGCGGCCTTCCCCATCGGCAAATCTCTCCTGGAAAAAGGCGCGAGCCTGTACAATGTCGCCGTATTTCTCTGCGTCTGGGCCTCGATCAAGATCCCCATGATCCTGTTCGAAATGAAATTCCTTGGCGCGCCGTTTGCCCTCCTGCGCCTGGCCCTGACGATTCCTTCCATCCTGATCATCAGCGGATTGATGAAACTCGTCGAAGCAAGGAGCCTTTTCCATGAAGCGAAGTAACATAACCCTCGCATTGTTACCCCTGGCCTTGATTTTGATGGTCGGCTGCGGGAATGAGTCCCGGGCGGAACGCGAGCCCTCCACTCCGGCCCCGGTGGCCGTTGAGCAAGCGGCGCAGGTGAAGCAGGCGCCGAGCGCCCCCGATTACGGCAAGGTCCTGGTCACGAACCGCCTCGACATCGATTTTTCCAAGCACCTCATCACGTTCATCGAGCTCGGGGCCGACCGCTGCATCCCCTGCAAGGCCATGCAGCCGATCATGAAGGAGATCGCCGAGACCTACGCCGACCGGGTCCAGGTCGTCTTCTACGACGTTTGGAAGGACCCCGAGCCGGGCCGGAAATACGGCGTCCAGCTCATCCCGACCCAGGTCTTCGTGGACCAAAAGGGGAACGAGATATTCCGCCATGTCGGGCTCTTTCCCAAGGAGGAGATCCTCGAGCTCCTCAAGAAACACGGCGTCCACTGAGCGGAGGAGACATGGAGAGTTTTTTCGGCAACATTTCCGCCCTCCTCCAGCACAGCCCTTGGCTGGCGGTCGTCGCCGTCTTCCTGGGCGGCGTGACCACGGCCCTGAACCCCTGCGTCCTGGCCATGATCCCGCTCCTGATGAGCGTCGTCGCGGGGAATAGAGAGACGACGACGGTCAGACGTTCGCTCGTCTTTTCGCTCTTCTTCGTCCTCGGCCTGGCCGTGACGTTCACGGCCCTGGGCCTTATCTCCGGACTGATGGGCCGGATGTTCGGGGACGTGGGCGCCTTTTGGAAATACGTCGTGGCGGGCGTTTGCCTGATGATGGGGCTCCATCTGCTCGGCGTCATCAAATGGAACCTGCCCGTTCCGGCCGCGATCCGGGTGAAAAAACAGGGCTATTTCGGGGCTTTCCTGCTAGGCCTCCTTTTCGGCGTCGTCTCGACGCCGTGCGCCGTCCCCATCCTGGCCGTGCTCCTGGCTTTTGTGGCAGAGAAGGGGAACGTGCTTTACGGCGGTTTCCTTCTCTTCGTTTATGCCCTCGGGCACTCGGCCCTCGTCCTCGTCGCGGGGACATCCGTCGGGGCGGCCAAGGGCTTGCTCGAATCGAAGGGCCTGCGCCAGGCCCATGCCGTTATCCAGAAAGTCGCCGGAGTTCTGATCATCGGCATCGGCTTGTACTTTGTGTTCTGGAGCTGAATAACGTGAAAGGAGATCTCGCATGACACCCGGAAACCCAAGACTCAAGTTCTTCGACAGATACCTGACCCTCTGGATCTTCCTGGCCATGGCCGTCGGCGTCGGGTTGGGCTACCTCGTTCCGGCCGTCGTCGGTTTCATCAACAAGTTCCAGTCGGGGACGACCAACATCCCCATCGCCATCGGGCTCATCCTGATGATGTACCCGCCCCTGGCCAAGGTCAAATACGAGGAGCTCGGGGACGTCTTCAAGAACGTCAAGGTCCTGACGCTGTCGCTCGTCCAGAATTGGATCATCGGGCCGCTACTGATGTTCGCCCTTGCCGTCATCTTCCTCCGCGACAAGCCCGAATACATGTACGGCTTGATCCTGATCGGCCTGGCCCGCTGCATCGCCATGGTCATCGTCTGGAACGACCTGGCCCAGGGGGACAGGGAGTATGCGGCAGGGTTGGTCGCTTTTAATTCGATCTTCCAGGTCCTGTTTTTCTCCGTTTACGCCTATATCTTCATCACCGTCTTCCCGACCTGGCTCGGCCTCAAGGGGACGGCGGTCAATATCACCATGCGCCAGATCGCCGAGAGCGTCTTCATCTATCTCGGCATCCCGTTCCTGGCCGGGCTCATCACGCGCTTCAGCCTGCTCAAGCTCAAGGGCCGGACCTGGTACGAGACGAAGTTCATCCCGCGCATCAGCCCTATCACGCTCATCGCCCTGCTCTTCACCATCGTCGTCATGTTCTCGCTCAAGGGCGAGTTCATCGTCAAGATCCCGCTCGACGTCCTGCGCATCGCCGTGCCGCTCCTCATCTATTTCGTGGTCATGTTCCTCGTCTCGTTCTTCATGAGCCGCAAGGCGGGCGCGGACTACCCTAAAGCGGCAACGCTGTCATTCACGGCGGCCAGCAACAATTTCGAGTTGGCCATCGCCGTGGCCGTGGCCGTTTTCGGGATCAATTCGGGCGAGGCTTTCGCGGCGGTCATCGGCCCGCTCGTCGAGGTCCCGGTCATGATAGGCCTGGTCAACGTGGCGCTCTATTTCAAGCGGAGGTATTTTCAGCCCTCTGTGCCCCGCGAGGTCAAAGCTTGAAGGCCGGGCGCGGACAGGAGGATGCATGATGGCCGGTGAAAATCAGAGTCAAAAAGCGGTCCAATCAAGGTCGTGGCCTTTTTGGGCGTTCGCGATATTGGGCATGGGCTTTTTTATAGCGGCCCTCGTCACGAACAGGTGGTTCCTTTCGGCCTTTCCCATCGGCCTGCTCTTCGGGTTCTTCCTCCAGAAGGGAGACTTATGCGGAGCGTCGGCCTTCAGCGAAGTCCTTCTGATGAGAGACGGGCGGAAGGTTTTCGGGCTGTGGGTCGGCATCGCCGTGTCGACGGTCGGATTTGCCGTCGCCAGCCTGGCCGGGTGGGTCTCGCTGAGCCCCAAGCCTCTGCTCTGGGTGAACGACATCGCCGGAGGGCTCATCTTCGGCGCCGGCACGGTGCTGGCCGGGGGCTGCATCAGCGGCTGCCTCTACAAGTCGGCGATGGGCAACGTCAATTCCATCGTCGCCCTGCTGACGATCCCGATCGGCATCGCTTTCGTCGAACATGGCCCCCTGACGGGCTGGGCGGCGAAGATGAAAACGGTTAAAACGACGGCCTTAGGCGGCGGCCCCGTGACGTTATCTTCGCTCTCGGGCTTGCCGTTCTGGGCTTGGGCCCTGATCTTCGCTTTCCTGACCGCTGCGCTTGTCCTCCTGCGGAGGAAGAAACGCAACGCTCCGAACTCCAAGTCGTTTCACCCGGCGCCCGCGGGTAAATCCCGAAGTCTGTTGAAAAATCCATGGAAGCCCTGGCAGGCGGGCGTCGCCGTTGGGCTTGTGGTCGTGGCGTCTCTTTTCTCGTCCGCGGCCGCGGGTCGCAATTATCCGATCGGCGTCACTCATGGCGTCCTGCATATCCAGGAACTGCTCACTGAATCAAACCTGGTCCACATCGCCGGCCCCGCGGCGAAAGCGGTTCCGTTGCCGGCTGTCCCTGGCGCCAAGAAGATCACCTGGTGGCTCGTCCTGGTCGTATTCGGCACCTTCCTCGGCGCTTTCGCTTCCGCGTCGCTCTCGGGCCGGGTCAGGCTCCAGCCGAAGCCTCCGGAGCAGATCGTGACGGCCATGCTCGGAGGATTCCTCGTCGGGGCAGGCGCCGCCCTGGCCACAGGCTGCGTCGTCGGGAACATCATGTCCGGTTGGCCCCTGCTGAGCGTCGGCATGGTCCTCTTCGGTATCGCCGTGATCCTCGCGAACTGGGCGACGACGTATTTATTCATGATGGGCGGACGCTTGGCCGAACTGCCGGAGACGCTCGGGCTCATGTTTGAGCGGAGGCGCTGAGGGGGAACATGCGAGCCCAGCCTTGGCCGACCTGAGGCTTTCGCTGAGGATTCGAATGTCTCGTGAGCGGACACCAATTGATACGGCCTTGCCGTTTTCTATAAAGCCATAAGCGAAAGGATAAGGCGTATGAACATCATCGATTTCTCGACAAATCGTTCATGCGGGGACGGCCGCTATGAAGCCTCGGTTCTTTTCGAGCAAGGCCTATTGAAGATCCGCAGGATCGAGCTCGCGGCCGGAGCCCTCATCCCGCCTTGCCGGATGATGGAGGATGCGGTGTTCGTCGTTTTCGAGGGGCGGATCACCTTCCGTACCGAAACCGAGGAGTCCGTTGTCCGCGCTCCCGGCGCCGTGTTCATTCCCAGGGGGGCGACGACGCGCAGCATGGAGGCCGATGAGCCTTCGCTCGTGCTGGCCGTGCTCTGTAAGCGTGAACCGGTCGTCTCGGAGGGAGAGCGACCGTCGAAATAGTCCAAATCAGTCTCTGGATCATCGCTGGGCCGGCGGGCGCAAGTTTTTAGGCGGTGGCGGTGTCTAATAGAATAATAGGGCGGTCTTTTTACGCCTGATCCAGAGGAGGGCCATAATCCAAGTCCCGGAATCGATGGAAGATGAGGAGCTGCTGCGGCGTATCGCGGCCAAAGACCTCGGCGCATTCAAGGTCCTCGTCGATCGCTTTCAGAGCAGAGTCATCGGCCTGTGCTCGCGCCTGCTCAGCCACCCCCAAAATGCCGAGGATGTCGCCCAGGACGTTTTTTTCCAAGTGTACAAATCCGCCGGAGCATTCCGCGGCGAGTGCCTCGCCTCCACTTGGATCTATCGAATCGCCGTCAACCGCTGCCGGAACTTCAACCGGGATAACAGAAGATTCGTGCGGTGGGGGGAGCTCCGCCGAGGGCTCAATGACGGGGACGGGAGCGGGCCTGGATTCGCGGCGCCCGACGGGGACGACCCCGCGTCCGCTTGGTCCGTGAACGAGACCCGGGAGCTCATCCGGAAAGCGGTCGCTTCTCTGCCCGAGAAGCAGAAGACAATGCTCATTCTCCATAGGTTCGAAGGCCGCTCCTATCAGGAAATCGCCGCGATCATGGGCGTTTCCGTGGCGTCCGTGGAATCCGGCCTTCACCGGGCCAAGCTCAACCTCCAGAAGAAACTCGCTCCGCAGTTCCCTGAGGTCTGCCGGGGCCGCAAGTTTTGATCCGGATCTTGTGTCTAAAGGGATAGAGATGAAAAAACAACAGCCAGGAAGGAAAAGCGCGTGCGCGTTCATCCGGAGTCATTTGATCTCCGTGACTGAAGGCAATTCGACGGGGGAGACGTCTCCCGATATCCGGGAGCATCTGGATTCCTGCGAGGAGTGCGCTATCCTCGTCCAACGATTCGCCCGTGGCTGGGAGAGTCTGGCCGCACCTGAGGTCATCCGACCCGGGCCGTCGTTCTTTCCCGATCTCATCGGAAGAATCGAGGCGTATGAGAAGCCCGGCTCCGGATTGGCAACCACCCGGAGTCTCGCCTGGAGGATCCTCAGGCCGGTGGCTGTGACGGCTCTCTTCCTGGGCGGGATCCTAGCCGGGCATGAGTTGGGCAAGGCGGAAAAACCCCTCTCTAGGTCCGAGGACTATTTCGCCGCCCCCTCCGTCGATATCTTCGAAAATATCCCGCAAGGCTCTGTGGCCCATTATTACGTCGACCGTCAGAATGCGATGAAAGAAGATTTCGAATGACAAAGAAGCTATGGAAATACGGGCTTATCCTGCTCTTCGTCATCAATGTTACGGCGCTGTTGACGTTCGCTTACCATCGCTGGTTCAGGGTGACGGACGAGAAGCCGGCCGCAGGCCAGGCCCTGGCGGAGCCCTTTTCGAAGCAGCTGTGCCTGAACGGCGAGCAGGAGAGATGCATCAGGGACATCCGGTCATCTTTCGATGCCGAAACCGAGGGAATCCAGACGCAGATGCAGGAGAAAAGACGGGCGATGGTCGAAGAGATGAAAAAAGCGTCGCCTGACAGCGCGGCGCTCGATCGGCTCGTCGAAGACATCAGCCGGCTTCAGGCCGAGATCCAGAAAAAGGCGGTTCTCAATCTTCTGAAAGAGAAAGAGGTCCTGACGGACGAGCAGAAAACGACCTTCTTTCGGATGTTCGAGGATCACGTCTGTCGTCGCGGTGGAGGCGCGGATCGCGACGCCGCGTCCACCGGACATGCGGGCTATCCCCGGGAACTTGAACGGTAATCTCTTTCCAGGAGGAATAGGATATGAAACTGACCCGATCGAAGGTGGCACTGATCGCAGGGCTGGCACTCATCTTGACGATCCCCTTGCTGGCCCAGATGGCCAACCCGGGAACTGCGGAGAAGGGTTGTGTCCTACCCAACTTGACTTCCGACCAAGCGGCCAAGATCGCAAGGCTCCAAGTTGAGCATCAGAAGGCCCTTATTCAGCTACAAGCGGCCTTGAAGACCAGGCGCCTCGAGCTTCGTCAGCTGATGCTCGAAAAGGCCGATCCGAAGAAGCTCGACGCCAAGATCGACGAGATAGCCAAGGCGGGAGCGGACATCCAGAAGAGCTGCCTGGCGCACAAGACCGCTCTCAGCGGGGTGCTGACGGACGAGCAGAAGAAAGCCCTTGAACAGAAGTGCGGGGGGATGAGCTGCGGCTCCGGCATGGGCCATGGGGGCGGCTTCGGCGGCGGAGGCAACGGCCGCATGACGGGCAAGATGGAAAAAGGCGGGCAAAGCGCCAAGGGATGCGGCACCGAAGGCTGCGGATCCCAGGCTGGATGTAAAAAGTAAAGTATCCCGGGACAATTGGAAGGAGGGGGGATCCTCAGCGATCTCCCCTCCCTGTCATTAGCTTTAAGATCAATTCCGCTTTGTTCCTTCCAAATCAGGGGAACATGCGAAGTGCCCCGGCCGGGTTCCGCGAGGCGACCGGCGGGCTATCTGCATCATCTCTTCAGGTTCTTCTTGAGGGATGTGTCCAATCCTTATAGAATCTCCGGTGGAGACAGCGCATGAAAAAAAGGACGTCTTGGACGGTCGTCGTCTTCCTGGTTATCGCTGGCCTGGCGGTCGCGGGTTGGGCCCTCCTCCCGGGACGGAGCCGGGGCAAAGAGCCGGCACTGAAAACGGCAAGGGTCGTCCGGCGTGACATCGGTTCCACGGTCATCGCCACAGGGATCATCAAACCGATGGTGGGCGCCGAGGTTAAGGTCGGGTCGCGCGTCTCGGGCGTCGTCAAGCGGTTGAGGGCCCAGATCGGGGACCGGGTCGCGGCCGGACAGGTTATCGCCGAGCTGGACGACGCCGAGCTCCAGACCAAGCTGAACCTAAACGTCGCCACCCTGGAAAAGTCGAAGGCCGACCGGGAATATTCCCGGTCGAACCTGGAACGGCTCCGGCCGCTCTTCGAGAAAAAATTCGTATCGGAGCAGGAATTGGACCAGGCCGAGAACGGCGTCAAGGTGACCGAGGCCCAGGTCGGGCAGGCCCAGGCCAACGTCGAACTGGCTCGGGTCCAGCTCGAATACGCAAGGATCTACGCCCCCGTTTCCGGGGTCATTGCTTCGATTTCCACTCAAGAGGGAGAAACCGTCGCCGCCAGCTTCGCCGCGCCGACGTTCGTCAACATCATCGACCTTGGCCGGCTCGAGGTCCAGGCTTACGTGGACGAAACCGACATCGGGAGGATTGGCGAGGGGCAGGAAGCGGCTTTCACCGTAGACACATACGCGGAAACGGAATTTCGCGGGAAGGTAACGGCCATCTACCCGAAGGCCGTCATCCAGGACAATGTAGTCAATTATGTCGTAACAATCGGGATCACCGACGCCCAAGGCCGCACCCTCAGGCCGGAGATGACGGCCAACGTCACCGTGTTCCTCGAAAGGCGCGAGAATGCGTTGGTCGTTCCCACGCCGGCCGTTTTCCGGGACGGCGGTGAAAGATTCGTCACGGTCCTGGAAAACGCCGTCCGGGAGCGGCGGAAAGTTAAGGTCGGCTGGCGGGACGGCGCCTACACCGAGATCCTCGAAGGACTCGTCGAGGGTGAGACGGTCGTCATCATCGAATAAGAAAGGAAAGAGCGTCATGGACGATTCCATCATTCAGGCGAAAAACCTCACCAAGATCTACAACAAAGGCGGAGGCGCGGAGGTCCGCGCCGTCGACAACGTTACGCTCGAGGTCGCCCGCGGCGAATTCGTCGGCGTCATGGGGGCCTCGGGCTCCGGCAAGTCCACGCTTATGAACATCCTTGGCTGCCTCGACAAACCTACCGCAGGAACCGTCCTTCTGGACGGCATCGATGTCGGCGTGCTCGGAGACGAAGACCTGGCCCGCCTCCGAAATAAAAAAATCGGATTCGTCTTCCAGACCTTCAACCTTCTGCCGCGCACGAACGCCCTGGAAAACGTCGAGCTCCCGCTCGTCTATTCGGATCTGCCCAACGTCTCCAAGCTGGCCCGTTCGGCCCTGGACGCCGTGGGGCTGACCGCCAGGGCCCATCACTATCCTTCGGAGCTGTCGGGCGGTGAACAGCAGCGCGTAGCTATCGCCCGGGCCCTGGTCAACGACCCCGAGATCATCTTCGCCGACGAGCCCACCGGCAACCTGGACTCGCGGTCAAGCTATGAGATCATGGCCATATTCCAGAAGCTCAACGCCCAGGGACGGACGATCATCCTCGTCACCCACGAGCCCGATATCGCCGGGCACACGCGCCGGGTCATTCGGGTTTCCGACGGCCGTATCGTTGAGGATGTTGAAAACAAGAACCCGAGAGACGCAGCGGCTGATCTGGCCGAGCTCCCGCCTCAGGAGGAACGCCGTGAAAACCGCTAGGATCGTCAAGACCGCCTTCAAGGGGTTGGGCCGGAACAAGGTTCGGACATTTCTGATGATGATCGGCGTCGTCATCGGCATCGTCGCCCTGACCCTCGTCGTCTCCGCCGCCCTAGGTGCGCAGAAAAGGGTTATGGAGCGGGTGAAAAAATTCGGACTCGACAGCCTGATGACTTCTGCTGGGGGCGGCCAGCAAATGGGCCAGCCTTCGTCAGGACAGCCGACGACGACTCTGATGATCGATGATGCTCGGGCCATCATGGAGGAGGTCAAAGGCGTCGCAGGGGTGGCCCCCTTCAACCGCCGCGGCCAGTCCGAAGTCAAGTTCCAGGAAAAATCCACGACGACCGGCGTCTTCGGCGTCACGCCTTCCTGGGCCCCTGTTTGGGACTGGGATGCCAAGGTGGGCGACTTCATCACCGACGAGGATATGGAAAGCTCGGCCCGCGTGGCCGTCATCGGCGAAACAGCCCGCCGGGCGCTTTTCGGGCTCTCCAACCCGATCGGCGAGACGGTCCGCATCGGCAATATCCCCTTCGAGATCAAGGGTATCATGCAGGACAAGGGGACGAGCCCGGGCGGGGGAGACATGGACAATCGTATCTACATCCCCCTGAGCACGTTCATGAGGCGCGTGGCCAACGTGGACTACCTCTCGGGGATCAAGGTCCGCCTCAAATCCGTCAACGATATGGACAAGGCCGTGGCGGACATCAATTCCGTACTGCGGGAGCGCCACAAGATCGCCGCGGGGCTTCCCGATGATTTCACCATCCGGACCCCCGACGAGGTCAAGGAAATGGCGGAGAAAGTGGCCGGGACTTTCAATGTCCTTCTCATCATCGTCGCCGGGATCTCCCTCATCGCTGGGGGCGTCGTCGTTTCGAACATCATGCTGATCTCCGTTAACGAGCGCCGCAAGGAGATTGGTCTGCGCAAAGCCGTCGGGGCCCGTCGCCGGCATATTCTCCTGCAGTTTCTCCTGGAGTCGACCGTCGTCACGCTGACCGGCGGCGTTATCGGTATCGTGCTCGGGGCTGTTGGCGCCAGGATCATGAGCGCTTTGACGAAATTGCCAACTGCCCTGTCATGGGAGAGCGTGGCTTTAGGGCTTGTCTTCTCGAGCTTGGTAGGGATCATCGCCGGTCTTCAGCCGGCCAGGCGGGCCGCGGCCCTCCAGCCGGTCGACGCCCTCCGGTCTTGACGAGATAGGGCAGTTCCGCGGAAGGAAGGCCGTTGGATGAAAATCGCCCGCAGCCTGAAAATCTCTCGTAAACAGCTGGCCGCCCATAAAATGAGGACCGCCCTGGCCCTGCTCGGGATCCTCATGGGGGTTTCCGCCGTGGTCCTGATGGTCGCCGTCGGGAGGGGGGCCCAGCGCGAGGTCCTGAGCAAGATCGAGGCCATGGGCACAAACCTGATCGTCGTCAGTGCTGGCCAGGTCCAGACGACGGTCGGCCGCAGAGAAATTCGGGGCACGGCAACCACGTTAACCCTGCAGGATGCCGAGGCCATCCTCCGCGAATGCCCCTCGATCAGAGCGGCGGCTCCCGTCCAATCCCGGAAGATGCAGGTCAAGTTCGGGAACCTGAGCACGAACACGACCATCTTGGGTACCACTCCCGGCTACGCGGCCGTCCGCGGCTTCAAAGTTGAGCGCGGCGTGTTCTTCTCGGAAGAGGAAAACACGGCTGTCCGCCGGGTCGCCGTGATTGGGCGGTCCGTTATGAGGAATCTTTTCGAAGGCGACGACCCGCTCGGCGAGACGATCCGGATCGGGCGCGTGGCCTTCGAGGTCGTCGGCGTCATGGAGCCCAAGGGAGTCGACCTCGACGGCGCGGACCAGGACGACGAGGTGTTCATCCCCGTCCGTACGGCGCTCCGCCGCCTTTTCAATCTGACCCATATTGGAGCCGTGCACATCGAAGCGAAGAGCAAGGACCAAATGCGCGCCGCCGAGTCCGAGATCCGCGAGCTCCTGCGCGAGCGCCACCGGCTGGCCGATCCAGCCAAGCCCGACGATTTCATCATCCAGAATCAGAGCGACCTTCTGGAAGCCGAACGGGAAACGGCCGAGACGTTCACCATGCTCACCGGGAGCATCGCCGCCGTCTCCCTGCTCGTTGGGGGGATCGGCATACTGGCCATCATGCTCATGGCCGTGCGAGAGAGAACCAATGAGATCGGCCTGAGGATGGCCGTTGGGGCCAGCCGGAAGGACATCCTCGTCCAATTCCTGTTCGAGGCGGCGGCCCTCGGCCTGGGGGGCGGGGCGGCCGGGGCTACTGTCGGGATCGCGGCCGCATTCCTGGTCAGTGCGCTGACCCGCTGGGCGATCTCGATTTCGCTTTCCTCGGTCGTCCTAGCTTTTGGTTTTTCTCTGATAATCGGACTGTTCTTCGGGGTCTACCCGGCCCGCAAAGCCTCACGACTCAACCCCATTGAGGCGCTGCGCAGCGAGTGACCGACGGCGGCCGGGGCTCCGGCCGCCGTCTAATGGGTTGATTTCCCGGCCCGATTGTGAATAATGAATTCGGGTCGCGGAAAGAGAAGCCATGAGCGAAGAGAAACTGCCGGAACTCGGCAAGATCCACCCCGCCTTTTTCGACCGGGTCATCTATCCGAGGCTCGGCGCCACGAGCGGCGACGTCGTCATCGGCCCGCGCCACGGCGTCGACTATGGGGTCATCCGCGTGGGCGGGCGGTACATGGCTTTGTCGACCGACCCCTTTTTCATCGTCCCGTCGTTCGGCTTTTCCAAGGCCGCCTGGTTCGGCTTCCATATCGTCTTCTGCGACGTCGCCGTCTCCGGGCTCGCGCCCCGCTACCTTGCGATCGACCTCAACCTCCCGCCGGAGATGAAAGAGTCCGAGCTCGAGGAGATGTGGGACTCGGTCCACGCCGAGGC
>Ga0315286_10000666_pt1 | contig 29554 bp, 30 predicted proteins | sample YL17G10_0_MG_FD_205038 | JGI IMG/M metagenome (GOLD analysis project Ga0315286, IMG submission 205038) | Sediment microbial communities from Yellowstone Lake, YNP, Wyoming, USA - YL17G10_0 | ecosystem: Environmental > Aquatic > Freshwater > Lake > Sediment | place: USA: Wyoming | collected... | reverse complement strand
CCGATCTGGCGGTTCTGATCGTCGGCCATCCGTCGAAGGTTGCAGCAGCCGTACCCGCCGTTGCGCCCGAAGCCGCCCCGGTCGAAGGCGAGGCACCCACAGAGGAAAAGAAGGCGGAATGAGCCTGCCTTCGGCTCATTACTCTTTTTCCAGGGCTTCTCAAACTTTCATATATTTGGGGAAATGGGCGTGAAGCTCATCGTCGGTCTCGGAAATCCCGGAAAAAAGTACGAGAACAACCGCCATAACGTGGGGTTTATGGCCGTTGAGAGGTTCGCCCGTTTCCACTCTATCCCCCTCGACATAAAGAAAAAGAAGGCCGTGTTCGGTCGGGGAACGGCCGAGGGGGAGGAAGTTGTACCCCTCAAACCACAGACGTTCATGAATCTGAGCGGAGAGGCCGTTCTCTACCTGGCGAGCTTTCTTAAAATCACCACGCCCAACATAATCGTAGTCGCGGATGACACCGAACTCCCTTTCGGCCTCATCAGGGTCAGGCGCAGCGGCGGTTCCGGCGGGCATAACGGGATAAAATCTCTCATCGACTCGCTTAAATCCGAAAACTTCCCAAGGGTTAGGTTCGGCATCGGAAGGCCGCACATGATCGAGGAGAAGGAGCTCTGCGAATATGTTTTGGAAGATTTTACCCGGGTTGAAAGAGAGGCCCTTGGCGGTTCTTTGGAACAGGTCGTCGAGGCGATCAACATCATCATAAGCGATTCGATCAGCATAGCCATGAACCGCTACAACAGGAAGGTGAACCTGGAGCTGTAGCGCCGCCCGCACCCGCAAAACATCCCCTCTAAGGCGCGCCGGCGGGAACCTCCGTTCGGGAGCCGGATACTGCGATGGACCTCATTGGAAAGGTAAAAGCCTATTGCGTCGAGCACCGCCTTATCGGGCCGGGAGCAAGGGTGCTCGCAGCCGTTTCCGGCGGACCGGACTCGGTCGCGATGTTTGAGATTCTTTGGGCCCTCCGGGCCGATTTCTCGCATGAACTCGCCGTCGTTCATCTCGAGCATGGACTGCGCGGGCACGAGTCCACAGAGGACGAAGATTTCGTGAAATCTCTCGCCAACATGGCCTCCGTTCCCTTTTTTTCAAAAAGGGTGAGCGTCCCGGGGGAAAGGAGAAAGGGAGAATCGCCTGAAGAAACCGCGAGAAGGCTTAGGTACGCGTTTTTTTTGGAGGTTTTAAAGGAAAGGGGATACACGTCGGTCGCCACCGGACATACCGCCGACGACAACGTCGAAACTGTCATGTACAGGCTCGTCACAGGGACGGGGCCGAGGGGGTTTTCCGGTATACGCCCCAGGAACGGATCCCTTATTCACCCCCTTCTCTGCGTGACCAGGGAGGAATTGACGGTCTACCTGTCGGCGCGGAGAGCGGCGTACCGGGTGGACAGCACGAATGCCGACGAGCGGATACCGCGCAACAGGATTCGGCGGGAGATCCTTCCTCTTTTCAAGGGTTTGAACGTGCGTTACAGGGAGCATATTCTCAACCTCTCGAAAATAATAAACGAGGACGAGGAATACCTGCGCGAGGTCGCGGAGCGGGAGCTTGGGGCGGCGCTGGTCGAACGACGGCAGGGCGTGGTTCGGGTCGACTACGCGAGGTTTTTGAGCTGCGCTCTCCCCGTCCGGAGGAGGATCGCGATAGCCGCCGCCGAGAGCCTGCAGGAGGAGACGGGCGAAAGAATCTATATTCCTTTTGATGTTGTGGAACGGCTTGTGTCGCCCGTTCGCGGAGCCAACCGAGCGCTCTATTCGAAGGGGCCTCTGCGCGTACGAAAGGAATACGGCAGCCTCCTCTTCGAGAAAAGAGTTGTCGTGGGGGATGAGACGAGGTATCTTTACCCTGTGCAGAAATCCGCACAACCGCGAGAGGTGTTGATAGAGGAGATTTCCAGAAGGGTTCTCTTTGAGGTTCGAGAAGATGTCTCCCGTTTCGATGAAAACCTGCTCCATTTCGATCTTGACACACTCGAATTTCCCTTGAAAATCAGAAACAGACGAGAAGGCGACAGGATACTCCTGAAAGACGGAGGGCGAAAAAAGCTCAAATCCCTCTTTATCGACGACAAGGTGCCCCCGTCGATCAGGGAAAGAGTCCCGGTTCTTGCAAGCGGGGAAAGGCTCGCGGGGGTTTTCTGCTCTTACTACGGGAAGCCGAACAGGGCGTCTTTTCCCTTTATGATTACGGCTTCGACCGGTAAGGTGCTCGTCTGTAAGCTCATGTAACGGACTGCATCTCTTGGACAACCTGAAGATCCTGATAACGAAGGAGGAGATACGGCGGAGGGTCGCAGAGCTGGGGGAACGGATATCCAGGGATTACGGCGCGGAGGAAATCGTTCTCGTCTGCAACCTGAAGGGGGCTTTCATTTTTCTCGCCGATCTCTGCAGGAACCTCACGTCGCCCCTGTCGATCGACTTCATCGCGGTAACGAGCTACAAGGGGACTAAACCGACGGGGACCGTAAGAATCGTAAAAGATTTGAAGGTGGACATATCGCAAAAGCACGTGCTCTTGGTCGAAGACATAGTCGACACGGGCTACACCCTTGAATACATCATTCGATACATAGGCATCCACCGTCCTTTGTCCGTCAAGGTATGCACTCTCCTTGACAAGAAGTGCATGCGCAGGGTTGAAGTGCCGATCGATTATGTCGGTTTCGAGGTGGACGATCGGTTTGTCGTCGGCTACGGGCTCGATTATAATGAAAGATACAGGGAGATGGAGTGCATAGCGGAACTCCGACCCGGAAAGGGACAAAGTGAATAACAACAAGAGCGACTTCAAGAGCTTCAAGCCTTCTAATCGCCTCGCTCTCATCGCGATCATCGGGCTTATCGCTCTTTTTCTCATGTTCATGTTCAACAAACCAAAGGAGAGCTATCAGGAGGTCGATTACTCGAACTTCATCCAGCTCGTGAAAGAGGGAAAGGTCCAAAAGCTCAGGGTCATCGAAAAAGACATCTACGGCTACATCGCGGGCGGCGACAGCCCTCTTGTCTCCTTCCACACAATCATACCATACGAGGACCCGACGCTGATCCAGACCCTCATCGACCACAATGTCGAATTCAAGGGGGAAGCGAAGAAGAACTACCCCTTCCTGAACATCATCCTCAGCATCGTACCCTGGCTCCTGATCCTCGGGGTCTTCTGGTTTATAATGCTGAGGCAGATCCAGGGGACGAGCAACAAGGCACTCTCTTTCGGGAAGAGCAGGGCACGCCTCGCCCCCGACAGCAGCAAGCGCATCACCTTCAAGGACGTGGCTGGCGTCGATGAGGCGAAGGAAGAGCTGAAGGAAGTGATCGATTACCTCAAAGACCCCGGCAAGTACGGGCGGCTCGGCGCCAAAATTCCCAAAGGGCTTCTCCTCATCGGCCCTCCCGGTACTGGGAAGACGCTCCTCGCGAAAGCGATCGCGGGCGAGGCGGCCGTGCCGTTTTTCAGCATGAGCGGCTCGGATTTCGTCGAGATGTTCGTCGGTGTAGGCGCAAGCCGCGTGCGCGACCTCTTCGACCAGGGGAAGCGCCATTCCCCCTGCATCATCTTCATCGACGAGCTCGACGCGGTCGGGCGGGTGCGGGGCGCCGGCTACGGCGGAGGGCACGACGAGAGGGAGCAGACATTGAACCAGCTCCTGGTGGAGATGGACGGGTTCGAAGAAAACGTGGGAGTCATCGTGGTCGCGGCCACAAACAGGCCGGACGTGCTCGACCCAGCCCTTCTAAGACCCGGCAGGTTCGACAGGCAGGTCGTCGTCGACATCCCTGACATCAAGGGCAGGGAAGGTATTCTCAAGGTGCACACCACGAAGATCCCCCTCGCGAAGTCGGTCGAGCTTAAAGTCATCGCACGCGGGACCCCCGGTTTCACCGGCGCCGACCTCGCCAACCTTGTCAACGAGGCGGCTCTCTTGGCCGCCAAGAAGAACAAGAGGAAGGTGGGGATGGAGGAGTTCGAGTTCGCGAAGGACAAGGTGCTCATGGGGCCCGAACGCCGGAGCATCATCATCTCGGAGGACGAGCGAAAGGTCACCGCGTATCACGAGTCGGGACACGCCATGCTCGGCATGCTCCTTCCGAACACCGACCCCGTGCACAAGGTGACCATCATCCCTCGCGGGCTCTCGCTCGGGCTCACCCAGAGCCTTCCGGAGTCGGACAAGCACAACTTGAAGAAGGACTACATCTTCGACCAGGTGACACTCCTCATGGGCGGGAGGGTTGCCGAGGAGATCATCTTCGGAAAGGACGGCATCACGACGGGGGCTCAGAATGACATAGAGCGGGCGACGAAAACCGTGCGCAAGATGGTATGCGAATGGGGTATGAGCGACAAGCTCGGTCCTCTCCAGTACGGTCAGAAGGAAGAACCCATCTTCATCGGCAAGGAGATCGCGAGGCACAAGGACTACAGCGAAAAGACGGCCGAGATGATCGATAATGAAATTCACGATATAGTCGAGGCGGCATATAAAAAGGCTTGGGATATCCTCACGAAGAACAAGACCATCCTGGACTTGCTCGCGGAAAAACTCCTCGAGAAGGAGATCCTCGACCGAAAGGCGATCGAAGAGATCGTGCTTGGCAACAAACGGGCGGAAAAGAACCTCAAGGCCGCTGCCCGCAAGATACTCAACGGGGACGACGCGCTCAACACCAAGAAGAAGGAACAGATCGGACTGGGGAATATTAAGATCGCCACGAACGAAGCGGGGGGGGGCTGAAGCGGCGCGCGGGCACCAGCCTGTCGCGGGCGGGGCCACGATGGGGGAGACACTCGAGCATATCGCCTGCAACCTGTGCGGCCGCGCCGAGACCCGGCCTTTCCTGAAGATGGACGGGTTTGGATACAGGCGCTGCACCCATTGCGGGCTCGTCTACCAAAACCCCAGACCGGTGTTCAAAGACCTCAGGAAGCGGTACGGCGCCGGCTACTTCGAATACGAACACTCGAACCAGGAAAACTTTTTCAACCTGATGAAAATGGGGCTGCGGGACATAGGATTCGAGCGTTTCTATCCCTCGTGTGACGGGAGGCGGTTTCTCGACATAGGATGCGCGACCGGCCTTCTTCTCGACCACGTCCGGCGGATGGGGTGGACGGTCCGGGGTGTCGAAGTATGCAGGGAGTCCGCCGAATACGGGATCAGGAAATTCGGCCTCGAAATTTTCGCAGGTACCCTTGAAGAGGCTGCCTTTCAGGACGCCTCCTTTGACGTGGTTCACCTCTCCCATGTAATCGAGCATGTGCCGGATCCGAAGGCCCTCCTGCGCGAGATATCACGGATCCTGAGGGAGGACGGGCGCCTGGTGCTCACCACTCCGAACGTGGACGGGTTCCAAGCCAAGGCGTCCAAGACGCGCTGGAGGTCCGCGATACCGGACCACGTAGTTCTCTTCTCCAAGAAGACCATGGCGAAACTTCTCGAGAGGGAGAGGTATCGGATCGTCCGGCAGATTTCCTGGGGAGGGATTCCGCTCGGGAAGAGACCGAACATCATAAAAAGGCCGGCCGACAAGCTTGCGAAGCTGTTCAACGTGGGGGACGTGATGCTCTTCTACTGTAGGCCCGAAAAATTCCGGACGCACGCCTGACGCAAAAAGTCAGCGCGCGGCGGTCGAAGGCCGCACCGTGTGGAGGGAGAAAATGCCGGAATATGTCCTGGTGACGACGACCGCGCCCGACAGGAAGACGGCCGATGCGATCGCGAAAAAGCTCGTAGAGGCTCGCAGTGCGGCCTGCGTCCAGATCGTCGGTCCTATAACGAGCATCTACACATGGGAAGAGGCTATCAAAACCTCCGAAGAGTGGCTTCTCCTTGTAAAAGCTCCCGCCGCGGCCTACGAACGTATTGAAGCGCTCATCCGCCAAGCTCACCCGTACCAGATCCCCGAGATCGCGGCGGTCCCGGTGTCGCGCGGGAGCTCCGCTTACCTTTCATGGATCGACCAGGTCACGGCGACGACGGGCGGGTGACCTGAACCAACGGACGGGGGCGTGGTATGGTGGACGTGATGGTAGTGCTGGCGGCAGGGGTTCTCACGGGTCTGCTCTTGCGAAAACGGGGCCGATTCCTCCTCTTCGCGGGCAAAGCCGCGGCGATCGTCGTGTTCGCCCTCCTCTTTCTCCTCGGGCTTTCGGCGGGGGCGAACAAAACCGTACTGGGAAATCTGCGCCAGGTCGGGGTGAACGCGGCCCTCATCACCGCCGCTGGAATAGCGGGGAGCGTGCTCCTCGCCGCGGGCCTCTCGCGATTTCTCCTCCGGAGAGGCGGGCGTGAAAAATAGCCTTCTCATCGCCCTCTGTTTCCTTCTCGGCGTCGCCGCGGGGTACCTGCTCCTGGAATCGGAAAGCGAGCTCCTTTCCCGGGGAGTGACGTACGTGCTCTTTCTCCTGATCTTTTTCGTGGGCGTCGGCGTCGGGGCGAACGTCCAGGTGTGGCAGGTCTTGAAGAGGATGCACTTCAGGATCTTCTTCGTACCGTTCGCCGTGGTCTTCGGCACCCTCATGGGGGTCGGGGCAGTTTCTTTCTTTCTCAGGGACATAGGGTTTTTCCAGGCCCTCGCGGTGGGGTCCGGGTTCGGGTACTACAGCCTCTCGAGCGTCATCATCGCGAGGGAGGCGGGCGGCGTACTGGGCATGACGGCTCTGGTCTCAAACCTTCTCAGGGAACTTGCGACCCTTCTTTTGGCCCCTCTCCTCGTTCATCTCTTCGGCGACCTCGCGCCCGTGGCTTGCGGAGGGGCGACTGCGATGGACACCACGCTCCCAGTGATCGCAAAGGTTTCGGGAGAGGAGTATGCCGTGATAGGCATCTTCAGCGGCGTGGTGCTGACGGTTCTCGTGCCCGTACTCGTCCCGCTCTTCCTAAAGCTGGGTTTCGCGGTTATGGGGGGATTGCAATGAAGAATATACCTGTTCTTCACGCGGAGGGCAGAACTCTCGCGGAGGCCTACGAGCGAGCGCTCCTGAGCCTCGCGCGCGGCGGGCTCGAAATGAAAACCCAATACGACAAGCAGGGCGACCCTCCAAGCATCGACGCGACGATGAACATAACGATCCTGGAGCCTTGTTCCGACCCGATGATCCACAAGGCGTTCCCCGGCGGGATAGAAGACCTCAGAGAGTACGTCATTGAACTCCAGGGAGCCAAAGACCATTGGATGAAGAGCATGAACGACCCGGAGGACACCCGCTGGGAGTATACCTACCACTGGCGGCTTCACGACTACGGGTCCTGGAAGGAAAGGGCCCGTTCAGGAGAGCAGGTGGTAAAGGGGCCTTTCAGGATCAACCAGATAGACGCAGTCGTCGAAAAGCTCTCCGCTTCGCCCTACACCCGCCAGGCGCAGGTGATCACCTGGATGCCGAACATCGACCTTCAATGCTACGACCCGCCGTGCCTCCAGTCCATCCATTACAGGCTCGTCGAGGACGACGACGGCGTCTTCTATCTCAACTGCAACGTCCGTTTCAGGAGCAACGACGCCTGGGGCGCGAGTTTTATGAACATGTTCGGATACACCCAGTTCAACAGGGAGGTAGTGGCAAAGCGGATCGAGGGCAAGACCGGAAGGAAGGTTGATCTCGGACGCATGAATTGGCACGCGGACTCCTACCACATCTACGGCAAGGACCGGGAGGATTTCAAGAAGAGGTTCCTCGATAGGGCGGGCACGCCTTTCGAAGGCAGGGTGTTCAACTTCTACGACCCCGTGATCCAGGAGATCTACACCGGAGCCGACACCGGCATCCGGAAAAAGATCGGCGATTACGACGCACGCAGGTGATGCGGCGGCCTTCAAACCGCAAGGGGAAACGACCGATGGAAAAGAAGATCCTGTCTCTCGACGAGCTCTCGGGAGAGGAAATAAAGGAGCTCGTGAAGACGGCCATAAAAATCAAAAAAAGGCCTGCGCGGTACGCGAACAGGCTCAAAGGGAAAACCCTCCTCCTCCTTTTTCAGAAGACGTCGACGCGGACGAGGCTCGCCTTCGAGCTCGGGATGGAGAAGCTCGGAGGAATACCGGTCGTGATGGACTGGGGAAAGAGCAACTTCAGCATCTCTCCCCTGAAGTACGAAGCCATGTACGTGGGCTCGATGGTCGACTCAATCCTCGCGCGGCTCGTTCGGCACGAGGATGCGAGGGAATTCGCCCGCTCGGTCGAGGTCCCGTTCATCAACGGCTGCTGCAACATGTACCACCCGTCACAAGCGCTCGCGGACCTCATGACCGTGTACGAAGTAAGCGGCGGTTTTCAAACCTCCTTGACGTACGTCGGGGTCCGGAACAACGTGGCGAATTCCCTTTTTTACGGGTGCCTCAAAACGGGAGTGAAGCTCACCTTCGTCACCCCGCTGAAGGACGAGCTCCCCCCCGGGCTCTCCGAGCTCGAGGGGAAGGGCGGGACGGCGAAGGCGGGGAGCTTCGAGGAAACCCTCGACCTCGAAAAGGCGGTCGCCTCATCAGAGTTCGTCTACACGGACGCGTGGATAAACATGGAGGATTTTCACGACGAGAATAAAAAGAGGGCGAACGAAGAGCGAATAGGGACCATGATAAAATACCAGGTCAACAGAAAGCTCATCGAGGGGAAGGGGGTGTACGTCATGCACGACATGCCCGTCCACCCCGGGCTCGAGATCGACGATTACGCGATCACCTGCGAGCATTCACTCGTCTTGCGGCAGGCGCAAAACAGGATGTACTCCGGGCAAGCGCTCCTCCTCTGCCTCCTCGACGCGTTGTGAATACGCAAAAGGGCGGATGAAAACTCTTGACACCCTGTTCGTTTTTCAATATACTGAACCTTCAAATGCATTCCAGAACGGGAAGCATACGAGCAGGAGCAATGGGAAAACAACTTTCCCCTTAAACGGGGAAAGTTTTTTTTTGTTCAATTTCCTGCGAAGGGCGGGACGGCTCTCATGGTACGGGAAAAAGCGCTCGAGCTGCTCAGACAATCAGAGGCGATGCTCGAAGGGCATTTCCTCCTTACGTCGGGAAACCACTCGGACACGTACATCCAGTGCGCCCTCCTCATCTCCCACCCCCGCCTCGCGGTCGAGTTCATGCGCGACATAGCCGAACGCTTCAAGGACGAGGAGATCGACACCGTCGCGGCGCCCGCGGTAGGGGGCATCATCGTCTCCCACGAGGTCGCGAGGCTCCTCGGAAAAAGGGCGATCTTCCTCGAGAGGGAAAAAAACGCCATGGCTCTGCGCAGGGGCTTCGAGATCCGGAAGGGGGAGAGGGTGCTCGTCGTCGAAGACGTCATCACCACGGGCGGATCGGTCATCGAGGTGCAGGACGTAATCGAACGGGCGGGGGGTGCCGTCGTCGCGTTCGCGTCGCTGGTGAACCGATCGCAGGGGAGATTCACCCCGGGGCATCCTTACTACGCCTGCGTCAAGATGGACATTCCCATACACCCGCCCGACGCCTGTCCGATGTGCAAAAGGGGGATCCCCGTGGTAAAACCGGGGTCGCGGGGCCTTTCATAAAACGCTGAAGGCTCAATCGATTTCAAGCGGAACGGCTTTATCGATCATTGATCCGAGGAGGGAGGGTCATGGATTTCGAAGGGACGAGCATCATATCCATCCGCGACATGGAAAGGGAATCGCTGCTCAGGATCATCGAGGTGTCCAACGAGATCAAAGGGGGAAGACACGCTGGGTGCCTCGAGGGGAAGGTTTTAGCGACCCTCTTCTTCGAGCCGAGCACGCGGACGCGCCTCTCCTTCGAATCCGCCATGCGGCGGATGGGGGGGAGTGTCATCGGTTTCGCCGGCGAAGATTACACATCGGTGAGGAAGGGCGAGTCTCTCTACGACACGATCAGGACTGTCTGCGGGTACTGCGACGCGATAGTGATACGGCACCCCGTCGAAGGGGCGGCAAGGCTCGCGTCGGAGGTTGCGACCGTCCCCGTGATAAACGCGGGCGACGGGGCAAACCAGCACCCGACTCAGACCTTCCTTGACCTTTTCACGATGACCGAGTTTTTCGCCGATTTTTCGAAGCTCCGGGTGGGGTTCCTCGGAGACCTGAAGTACGGGCGGACCGTTCATTCCCTCGCCTATGCCCTGTCGCTTTTCAGGACGCCGATGTGGTTCATCTCGCCGGAACTTCTGAAGATGCCCGAAGACCTGATGCAGGAGATCGGCAGGAACGGCTCTAAAACCCACGAGCTTGAGGACCTGGACCGGCTCGAGGGGACGCTCGACGTTCTCTATGTCACCCGCATTCAGAAGGAGCGCTTCGGGGACATGCAGGAGTACGCGAAGGTCGCAGGCTGCTACCGGTTGACGAAAAAGGTGGTCGAACAGCTCGGCCGCGACGTCAAGATCATGCACCCGCTCCCGAGGGTGGACGAGATCGCGATGGAGGTCGACGAGCTCGAGAACGCCATCTACTTCAAGCAGGCTCACAACGGCATCCCTGTGCGGCAGGCGGTCCTCGGCCTTGTCGTGGGGACGCTGAAATGACAAAGGAGAGGGGTATGAGCGAAAAGACATACAAGGTCTATGCAATAAACGACGGAACGGTCATCGACCACATACCTGCCCAGAAGGCCCTCAAGGTCATCGACATCCTGGGTTTGGAGAACGAGGGGATCCTGACAATCGGCATCGGGTTCTCGTCGCACAAGATGGGGAAAAAAGACATCATCAAGATCGAAAACAAGTACCTCAAGAAAGAGGAAACCGACAGGATATCCCTCATCGCACCCCAGGCGACGATCAATATTATTCGGGAGGGCGGGCTCAGGGAAAAACGGAAGATCGAAATACCGAAGGAGTACATCGACATCGTCAAGTGCCTCAACCCGAACTGCATCACGTCGAAAGCCGAAGTGAAAACGCGGTTCAAAATCGTCCAATCTTCCCCGCTCGTTCTCAGGTGCCACTACTGCGAGAGGATCGTGAACGCCGGGGACGTCGAGATCCAATGAGCGAAGGGTTTTCCTTTCTGGGCGTTCGGCTCAACTCCCGCTCGGTTCTCGCATCGGGGGTTCTCGGTGTGACCCTTTCCTCGCTCAGGAGGGTTTTTCGGGAGGGCGCGGGAGTTGTCACCACGAAGTCCATAGGCCCCGATAAGCGGAAGGGGCATGTTGGCCCAGTCGTGCACGACTGGGGGCATGGGCTCATAAACGCCGTGGGGCTTTCAAATCCAGGGGTAGAGGGGTTTCTCGCGGAGTGGGCGGGAGAGATCGTCGATTTTCCCCTCATCCTTTCGATTTTCGGAAAAACCGAGCAGGATTTCCCGCTCGTCGCCGGGCGCGTGGACGCTCTCGGTCACGCGTTTCTGGAGCTCAATATCTCCTGTCCCAACGTCCTCGACGAGTTTGGCGCGCCGTTTTCCTTTTCACCGGAGCTCACGTACAGGATCACCAGGAGCGTGAAGGATAGGACGAAGAAACCTCTCATCGTAAAGCTCAGCCCGAATACCCCTCTCGTGAAAAAGGTGGCAAAGGCAGCGGAGGAGGGGGGCGCCGACGCCCTGTGCGTCATGAACACCGTCGGCCCCGGGATGGCGATCGACGTTTCGACCGCGAGCCCGGTTCTCGGGAACAGGGCGGGCGGTCTCTCGGGGAGCGCGGTCCTTCCCCTCACGGTCAGGCACGTGTACGATCTTTACGGGGCTGTGCGCGTCCCCATCATCGGCATGGGGGGGATCGCCAGCGCCTCGGCCGCCATCCAGGTGATGATGGCGGGGGCGTCGTTGTACGGGGTCGGGAGCGCCGTGTACGAGAAAGGGCTCTCGGTGTTCAGGGAGATCGACGGAGGGGTTGCGGCCTTTTTCGAGAAAAACGGCCTATCGAGCGCTGAGGAGATTATCGGCCTCGCCCATCGTGAAAAAACGCGCGTCTTTTTCCGGGCGCCGGAAGAACCGGTGCGAGCCGCAAAGGCGGACCCCAAGTTCAGTTTCGCCGTTCGCCCCGTGGAGAAGATTCTTGGAGGTGAGCAGGGGAGCGTGAGGACAGTCCTGTTCGGGATGGGGGAAATGGCCGCGGCGCCGAGGCCGCCGAGGCCCGGGCAGTTCTTCATGGTCTGGCTCCCGCGGGGGGACCAAAAGCCCTATTCCGTGTCGCGGTTCGACGGGGAAACCGTAGGGTTTTCCCTCCAGGCGCGGGGGCGGTTTTCCGGGGAGCTCGCGGAGGTGAAAATGGGGGAACCGGTCGGGCTGCTCGGCCCCCTGGGCAGCGGGTTCACCCTCGACCATGAAGGATCCTATCTTCTCGTAGGGGGAGGGATAGGGCTCGCGCCCATTCTCTTTGGCGCATCCGAGCTCGCGGCCCACGGGAAACGGGTGACCCTCCTGGCGGGTGCGCGTTCAGCCGCGTCACTCCGGTGGATCCACGAGGTCCTCGGTCGCGCCGGCGGGGAGAAAGAGATAGATATCTTCTGCTGCACCGATGACGGTTCATACGGGGTCGCCGGGATGATCACCCATCACCTCCAGCGGGTGATCGACGACACGAAACCGGACTTTGCCCTTCTCTGCGGGCCCGAGCCCTTCATGCGCGCCGCCATCGACCTCTTCCGGAATAACGGCATCCCGGGCGAGGCGGCCATCGAGAGGATGATGAAGTGCGGCGTGGGGATTTGCGGGAGCTGCTCACTCGATGAAACCGGCGACAGAGTGTGCGTGGAAGGCCCGGTCTTCAGCTTCGACTCCCTCGCGGGCCAAAAGGAGTTCGGACGGTACGAACGCGACGAGAGCGGCACGAAACGCTATTTCGAGTGAAAATCCCGGACAGGCCGGTCTCGGCGCGCCGTGCTTTGTTTTAATGGGAGCCTTGTATGGAGATACTCTTCCGTTCGGCGCTGATTCCCCGCGGCGGAAGGCTGGTGGCGCGGGATGTCGTCGTCGAAGGCGGCGTCGTCGCGTGCGTCACGGAGCCTGGTTCCATTTCACCCGTGGGACGAACCGGAGGAGTTCCAGCCTGCCATGGAAGTACCGGCGGGTTGGATAACGCCGCCGGCCGTGCCGCCGGAATCATCGAGGCGGAAGGGAGGGTGCTCGTTCCCGCTTTCGTGGATCCCCACGTTCACGTGAGAGAGCCGGGGTTCGACCACAAGGAGGATTGGGAGACCTGCTCGAAAGCCGCTCTAAAGGGCGGGGCTTCATGCATCTTCGACATGCCAAACAACAAAATCCCCGTGAATCGCTGCGGGCTCCTGCTCGAGAAAAAGGCGATCGCGATCCGCAAGAGTTACGTCGACTTCGGGCTCTACGTCGCCCTCACCGACGATAACGGCCGCGCGCTCCTTGAAGCCCCGATTCAGAGTGAAATCTGCGGCATTAAAGTTTATATGGCGGAGACGACGGGGAAGATCATCGCGGGTTCAGAAAACGCTCTTCTCGACGCGTTTCGCCAGCCGAAACCGGTGCTGTTCCACACGGGCGGAGGAGAAGGGCTCTCCCGGGCTCTCTCGGTCTACGAAAAAGCATCCACGGCGTATCCGCACCCGCCGCCCTTCTATGCCTGCCATATCAGCACAGCCGACGAGCTCGCGATCCTGCGGCGGGCGAAGCGGAGGTTTTTGCGCGTCTACGCCGAGGTGGCCCCGCACTATCTTCTGCTCGAGGCGGGCACGTACAAAGGATTCCCCGGAGTGCTCCCGCCGCTCTCCTCGCAAAGCGACGTCGACGCCCTGTGGGGAGGAGTGGAGGACGGGACTATCGACACCCTCGGCACGGACCACGCGCCCCACACTGTCGAGGAGAAACGGATGCCCAAACCCCCATCCGGGTTCCCCGGGCTCGAAACGGCGATGCCCCTGATGCTCGGTGCTTTCGCACAACGCAACCTGCCGCTGAAAAGACTGTTCGAGCTCTCTTCGAAAAACACGAGGAGGATATTCATGTCGGACCATGGGGGCCCGCCGGATCGGGCCGGCGAGGATGACTGGATTCATCAGGGGATGAGCGCCGATCTCGCCCTCTTCGAAGAAGGGGAGTTCATCATCGGCGCCGACGGCTACGCGACCAAGTGCGGATGGTCGCCTTTCGAGGGGTGGAGCGCCGCTTACAAGGTTTCAGTGACCGTGGTTGGAGGGGTTGTCGCATACGAAAACGGCGCTTTCTCGAAGCCTCCGATCAGGTGCGTGTCAGGGAAAACATAGGAGAAGGGATATTCACGTGAACACGGTTACGGGGGAGCTTCGGTTCGAGTTCTTTCGTTCGTCGGGACCAGGCGGACAGAACGTCAACAAGGTGGCGACGGCGGTTCGGCTGCGCTTCGACGTCGGTGGCAGCCGGCTTCTTGAGCAAGAGGTGAAAGAACGACTCGTCCGGCTGGCGGGCCGGAGGGTGACGTCGGGAGGTATCCTCGTCATCGAGGCCCAGCGCTTCCGCACCCAGGAGCGGAACCGGCAGGATGCGGTCGCGCGGCTGATGACGTTGATCGAAAGATCCAAAAAAAAGCCGCATAAACGACTTGCCACGAAACCGACGATAGCGTCGAAAAACCGGCGGCTCGATGACAAACGCTCGAAGGGCGGCCGAAAGCGGGAACGGGGCGCCGTTCAGGATACCGGGGAGTAGAGCTCCCGAGGCGCCGTTTTTTCCCCCGGCCCCGGAGCGTCAACGGCCCCTGAGCCCCTTGAAGGCCGACGCGACCTTGAAGATCGCTTCTTCGAGGGGGATGCGCTCGGTCGCGGAGCCTGTCTGGAGGCCGTGCCCGTTGGTGAGATCGAGAATCTTCTGCCCGCTCTCGGCGTCGGAGAGCGCCGCCCCGTGGGTGAGGAGGATGATGTCGGGTTTGAGACGGCGGGCGATGTCGTAGTTCTCCTGCGTTCGCCGAGCCGTTTCCTCCACGGAATCCGGGTGGTTGTATCCGATGGACCCGCCGACGGTCGTCCCCGCGTGGAAGATGAACACGTCGGGGTCGCTCCCCTTCACGATGCGCTCGGTCTCTTCCCTGTTGAAAGCGTAGGCCACGCTCACCATCCCCATCGCCTTCGCGGTCTTCAGCATCTGGATCTCGTTCTCGTAGGTGATCCCTGTCTGCTCGAGCACCTTCCTGAAGTTGCCGTCGACAAGCCCCACGGTGGGGAAGTTGTTCACGCCGACGATGCCTATCCGCGCGAGCTCCTCGAGGAAGAGGGGAAGGTCGCGGGTGGGGTCGTTCGCGTTGACCCCCGCCATGATCGGCATCGCGTTCACCAGCGGCATGATCTCCCGTTTCGCGTAATCGTACATGAGGCCGTTGGCGTCCGAGACCGGCCACATCCCGATCATGGAGCCGGCGCCGCCCGCCCTGAGCTTCACTGCGTTGTAGACCCCCGCCATGTCGCAACCGCCCTTTTCGAGGAACTTCGCGACGATACCCGAACCGCAGCTCGCGAAGAACAGGGGACGTTTCGAATCGATCTCCCTCCTGAACCTGTTCAAAACCTCTTGTCTTGTATGTCTTACCTTCACGTTGCGCCTCCATTATGTTCGGCTTCGCAGGCGCGGGCCTCGGAACAGGCGACAAGTTCCCAGCAGGGTCGAAGCGGCATGGTCAGACCCCCCGCCCGCCGGGCCGGTCAGCGGGGAGTCCCTTCATCATAGCGATAAGGCGCTCGGCCGCCTCAGTCGCGAAGGCGGGGGCGTTTATGTCGAGCTCCCTGACGTGGACGGGAATGCCGGCCCTGAGCTCGCGCCTGAGGGTGTTAAGGTACTCGCGGTCCGCTTCGGGGTTGAAGAGAGGGCCGCCGCTCACCGAGTATGAGCAAAACCCCTTCATGGGGATAAGCCATTCGATCGGCCCCAGCCCCGGGTTTACCCGATCCGCCTGGACCTTCGCGAGAGCCCTGAGCTCGTCCGCGTTCGTCCTGACGTTTGTGTACAACGCGCTGTGCCGTACGGCCTGACGCCCCTTGAACCTCTCTGGTATGGTCTCGGGGGGGCCGAAGGTGTTGCAGGTGACGGCGCCGGGGCAGATCACCTGCGGTATGCCGAGCCGCGTCGCGACGGTCATCCGCTCGGGGCTCCCCGCGAGGTACCCGCCGAGCATCTCCTGCACCACCTCGATGGTGGCGAGGTCTATGACCCCGTTTATTTGCCCCTCCTTCATGAGGGACTCCATGGCCCTCCCGCCGGTTCCCACCGCGTGGAACACGATCGTGTCGAACCCCGCCTCCGTCAGCACCTCCTTCGCCCTCATGGCGCCCGGGGTCGTGATCCCGACGGTGGTGATGGCGACGAGGGGGCGCTCGCCGGACTCCTGCTCGATCTCCACGGAGGCCATTCCGCAAATCGCCCCGGCGGCGCGGCCGAGGATCTTCCTGCTCACCCTGTTCAAGCCCATGATGTCGGCAACGCTGAACATCATGGTGATGTCCTTGATGCCGACGAGGTTTGCGGTGTTCCCCGACGCCATGGTGGACACGATGAGCTTCGGGAATCCGACGGGGAGCTCCTGCATAACAAGGGCGGCGAGCGTGCTCCCCTGCGTCCCTCCGCACGATATGATCCCGTGCGCCCTGTCCCCGCCGATGAGCCGGGTTACGACCGCCGCCGCGCCCTTGGCCATCACCGGCGATATCCTCTCCCTCGTGGGACCTTCGGAGAGCAGATTCCCGAAGTCCTCCCCCCCTGCGCGCGCGACTTCTTCACGCGTGATGTCCGGGAGGAGCGTAGGCGGGTTCACCACGCCTACGTCGATTATAAGGGTCGAGCACCCGCCCCTCTCGACGTGGCGCTTTATGTACCCGTACTCCTCGCCCTTGGTGTCCATGCAGCCGAGGATTACCACGGTTTTTTTTCTCATAGCTCGACCTCCCGGCTGTTCGGCCAGGTCACGGATCGGCTCGCATCCGGTTCCCGACGTTTTTCCCCGAATTTCCCTCACTCTACAGGAAAACCCGCGGCGCGTCAAGGGTATTGATGGGACACCATTTTTTTTATTATACTTTACCGGACCGAATGGGGAGGGGCAAGCGATGAGCGCATACCTCGAACGCCTGCGTGACGAATACGGGAAAAAAGGGAGCATGCTCTGTTTCGGCATGGACCCGGTTTTGGAGAAGATGAACATCGACGGGTCGCGAAACCTCACCGACGAGATCGTCGGTTTCTTCTGGAGGATCCTGAGCGAGATTAAGCAAAAGGTGACGGCGGTGAAGCCGAACGTCGCGTTCTACTACCAGTACGGGATCGACGGGATCAGGGCGCTCGTGGAGCTCGCCGCGAAGGCGAGGACGCTCGGGATACCGGTAATCATCGACGCGAAGAACGCCGACATAGGGAAGACCTCGGCTGCCTACGCGAAATACGTTTTCGATGTGCTCGGCGGCGACGCGGTGACCTTGAACCCCTACATGGGGTACGATTCTTTGGAGCCTTTCTTCGCGTACACGGACCGGGGGTTCTACGTCCTCGCGCTCACCAGCAACGCGGGGGCGAAGGACTTTCAAATGGCATCGATGGACACGGGGCGTTTCCTCTACGAGCACACCCTCGAGAAGGTCTGCGGCTGGAGCAATACCCACGGGTCGGTCGGCGCAGTGCTCGGAGCTACGCAGGATCGGTTCCGGGACTGCGTGGAACGGCTGACCGACCGGGGGTGCGGCATACCGCTCCTCGTTCCCGGTGTGGGAGCTCAGGGAGCGAGCTACGTCGAAACTGCGGGGATCCTCGAGCGGTTCGGCTACGAGAAGGCGGTTGTGAGGATCAACGCGTCGTCCTCGATCAGCTATGCCCGCAAAGCCATGCCTTCCCTCTCGGCGGCGGAGGCCGCAGCGCAGGCGGTCGAGGAGCTCTTTGAAAGTTGACGGCACGGTTTTTCCCGGCTCCCGCACCGCATGTCGCCTATTTTATTAAAAGAAAGGAGGAGCAGCGATGACGTCCCGTGAACGAGTGCTGGAAGCGCTGAAAAACAGACAACCGGCGCTCATCCCCTATCAAATAGACCTGACCGACGCATTTGTCAAAGAGCTCAAAGCGAAGACGGGGTGCGAAGACGCCGAAGCCTACCTCGGAAACCATCTTTCGAAGGCGAAGTACAAAAAGAATACAAAGCTCCCCGAGGGGAGGGAGATGGACCTCTTCGGGGTCACGTGGGCGAAGGACCCCGGCGGCGGCGACGTCGGCATCATCGTTGACTACCCGATGAAAGAACCGAGCTTCGACTCCTACACCTTCCCCGCGGTGAAGGAGGATTTCGCCCGGGCGCAGGCGGAGCTCCTCGTGAGCGAAAAACGGGAGACCTTCAGGATGTACCTCGTCACGATGAACTTCTTCGAGCGCGCCTGGAGTCTCAGGGGGATGGAAAACCTCCTCTCAGACATGATACTCAACGAGGCGTTCGTGCAAGAGCTCTTCGATCGGATCCTCGATCACCATCTCAGGCTCCTCGACATTATTCTCGACTACGGCTTCGAGTCGATCTACATCGGAGACGACTGGGGGCAGCAGAAGGGGCTCATCATGGGCCCGCCCATGTGGCGCAAATACATCAAGCCCGGCATGAAGAGGATGTTCGACGCGATAAAGGGCAGGGGTAAGTACGTGTGCCTCCACAGCTGCGGCGACCTGAGGGATATTCTCCCGGAGCTCGTCGACATGGGGCTCGACATCTACAACACCATACAGCCGGAGATCTACGACCTGAAGGAGCTGAAGCGGGAGTACGGGAAGCACATCACCTTCTACGGCGGGATCAGCACCCAGCAGTTTCTCCCGTATGCGAGCGCCGAGGAAGTGAGAAGCCACACGAATGAGGTGATGAGGATCATGGGGAGGAACGGGGGGTACATCCTCGCTCCCACCCACGCCGTCACCGACGACATCCCCGTGGAGAACGTCCTCGCTATGGTTGAAACAGCCCGCAAGCCGGGCTTTTAGACATCCGCACCTCGAGGCAAAAGGAAATAGACGCCGCTGTCAGAAACGCCCCGTAAACGCGGTGCTCCGAAAAGTTCGTTTCCCGGTATCCAGTTCCGCTGTATCTTTGAATCGGATGGGCCGTAGCGAGGCCGTTTCATAAACAATTCCGCCGATAGAAAGGGAATCAGTTCTTTGATCTTTACCTACGGGGTGAATGGGACTTCCCTTCTCGAGAGGATCGCGGTTCCCCTCGCGCCCGAACGCTTCCTCCTCATCACGGGGGTCGAAGACAGAGGTTTCGGTCTTGTCGGGGGGATTCTCGCGGGGCTCTTTCCCATCGAGAAACAGGAGACCGTTCCCCAGATCGAGGCATTGATGGATCTTTTCACCGGGGACCTCGAGATATTCGAACCGGGGATTCCCGGAGGCTCCGTCTACCTGGGCCCCGATCCCGAAAGACATTTTCTTTTTTCGCGGGTGCTCGAGGAGATCTTCGCCCACACCGGGGGACGTGGAGACCCCGGTGCGGTTCTCGGCGTGTTTTCCCTCGGGAAGGCGTTTCTCCAGAGGAGGATCTCGACCCTATCCGGGGGAGAAAAGATGAAGGTCGCCCTCTCGATCGCCTTCTGCGGCGCATTCGGGCTGATCGTCCTCCACGGTGTTCTCCCCTGGCTCGACCGCCCCGGTAAGGAAATCCTTCTTCGGGAAATCGTGAAGGCGAAGGGGAGGGGGGGGTGCGTCGTCGTTCTCGAGCAGGAGATCGACGACCTCATTGCGGACGCGGACAAACTGTTCTACTACGACGGGACGAAGATCCTTGCGTACCGAAGCGGGTTCAGGAGCGCCGGGATGCGAAGGGTCGACGCGGCCGCGGGGCTCGTGCTCGCGGCCGGATCGGCGGCCTCCCGCTCATCCGGACCCCCGGCAGTCGTCGCGTTCGATTCGGTGCGCTTCCAGTACGAATCACCGAAAGAAGGCGGGCGGGGGAAAGACGTCTCCGGAAGCGACGGTTCTGAAGGATTTTCTCTCAGGGACGTCTCCTTCGCCCTCGATTCGGGAAAAGTCTACGGGCTTCACGGCGACAACGGGAGCGGGAAGTCCACGATCGCGAAGCTCATTCTAAGGGCGGAAAAGGCGGCCGGGGGCGCGGTTTTTTTCTTGGGGAAGGATGTCTCTACGGCGTCGAGGGAGGAGCTCGTGCGGGGTATATGTTACGTGGGACAGTTCCCCGAACAGCAGATCACGATGAGCTGCGTCGAGGATTACAGGATGAGGGCCCGGCGCATGAAAAACCCGCTTGCGGAGGAGCTCCTCGGCGCCTACTTCCGGGGCGGCGGATCCCTGCCGATTTCCCTCCTCACACCGCTCCAGCTCAAGCTCCTCATCCTTGCGGATTCGGCGGCCTCGAGCACGCAGTTGATCATGCTCGATGAGCCGACATGGGGGATCGATCCATCCGGCCAGGCCGATTTGCTTGAAGCCCTCGCGCGGATCATCCGCACAGCCGTCTCGCAGGGGCGTATGCCCCCCGCCGTCCTCGTTATCAGCCACGATATGCGCTTTCTTCGAAGCCTGGGGGCGGAAACGTTTCAGGTGAGGGAAGGGAGGGTGATCAAGGACCCGGGCGCGAATCGGAAAAGGGCGACGGCAACCGGGAAGAAGGCGAGGGAACGGAAAGGATGAAGGGTACCCTAAAGCTTATCCTCAAGTTCCTGCTTCTGGTTGCGGGGGCCGCGTTCTTCTTCATTCTTTTTCCATTCGCGATCCGTTACGGAGTCCCCGCGTATGTCGGGTTTTTGGCCTTGCTCGCGGGAACGGGGACGGTTTTCCGGCTCATGTGCGGGAAAAAGTCCTTCAGGGTAACCCTCTCCCTTTGGCTTGGGGGGTCGGTGATCTACCTCCTCGTCGCCCTTCCCCTGATCCTGCGGGGGGTTCAACCCCTGACCTATCTTTCCCTAAATCCTCTGAATCTGGTTCTCTATTATTTGAGCTACCCCCTTCGGCTGCTCGGTGTGTTCTTTATCGGGCTCATATTCATGCGGGTCATCTCGCCGGTGGAGTTCCTGCGGTGGGGGAGAGCGGGGCTCCAAATCGCCCTCGCCTTCCGGGCCTTCGAGTACTCGGTAAACGCCCTGGAAGAAACGCGGCGGGCTCTCCTGATCCAGGGGGAATGGCCTGACTTTGCGGGAGGACGGTTCTCCCTTTTTCTTGCAGGAAAGGCAGTGAAGGCTTCGCCCGTCCTTGTCGCCACGACCTTTCGGAACATCATTTTGTGGTTCCCCTGGGCATGGATATGCTATAATGCGTTGGTGAAAAAGATTTCCGAGAGGGGGGAGAAATGAAAACCTTTCTGATCATTCTTCTGGCGGGCGCCACGGCCGCCCTGACCATCGTCGTGAGGGTCCCCATACCGGGGACGGGAGGGTACCTCAACTTCGGGGATATCGCCGTCGTCTTCTGCGGACTGTTCCTCGGCAGTAAATGGGGCGCCCTCGCGGGAGGGATCGGGAGCGCCCTCGCGGACGTCATCGGCGGTTTTTTCATCTTCACGCCGGCGACCCTCATCGCAAAGGGACTGGAGGGGTTTCTCGCGGGGATTATCGGTGGGACGAAACATCCGGTGCGGCTCATTGTTATCGCCGGCCTTCCGATGATCGCCGTTTACTTTCTCTACGAACGGTTCTATCCCGGTATGGGACTCGCCTCCGCGTTGGGCGAGGTGCCGTTTAACGCGCTCCAGGCGGTTGTCGGCGCCTTCGGCGGGTATGGCGTGTACACCGCAGTCAGGCGGGCGCTTCCCGATAAAAACCAATGATAAAATATGTATAAAAATTATCAACCTCTAAAAATATCCGAAGGAATTATAAAAAGGAACAACTCTAGTCTCCTCTCCCGCTATTTCAGAGAGGAGTGTTTGACAGGATGGCCCGTCATCAAACGGGGGAAGGGACCCTACGTCTACGATTACGATGGAAACAAGTACGTCGACTTCTTTCTCGCGAGCGGTTCTCTTGTACTCGGTCACTCACACCCCCACCTTACGAGCGTTCTGAAGAGCTGGGTATCGCGGGGGTATGGTTCGGGGTACCTGACTGCTTCACAGGAGCTCCTCGCACGGCGGGTGCACTCCTTGATTGTGCGTCCTGCGCAGCCTGAGGAGTTCGAAAGGAGCCTTTACATCTTTGCCGTCACGCCCGCCGAAGCGGCGCTGGGCGCGTTGGCGCTTGCGGCGAGGATGGGTTACACGAAAGCGGTGAGAGCCGTACCCGGCGAGGGGGCGGATCGAACCTTCGCCTCTTCCTCCCTGTTCGAGGGTGTGTTGAACCCTCTGCCGGTGGGAGTTCTCGATCAGGCGGACGCCGATTTGGTCGCGGTGGATCCCGGTCTCGACGGAACAGCCGGGGAATGCATCGAAAAAATTCTCGACGCGAAAAAAAAACGGGGCTTTCTTATGATTTCCGACGAGAGCGGATTTCGCTCCCACGCTCTCGGCCGCACAGTACCGTCCTTCACGCGGGCCGCTGACGTGCGCATCATCGGCCCATGGGCGGCCGGGGGGATCCCCGTGAGCTGCGCGATCGTCGACAAAGGAGTCCTCGAGTCGCCGCGCGTCGAGCGCCGTATGCCCTCTTTTGAAGAGACGGTGGAGAGGGCGGGTTCGCTCCCGCTCTACCTTGTCAAATCGGCGTTGAGGGGTATCGACCTCATCGAGAGGAGCGGCGGCCTCGAAGCGATCCTTGAAAAACAGAGGATCTTCGCCGCCATGCTCGACGAGAGGTATTTCACGACGAGGGGGGATTTCAGCTTCCTGGAGGACGGACCTCATGTCTACCGGGAGCTCCGCGCCGCGCTCTTGAAAAAAGGCTTTTTCCTTCCTCCGGATTCGTCGAAGCCCCTCGCTCTATCGTTCTCCCACAGCGGTGAGCTCCTCGAAAAGTGCGCCCGCGGACTGGATTTAGTACTCTCCGCTTTCGACCGATAGGTGTATCGATGAGCATGGTACACGTCTTCAACATCCTCAAAATGGGGCTCGGTATCCTCCTTCTTTTCATCGCGGTAATACTTTGGTCGATCTCAAGACGGTTTTCGTCCGCCCTTCTCGCGCTTACGGCCCTCCTCCTCTACGCCCAGGTCGTGCTCGACCTCCTCGACTACTATGGGATCATCGACGCGGGTTCCCTCATCATTGCGGGGGAGGTGCCGGTCCTCTCCTACGGCTTTCCCATCCTCCTGATCCTCTCCCTCATCGTCACGCTCCTCGTTTTCATCAGGGAAGAGAGAAAGTAGCGTTGCAATTTGTCCCCACCTGTGGTATAAAGTGCTTCGTATGCGTGCCAATGACATCATCATCAAGAAACGGGACGGCGATCGGCTCTCGGAAGATGAGATCACGTTTTTCATTCATGGGTACTCTAAGGACGAAATTCCCGATTACCAGGCTTCGGCGCTGCTGATGGCGGTCTTCCTAAACGGGATGGATGAGGAAGAGACATTCTGCCTCACGAAGGCGATGCTCACCTCGGGAAAGGTGTTGGATCTCGGTGCCGTCCGCAGACCCAAGGTCGACAAACACTCCACGGGCGGAGTCGGGGACAAGATCTCCCTGATATTGGCCCCGGCGGCAGCCGCGTGCGGCCTCGCCGTTCCGATGACGAGCGGGAGGGGTCTCGGATTCACCGGGGGGACCCTTGACAAGCTCGAATCCATACCCGGATTCAGGGTCGCTCTTTCGGGGGATGAGCTCATTTCGATCCTCGGGGACGTGGGGTTCGCGATGACGGGGCAGACCCCCCAGATCGCACCCGCCGATAAAAAACTCTACAGCTTGCGCGACGTCACGGGTACGGTGGAGAGCATACCCCTCATCACCTCGAGCATCATGAGCAAGAAGCTCGCGGAGGGGGTGGACGGTATCGTGCTCGACGTCAAGTTCGGCAGCGGGGCATTCATGAAATCACGGGGAGATGCCCGGGCCCTCGCCGAATCGATCGTGTCGGTGGCCCGAAGAATGGGCAAGCAGGCTGCGGCGATCCTTACGAGCATGGATCAACCCCTCGGGCGTGCGGTGGGCAACAGCCTCGAGGTGATCGAATCGATCGAGTGCCTTCACGGCGCAGGAGAGCCCGACCTCCTCGAGCTCACCGCGGTTCTCGGCTCGCACATGCTCCTCCTCGGGGGCATCGTGCAGGCTCTCCCGGACGGCGAGCGCCTGATCCGCGGGAAAATCCTCAACGGAGAGGCCTTTGAAAGGTTCAGGGCCTCCGTGAAAGCCCAAGGGGGTGACGTACGCGCCGTGGACGACCCATCGAGGCTCCCCTCCGCATCCCGGAAGGTCGATGTCGCGGCCCGGGGCGGCGGGTACATAAGCGGCATCGACACCGAGGCCATCGGCACTGCTGCAGTGTACCTGGGGGCGGGGCGTTTCACAAAGGAGGAAAACGTCGACCCTTCCTGCGGGATGGTCATTCGGAGAAAGTACGGGGAGCACGTCCGCGAAGGCGAGCCCGTCGCCACGCTCCACTACAACAGCAGCAAAAACCTCGACGTTGCCGTTGACCTCGTCGGAGGCGCATTTATATTTACAGATGAGGAGCCACCTCCTTTTCGGCTCGTCCATGATGTGATCAAATAGGAGAGGCCTCCATGCCCGATTTCATTGAGGAGATGATTCGAAACTCCCCCCGATGGGTTATGAGGGACGTCGACCATGAAAAAGTCGAAAGTCTCTCCCGTCGAACGGGGTACAGCGAGCTCATCAGCAGGCTCCTCATCCTCAGAGGCGCTGAGGCCGAGGAAGACCTCCGGTCCTTCCTCGATGACGACCTCGATTCCCTCGAAAACCCATACCTCTTTTCGCAGATGATGCCGGCGGTGGGGCGGGTGAGAAAGGCAGTAAGCGAAGGGGAAAAAATTTTCATTTTCGGCGACAGGGACGTGGACGGAGTCCTCTCGACCGCCATGCTCCACAACATGCTGAAACGCTTCGACGCCGACGTGATTTGCAAGGTTCCGGAGGGTGAGTACGGATACGGCATCGAGGAAAAAGACGTCAATTCAGCGAAAGAACAGGGAAGCGGTCTCATCATCACCGTGGACACAGGCATCTCGAGCTTCGAGGAGATCGCGTACGCTTCCTCGCTCGGTCTGGACGCCATCATCATCGACCACCACGTTCAGCCTGCCCAAATCCCGAAGGCTTTTGCCGTTCTCAACCCCAAGATGGAGCAGGAGACATACCCGTTCAAACACCTCTCTGCCGGCGGAGTCGTCCTGAAATTCATCCACGCCTTCATACTGACGTATACGAAAAATTTCAACCGCCCCTTCTTTCTCCTGCTCCCCGAGGGCGATCGGATAGCCGGGGTGAGGGTTCGAAACGGAATCGTGGAAGAGAAGCTGACCATCGAGGAGAGCATCCACTACCCGATCGACAAAACGGCGCTCGTGGTCAGGGACAGCACAAAGCCCCTCCCTCCGTTTTTCCTCAGCTGGCTCAAGGAGAGCAAGATCGATCAGCTCAGTCTCATCAGCACCCATACGTATGAAGGCATAGAAGAATTCGCCCGGATGTTCAAGAAGCTCTTTTTCCATCGGCAGAAAAAAAGCAACGAGTTCGTGAGGAATTTCATCGACCTTTCGGCCGTCTCCACAATCTCCGATATTATGCCCCTCGTGGGGGAGAACAGGGTCATCGTGAAGGAAGGGTTGAAGCAGCTCTCCCGAACCGTGAACACCGGGCTCGCGGTCCTCCTCGGGTACTGCGACATTCCGGACAGAGATCCCACGGCCCGCGACGTCGCGTGGAATCTTTCGCCCCTCATCAATTCGGCGGGAAGGATGGGTGACGCGAACATCGCCGTGAGGCTCTTCATTACGGACGACACCGCGGAGGCGAACGAGCTCTCGAAGGTTCTTGTGGAGATGAACACCCGCAGGAGGGAGAAAGGGGACAAGAACTTCAACATCATAATGCCGATCGTCGAAGACAAATACTACAAGGACCCCGTCATCATTTTGGACACCGACAAAGCGGAGCACGGGGTCACCGGTATAATCGCGGGGAAGATCGCGCGAAAGTTCGGGAGGCCGGCGATCGTCATCGTCAACGACGGCAAGATCGGGGTCGGTTCGGGCAGGGGAGGGAAAGGGTTCGACCTCGTGTCCCTGATTTCCAGGTGTTCTGACCTTCTCGTGAAGTATGGCGGACATGAGTCGGCCGTGGGGTTCAGCATCGACATCGTAAAAATCGATTCCTTCAGGAAGCGAATCCACGAGATCGCGCGGTCGGAGTACGATTTCTTCAATTCTCAGGAAATTCTCGAGATCGACGCCCCGATCGATCCCGATCTGATCAATTCCGATCTGCTCGACGAGCTCGCCGTTCTCGAACCGACGGGATGCGGAAATCCTGCGCCGCAGTTCGTTATCAGGAAAGTAAGCGCGATCAATCCCGCGCACATCGGAAAGGACAAGACTCACGTCAAGCTCCACATCCCGGCCGGGGGCGGGATAATCCCGGTCATCGGGTGGGGGATGGCCGACAAGGCTTTCCGGATCCTGGAAGAGGCCTCACTCATCGATATTGTCTTTTCGCTCGAGGATAATTACTTTAGAGGCGAACGTTCGCTGCAACTTATCCTCCATGATATAAAACCTTCGGAGGGATGAAAGAGGTATCATGCACGGCCATGCGCCCGAATCGATTGTCGCTCGCACGTAATGTATGGCTCTGTATCCCGCTTGTGCTCCTTGTGCTGAGGCCGTGCGCGGGCCGTTGCTCCGCGGGGCTGGCTGACAAATCCTTCGACAGAGTGGAAGTGCAGAGAACGCTGCAGCGGTTTCTGACCGGCGAGAGGGAGTTCATACAGAGAGGGTTGAGCAACGCGCCCGCCTATCTTTCCATCGCGGAGAATGCCTTCGACCGAAGGGGTCTCCCCGAGGAGCTCATCTACCTTCCCATTATAGAAAGCGGTTTCTCGGTCAAGGCCTACTCGAGGGCCGGCGCGGCCGGGATCTGGCAATTCATGCCCTCGACAGGCCGGATCTACGGGCTGAGGATCGACTACTGGGTCGACGAGAGACGCGACCCGTTCAAGTCGACGGAGAAGGCGGCGGCGCACCTTTCGGACCTCTACGACTGGTACGACGATTGGGACCTTGCCCTCGCGGCTTACAACGCGGGGAGAAATGGGGTCGACAAGGCGATCAAAAAGGGAAAAACGAAGGACTATTGGAAGCTCTGCTCCCTTGGGCTCCTGAAGCGTGAGACGAGGGAATACGTGCCTCGATTCTATGCCGCCTGCCACATAGCGAAAAACTTCGAGACCTACGGGTTCACCTTCGCGCGGGAGGGGGGTTTTCCCGAGTACGAGGTTCTGGCCGCGGAAAAGACGGTGGACCTCACCCTCCTTGGGGAAAAGGCGGGGATTTCTCTCGGCTCCCTTCAGTTCCTCAACCCCGAGCTGAAGAAGGTGATCACCCCATACGGCGAAAAATACAAGCTTCGCGTGCCGAAGGCGTCCTACGCCAGGGCCCTGGCCGCGTATCACGAGCTGCCGAAGGAAGTTTTCAAGAACGTGCGGAGACACCAGGTGAGGAGCGGGGAGACTCTAGGAGAAATCGCCGCCAGGTACGGTACCGATCTCTACCTTCTCAAAAAGATCAACAGCATCGCCGCCGAAAGGAGGCTCCGTGCGGGCGACAGGATCCTCGTCCCTATCCCCGAACACGGGCCCGCATCGGAAGAGGAGATGCTCTTCGATGCGAAGAAAGATTTTAAGACCCAAGAGATCGGTTACACCGTCAAGCGGGGTGACACGGTCTGGAGCATCGCGAGAAAGTATAACACCGATGTGGAGCGAATTCTGACGGCGAACGGGCTTTCCTTCGACTCGGTCATAAAACCTGGCGACGAGATCACGTTGTGGCTCGATATCTCCCTCATGCCGTAACCCGATACAGGCCAGGCATCGATTTTTCCCGGGGTCCCCCCGCGGTTGAAAATTGTTGACAAGGCGATGAACATACCGTAGAATAGTGATCCAATGGCGGCCTGCATTTTCCGAGGAGCGTATGTATATCAACCTCGACAGGGATGAGCTCAAGTACCTCGTGAAGTCCGCGACGTGGTACCATTTCGTGCACCTCACGCGCGGGGACCATAAGAACAGGGATTTCGTGAACAAGCTTATCATGAAGCTCGACGGATACGCGAAAAACTATATATCATTTGAAGAGGAAGCCGACCGACCGGGCAAAAACCGTTCAGGAGAGACTCGACCGGGAACAGCCCGGACAGGGGACGCCCGGCCGGAAGATCCTGGAACGGACCCTTCGATGGAATAAGTGGTACGGAGCGTAATGATGAAACTCGCGAAACGAAGTGATATCACGGCGTCGCTGACGCTTGCGATGAACGCCAAAGCGAAGCAGTTGAAGGCGCAGGGGATCGACGTCATCAGCTTCGCGGCGGGGGAGCCCGATTTTCCCACCCCGATGCACATAAAAGAAGCCGGTAAAAAGGCGATCGACGACAACAAAACCTACTATACGCCCGACAGCGGGATCGTGGAGCTTAAAAAGGCGGTGTCCGACAAGCTGAGGAAGGAGAACGGGCTCGATTACACCGTCGAGGAAATCATCATCAACTCGGGGGCGAAGCATTCCGTCTTCAACGTGCTCGCGGTGCTCGTGGACGAGGGAGACGAAGTCATCATCCCCTCTCCGTACTGGGTGAGCTATTCGGAAATGGTTACCATTCTCGGCGGGAAACCGGTTTTCATCCCCACCAGCGAGAAAAGTCGCTTCAAGATCACCCCGGAGGATTTGGAAAGGGCGATGAGCGGGAAGAGCAAGGTGCTTATCCTCAACTCCCCGAACAACCCCACAGGCGCCGTCTTCAGCAGGGATGAGCTTTTCTCCCTCGCGAGGGTTCTGGAAGGCCGTGACATCGCCGTCATTTCCGACGAGATTTACGAGAAGATCATCTACGAGGGCAACCTCCACGTGAGCATCGCGACGTACTCCGACAAAATCAAACAAAAAACCATCGTGGTCAACGGAGTCTCCAAGGCGTTCTCGATGACGGGGTGGAGGATCGGATATTGCGCCGGTCCGAAGGAAGTCATCGGAGCGGTCGCGAAGCTGCAGGGGCATACCTGCGGCAATCCAACGTCCATATCCCAGTACGCGAGCCTTGCCGCGCTTCAGCAGGATACGAGTTTTTTAACGGATTGGGTCGGCGAGTTCAAAAAGCGGAAAGACGCAATCGTTCGAGGGCTCAACGCGGTCGAAGGCGTTTCCTGTACGGATCCGCAAGGAGCCTTTTACGTCTTCCCGAATGTGAGCCGTCTCTACGGGAAGACATTTAGGGGCGTGAAGTTGAACGGTTCGATGGACTTGTCAGGTTACCTCCTCGACCACGGGAGGATCGCGGTGGTTCCCGGAAAGGCCTTCGGAGCCGACGAATACATCAGAATTTCTTTCGCGACTTCGATGGAGAACGTCCTGGAGGGTATAAAAAGGTTCACGGAGGCTTTAAAGGGATAGCCGAGCCCCACGGGTTCGACAACGCGGTCCGTTTTTCTACGCGCGGATGCGGCGCTGGCAACGCCGCGCTCATGCGGCTAAAGCAGCTTCAGTTTCTTCGCCATTCCAACGACGAAAGGGCTGACGAGCAAGCGAATGATGAAGTACGGA
>Ga0315286_10000665_pt1 | contig 29570 bp, 21 predicted proteins | sample YL17G10_0_MG_FD_205038 | JGI IMG/M metagenome (GOLD analysis project Ga0315286, IMG submission 205038) | Sediment microbial communities from Yellowstone Lake, YNP, Wyoming, USA - YL17G10_0 | ecosystem: Environmental > Aquatic > Freshwater > Lake > Sediment | place: USA: Wyoming | collected... | reverse complement strand
CGCTGGGCCGGCGAAGAGGGCGCCTGCTTCTGCTCGCCGCAGATCCGTGATCTGCGGCGCTGGGCCGGCGAAGAGGGCGCCTGCTTCTGCTCGCCGCAGATCCGTGATCTGCGGCACTGGGCCGGCAAAGAGGGCGCCTGCTTCTGCTCGCCGCAGATCCGTGATCTGCGGCTCTGGGCCGGCGAAAAGGGCGCTGGGTCGCGGAGCCGGCGCGAGCGAGAGCAGGAGCACCGGTTTTAGCTGAGTTGTGGTATATGTCGCTGCGGCATCGAGGGGGGCAGGGAAGCCTGCGACATGCGGCGCGGATCAACGTGCAAGGGGGGGCGAACTGTCCCACTGTCCCACTGTCCCACTGTCCTGCAGTGCCCTATGCCATGGAGTCGCACTTGATGCATGGGCGGAGGGGTGTGGTAGACTGGAGCGCGCCTGTCCTTGCGATTGGGTGAGGGCGAAATCCAAAATCGGTGCTTCTGGATATAATGACAGGATAGTTGGAACCCCAAGGTTCCTCGTGGAACCAGAAGCCGGCCTCTTTCGTCTAATGAGGAGAACCATAGAAAACAATGGAGCGATTGTGACTGTCTACCCAACGCAACCCAGCCGCTTGCCCGCTACCGCGAGAGGAGATTGGCCGGACCCAATCACCGGCGACCAGGTTCCCGAAGACAGGAACCGCATTGGCACCGCAGTGGCCTTTGTCGTGCTGCTCGCCCTGGCCGTATTGTGCGTGGCGGCTTTTCTCATCGTCCGGGCGGTGTCTCCCGAGTCTCTGCTCATCGCCCTTCCTCCCCTTGCCAGCGAACCCTCGTCGCCACCCCCCGGCAGTCCGGCAGTGCTGCCCTCCGCTGTGCCAGGCCAGGCAACCATCGCCGTCGACCCACAACAGGGCACCATCAACACCCTGGTCACCGCCATTGGACAGGGTTGGTCGCCAGGCGAGCCGGTCTTTGTCTTTCTCCGCTCTCCCGAGGAGGGAGAGGGAAAGAGATACTCGTATGCAGCCGCCGTGGCCGACGACTCGGGCAGCTTTCGCACCGCGTTTACCTTTCCCAACGAGGCCCGTTGGATCGGGCAGGCTTGGGCAGAGGTGATCGCGCGGGGCACTCGTTCTGGGCTGGAGGTGAGAACCAGGTTCACCTTGCTGACGCCGACCCCCACCAACACGAACCCATTGCCCACCTTTCCTCCCACGTCACCGCCCACGCATACCCCCCAGCCGACAGCAACCCTGCCACCCACCCCCACCCCACCGGCAGTCATCACCGATTGGCAGGGGGAGTACTTTGCCGATGCAGCGCTTGCCGGCACTCCGGCCATTGTCCGCAACGATGTGAGCATCGATTTCGACTGGGGGGAGGGCTCTCCCGCGAACGGTCTGCCCGCAGACGGGTTCTCAGCACGATGGTCGCGGCAATACCAGTTCCTGCGGGGCCAGTATCGTTTTACGGTCGCGGCCGACGATGGCGTGCGCTTCTGGGTAGATGGTCAGCTCTACGTGGACGAATGGCACGACGGTCCCTTCACAGCCTACCCGTTCGACCTGGACTTGAACAAGGGCGAGCACTCGCTGGTGCTGGAATACTACGAGGGCGTGGGCCAGGCCAGGGTCCTGTTGACCTGGACAAGGTTCACCCCGCCCACCGCTACGCCGGCACCTACTGACACGCCGGCACCCACTGCCGCGCCGGCGCCCACTGCCACGCCGACGGCGACGTCCGCGCCAACCCAGTCCCCGCCCATAGTGATCGGTCCATGGCGGGCCGAATACTATGCCAATGCGAAGCTCGAGGGACCGCCGTCGCTGACTCGCGAGGAACCACAACTGGCTTTCGAGTGGGGCACTGGCTCGCCCGGTGAGGGGGTGCCCGAGGACCATTTCTCTGCCCGCTGGACCGGGAATGTTTGGGTTCCAGCCGGCACCTACCAGGTCTCGCTGGACGTCGACGATGGCGTCCGCCTATGGGTGGACGAGTCGCTGCTCATCGACAAATGGTACGCATCTGGAGGCGCGGCCTATTCGACCCAGGTGTGGTTAGCGGAGGGCACATACCGATTGAGGATCGAATACTTTGAGGATACGCTGGATGCCCACGCCCATGCCTCGATCGTGGCAGTGTCCAATTGAGGATATGGTCATCGGTGCCCTGGGCGGGTTTGGCATCTTGCCTGAGCCATGCTATAATCTCAGGCGATGACACAGCAGGAGCATGCAACCGGCAGGACTCGCTTGCTGGCTGTGGTCCAAGGCCGGGTGCAAGGCGTCAGTTTTCGATACTATGCACAACGCCACGCCACAGAGCTGGGGCTGACTGGGTATGTGCGCAACCTGTGGGATGACACCGTCGAGGTCGTCGCCGAGGGGCCACGCTCCGCGGTCGAGGAGTTGCTGTCCTTCTTGCATGTGGGACCACGGGCTGCCTTTGTGACCCAGGTAGACGTGCAGTGGTCTACCCCGAGCGGCGATTTCGATCATTTCGAGGTGCGCTTCTAGATGCGGAACAATCCCGAACGGATTGCCTGGACAGTTCTGTGGCTGTGCTTTGCGACGTTTTGTGTCCTGGTGACCGGCATTCCCCTGGGCGTTCGTTCCTACCTGCTCAATTCCAGGACCAAACAGGCAACTCAGATGCAGGTGATCGAGGGAACGATCCTGGTGCAAAAGGCCAACGCCGGGGATCCCATCGGCGTTACCGCATCCGACGGCGCCACGGCTCTGTCTCAGGGCGACGAGGTGATCACCGACAACACCTCTTGGGCGACGCTGGACCTCTTTGACCGCAGCCAGGTGATCCTGTACAACGACACCAAGGTCAAAATCACCCAGGCGGAGACCCCTCGGTCTGGCCTGAGCGGCCGGCCCAACCAGATCGAGCTGAACCTGACGGGCGGTCTCATGCGCGTAGGGGTCGCCCTACCGGGTGAGCGGAGGACCGAAGTCAGAATCGTCACACCCCACACCACCGTGAACCTCGAGGAAGGCAGCTATCGCATTGAAGTGACGAATGAAGGGACTCAGCTCACCGTAGTGCGGGGGCAGGCCACGGTGGGCCGGGCAGGGGCGGAGAGGACGATTCCACAGGGAACACGGACATCAGTCGATCTGAGCACAGTGCCTTCCCAACCCCAGTCCGCGGCGCAGAACCTGATCGTAAACGGGGACTTCCAGCGCCCGTTGCAGACCGGCTGGATCACCGGGACCGCGGTCCTCGATCCCTCCGTCAAGCCTCCTACGGTGCATGTGGTTGAGAACGAAGGGCGCAAGACGGTGCACTTTTCGCGACGCGAGGGCGACAACGGCAACCATACCGAAGCATCCCTCCAACGGAAGCTCGACCAGGACGTGCGAGACTTTACGCGGCTCGAGATCTCGCTGGACGTGCTTCTGAGTTTCCAAAGCCTGTCGGGGGGGGGGCTCTTGAGCTCCGAGTTTCCCGTCATCGTTCGTCTGGACTATAAGGACCGCTGGGGCAGCGACAAGTTCTGGACGCATGGGTTCTATTACCAGAACCAGAATGGCTACCCCATCGCCTTGGACCCGTGGGGACGGCCCTTTGGCGAGCAGATCCCACGGGAAGTGTGGTATCCCTACGAGTCAGGCAACCTGCTCGATCTATTGGGCGACAACCGGCCAGCGCACCTCACGGGCCTCACCGTGTATGCCTCTGGTTGGAACTTCGATAGCCTGGTTACAGAGGTTCAGCTCGTCGTCGAGTAGCGACACCACGGGTGCAAGCACCTTAGCTATTCCCCTCCTTCATCTGCGCCTTGTAGCGTTCGCGGATCCAGGCAAACACATCGCAATACTTCTCGCTGCCGTAATCGGGATACGTCCAGGGCCAGGGACGAAAGCGCCCCCGCTGGTAGGTCAAGGTCACTTCGGCGTACATGCCCTGGCCCACGTAAAGGCGATGGGCGTGGTCTTTGGTAGAAGCCAGGACTAACTTGCCCAGTGAGACGTAACCGGGATCGATGTTCACCCGGCGCTGGACTCGGTCGGTCAGAGACTGTTCGAGGGCATTGGTCTGGCGCTTGATCGCCGGGAGGTCCCCAGGGTCGACGAGCCGTTCAAAGGTCACGATCTGCCGCTGCAACCCCGCTCCGAACTCGGCAGCGTAGTAGTCGGTATGGTCGAAGGGCAGGATGGCACTCTCCAGGTCGATCGGGCCGAAAGCGAGAGACAGAACCGCCTTGACGTACTCAAGCAGCGCTGGCTCCCCCGTCAGCAAGCTGACAATGAGTTTGACGGGTTGTGGCTCGTGGGCTGTTCCCATGGATCTCCTTGCGTAGGCATTATAAACCTGGAGAGGGGTTTGTGTCAAGGCTACTTGACAAAAAAGGTGAGTTGCTGTATCATTATAGTTAGAAACTGAGTGATGGAGCCTGCACGATGAGAGCACTGGTTCGGAACGGCGCCTTTGTGGGACTAGTTGCAGCTTTGGTTCTGATGTTGGTGGCGCAGCCTGCCTACGCACAGGGACAGGTTCACGTCGTCCAGCGAGGCGAGACGCTGTCGTCGATCGCCGTTCGCTACGGCACCACACCCCAGGCCATTGCCCGGGCCAATGGTTTGGCAAACGCGAACTATATCTACGCCGGACAGGGGCTGACGATCCCCTCGGGCGGGGGAGGAGGAGGTGTCAGTACCGGAGGTAGCTACACGGTGCGGGCGGGCGACTCGCTGGCCTCAATTGCCACCCGTTTCGGCACCACGGTCAGCGCCCTGGTGCGAGCCAATGGCCTGTCAAACCCGAACCGTATCTATGCCGGGCAGGGGCTAACCATCCCCGGTGGCAGCAGCGGTGGAGGAGGAGGCGGGCAAGCGAGCGGCGGAACAAGTGGGACGTACGTCGTCCGCGCAGGCGACACCCTGGCATCCATTGCCTCGCGGAACGGAACCACGGTGCAGGCCATTGTCAAGGCCAACGGGTTGGCCAGCGCAAACTATATCTATCCTGGCCAGAAACTGCGCATCCCCAATGGCGGTGGTTCGGCACCGGCACCAGCGCCGGCAGGGGGAGGCGGCAAACGGATCGTGGTGGACCTTTCGGCACAGCGGATGTACGTGTACCAGGATGGGCAGTTGCTGTGGAGCTGGGTGGTGTCGACCGGTGTGCGGGGGGGCACGGCAACGGGACACTTTCGGGTGCTCAACAAGATCCCCAGCGCCTGGGCCTCCACCTGGAGCCTGAAAATGCCCCACTGGCTGGGCATCTACTGGGCCGGAAGCCTCCAGAATGGCATCCACGCCTTGCCGATCTTGCCCAACGGCCAGACTTTGTGGGCTGGGTACCTGGGGACGCCCGTGTCCTATGGCTGCGTAATCCTGAGCACCCAGAACGCAGCCACGCTCTACAACTGGGCGACCGTGGGCACACCTGTGGACATCGCTTGGTAGCCGGCTAGTCGACGCTTTCGCAGTGGCGACGCCTGTGGCCGTGAGGCTACAGGCGTCGCCATTGCGGTTTTGGGTCACAGTCCATTCGTCAGCCGTTTCGTGACCGGGTGAGGATGTGGTATAATGCGCACCGGAGTGTGAATCATGGCCCACAACTACCGCAAGCTCGAGACATCCAAAGACCTTACCCGGTTGATGACGCGCTATTATGCCACGCGCAAGGTCGTGGGCAAGGTACGGCCCATGGCTTGGGTCACCAGTGGGGCACCGGTGGAGATCCTCGTCGGCATGGGCGTGGCCACGGTGTACCCGGAGAACTATGGTGCCTTGGTGGGTGCACAGCGAGCGGCGGTGCCGCTGGCTCAGGTGGCCGAAGGGAAAGGCTACAGCCCCGACCTGTGCTCCTATGCCCGATGTCACGTCGGCTCGGTGCTGGATCCCGGCAACGCGCCGCAGGGGGGCCTGCCCAGGCCCGACCTGCTGGTCGCCTGCAACAACATCTGCGGCACGGTGCTCAAGTGGTATCAAGCCCTGGCCCAGCAGCTCAACGTGCCGCTCTTTCTGCTCGACGCGCCCTATCAGCACCAACCCGGCTTGACGGACCACACGGTCCAGTATGTGGCTGCCCAATTGGAGGATCTCATCGCCTGGGTGACGCGCCACACCGGGCGCAAGCTCAATGAGAAGAAGCTCGACCAGGCACTCGCCCGGTCCAACGAGGCGGTGACCCTGTGGCGTGAGATCCGCGAGCTATGCCAGGCCCACCCTTCACCTCTCAACGCCCCCGACCTTTTCCTGACCATGGCCCCTATCGTCGTCCTGCGCGGTAGCCGGGACGCCGTGGGCTTCTATCGCAAGCTCAAGACCGAAGTGGAAGAGCGGGTAGAGCATGGAGTGGGAGCCATCATTGAAGAACGATACCGGCTGCTCTGGGACAATATCGCTATCTGGTATCATTTGTTCCGCTTGTTCAGCCTTTTTTCCAGCCGCGGAGCCTGTTTCGTGGTGGATACCTACACCAACGCCTGGTCGGTTTCGGTCGACACCGATGATCCGATCCTGGGTCTGGCCCGCACCTACTCCAGCGTCTACATCAACCAGAGCCTCCAGGCCCGTGCGGACCTGATGGCCGACCTGGTGCAGCGGTTCGGCGTGGATGGAATGGTCTTTCACTCCAACCGTTCCTGCAAACCCTATTCCCTGGGACAGTACGAGTTGCTCGAACAGGTGAGCCAGCGGACGGGAGTGCCTGGGCTGATCCTGGAGGCCGATATGTGCGACACCCGGCTCTACGCTGAGGAGCCGATCAAGAACCGCATCCAGGCATTCCTGGACGTGCTGGAGGCTTGTTGAGCGGCGTTTGGATTGCCCTCCTGAGTGCCCTGCTATGGGCCATAGCCAGCGCACTCTTTGCATTGGGGGCCAGACACCTCCATGTGCTTCCGCTGAACCTCGTCCGCTGTGTGACCTCGACCGCTTTTTTCTGGGCGTTACTGCCCTTCTACGGCGGGTTGCAGGCCGTGGCCGCCATCCCCCCTTCGGCATGGTTGTGGCTGGTGATATCCGTGCTGGCGCTACTGGTGGTGGGCGATACCCTCTACCTCCGTAGCCTGGAATTGGCAGGGGTGTCGTGGGCCATGCCCGCGGTCAGCATCAACCCCATCTGGGCAGTCTTGCTTTCCGCCATGTTCTTGGGCGAGCGATTGACGTGGTCATTGGTCGCCGGGGCGGTGTTGGTGGTGATCGGCATCATCCTGGTAAGCCGATCCACAGCGCCGGCAGCAAAGAACAATGCGAAAGACCGGAGGTCGCGACGGACCGGGCTGCTTCTGGCTCTGTTGGTGTCGGTGTTGTGGGGGGTTGGCCAGGTGGCCCTCAAGCCGGCGACGGCGGGGATCGATTCGGTGGTCGCCAATAGCGTGCGGCAAACACTGGGGATGCTGATCCTGCTGGGCATTAACCTCGCTCGGGGACGGTTGTCGGACTTGCGGGGGCTAGACAAAAGGTCGTGGGGGATTATCCTGCTGGGTAGCCTGTTGGGAACGGGGATAGGTTCTTTGCTGCTGATCATGGCGATCCAGCAAGCTGGACCGGCAAGAACTTCCATCCTGACCTCTGTTTCGCCGATGCTGGCCATTCCATTTTCCATGTTATGGCTCGGTGAACGGCCCACACGCTGGACCCTCGCCGGCACGCTATGTACGGCGCTGGGGATTGCGCTGGTGGCATGAGACGTGAAACGCCAGGCGTGATGGTGAAACTCACGCTTGACGATTGACTGCGCTTGTAGGGCTGAAGATGAACTGGCTTCTGCGCACGATCGTTGACCTGTTCAACGCCCTGGCCGCCTGGTACTTGCGGCGCAAGTACGGAGAGGCGGCCCGCCGGCTGGGCCGTCTTTCTCACGAAGAGGATGGGAGGCAGGGCTTTGTCATCCTCGAGATCGATGGGCTGGCCTACACCTACCTGCATCAGGCATTGCGGCAAGGGCACATGCCTTACCTGGCCCGCATGCTGTACCGGCGCAAGCTGAGACTGGTCCGCTGGCGATGCGGTCTGCCGAGCACGACGCCGGCCTCTCAGGCCGGCATTCTCTACGGCGTCAACTGGGACATCCCGGGTTTTCGTTGGTACGACAAGGCGACCAGGGAATCGATCGTGTGCAAGCTGCCCGGGGCGGCCCGGGCCGTCCAGGATCGCATCTCGGCGGGCCGGGCAGGGTTGCTGCGAGGCGGCTCCAGCTACACCAACATCTTTGATGGCGACGCTCGCCTGGCGCTCTTTACACTCTCGGCGATGGGCCGGGCTCACCTCTTTGAAAATGTGCGGGGGCTGGGCTTCGTGGTCCTGTTTGGCGTCAGCGCCGTTCGCACGGTGAAGGTGCTTGTCTTGTCCTTGTGGACCTGGTGCATCTACGTCGTGAAACGCATGGTGGCGGTGCTTGTGCCAGGCACCCCCCAGTTTACCTTTTGGGGCCCCCTGACAGAGATCCTGAGCAACATCGTCTTTCGGGAGGTGACCACGTTCAGCGTCATGGTGGACATCTACCGGGGGATGCCGGCCATCTATGCTTCCTACACCGGCTACGACGAGATCGCCCACCATTTTGGGGCCAGCAGCAAGGAAGCGTTTCGCGCCTTGCGCGGGATAGACAAGCAAATCCGGCAGATTGACCGCATCCGGCAGCTCTATAACAAGCGCGAATACGATCTCTTCGTCCTATCGGATCACGGCCAGACCCCATCCAAGTCGTACCGCCGCGCTTATGGGCAGACCCTGCAACGGTTCATCGCCACCCACACAGGCCAGGAGGTACGCGGCGGAGAGGAGGAGCAAGAGCCCGAAGGGCTGACTGAAGCCCGCGTCTATTCGTTGTTGGACGAGATCCGGGGTCTGGAGGCGCGACCTCACCGGCCGTTGATGGCTCAGTTGCTTCGGGCTGCCGCGCGAAGGCTGGAAGACCGCCTTCAGGCGGGGGTATCGCTGGCCGAGTGGGACCTGAGCCGGCGGGGGGACATCGTGGTCCAGAACTCGGGACCGTTGTCGCACATCTACTTTAACGTGACTGAGCAACCCATGGACCTGAGCGAGGTGACCCTGCTCTATCCCGAGTTGATAGAAGTTCTGACGGCCCAGGAGGGGATCGGGCTGGTGGTCGGCCGGGAGGGCGAGGAGGTGGTGATCGCGGGGCGGGCGGGCACGCTGTGGGTCGGGCCAGAGGGCCGGCGGCTGGCGGGTGAGGACCCCCTGGCCGGCCTGCCAGATCCCGAATGGGCCATGGGTCAGGTAGCGCGCCTGGCCCGGTTTCCGCACGCCGGCGACGTCATCTTGCTGGGGGCTTGGGATGGCGAGCAGGTGGTAAGTTTCGAAGATCAGGTGGCCACGCATGGCGGGCTGGGCGGCCCGCAGGATTGGCCCTTTATTGCTTTTTCGTCACGCGACCGGATATCGGCACGCAGGATCGACAACGCTGAGGAGCTGTACACGCGGCTGGTGAGGGCCTATGGGGAGTATCAGTGACGTGTCCCTCCTAAACCCGGTTTCCCTTTTCTTTACATTCCGCTTCACCTGGGGTATAATGGCCGTGCCGTTTCCGCACCAGGATTGTCGTTCTATCCCGAGCGCAGCGAGGGAGTGATGCATGTTAGCCAAAGTCACCAGCTTTGCACTGATCGGCCTGGAGAGCACGCTTGTATCGGTTGAGGTGGACATCAGCCGGGGACTGCCCGCGCAAATCATCGTCGGCCTGCCCGACGCCGCGGTGCGCGAATCCTCAGAGCGCGTCCGGGCGGCCATCGTCAACTCGGGCCTGGTCTTTCCCCGGGCCCGGCTGACCGTCAATCTGGCCCCCGCCGATCTGCGCAAAGAAGGCCCGGCCTACGACCTGCCCATGGCGGTCGGCATCCTCTTGGCGACAGAGCAGGTGAGCACCGACCTGTCATCCGCAGCGTTTGTGGGAGAGCTGTCGCTTGACGGGGAGGTGCGCAGCATCACCGGTGTGTTGCCCATGGCTGCCTCTGCCCTCGAACACGGGCTGACCACCCTGTACCTTCCACCAGCCAACGCAGCCGAGGCGGCGCTGGTCGACGGGCTGGAGGTGATCCCAGTGGCGAGCCTGGCCAGCCTGGTCGGCCATCTCCACGGCTATGCACCCATTCAGCCCTTCGAGGCGCCGCTGGCCGCTGACGACTCCCCACCGGCTTACTCCGTGGACTTCCGCGACGTGAAGGGCCAGGAACATGTGAAGCGGGCGCTGGAAGTGGCCGCGGCCGGCTCGCACAACGTGCTTCTCAGCGGCCCGCCAGGCGCGGGCAAGACTCTGCTGGCACGGGCGGTGCCCACCATCCTGCCACGCATGTTCTTTGAGGAATCCCTGGCCGTCACCAAGATCTACAGCGTGGCGGGCATGCTGCCTGCCGACACGCCCCTTATCCGTCACCGGCCTTTCCGTGCGCCGCACCACACCGTCAGCTATGCCGGATTGGTGGGTGGCGGCCACGTGCCTCGACCCGGCGAGATCTCGCTGGCGCACCGGGGTGTGCTCTTCCTGGACGAACTGCCCGAGTTCGGCACTAAGCTGCTGGAGACGCTCCGCCAGCCGCTGGAGGACCGGAAGCTGACGATCGCCCGGAGCTCCGGCTCCCTGACGTTCCCGGCCAACTTCATGCTTATTGCCGCCCAGAACCCGTGTCCGTGCGGTTATCACAACGACCCCGTCAAAGAGTGCACCTGCACGCCGGCGGTGGTGAGCCGCTACCAGAAGCGCATCTCGGGCCCGCTGCTGGATCGGATTGACATTCACCTCGAAGTTCCGCGCGTGGAGTACGAGAAACTTTCCGACGACCGGCTGGGTGAGCCATCGGCAGCGATTCGTCAGAGAGTGGAGTCAGCGAGGGAGCGTCAGCGTCGCCGCTTCCAGGGCACGACCCTGATGGCCAATGCCGACATGGGGCCGGCCGAAGTGCGGGAGTACTGCCCTGTGGACGACGCGGGCAAGGGCCTGCTTCGGGCGGCCATGCAGCAGTTGCAGATGACAGCGCGGGCGTACCACCGCATCCTGAAGCTGGCGCGAACGATTGCGGACCTGGCGGACAGCGACAAGATCCAGACGGTGCACCTGGCGGAGGCGATCCAGTACCGGCCGAGGAGGCAGTTCTGAACCGCAGGCGCAGGATGGCCCTCGTACCGGACGTCCCGTTGCCGACCTTTGGCGCAGGAACCCAATCACGTGCCAAACTTGAAAGCAAAGACGCTGCACTGCACGCGCAAACTGTTCGCTCCGACCGCTCTCTTGGGAGCGGTTCTGCTCTTCTCTTCTTGCTCCCCGTCGCCGGTGCCTGCCACAGCGGAGCCCATCTTGCCGGAGCCTGCTGCTGTCACAGCCGCGCCGGTGACCCCCACGCCCGTGCCCTCCACGCCGGCACCCAACATGCCTGCGGCCCTTCTGGAGAACCCGTGTGGCGGGCCACCGGTCCTCGTTCCTACGCCGGCGGCGGACCCGGGCTACACCCGCCTGGGCCCCTCGACAGGTCTGCATGTCACTGGCAAGATTCAGCTTCTGGACCTGGCGACCTACCGCCTGCGCGTCACCGGCCTGGTCGAGCATCCGCTGGAACTGACCTACGATCAGATCCGGTGTCTACCCAAGCTTCAGGCCAGGCCCTTGCTCGTCTGTCCCGGCTTTTTCGAGGACGATGCCACCTGGGCCGGCACGCCCATCGCGGACGTCCTGGACCTGGTCGGGGTGCAGACCGGGGCGCAGCGGGTGGAGTTCGTCAGCGCGGACGGATACAAGACGTCGCTCTCGCTGGAGAAGGCATTCGATCGGACCAATTTCCTGGCGTACGAATGGCAAGGCGAGCCGCTGCCCCGCCTGCACGGCTTTCCGCTGCGCGTCGTGATCCCGACCGCACAAGGGAACCAATGGACAAAGTGGTTGGTGGAGATGAGGGTGGAGTAGCAGGACGGGGCGCGCTGGTGCCCACGGTGCGCACTGCGTGTGGCTAGGTATGACCGCCCGGTGGTCGAGCCGGATTCTGGCACTCAGTGGGGGCTGTGGCGTGGGGGGCCATCGCTCGGTCCCACCCACCGGCCACAACGGGAGAACAGCTCATACTCCCCAGGTCCCAAGGGATCGACGTCCTCCAGGCTCTTGCCTTTGGCCGGTTTGGACGAGCCGTTGGGCTCTGGGCCGAAACCTGATAGGATAGGCGCGTGTAAGGGCAATAGGGAAGATAGCTCAAGCCACGGGCAAGGCGGCTTTGGATCTGACAGAAGAGGAGCGGCAAGCATATCAGCCGGTCGCCGTACCGGACCAGGAACAGCTCTCGCTACGCTGGGAGAGGACCTGCAATGCAGCACGCCTGGTGGCCGACGTGCTGCGCGAGCGCTTCGAAGCCACCAGGGTTCGCCGCCTTCGGTTCGCTCACACGTCGCGACTCGTTCACCCCCTGGTCGGACATCGACCTGGCTGCGCGGGGCATCGCACCGGACCTGTTCTACGGGGTGGTCGCCGCTGTGGCGAGCTCGGATCCAGAGGACGGTGCTGTCGCCGCCGCCCGAGATCGCGATCCGGGCTTGTTTGCGAAACGCACCCGTATCGGGTATAATTCCGAACGGTCAGCCTGTGTCACCAAGCTGAGTAGCTGCCCGAGGAGAGCAGTTGATGTGACTGATCAGACCTTTGACGTACACCTGCGGCCCGGCGCTGAGCGGGTGCTGGAGGCCGCCGCGGCCGGGCGATTTACCGGCCATCTTCTGTACCACCTGCAGCTCCAGGCCGAGCGATTGGCCCTCGTCGCCGGCTTTGAGGAACTGATCTGCCTGGACACTCTCGGCTTTACCCCGTTTGACTATCAGATTAAGGCGGCCCAGATCGCGCTGCGCCGCTTCCGCGGCCGGGGTCTGCTGTGCGATGAGGTCGGGCTGGGCAAGACCATCGAGGCCGGCCTGGTGCTCAAAGAATACCTGCTCCGCCAGATGGTCGGCCGAGTGCTCATCATCACCCCACCATCTCTGGTCGAACAGTGGCGAGAAGAGCTGGGCAGCAAGTTTGGCCTGGCTGACTTTAGTGCCAGCCACGATCCCGCGTTCCGCGATCTGGGCCCGGGGGCGTGGGCCGCTTTCCCCCGCGTGATCGCCTCCCTGGCCACGGCCCGGCGCCCGGAACACCGCCGCGCCATCACGGACCTCGTGTACGACCTGGTGATCGTAGATGAGGCGCACCACCTGAAGAACCGCGCCAGCGTTTCGTGGAAGTTCGTCAATGCCCTCCAGAAGAAATACATCCTGCTGCTCACGGCTACGCCGGTCCAGAACGATCTGGACGAGCTGTACAACCTGATCACGATCCTCAAGCCTGGTCAGCTCAAGACGCCCCGGGAGTTCCATCGCCACTTTGTGGTGCGGGGCGACCCCCGCCTGCCCAAGAACCGGGGCCGGTTGCGCGAGCTGCTCGCCGACGTGATGGTGCGCCACGCGCGGGGCCAGGTGGGCCTTCAACTCCCACCCCGCCGGGCCCACACCGTGCGACTGCAATTGGGACCCGACGAACGGGCTCTCTACGACGACGTGAGCCACTTTGTGCGGCGCTGCATGGCTGTGGCGCCGGCCCCTGAACGGGAGGGCGAAGGGACGTTCACCCCAGCAGCCGTGGCACAGCCGGCCAATGGTCTGGATGGCACCGAGTCGCGGCTGCCGGCCGTCCACCGCTTCACGCTACGCACCCTCCAACGCGAGATCGGCAGCTCTCCGGCGGCCGTCCGCCCCACCCTGCTGGCGCTGGCCAAGCACCCGGCGCTGGCCTCCCAGCGCGAGACGCTGCTGGCCCTGGCTGATCGCGCCGGCAGCCTCACGTCGTGGGCCAAGGGTCAGGCCATGGAACGGCTGCTGCTCTCTCAACTGGCCGCCGACCGGCAGGAGAAGCTGATCATTTTTACCCACTTTCGCGCCACGCTGGATCTGCTGGCGGACCTACTGCGGAGGATGGGCCTGGACGTAGTGCCCTACCACGGCCAGCTCTCGCGGGTGGAGAAGGACGAAGCCATCCGCCTCTTTGAGCAAAGCGCCCAGGTGCTCCTCTCGACGGAGGCGGCCGGTGAGGGGCGCAACCTTCAGTTCTGCCGGCTGATGCTCAACTTCGACCTGCCCTGGAACCCGCAGCGTATCGAGCAGCGCGTGGGCCGTATCCATCGCGTCGGACAGACCCGCCCGGTGGAGATCCTGAACCTCTCCGCCGAGGGCACAGTCGAAGATTACCTCCTGGAGATCCTTGACCGCAAGCTGAACCTCTTCGAGCTGGTCATCGGCGAAATGGACATGATCCTGGGCCACTTGGAGGACGAGCGTGACTTTGAGGAGATCGTGATGGACACCTGGGCGCAGGCCAGCACGCCCGAAGAGGTGGCGGCCGGCTTTGAGCACTTGGGCGAGGCGTTGGCTCAGGCCAGGGAGGACTATCAGCGCACTCGCGAGTACGACGAGGCGCTGTTCGGGGAGGATCTGTCCTCGTTATGAGCGAGCTGGCTGACTTTGTCCTGAGCGCTCTGCGCCAGGCGGGTGGCATCGTCGATCCGCCGGCCTTTGGCCTCTACGATGTGCTTCTGCCCGAGGAGGTTGCCCGCCGCTGGCAGGTGCCTGCGTATCAGCGCCTGTCCTTTGGCGCCGACATCGGGGAAGCAAGCCCTGGAGCGAAAGCGGACCTGGCAGCCGACACCGGCACGGAGGAGGTGACTTCCGTGGGCTACGGTCACCGGCTGGTGGAGACGCTGATGGAGGAGGTTCGAGCCGAGCCTGCCTGCATGCGGGTTTTCATCAACAGCGTGCGGACCAATAAGCGCGGGCTATTCCTGCTGGCCCGCCAGGCGCTGTCCTTCCCCAACGCCCATCTGTCCGAAGTGCCTCAGCAGGGCGAGGTCGTAGCACTCTGCCACTACCTGCGCTTTCACTTCAAGGCCGCATTGATCACCGACGAGAAGCGGGAACAGTTGATCTCGGTCGTGATGGATGCCCAGACGGGGCTCGCCGTGCCCGAGCTGGCGCAGATCGAACGATTGGCGCGGCTGGAGGAAGAGCTGTCGCCCGACAGCCACCTGCCCGCAGCGGTCCTCTGGTCACCGGGGCACACGCCCTTGAGCCGGCCGGTGCTGGATGGATTGCTGGAGCGCGCGACCGGCGCGGCCTTGCATGAGTTGGCTGTGCCACTGGAGGCGCTGCGCCGCCGAGCTGCCCGCTATCTGGAACTAGATCGCGCCCGCCTTAACGAATACTACGACGACATCGCCCGTGACCTGAAGCGCCGCCTCGATCGCGCCGGCGATGTGCCCCAGGATCGTCCGCAGCGCCGAGCTGTGTTAGAGGACAAGCTGGCCGCAACCAAGGCAGAGCGGGAGGCCAAGCTGGCCGACGTCGAGGCCAAGTATCGCCCACGTGTGGAGCTGGAGCTGATCAACCTGGAGGTCATTCACCAGCACAAGGTGCTCCTGCCCGTGCACGTCGGCAACCGCTCGGCCAGGGTCGAGCGCGTCGTCGTCTGGGATCCCCTCCTGCACCGCCTTGAGCCACTGGCCTGCGACGTGTGCGGGCAGGCAGCGACGCGGCTGATGCTGTGCAGCGGCGGCCATCTGGCCCACGAGGATTGCCTGCTGCCGGAGCAGTGCGTGGACTGCAAACGGCTCTACTGCCGCCTTTGCGCCGGCCAGATGAGCCGGTGTGCCGTGTGCGAACGCCCGGTGTGTGTGCCCAGCCTGAATCGCTGCGGTGAATGTGGACGGGCGACCTGCCGCGAGCACATGGGGCAGTGTCACACCTCCACTGGCTTGCCTGCCCGCCCCTCTCCCATCCTCGCCCCAAAGCCGCCACAGGAGGAACCCCCTACCCCCAGTCCCGTCCTGCCTCCGCCTTCCGAGACGAAAGTAAAAGAACAGCCCGCCTCCCCTCGAGGCAAGGAGAAGGGGCGCAGGGCAGACAAACCTATCCCGGGGACGGCCGTCCCTCGCGTTATGAAGCCACCTGCCAGGGTGATCCCGTCCAAGATCGCGGTGTACACTGCGTCTGACACGCCCGTGGTCGACGCCTTTGTGTTGACGCAGGGAGCGAAGCAAGTGGCTGTTCGGTCCTGGGACTGGACCGACCAGGGCATCCTGGTGACCTGCCGCTGCGAAAAGGGGTATGGTTGCCCGGCAGACCGAACGGTGTTGGATCCGGCGGACCCCGCCGGCATCGAGGCCCAGATAAGGACACAGATTGAGGACCTGCGGCGTGAGTACGGCATTCCCATCCGGCGGGTGCTCTACCACGCCGTGGTCCACGGTGTGCTGCGCCAGGTCCCGCGCCTGATGCTGCCCGGTGAATGGAAGACCATGCGAGGATAACTGGCTTTCGGCCTTGGCGAGTCGACCGTCCGTTTAGGCTCCGCGACGCTCCAGTGTGAATGGTTGAACGCCACTGACAGCAGATGCTTTGTCTCAGATCCCATCACCCGCCACTCGCGCTGCTCATCCAACGTCGATAGGCCCTCAAACACCAGAAGAGATGCGCTTTTGTTACCAGCCCTGCGGATGTTTAGGGGACCCCGTGAAAGAGTGCACCTGCACGCCGGCGGTGGTGATCCGCTCTTGACCGCATCGACACGCCCAGCGACATCGAGGTACCGCGCGTGGAGTACGAGCGGCTGTCGGACGACCGGCTGGGCAAACCATCTGCAGCCACCCGGCAGCGGGTCGAGGCGGCGCGGGACTCCCTCGGGTCGCAGCCGCGGCGGTTCCAGGGAACGGCGCTGATGTCCAACGCCGACACACCCGCACTTGCAGCGCAGGTGCAAATGTGGGGCCGGCAGAGGTGCGGTGCTACCGCGCCCGAACGACGAGGTGGCCGCCTATCCACCCAGCCAAGACCCCGCCACCCACAGTTCCCACAGCCAGCGTCGCAGGCACTCCCACATCCGTTGCACTTGCTCGCCCTCTCTGGCGGTGACCGGCTGGGGCACATGCCGAGCGCGCGCGAACTCGGCGCCGAGTAGCTCGTCCTCCCGCTGGGCCGTCCGGGCACGCTGCCGGATACGGCCCAGTCGGCTCTGCTCCGCCCGTGCCACAAGCGACCGGCCCAACCCGGCGGCATACTCGGCCGGAGTCTGGCCGTCGATCAGGGGATGGCCCAGCCGCTCCCCCCAGCGCAGCAGCCGCCCAAAGCGGTCCACCACCGCAGAAGCGGTACTCCGCAGGGCGGCGGGCATGTCGACGCGCCACCGGTGCCACAGAAGCACCCCAATCGCGAGCACCGCAGCGGCAACGCCCACGGCCAGCAGCGCAACCCAGGGGAACGGGCGATGCGACCGGGGAGGGATCGACGGCAGCGACTGGAGGGGTTCTTCGGCCATTGCGGTTGGGCGGACCAGGCCCGGGCGGCCGGCAGTGGGCTCGAATTCCAGCCAGCCCATGCCGGCAAAGTAGACCTCGGCCCAGGCGCGGGCTTCGGCCTGGGTGATCAAGTAGGTGCCGGTTTCGGGATCGAACGCCTGCACCTGCCCGTGCCTATGCGGCACGGATAGATGTGGTGCGGGCACAAGGGTGCCCGGGGCAAAACCCGTGACCAGACGGGCGGGCAGTCCCACAGCGCGCGCCATGACCACCATCGCCGTGGCGTAATAGTCACAGTAGCCCCATTGAAGATCAAAAAGGAAATAGTCCGCCACGTCCTGCTCCGCCGGTGGGTCCGGAAGGTCCAGGGCGTAGGGAACCGCTTGCGGGAACACCTCCAGTCGCAGGGCTTGATCAAGAGGGGTCTCGGCTTCACCCGCGATCCGCTCGGCCAGAGCCCGCTCGCGCGCGGGCAGGCTCTCCGGCAACTGGCACCTCGACCGAGGCGGCACGAAGCTGCGCCAGGTTGGGGGCGGGTGGCCGTGAGACAGCCGTGTACCTCCTAAGTGCGGCAGTGACCTGCACCAGGTCGCCGGGCGCCCGCTCCCAGATTGTGACCGGTTGGTCGAACCGTTCTGGCGCATTGGCCGCATGTATGCAGGGTGCGCTGGGGGCGAGCCACTCGAACTGCTGAAGCAGGCAGACCGCTCGGCAGGGTAGCGCTCGAGTGGCTGCTCGGCGGGCAGGATGCACGCCGTAGCCGGACTGCTGGCCCAGCCGTGGCCGGTATACTCATCAAGGGTAGCATTGCGCCAGTAGTGCCGCGGAGGGGCCTCCTCGGCCGAGAGGGGTGTGGGCGCATGGGTCCGAACGCGGAATACGGGTTTCTCGCTCAGCTCCGGCCCGGTGCCGATCTGTTGCCGGCTGGGCAAGGCAGAGGACTCGAAGGCAGTGGGACCTGGGAGCAGTCCCGAGAGCTGAGCAGGGCCCTCGATCCCCTGCCGGGACCCGTCAAGGGCACCCCACAAGGCCTCGGTGACCGGCTTGAGCCGTTCCACTGGGAACACGGCGGCAGGCAGCACCAGGACGGCGACGAACAGTCCGACGATGAAGGAGAGGTCCAGGCGGACGTCCTCGGGGTAGTCGATTCCCGATACCTGCCAGCGCCGTTCCGCCTCGGCCACGTGGAAGGCAGCCGTCAGGGCCAGCGTGCCGGCGGCAAACACAGCCAGCCAGTCCGCGCCCTGCCCGGTCAGGAACACCACCTCGGCGGTGGCCAGGCCGGGCAGGAGCAGGCCCGCGAGCCCCTGCCTGCGCCGGTAGAGGAGCCAGGTGGTAACGGCCGCGGCGGCCCAAGCCATCAAGCCGGCACCGACGATCAAAGCCAGGGGGTCGCACCCTCGGCCACCCCACCACACGAGACGTGTCGTCAGGTCGGCGATTCGCTGCCAGGCAAAGCCGGCTACTTCAGCAAAGGGCAGGGGCCGGATCAAAACCCCAGACTGAAGCGCGCGCAGCCAGGCCAGCGCATAGCATATGTCCGAGAGCCACTGCGATAGGGGAAGCACGAGCCGATCCACCACCCGCGCAAGCAGCGTAGGCGGGATCAGCCGCCCCGCTCCCTGTTCCGGGTTAGCCTGCCCCAAGGCCGGGGGGGCGCAGGCGAGCAGGCTGAGGGTCAGGAGATAGACGAACCACCCTCCTCGGGCAGCCTGCCGGCGCAGCAGGCGCAAGAGCCACCTCATGGCTGCCCCTCCGCGCTGGCTACCTCCGGCTCGGTCGCGCCGAGCCACGGGAATGACCCGGCCGGTACCGGGCAGCAGCTTGTATTCTGGCCGGCCGATGCGTCCGTGCCTGGCCACGGCGCGAAAGGCCGTGCCCTGGGTGATCACGAAGCTGGGTACGCCCTGCTCGGCCAGCAACCCCTGGAGGGCGGACACGTTGCCCTGCGGAGTTGCCGGCCGCCTTCCTTGGAGGCGGCTGCCGAAAGACACCGGGTCGAGGAGGATCGCGCTGGAGGCGATGCCGCGCCGCATGGGAGGCAACAGCCCGGCGAGCCAGTCCGGCGTCCGATTGGGAGTGATGACGGCCAGTGTCGCGCCTCGCCCCAGGTTGCGGTCCATCTCGAGCAGGACCTGCCCCAGAGGCGCCTGTCCATCCGCCTTTGCCGCGGCAAGGGTTTGCAGGATGCGCCATCGACAGGACTGCCCGCGTTGGGGCAGCAGGAAATTGCGCTGCTGCCCAGAGGCCACCAGGCCCACGGCACGATTCGCGGCCAGCATCCGGTGGGCCAGGCTGGCAGCCAGAATGACCCCGTACTCCTCGGTCGATTCCTCCCCCTTGCCGGCCTGGACGCTCGCTTCCAGATCCAGGATGATCCACAGGTCGCCCGAGGGCACCAGGTCGAATTCCTTGACCATCAGCTCGCCCCGGTGGGCCGTCACCCGCCAGTGGACGCGATTCAGGCTATCACCGTGCGCATAGGCCCGCACCCCCGCCGCACTGGGGGTGATCTCTGACGCGCGCCGGCTGGTGCGTCCTGCGCCCGCGGAAGCCCCGCGCGGCAAGTGGAGGCTCGGCAGGCGGACCACCGGCGGGTACACCAGGATGGATCGGGTGTCGGGGAATTCGTGCACCACCTCGTACCAGCCAATGGGGTCGCTCAGCCGGGCCTGCCAGGGCCCAAGGGTGAACAGACCGCGCCGGGTGCAAGTGCCTTCGACGCGCCAGGTGAGGGTCAAATGGCCCCCTGTGGCGCGGACCGTGCTGGCTGTGTAGCCGGGCAGGTCCGACTCGTCCCCGACCGCGACCCACAACACGGGGAACGGGGAATGGTTGGTCACGCAGAAAGTCCCTTCCATCAGGTCGCCCACGTGGACCCAGCCGTACCGCTGTTGCCGGGTGAGGGTGAGGCGCTGGGCATGCTGCCGCGCCCAGCCGTAGGAACACGCCATGGCGCCACCCAGGACGATGAACAACAGGGTCCAGGCGCGGCTGGGGACGACGAACTGTAGCGCAAGCAAGAGGCCGATGAGGAACAGCAACAGGTGACCCGTCCTGCTCAGGGAAACCGTCGCACGCATGAGGGCATTATAGGATTTTCCATGTCATCCGCAAAAGCCATCCGTTTGCGCCTATTACTCCGATCGGGTACAATCTCCGCGGCTGGAACCCGTAGGTTTCTGCCGGCGAGGACCGCAGTGCCAGGCGCACGATCTACCGAGCACCTTTGGGAGCACCCCTGACCTACGAACCTATTCATCTTGAGGGAGAATCAGGCAGCTCTTCGACCTTTGGCGGCCTGCTGATCATCGACTGGCTCGGGATGGTCGTAAGCTTTTGTAGGGAAAGTGGAGGGTATTGGCACGGCCTTGACAGTGGTGACCGGCTCAGCCGGCCACGTAGGCGCCAATCTGGTGCGGACCTTGCTCGCCCGGGGAGACGGTGGGGTCCGCGCCTTGCTCCATAAGGACCGGCGGGCATTGGAGGGCCTGGACGTCGAGATCGTCAGTGCCGATGTCCACGACCTGAGCTCATTGTGCCGCGCGTTTGAGGGCGCCGAGCTCGTGTACCACGCGGCGGCGCATATTTCCATCTCGATGGATGAGTGGAAGCGGCTGGCAGCGGTCAACATCCTCGGCACACACAACCTGATAGAGGCGTGCTTTCAGACCGGCGTGCGCCGCCTCGTCCATTTCAGCTCGGTCGATGCCCTGGTGCGCCAGCCATTGGACACACCGCTGGACGAATCCCGTCCTCTGGTCAAATCGCGGCAGTACCTGCCGTACGCTCGATCGAAAGCGGCCGGCGAAAGGCTGGTAAGGCAGGCCCTGGACCGCTGGCTGGATTGCCGTGATCCTGTACCCGTCGGCGATCATCGGCCCGAACGACTTTCGCATGGGCTTTCCGAGCGCCGGTCTGCTGGCCATCAGTCACAGCCGGCTGCCGGCCCTGATAAACGGTGGGTTCGACTGGGTCCATGTCCGAGATGTGATCGAGGGTGCACTTCAAGCTGCAGCGCGCGCGCCGGCTGGCGGGCGGTACATCCTCTCCGGACACTGGGCCTCGCTGCACGACCTGGCTCACCTGGCGGAGGAGATCTGTGGCTTCCGAGTACCGCCGTTCACGGCGCCCCTGTGGTTGGCAGCTATTGTGTCCCGTTCGCCAAAATGCTGAGCCCCTTGACGGGAGGTCTCCCCTTGGTGACGGCGCCCGCGCTCAAGACGCTGACCGGAAGCCAAATCATCAGCCACGAGCGACGCGCGAGCTGGGCTACGCACCTCGCCCGCTGCGTGAGACCTTGGTGGATACGCTACAACGGTTCCGAGACAATGGGTTGCTGGCCTAACGTCGCGGTGTGGCCTCCCGCCGCCCGCCGTTCTCTCCTTCTACGTCTCTTCCGCCCTTTTGCTGCCGGCTGATTGCGCGCCTTCCCAGACCACTGGCAATGCGGCCCTGCCGCGCACGCCCAACGGAACGCCGCCGACGGCCAGGACCGGCGCACGGTGCCCACTGTGCCCGAATCACCGAGGACGCGAACGGCGGGGACTGCGACGACTTCTCAGAGGACGGCAGCACCGCTTATGGCAGCGCCCTTGTGACCGGCATGGTTACGGTGGCTGCAGCGGCAGACTGATACAGCTCGTACGTGCCGTTGGTTCCCAGGGGCTCTCCGTGAGGGTGCGTCTGAACCACCTCCTGTTCTCCGTGGGTGAGGGTTGAGGGTGGCCCAGGGTAGACCGGTGGCCGAGAAACCCCCGGGCACACTGCTCCATCGCTACGCGCCGGCACAATCTCGGCTGTTTCACTACCCGAACATAGCCAAAAACCTGCCTATTGACTTGCATGCGAAACTGTGCTATTATAAGGTTACAATTACGGTCAGTGGAGAAAGGAGGCTCCGAGATGACACACACAGGGTTTTCGCGTGTGAAGGTGATCCTGCCAGTGGCGGTTTTGGTGCTGGCGCTGCTCTTGCCGGCCGCCGCAGACGCCGCAGGGCGGGTCTACGTGGTAAAGGCAGGGGACACGCTATACAGTATCGCCATCCGCACGGGCACCACAGTGCAGGGCATCATGCAGGCGAACGGCCTGCGCAATCCCAACTACATCTGGGTTGGACAAGCCTTGATCATCCCGGGTGCGCCTGGCACCCCCCTCCCCTATCAATGTGGTGTGTACTACACCGTCCGGCGGGGCGACACCTTGAGCCAGGTCTCGCGGCTCTTCGGCGTGCCGGTGCAGGCCATCGTGAGGGCGAACGGCCTGCGTAACCCCAACTATGTCTGGGCGGGTCAGCGGCTGTACATCCCCTGTGGACCCTACAGTCCGCCCGGCGGGTGCACCTACGTGGTCCGACGCGGCGACACGCTGTACAGCATCGCCAACCGCTGCGGCACGTGTGTGCAGACCCTGGCCCAGATGAACGGCCTGTGCAATCCCAACGTCATCTACGTTGGGCAGCGCCTGCACGTTCCGTGTACGTGCAACCCATGGGCTTGTGACCCATAGCAGGCCGCCGTACCGCCGGCGCATCCGGGAACTCTGCCGGAAGCACTGCACCGAGAAGTGGGAGATGTGAACTCGAGCATCAAGGCGATTCTGGCTTGTGGTCATCGACTTTCTACACACGACCTGCTGGGCAGCGCCCCGCAGGCAACCCATCACGATACCCGCCACCGAGACACCACGAGCTGGGCCGGTGACCCCGACTGTGTGGGATAAGTTGCTGCGAGAGACAGAGGAGGCCGTGATCGACGGCCTGAACGCCGAATTCCACACGGCCCATTCCGGCGTCACGGTCGCCTGTTCCTGATCATTGCCCTCTTCCCCTTCCTCGGTGCCACCGAGGCTTCCTTCAAAACCGATGCCGAGATCGCCCAGGGAGCAGTTTCCTTCCCACAGAGCGGCGGCTGGATAGTTCCGTAGGGGCATGGGAGCAAGCCAACTTCTGATGGGGAACTGTGCTAACGAGATCGGGGACTTGACAAGGCAAACTGGCTGTGCTATACTTGCACACGTGTGCAGCGGCGGTGCATGGCGAGAGGGCCTTCCCCTCGCGGCGGCTGCATACAACAGCCTGGCCTAGTTGCGGGCAGGCCGGCGAGGACAGAGCCATGTCGCAAGTGTCCATCAAAGACATAGCCAGGGAAGCGAGTGTATCGCACTCTACGGTCTCGCGGGCGTTGAGTAACAGCCCGCTGGTGAGCGAAGAGACAAGAGTGCGCATCCAGCATCTGGCTCGCGAGATGGGGTATTCTCCCGACGCCCAGGCTCGCAGTCTTGTCAAGGGCCGGACCCACACGATCGGGGTCGTGGTCACAACCATTGCCGATCCTTTCATCGCCGAGGTCGTACAAGGGATCGAGATCACCGCTCACGATCACGGATACAGCGTCATCCTGGCCAGTTCCAGCTTCGAACCCGAACGTGAGTTGGACGCCGTCGAGATGCTACGATCCAAACGGGTGGACGGGCTCATCGTCACTTCGTCGCGCGTCGGAGCGATCTATTTGGAGCATCTCGAACGGCTGGCGGTACCCGTTGTGCTCGTCAACAACCACCGGGAGGAAACCGGCCGCTATACGTTTTCCATTGGCGTCGATAATCAGCATGGCGGTTGTCTGGCGGTTCAGCACCTCACTGACCTGGGCTATCGTCGTATCGGTTACGTCACAGGGCCTGCTAACCACAGCTCGAACGTCGGCCGCCTTGAGGGCTACCGCCAGGCGTTGGCTTCAGCCGGTATCACCTTTGACCCAGTCCTGGTTGTACCGGGAAACGGGCGCAGCGATGGAGGAGAACGCGCACTGCCAGTGTTGATGCGGTTGAAACCGCCGCCTACTGCCGTCTTTTGCTACAACGACATGACGGCCATCGGCCTTCTGCGGGCAGCTAAGGAAGCCGGCCTGTCTGTTCCCCAGCATCTAGCCGTCGTCGGCTTTGACGACATCCCCTTTTCTTCCTATGTCCATCCATCTCTGACCACCGTTGCCCAGCCCAAGTTCGAGATGGGAGAGCAGGCAGTCCAGATGGTTCTGGAGCTTATGACCGCGTGCGATGTTCCTACAGAGCGGACCTCGAATGATTTTGTCCAGGGGCAGTTGATAGTGCGTGAATCGTCCGGGCAAGTCGCGTACAATGCACGATAGATACTCTCCCCAGGCGGGGCTCTCTTAACCTGTATGCATGCAAGGAGATGACGGATGAAAGGCCTAGTACTAGACGCAAAATGGGACCCCAAGCCAGACTATGTGGTGTCCGACTGGGAGAAACAGACCGGCAAGGCCATCACCGGCAACAGCATCTGGCGCCATCCAACGCTCGGTGTGCGCGACTGGCCCGACCCCAAGCCAGGGCTGGGCGAGGTGCTGGTAGAGGTGAAGGCATGTGGCGTATGCGGGTCGGACATGCACTTTTACGAGACCGACAAGGAGGGCTATATCCTCTACCCCGGCCTGACCAAGTTTCCCACCATCCTCGGGCACGAATTCACGGGAAAGGTCATCGAATTGGGCAAAGAGGTGACCAACCTTCAAGTGGGCGACATGGTCACCGTGGAGGAAATGCAGTGGTGCGGGCGCTGCACCCCCTGTCGCAACGGTTTCCCCAACCATTGTGAGTACCTGGAAGAGATTGGCTTTACCATCCCCGGCGCCTTTGCCGACTACATCGCCGTCGACGCCAAGTTCTGCTGGAAGATCGACGCCATCGCCGAGCGGTTCGGCAGCGAGGAAATGGGGTATCGGGTCGGCGCCCTGACCGAGCCGACCTGTGTCTCCTACAACGGCATGTTCGCACGGGCGGGTGGGTTCAAGCCGGGACAATACGTCAGCATCTTTGGGGCGGGAGCTATCGGTCTGGCGGCCACTGGCCTGGCCCGGGCTGCAGGCGCCGGCAAAACGGTCGTGTTCGAGGTCTCGCCCGCGCGGCGGGAGCTGGCAAAGAAGGTGGGCGCCGAGTTTGTCTACAACCCAGTGGAAGTCAGCCCCAGCCAGGTGATGATGGAACTGAGCCAGGGCGAGGGCTTTGATTTCCACGTCGAAGCCGCAGGTGCACCCCACCTGACGATCCCCGAGATGGAAAAATCGCTGGCCGTGAACGCCAAGATCGTCCAGATCGGCCGCGCGGCGCAGCGGGTGCCAATGTACCTGGAGGCGTTGCAGGTGCGCGGATCCCAGGTCTTTGGTGCCCAGGGGCACTCTGGCAACGGGACCTTCCCCAACGTCATCCGTCTGGTTGCCTCCGGACGGTTGGATTTGAGCCCCATCATCACCGCCAGCTTCAAGCTGGGAGATGTGGTGGACGCGATCGCCCGTTCGACCACACGCAGCGACGGGAAGATCATAGTCTTGCCGAACTAGCTGCTGCCGCAGTACCACAGGAGAAGTGCCCGTGCAGACTCTTGCGTTCACATGGATGCGGTTTCGTGTCAGGTTGGCCAGGGTTCCCGAAGCAGTAGCCCTGACCAGCTTCTTGGCGGTATTCGTTTTCTTTGCCATCGCCGCCCCCCATTTCCTGTCATCGCTCGCCCTGGCCAACATTGGGACCTTTGGCAGCGTCATGGGTATCATTGTCGTCGGCGTGGCCATGCTGATGATCGCTGGGGAGTTTGACCTCTCGGTTGGCTCGAACTTTGCCGTGGCCAGCTACGTCTGGGCAATCCTGATGAATGCCGGAGTGCCGCCCTTGGTAGCCATGCTCGTCGCTGTGGGGGTCTCCACCCTGTTGGGAGCGGTCAACGGCCTGGTCGTCATCTGGTCGGGGCTACCGTCGTTCATTGTCACTTTGGGGACGATGCTGGCCTATCGGGGCATCGCTCGCGGGATCGGTGGCAGCGATTTCGCCAAGTTTACCGGGCCCGTGCCTTTCCTTTTCGACTTCTTAAACGGTCCGATCACCGCGCTCAACCGGCTGTTCGAGGGAGGCACCAATTTCCGGTTATCGATCCTCTGGTTCATCCTCATCGCGGTGCTGATAGCTTGGGTTCTAAACCGCACCCGCTTTGGCAACTGGGTGTTAGCCACCGGGGGCAACGCAAGCGCAGCGCTGGAGCAGGGTGTACCGGTCAAGCGGGTCAAGCTTGCCACTTTTATGCTGTGTGGATTCCTGGTCGGCCTGGCCAGTGTGATGCAGTTTGCCCACCGCACCAGCGTGGACCCCGTGCGTGGGGAAGGCTGGGAGCTGGTGGCCGTGTCTGCCGCGGTGATCGGGGGGGTCTCTCTCAACGGTGGGGCAGGCTCCATCCTGGGCGCCTGTCTGGGTATGTTGCTTTTGCAGACACTCGACCAGGGTCTCGTGTTGATGGGTATCTCGGTCCAGATTTTCCGAGCCGTGGCCGGGGCGATCCTGATCATGGCCGTCATCCTCAACACCTATATGGGCCGAGAGAGCTAAGCGGATGGTCTTGGGAAAGGGGGTGATCGCAAGCCAGAGACTCTTGATGCAGTACGTAGATCTCGCGTGACGGGGGGCAGGGGATTGCTCCCTCTGCCTGATCGGCGTGCCGCCCTTGGCGGCACAGGACAGGCCGCCCCAGAACGGGCAGTGTCTTAGTGCATCTGCCCAAGCAGCAAACAGACTCAGAAAACAGTTCAATGGAGGAGAACATGTTTAAGAAACTATCAGCGCTTTTGGCCTTGGTGGTCATCGTGACGATGGTGATGGCTGCCTGTGGCGCCACGCCGCAGCCCACACAGCCGCCGGCCGTCGAACCGACTAAAGCGGAACAAGCGACTGCGGTGCCCCAACCCACGGCGAAGCCGGTGGCCGATCCCACCACCAAGCCGCTCAAGATCTATGCGGTGCAGCATGCGCTGTGCGCCTGGGACGCGTTCTGGTGCACGGTTGAAGACGGCATCAAGACGGCCGGCAAGCAGATGGGCGTCGACGTCACGATCTTGGGTCCCGACAAGTTCGACCTGGAGAAAGTGGCGCAGTTGATCGACCAGGCCGTGTCGGCCAAGCCCGATGGGCTGGCGGTCACCGTGACCGATGCCGACCTGTTCCGCGCGCCGCTCCAGCGGGCGATTGACGCCGGCATTCCGGTAGTGGCCTACAACGCGGGCGCCGGACCGATCGTGGACAACATCCCGTACCTGACCTACCTGGGCCAGGACGAGTACCAGGGCGGCTACCAGGGTGGCCGGCGGCTGGCGGCCGATGGCGGCACGAAGGGCGTGTGCATCAACCAACAGGTTGGCCACACCGGCCTGGACAAGCGCTGCAAGGGCTTTGTCGATGCCCTGGCAGAGAAGAGCATCCCGGCTGAAGTCCTGGCCATCAGCGACGACCCTGCCGCATCCCAGACCGTCATCTCCGACTATTACACTGCCAACTCCACCACCGACATCTTCCTGACGCTGGGTCCCAACGGCGCCAACCCGTTCTATGCGTTCGTCAGTGCGGCTGGCCTGGCGCCGGGCAGCTTCAAGCACGGTACTTTCGACACCAGCCCGGAGATCAATGCCAAGATCACAGAGGGGATGACCCTGTTCGGCATCGACCAACAGCCGTTCCTGCAGGGCTATGGCGCGATCGAGATGCTGACCATGGTCGGCCGCTATGGCATCCTGCCGGCACTACCCGTGACCGGCACGGGTCCCGGCTTTGTGACCAAGGACAACGTGGACTTTAAGGTCGATGCGAACCGGCCGGTCGAGATCTACCTCGTCCAGCACGCCATGTGCGCCTGGGACGCGTTCTGGTGCGTGGTGGAAGCTGGCATCAAGGAGGCGGCCAAGGAGGCGGGGGTCAAGTACACGCTCCTAGGTCCCGACAAGTTTGACCTGGAGAAGGTGGCGCAACTCATCGACCAGGCCGCGTCGGCCAAGCCCTCTGGCCTGGCGCTCACGGTGACCGACGCCGACCTGTTCCGCGCGCCGATCCAGCGGGCGATCGACGCAGGCATCCCGGTGGTGGGTTACAACGCTGGCAACGGGCCGGTCGTGGACAACATCCCGTACATGACCTACCTGGGCCAGGACGAGTACCAGGGTGGTTACCTGGGTGGCCTGCGGCTGGTGGCCAACGGCGGCGCGAAGGGCGTGTGCATCAACCAGCAGGTTGGCCACACCGGCCTGGACAAGCGCTGCAAGGGCTTCACGGACGCCCTGACCGAGAAGGGCATCCCGGCTGAGGTCTTGGCCATCAGCGACGACCCGGCCGCGTCCCAGACCGTCATCTCCGACTATTACACCGCCAACCCCGACACCAACATCTTTATGACGTTAGGCCCGAACGGCGCCAACCCGTTCTACGCCTTCTATAGCCAGGCGGGCCTCTCGGCCGACAAAGTCAAGCACGGCACCTTCGACCTGAGCCCGGAGATCATCGCCCACATCAAGGACGGCGTCACCATGTTTGGCATCGACCAACAGCCCTTCCTGCAGGGCTATGGTGCGGTAATGGCGCTGATGCTCAAGGTTCGCTACGGCATCAGCCCGGCCATGCCGGTAACGGCGACCGGCCCTGGCTTCGTCGACGGCACCAACGTCGGCGTCGTCGAGCAACTCGCCGGCAAGTATCGGTAAGCTGAATAGGCAAGGGATAGGGGCGGACCGGTTCCCGGCCTGCCAGCAGTCCCTGGCCTGCCCACCGCAAAGGAAGCGGTACTCCGCAGGCAGGGCAGGCCGGGCAGGCCGCCCCTATCTTGGTGCCCGTAGCCGACAGGAGGTACGACACCGTGACCAATAGCCCTTCGGCCACAGGGATGGCGACCGCGCAAAGATCTGTGGTTCCAGGAACGAGAAGGCGATTCCTCGAATCGCCCATTGCCGGACCTCTGATCACCGTGGCGGCGGTCTTTTGTCTTTTCTCTCTCTTTGTGCCTCACTTTTTCACGATGCGCTCAATTTCGGGCATCGTCAATGCGGCGACCCTGACCGGAGTGATAACTATCGGCATCACCCTGCTGATGATCGCCGGGGAGTTCGACCTGTCGGTAGGTGCCTTGATGGCCGTCGGCGCCTTCCTGTACGGCGTGAATACCATGAACGGGGGCAGTCCAGTATGGGCTGTGACCTTGGCCCTGGTCGTCCCCGGGCTCCTCGGTGCGGTGAACGGCTTGCTCCTCATCAAGACCGGGATTCCATCCTTCATCGTAACTCTGGGGACCCAGTATCTCTACCGCGGCGCATTGTACGTTCTCTCAGGGGGCATCATGCTTCAGACCATCGCCCAGATCCCGGCATACAATGTGTTTAACGGGCGGCTGGATCTCATCGCCAACGCCATCAAGGACGCCAACTTTCGCACCTCCCTACTGTGGTTGTTGGGTCTGGTTATTCTATTTCAGTTCGTGCTGGTGCGCACGCGCTTTG
>Ga0315286_10000664_pt1 | contig 29640 bp, 37 predicted proteins | sample YL17G10_0_MG_FD_205038 | JGI IMG/M metagenome (GOLD analysis project Ga0315286, IMG submission 205038) | Sediment microbial communities from Yellowstone Lake, YNP, Wyoming, USA - YL17G10_0 | ecosystem: Environmental > Aquatic > Freshwater > Lake > Sediment | place: USA: Wyoming | collected... | reverse complement strand
GGCAACGCAAAAAGACGGAGTTGTTTTGACAGCAAGATATTTATTACGAAACCAACCAGTAGCAATGCGGTGACGTAAATGGCGGGGCGACCGGGTTATCTAGGAGAAGCATGGCGGCTGCGACAGCAATCAATGCTTCGCGGAGAAAAATATTACCTCGACCCCTTCCATCCCGACGTAATGAAGCACTTGAACGCCGCGGAAAGGATGAGCGGAAAACGCCCTACTTCGTTTTATGAAGCGCTACACGCGCAAGACATCAAGCTACCTCAAGCAAAGAGCATACTTAACGCGCTTGCAGAAAAACAACACCTTGACTACAGACTATCAAACCTAGGAGAAGAAGGACTATCGGAAGAAGTGGCGCGGAGGTTTGGCAGAGAAGGCCTGCCGCCGCTCGAGAAGTTTCGGCGAGCTTTTGTTGCAGCTAAACTGAGGGAGTACCAAAAGTACCGCGCCCAGCAGCCTTAGCCGGCGACGACAGAAGGGTCGGAGTGGGCCTGGAGGGATTTGAACCCTCGACCACCAGTTAGCCTAGAGCAGCACGCGGCACGCGAGTCCGCGTGCGTCATATAAGACGTGCGCAACCGCTTTCTCCGGAGGAAAAAGGGTTTTGGTGCTCTAACCAGGCTAAGCTACAGGCCCTCTGGAATATTTTGCAGAAACTTGTTTTAAACAGGTTGCTAGGCGCGGCCGTGCATTTCCACGAAAAGCTTTCTCGCGGTTTCGCGCGCGGCGGCTTCCTTTCGCAAGCGGCTGACTCCCATTGCCTCGGCATTCTTGGCAAGTTGGGGGAGAACTTCCCTTTTTGCTACCTGCACTCCTTCTCCATACCCTAGCCACCAGTCTTTTACTGGAAGGTCCGCCAACCGCTTGGCCGGCGGCCGCTCTAACCCAAGAACTTGGGCCGGAGGCGCGGAAGGCAGGAGTTGGATCGGAACCAGTTTTCCTTCCCTTTTCTGGAAAACGACGGTAATCGCCCAATGTCCGTAGTTTTCAGGGCCGAAAAAATACGGAGGACTGGTTTCGACGTACAGCCCTCCTTCGCGCAGGGCTGAAACAATTTTTTCGCGAACGGCTTTTTTGTCGGAAACGTACTTCAACAAGTTGGACGCGCGAACCACGTCCGCGTTGTTCACGGGAAGAGACTGTTCTTCAACGTTGAGCTTGTGGTAGTACACGCCCATTGACTTTCCACCGGCAATGCTGCCCGGCATGTCTTTGTCGAAGGCGTGCGCCTCGACGTCGGCGCCGGCTCGCCGGAATTTTTTCACTGTTTCAAGCGTCGTTACTGCCCCTTTTTGTCCGGGGGCAACGCCCAGGTCCAGAAAACGGAGCGTGCTTCCCTTCGGCAAGTGACGTACGAATTCCTTTGTCAGAAAAGAGTCGGCGTGCGCGTGTCTTCCGACGAAAGTGTAGTGCCTGCCGGAGTCTTCGCTGGCAAGCGCCTGACTTTTCCTGACTCTGAGGCCTAGCCACGCTCTTTTCAACGGAATTCCGCGAAACCGCCGAGGCCGTTTTTCCATGACTGGTTTTTCGCTCAACTGCAATTAAATACGTTCTACTCCTCTTTTTTGACATGTCTCCGTTTCAAGACTTTCGTTCAATCGAGTTGAAAGACTGGCTTTCCCTCGCAAACGCAGCGTGCGGGGCAGTGGGAATAGTTTTGGCGGCGGCAGGATTCGCGGAAGCGGCGGCTTACGTTGTTTTCGCGGTTTTGTTCGACTACCTGGACGGAAAGGTTGCCAGGAAAGGAAAAACCACTGCGTTCGGAAAGGAATTGGACTCGCTTGCGGACGCCGTTTCCTTCGTTGCAGCGCCCGCATTCGTCGTCGTTTCAATGGCGACTTTTAACTGGCTCGCCTTAATCGGCGGCGTAGCGTATTGTTGTTGCGGAGTGCTGAGGCTCGCTTGGTTCAATGTTCAAAAGGAAGAAAAAGTGTTTTACGGCGTTCCCTCACCGGCTGCCGCAGTGGCGGTTATCGTGCTTGGATTGGTTGCTCCCGCGCTGGGCTGGCTTTGGCTCTTGCTTGTCAGCGCCGCCATGGTGTCGGCAATAAAAATCGCTAAGCCCAAACTATAGTCAGACGTGTTTTCCAATGGACTTGGGACAGGGAATAAGAAAAGCGCTCGCGAAAATCACTGGCGCAGCCGTAATCGACGAAAAAGCCATCAAAGAACTAGTGAAAGAACTGCAGCGCACGCTCATTTCCCACGACGTCAACGTCAAGCTAGTCTTCGAACTCACGAAGCGCATTGAAGAAAAGGCGCTGAAGGAAAAGCAAGCAGGCGGAATGGGGCTCCGCGAGCACATTGTCCGCATTGTCTACGACGAACTCGTTTCGATACTCGGCGAAAAATACGAGCCGAAAATCGGCAAGCAACGGATTCTCTTGTGCGGAGTGTTCGGCGCAGGCAAGACCACTACCATATCCAAGCTCGCCAAGTTTTACCAAAGCAAGGGACTGCGCGTCGGACTAATCGCGGGAGACGTTCACCGCCCGGCTGCAATTGACCAGCTCGAACAGCTGGCGAGGCAGGTGCGCTGCGACTTCTACGGCAACCGTTCAACCAAGCCAAACGAAATAATCGCACTGGTTACTGACGGGTTGGACAAGCTGCGGAACGACGACGTGATAATCTTTGACTCGGCCGGCAGAAGCGCGTTCGACTCCGACCTTGCGCACGAGTTGAAAGAAATAGCGCGAACCTTCCAGCCTAACGAAAACTTTTTGGTAGTAAGCGCGGACATGGGTCAAGTCGCCGGAAAGCAGGCGGAAGAATTCAACCGCGCCGTCCCCGTAACGGGAGTAATCGTCACTAAAATGGACGGAAGCGGAAAAGGCGGCGGAGCCTTGAGCGCAGTCCACGCATCAAAAAGCAAAGTCGCGTTCATTGGAACGGGCGAAAAGCCCGACGCCCTCGAAGTGTTCGACGCAAAGAAATTCGTGGCACGCCTGGTCGGCTTCTCTGACTTGGAAACCCTTTTGGAGAAGGTAAAGGAAGCCAGCGAGGAACAGGCGCTCGAAAAAGCAATGGAAAGCGGCGAACTCAATTACGAAACGTTCCTGGCCCAGATGCGGGCAATGAAGAAAATGGGGCCGTTGAAGCAAGTAATGCAAATGCTCGGGGCCTACGACCTGCCGGAAGAACTGGTCGGTAAAGGCGAAGAAAAAATGGCGTCCTTCGAAGCAGCGGTTCTGAGCATGACGACTAAAGAACGCGAAAACCCGGACTTGATGCACAACAAGAGCCGCCAGGAACGCGTTGCAAAAGGAGCCGGACTCAAACCGGACGAAGTCCGCGAACTGGTCAGCAACTTCGACAAAATGCAGAAAATGATGAAAGGAATGAAGAAAAACCGCGGGCTGCTCAAACGCTTTACTAAAATGTCGCCCGACTTGGGAAAACTAAAGGGAACGCCCGGCTTCGGTGCTTGAAAGTGAACTTCGAACTGATTCGAATAGCAATAGCGTTGGGAGGAACCACCGCGGCCGCTTACGAAGACGCGAAAACTAGTTTCATCGACGACCGAATCACGATAGGAATGCTGGCCGCCGGAATAATCCTCGACCTGCTCACTTTCGACGCGAACTTCATCGCGTTCAGCATCGGAATCAGCGCAATCATTTTCGCAATAGGCTACTTTGCGTACAAGACGGGACAATTGGGCGGCGGCGACGTGCTGTTGTTCGCAGGCCTGCAGGCACTGCTTCCGTTCTTTCCGTCGACGATACTGCCGTTTCTGCAACAAGTTTTTCCAACAGGAATGACGCAAGCGGTTGAGGTCATTGCCGGGCTACAGTTGTACCCCTTCTTCCTGTCGGTTTTCATCGCCAGCTCGTTGTTTGCAATGATCGGCAGCGGAGTCCAGTACGCTCTTGCTTTGCGTGGAAAAAAACTCAAGCCGGACAAGCTTCCGCTTGCGCTAATCGGCGGGGCGTGCATTGTTTCGCTGGCGTGGCTCTACTCCGCCTTCGGCTTGACGCCGGCGCAAGTATCGTTTATAGCCGTGGTCTTCATTCCGGGAATATTTTTGGTCGGCTTCAAGAAACAAATCCTGTCGCAGGTGATAATCCAACGCGTCCCCGTTTCGAAGATAGAGGACGAGGACGTGCTTGCCGTTGAAGCAATGCCGGCCGGCATAGTCAAAAAATATGCGTTGGGAAGAGTCTTGACCAAGAAAGAAGTCGCTAAACTCAAGAAAATAAGGGCGGCGGGAAAAATGAGTTTGTTCCCGGTCTACAAAAACTTGCCGCGCTTCGGCCCGTATATTCTCGCCGGCTTGATTGCCTCGCTTTTGTTCGCGGACTTGTTCATGTTCCTGCTTTTGTTCTAGCCGCTTGGAATCCAATGCCGTCTACGGCGACTTTCGCGAACCCCGGCGAGTGTTCTACTTCAAACTTGACGGGAAGAAATTGTTCAAGCACCCACATGTTCGACTCCAAGTGCTTTGAAACGCGCGGGCAAGTGAATTCAGACCGGCCTTCCGCAAGAGCGCAGTACGACGCAATCTGGTCGGCAAGCCTGTCGTCTACCGCCGCCTTGCCGTCGTTAAAGGAAGAAAACGCGGCGCAGGCCTCCTCGGCCACTTTTTCGGACGGCTTGCCGCGCTCGCCGATTGAAGTAAATCCCGCGCGCGAGTGCTCGTACTTTCCTTCAACGAAAAACATCGCGCCCTCGCCCAAAGCAGGCGCGTGAACCAACTCTACTTTCGGCGCGGCTCCCGCCGGCTTTTCAGTAAAGTGCTTCAAAGCAGTTGACTTCAGTCGGTCAAGCACGTGCTCCGGCAGGTTCGACACGGCGGCAATGCATTCGAGCGAATCAAGCCGCCCCCTTTCGACTGCGTGAAACGCCCCCAGGTTCTTGACCGGATGGACAACGGCATGCAACACGCCTCCGCCCTTGGGGTACCAACCCCATTTCTCCACGTCCATTTCAATGCGCAAACCCATTTTTTCAACTGCTGGAACGAAAACGCGTTGAATGTACAACTGAGGCGGCGCAAAGTGCGCGCACGTCCCTCCCCGCAACTCTATGCGAACGGGTTTGGGCGCGAAGGCAAGCGGAGGCAGCAACGCCTGCAGCAGCAACAGCGTCGACCCCGCAGTGTGCACGTCGAAAAACATTTTCTCCAAGCCCGAAACATTGAAGCGAAAAACATCGCGGTTTACACCATGCGGCTCGAACCACAGTTCCTGTGAGTGCAGTTCCGCGCCTTCGACTTTCGCTTCGCTTAGCTCCGCGAGAGCCTGTACGCACGCCAAGTGCTGGTGCTGAAGTCCTCCGTGGGGCCGGTTGGCGCGGATTTTAGTAACGTGAAACGGCTTGCGCAGCAGCACTGAGAGGGAAAGGGAAGTGCGCAAGAGCTGTCCGCCGCCGTGTCCAAACGATCCGTCTATTTCTATGAAAGACAAAAAAAACAACCGCCTCAGAAAAGCGAGAAAAAGTATGCAAACAAGGCGACTGCCATCGCAAGCTTGGAAGTCTTCTGGGAGTCCCCGTAGTTTCCTGCTGCCAGTTGCGTTATGCTGAGGCTGAATATTCCGAAGGAAACCAACAGCAAGAGCATGAACTCGACGCTCGTGATCAACATCAGCCCGTAGGGAACTACGGCAAGTATTATTGCGGCAAAGTACGCCGCGAACGCAACTGCCTTGCTGCCGTCCACGCCTAACAGCATGGGAAGCGAGCGTTTGAAGCCCTTATCCGTCTTCACGTCTTCCAAGTCCTTAGTAATCTCGCGGCCGACGTTGGCCAGCGTTGCAACAATGCCAACCAGCAGCGGAATAAAGTACTCCCCGGAAATGGCTGCGCCGTAAACGAAAGTCAGTCCAGTCAGCGCGCCGACAACCCAGTTGCCCACGAACTTGTATTTCAGCAACGCAGCAGAGTAGGCCAAGAGGAACAACGACGCGAGCACGGCGATGATGAAGACGGCGTCGTTTACCAAAACCGCCAGAATCAAGCCGAGCAAGAATAGGGAAAGCGAGTAGTAGAAAGCAGTCCTGGCGTTAATGCGGCCCGAAGGAATGGGGCGGTGTTTCTTGTACTTGACGTCAACGGTTCGGTCAAAGTAGTCGTTGACGGCCTGGCCTCCGCCGCACACGAAGAACGCTGAAAACGCGGCCAAGAAAAGGGGAAGCGAAAACGCTATCTGACCGATGGAAAGCCAGTAGCCCAGGAAAACGCCTACCGAAGCCATTACGCAGTTGTAAGGCCTCAGCAGCTCCAAGTAAGCAGCAATATTTCCCTTCATTTTCTATTCACCGAGCAGGTAAGGAAGCGTTTGTTTTAATCCTTTCTTGAATGAAACGCGTGGCCAGTAGCCCAATCGCTTCCTTGCTTTCTGAATCGAGAAAATGCGGTCTTCAGAAAGAATGTAGACGTGTTCGCGCAACAAACGCGGCTGCCGACCAAGCAGCTGCGCCAGAGTTTCCTCAACCCACGCGAGAAAATACGCGCGTCCCCTTGAAATGTGCTTAAACGGCGGCCTTGCGCCAACCTGCTTCGCCACTTCTACGAGCGCTTCCTTCTGCGTAATGACGTCGGCGCCGGCAATGTTGTAAGCCTGCCGAGAGTTTTTAGTGCGAAGCGCGAGAACAACCGCCTGCACAACGTCGTCGACGTGGACGAAGGGAACCCTATTCGAACCCCCTCCGATTATCTTCATGCTTCCTTTCTTGACCGAGCGCACGACGGAAGCGAATCCCTCGTTAAAGCCGGGGCCGTAAATTATGGCAGGCCGCAGGATCACGTAGTCCAGGCCGCTGTCCTGCACTGCTTCTTCCGCCAGTTTCTTGCTTATGCCGTAAGAAGTGTCCGGCGTAAGCGGGTGCTTTTCGTCGATTGGCAGGTATTTCATCCTGCGGTAAACCGATGCCGACGAAAGGAACACGAAGCGCTTTGCTCCCGCTTTGCGCGCCACGTAAACCAGCCTCTCCGTCGCGGCAGTGTTTTGAACCATCATCTCGCGCTCTGAAGCGCGGAAGTCAACCAACCCCGCCAAGTGAATTATCGCCGAACAATTCCGGCAAGCCTCGACCAGCCTTTTTTCAGGGGACTCCGCCAAGTCGGCTTCAAAAAACTCGATGCGCGTTGACGAAAACAACTTTCGCGCAGCTGTTTCGTTCCTAACTAAAAGCCGCAGACCGTGCCCTTTTTTCAGCAAAGCGGGAACTAGTCTTCTTCCGAGGCGGCCCGTTGCGCCGGTAATCAGAATCATTGTTCTTCCTTCCGTCGTGCAAGCCCCGCGGCTTCAACGATTGCAGCCGGCAGATCCTGTTTTTTTTCGCGAGCGCGGTTAAACAATTCCTTCAGTTCGCCAACGCTTTTTGTTTCAAGAAAACGCGATAGTCTCAAGCTCTTTTCACGAATTGCCCCCGACTGGCGCATAACTTGCTGCACTCCGAACAAATGAAACATGGCGCGCGCAGCAAATTCCTCCGAAATAGGCGCGCGTTTCCTGGCTTTTAAAAAAAGCTTCGCGTCAATAGAAGGGTCCAAAAAATTCTTGTTGGCCGTGACTTCAACCCCCCTCTTCCTTAAGGCGTTGATCACGGGCGCGTGGTGCGACCCGAGCGTCACCAAAACCAAGTTGTCCGGCGAATTCAGCCGGTGAACGAAGTCCACGACCGTATTTTCGCGGGTTACTATATGCTTTGCCTTAACGGCTACGAAGTCACGGAATTTTTCAAGCAGTTCCTCAAACGTCTTCTCTTCGACGGCGTCACTAAATTCGCGGGTAGCAACTCCCGCCTCCCAGTCGCGGCTGAAGTTGGACGAACGCGGTTCGTAGAAAACCTTTAACAGCGGCCGACCCCCGCTCGTCCTGCGCAGGTTTTCTTCGAGAACCGCTTTCAGAAAATCCACTTGCTGCTCCGACCCGCTGTGGCCAGCGTGTTCTCTTGACACTTTTTCCAGCAACGCACGGTCAGCTTGGGAAGCCAAGTGCGTCCCAACATCTCCTTTTACGAGCTCGAGTTCCCTCAAAACGCTCGCCTTCGTAGAATGAGGGTTGCGCGCAAGCGCGTCTGCAACCACTAGGGCATGATCGTTTTCCAGCATGACGTGCGTGGCGGCTGCAAGCTCTTTCCTGAACTGCGCCGCGTTCTCGGTAGAATGAACTCCGAAAAGCAGGTGAACCGCCAAAAAAGCTCACTTCACGCGCTTTCTTCCTTCTTCAAGAATTGCTTTCTTCACTCGCGCAACCTTTTCCGCAACGTCTCCGCCTTCGAAGGCGGTTCCGATTTGAATTCCGTGCGCGCCTGCGCGAATGACTTCAGCCGCCTGATCGCCGTTCTTTATGCCTCCGCCGTACGAGTAGAAGACTTCGTCGTTGCAGGCCTTCGCAATCGCCGCGACCAATTCCACTGGCGCAGGGTCTGCCGCTCCCGAGCCGCTGTCGCTGATGAGAACGTGCGCGCCCATGTAACGCGCGGCAAGACCACAGGCGTACGCCAAGTCCGGCCTGTCGCGGGGAACTAAGTTGGCGTTTCCAATCCAGCCGACTGCACGGCCGGGCTCGAGAACCAGGTACGCCGTTGGAATTGCTTCTATTTTTGAGCGCTGGACAACCGGAGCGCCTTGAATCTGCGCGGTCGAAAGCCAGTAGACGTCGCGCGAGTTTAGCATGTACATGAAGTACGTCGCGTCCGCGTACGAGGTAATGCCGGAAATGTTTCCTGGAAACAATATGACGGGAACGTTTACGTTTTCCTTGATTTGCTTCACGGTCTCGTCGAGAAGGCTTCCTTGCGCGCCGATGCTTCCGCCCACGATGATGGCGTCCGCTCCTGCTTCGCAGCTGATTTTAGCCATTTTCGCGCCCTCGTTGTCTCCAGTCTTGTCGGGGTCAATCAACGAGAACAACATCGCCCCTTGACGGGCTACGACGTCCGCGTAGTACTTCTCTATTTTGCCGGAAGGCTTTCCGAGTAACACCATGCTAAAACACCTGCAGGAATTAGGGAGGAAAGCTGAATAAAAAGGAGTGCTGCAGGCCGCAACCCTTTCTTATTTCTTCGCCGCCTTAATCTCCACATGGACGCCGGGTTGAGACAACAACTGCTAGCTAAGAGCGCATGGAGCGAGCAGGAACTGGCGCAAAAAATCGAGGAAAAGCAGGAAAAGTTCGCCGGGCTGCTTGCCGAAGACGCTGCAATTGAACTGCTTGCAAGAGAACAAGGCCTCGAAGTAAAAAAGGAAAACCCTGCACCGCAATTCACGCCCCTCGCCTCCGTTGAAGCGGGAACAACCGCCAACGTCCGCGCAAGAGTGCTCCACGTTTTCGCACTAAAACGATTTGAGAAAAACGGGCGGAAAGGAAAAGTCTGCAACGTAAGCATCGCCGACGACTCGGGCCCCGCAACCCTCGTTCTGTGGGGCAGGGACTGCGCCGCAGCCGATTCGCTGGAACGCAACGACTTCATTGAAATCACGGAAGGTTTAGTGAAAAACAAGAACCCTCTCGAAATCCATTCGACGCTGCTGACTCGGGTAAAACGCGTTGAAGCTGAAAGCAAGACCGCGGCAGTCGCTGAAATAAAGGACTTGCAGGAAGGAACGGAAGCCGATTTTTTCGCTAGGTTACTCGAGTTAAGCGAGGAAAAGGAGTTCGACCGAGAAAAAAACGGAGTGAAAACAAAGGGAAAAATGGCGAGCGCGCTTGCGGCAGACGACTCCGGACAAGTGAGACTAGTGCTCTGGGACGAGAATGCCGAGCTGGCACGCAGGGCAAGGCCGGGCGATGCAGTCAAAATAGAGAGCGGAGCAGTCAAGAAAGGACGCGACGGCTCGCTTGAAGTCCATTTAGGCTGGCGCTCGCGAGCCGTTCTCAACCCGCGCGCGCACGGACTGCGGGAAAGGGAAGAGCTGTGGAAAGCAAAGTACGCCGAAAAAAAAATTGCGGAAGCCGCGGAAGGCGAAGTAGTACTGCTTTACGCAACGCTGGCAGAAGTCAGCGGCTGCAGAATAGTCCGCAAATGTCGTTCGTGCGGCGTGTCGGTCAACGTTCACGAGCAAAAGTGTTCCTGTGGTTCTGAAGAGTTACGCGACTTGCTTGTTTTGGAAGCACAGCTCTCCGACCCGTCGGGCAGCGCAAGAGCTGTTTTCTTCGGAAGAGAAGCCATGCACGTGCTGGGCGTAAACAAAGTGACAATCGACCCTCAAACGATTGCAGAACTCAAGGCCGAGCAGCTCTCCGGAAAGCCGATAAAATTAATTGCTCAAGCAAAGCAGGGAACCGTGTCGGGAGAAAAAGAGTTCGTAGCAAAGCACGTGCTATGATTTTTTCTGCTGTTTAGCAAAGACGCGCAAGACCACGGCGGTAATGTTGTCGTGGTTGCCTCCCTTTGCCCTGCCGGCCGCGTCTGCGCCGCGGACGATTGACTCGGCGGCTTCCTTTGCCGACGTGGCTTTAGCAAGCCGTTCTTTAAGCTGGTCTTCCGAAAGCGTTTTCCAGCCGTCCGACACTATCGCAAAAACGTCCCCGTGCTTAACGGCTACTCTTTTGATGTCTGGTTCGTGGTCTTTCATGCCAAGCGCACGCTCCAGTACGTTGTCGTAGCGGGAAGCGTATTTTTCCTCCACGCCCTGGTCGCGCAGGGTCTGGGAAGCGCTGTGGTCGCGGGTTAGCTGAACTAGTTTTCCGTCGCGAAGCAAGTAAACGCGAGAGTCTCCGACGTGCGCAACGTGTGCCTCGTGTTTTTGTGAGTCGATTGCAAGCGAGGCGACAGTGGAACCCCCTTCCTTTCCGTACCTGCTGGAAGGTATTGAAGAGTCTAGCGATATTGCGTCATGCGCCTCTTCAATCACGTCAGGCAGCTTTTGCGGCCCTTTGACAAGCCGGGCTTCGTTGGCCTGAAACGCTTTTTGCACGTGGCCCGAAGCAACTTCTCCCTTGAACATGCCGCCCATGCCGTCGGCGACCATGCCTCCGTTGTCCCAGGTATGGAAAGTATCCTCCTGGTTAGGCCGGCCGCCAATATGCGTTGCTCCGTGAACCTCGATTTCAAGCCTTGGCTTCTCGAACTTGCGTATTGGCGGAAATCTGCGAAGCGTTGTTCTGGGATTCAATTTCTCTGCCTCCTCCATTCAACCACGGTATTACCTCTTTTTTTCGGCTTTAAAACCCACTGGCAAGCCACTGGGTTTTGCTTTTAAATACCTCCCTTCATTTAGGAGTGACGGGAACTCTTGTTCCCGAATTGCGCGAAAATGCATTCTAAATGAGTGCTGTTGCGCGAGGTGAATTGAATGTCGAAGAAAGAAGAAGAAACTAGTTCTACAGCCGCGGACGCCGCGGAAAAGAAGGGCAAGAAAAAAATCGCTTGCATCGAAGACTTGCCGGGAATAGGCGACACTACGGCGGCTAAACTGAAGGACGCGGGTTACAACACGCTCGAAAGCATGGCGTACGCAATGCCGTCCGAACTCGTCGAAGTCGCGGGACTCGGCGAAGGAACCGCGATAAAAGCCATCAACGCAGCGCGCGAAGCGCTGGAAATGGGTTACGAAAGCGGCGACGTACTGCTTGAACGAAGAAAAAACATCGGAAGAATAACGACCGGCTCGAAAGAACTCAACAACCTCATCGGAGGCGGCGTTGAAACTCAGGCAATCACGGAAGCGTTCGGCAAATTCTCTTCAGGAAAAAGCCAGCTGGCCTTCCAGCTTTCCGTAAACGCGCAATTGCCTAAAGACAAAGGCGGACTCGAAGGAGGAGTGCTGTTCGTCGACACGGAAAACACTTTTCGCCCGGAGCGAATCGTGCAAATGGCTACGGCGCTTGGCGTCGACCCCGACACGGCTTTGAAAAACATTTTCGTAGGCCGAGCCTACAACAGCGACCACCAAATGCTGTTAGTCGAAAAATCCGAGGACTTGATCAAGAAAAACAACATCAAACTCATAATAGTCGACTCGCTGATGTCCGCCTTCCGCAGCGACTACATCGGACGAGGCGAGCTAGCGGAACGCCAGCAGAAGTTGAACAAGCACTTGCACATGCTCCAGAAAATGGCGGACATGCACAACCTCGCCGTCTACGTGACAAACCAAGTAATGGACAGGCCCGACATATTATTCGGAGACCCTACAGCTCCCGTGGGCGGAAACATTCTAGCCCATCAGTCGACCTACCGCCTCTACCTGCGCAGAAGCAAGGAAGACCGGCGCATCGCAAAACTGGTAGACTCGCCCAACCTGCCCGACGGCGAATGCGTTTTCCGCTGCACGCCCGAAGGACTAGCCGACGCGGAATAAAAAAATTAGGGAAGGGCCGAAGAGGCCCTTTTACTTCTTTTTACGCTGCTAAAACAATGCGCGTAGTCGGAGCCTTGCGGGTAATGGTTCCAGCGCGAATTCCCGCAACGTACTGGACTCCCTTCTGCTCCGCCGCGTCAACCAAACGCTGCGTAACAATTCCGTCCAACACGATTGCGAAAGCCTTTTCGACTCCGTCGAGCGCAGTCATGATGTCGCGAATCGGCACTTCCGTTCGAACCGAATTGTCTTCGCCGACTATTCTCGCCTTCAACGAACCCTCGAGTTCCTTCAACGAACCCTTCAAGAACTCGACTTTAGCCGGGTCAGCCGGAACGTCCGGAACAACAGGAACAACCGGCTGCGGCGCTTCCTGCGGCACGAAAGACGTTTCCTGTCTCACGATCGGCCTGCGGTCGCGGTCTCCTCGGTCGCGGTCGCCGCGATCTCGGTCTCGATCGCCTCCTCTCTGGAAGCGGTCGCGCTGCATGCGCTGTTCACGCTGTTGCGGCATCGGCGCGGGCATTGGAGCCTGTTCGCGCGGCGCGCTTTCTCCAAGCGCTTCAACGAACGAGGCGGGGCTGACCTTCTTTTCACTGCGCTTTTCTCCAGCATAGCCCTCGACTTGCTCGAGTGGCACGCGCTTGCGCAGGGCCATGATTATTTCCTTCCTCGTCAGCTCTTCGACTTCCTTTCCAACCGACGCGCGAGCAACGAAGTCGATGTCCGTCGCGTTCACGAGTTCGCGGAGAATAATGTCTCCGCCGCGGTCTCCGTCAAGGAAGACCGTCGTTTCTTTTTCGCGGCAGAGTTGCGTAATCGTTTTTCCGACGTTCGCGCCTCCGACTGCGACGACGTTCTTTATTCCGTTCTTCAGCATGTTCAGCACGTCAGCTCGGCCTTCGACTACTATGATAGAATCAGTCGCTTCTATTCCGGGGCCGACCACCAGGTGGTCTTCTCCGTAAGTAACTGCGTCTGATACTTTGACTGCGTCGCGGACGAGTTCGCTGAGTTCCTTGCTTTCGGGAATCTCCGTCGAAACCATTGTCTTCAACAAGCTCTTCGCGCGCTCGAGCACCTGCTTGCGCTTCAAGTTCCTGCTGTCTTCTATCCTGATTACCGAAATGCGGGCTTCGCAGGGACCAACGCGGTCAACTACTTCCAAGCTGGCGGCGAGAATTGAAGTTTCAACCATGTCCAAGCTGGACGGAACGAATATTTGCCCGAGGGTTTTTCCGCCGCGGATCTGCGTTTCCACTTCGATTCGGCCGATGCGCCCGTTTTTCTGCAATTCCCGCAGGTCGAGCTCGTCTCCGAGAAGTCCCTCGGTTTGTCCGAAGACTGCTCCGACGATGTCCGGCTTTTCAATAATTCCGTCTACTTCGAAATTGGCTTTAACCAAGTACTTTACCGTATCAATGTAAGTCTTTCCCATTTTCTATTCACCTTTTTCACTGAGTTCTTGCTCAAGTTTATTCAAAGCCGCAACGCTTTCCTCAACATGCCTTGCTCCCAGCAAGCGGCGAAAGTTTTTTCTCCGCAGCACGTCCGGAACGACTCCTTCGGCGCAAAGCATTTCCGTGAATTCCTGCGTCTTTCGCTCGCCTTCGGCGTCGTAGTCGAACAACAGCACCAGCTTCTGGCGCGGCGCGAGCCGCTTCAGCGCGAGAAAAACAACGCGCTCGGGCTTTCTTCCAGCCGCCTCGATTACCTCGGTTTTTACGCCGATTTCCTCGAGCGCGGCCGCGTCCCGCTTGCCCTCCACGAGAATTAATGCCTCGTTAAGGTGGGCAAGCGTTTTTGCCAGAAACTTTTTCTTGGCCTTCGCTGCTTCCGAATCCATTTTCAAACGCCGTAAGTGCGAGGCCGTGCATTGTTGACGCCCTCTTCATTCCGCTGAAGGCGGTTGAGGGGCCATCCTGCACGGCCATCAACATAATGATGCGTCATCGCGCTTTGCGCGCTGCCACCATTGTTAACACTATTCGTTGTAGCGTTGCGACGCGTGTTCTTTTCCCGCAAACCAGGGAAAACCCACGCCTTGTCTGGGACAGCCTTACGCGCGAACCATCGGCTTGACGTTCGACTTTTCGGCTATCAGGTCGTATAACGAAGGAGAAATGCGGATTACGTCTTTCTGGGAAAGAATTCCCACTATTTTCTTGTCGGTGGTCACGACTAGCCTCTTGACGTCATTGTCTCCCATGAGCCTCGCCGCCTCGCTCAAGTCCGCTTCCGCTGAAACGGAGATAAGCGGCTTTGAAGCCAGGTCTTTGACTTTGGCGTCGAACTTCTTGCCCGCGAGCGCCTTGACTACAAAGTCCCGTTCGCTCACGAGTCCGTATATCTTGTTTGAAGCATCCTTAACGAGCAGGCTCCCAACCTTCTTGTCGCGCATCAACGCGGCGGCATCTGAAAGGGAGGCTCCCTCGCTAACCGTGACCAGAGACGTTTTCATGCAGTCTCCGACTTTAATGCCTGTTTGCATAAAACAATTTGGCGAAACCGCTATTTATACTTGCGCAACCCGCGAAGTCCTTTTCGGCTTTCGACGAATATTTCTGGCGAGCGCTTTTATTCGCAGAGCAATACAATTGTATTCATGGGCCGCGAGCAGTACATCCGAGGAGCGCGCTTCGAACGCCAACTCAAGCACATCCTCGAGCAAAAAGGGTTTTACGTAATCCGAGCCGGCAAAAGCGGCGGGGACGGCGTAAGCCCCGACTTGATTGCGCTAAGCACGACGAAGAAGTTTGCGCTGGAGTGCAAGGCGTGGGAGTCGACTAGCCTTCACTTCGACCCCCAGAAAGTGCAGATAATGCGCGCGTGGGAACAGCAGACCGGCGTGCCCTTCTACGTGGCGTGGAAGCAAAACCGCGAAGACTGGCGTTTCTTTCCCCTCTTTCTCTTGAAGGAAAACCCCAAAGGCTATTCCTTGACCAGCGTCGACTACTCAGCAGGAATGACGCTGGAAAAACTGCTGAAATAAGCCCAAAAACCCCCGTTTTCAGGCCTTTTTTCAAGTCCTCAAACAGCCTTATAAGCCAGCGTTAGCAAGTATCTCCCACAAAGGCTTGTTTGTTACTACCGACAAGTTTATATATTCCAATTGCGTAGTATTAGTGCCCGAAAAGGGCGGGAGTTTTGGAGAAATGAAATGCGAGTCTCTTGCAGAGGCGAAGCAGGTCGTAACGTCTATTCCTACGTCCAGCCAAGCACCGCAGCACCGCAGCATCCCAATGTTTTTGCCTACTTGGATTTCGCCGGGGGCCAGGGAAAAGGGCGCAATGGAAATAGTTACCCGTGACAAGTTCTTGAAGACCAACATTCCGTTGTGGCTCGACTTCGTTACCTTCAAGCCTCTCGCAATACTCCTGGGAATAGGCGCAGTCGCAACTTTTACGATGAATATTTACGTCAGCACGGTGCTTGCAATCGGCGCCGGCTACTACTACAGCGGATTCGTGTGGAGAACCTTCTTCATAGAAAAATTCTTGAAGAAAAGGTGGCTGTACGAGGGAACCTGAGGTAGGACAACATGCCCGTGGAACAACTTGACCCGCAAACGCAATTGGAGGCGCACAGCGCGCCAGCAGGCACGCAGTTCTACCGCGCAATGGCGTACGCCAAGGCAGACCCGAACGTGCGCGCCAACATGCGGGCCAGCACGCGCTGGGACTACACCTGCGAGTACGCTGGTTACTTCATCGACTACTACCGCTTTCTCTTGTTTGCAGTCGCCCTGGTAGCGGGAGGAATCCTGTTGCTGGGCGCGTTCTGGCCTATCGGGCTCCTGATGATAATGCTGGGAGCAAAGTACAAGAACATGTCGTGGTGGGACGACTTCATAGTCCGCAAGTTCGGAAAGAACAGGTCGGTCATCCAGTTCAACTAAAGGGAGGTGAAAGAACATGGCGGAAACACCGAAGAAAGATCCCGCAAAGGGAAGCGAGCCTGAGAGCGAGAACGTGAGCACCAGCCAGAGCCTCATAGTACACGGAATGAGCCTGCTTGAAGACTACACGTCCATCAAGCCCGTGCTCGGAAAGAACATCAACACTTTCGAAGACGCCATGTTCAGAGGCGGGTTGTTCGGCCTCCCGCACGAAATAGTTTGGACTCTCCTCATAGTCGGAGCCGTTTACGCGGCGCTGGTGTTGGTAAAATGAAATCCTGGACTGAAATGAAGAGGCAAGTCAAGCCATCGCAGAAGCCGAAGTCGAAAATGACGTGGCTGGCGACTAGCGGAACCGCCCGCGGCTCGTTCACGGGCCCGATCAACCCCCTCATCGCGGAATACGTTCGCCCCGACAACACGCAACAACCCCAGCCGGAGAAAAAAGACGCGCTTACGCCGTTCTACGTTCCCATGGTAGCGAAGGGAACAATGGAAGGCGGCAAGCCGATTCATGCAGCAGAAATCAAGACTCGTGGCGAGTTCGTCAACGAAGCATTCGGCAGGGGAGAGTTTCACAAAGGCGGCTTGGCAAGCGTGTACAAGTTCTACTTGTACGCCTGGCTGTGCCTGGCCGCGACAATAATCCTCGCGCTGTTCGTGAACGTTTACGCGGCAGCGATTCCAGCGTTCCTCGCCGGAACATTCTGGAGCGAAAAGGAAGTATCAGTAGCGTGGGACATCCAGTGGCTGAAAGGAAAAACGCTGGTGCACCCCGCGTAAGGTGAATAAACATGGCTGAAAATCCGGAACAGGAAAACATTCATCTCGCGACCGTGCTAGCGGACGCAAAAGAGCCCTTCCTTAGAATGCGCACGCGGTGGAGCTACTTGGAAAGCCAGCTCGACACATGGAAGGACTTCGTGCGCTACCGCACTGCAATGTACCTATTTGCAGTGCTAGGCATCATCTCGCTGTTCGTCGCGCCAATTGGAGCGCCTCTGCTCCTCGGCTTGGCGGCATATTACTTCCACCGCAAGAAACACGCGCACAGCCTAGTAATATCGAACCGTGTCGTCATGGTCGGACACTAAACGCTCCAAAACGGAGGAGGGAATGCGGCTGCACAAGCGGCCGCGCCCTCCTCTCCCCTCCTTTTTAAGTTTTTTCGCCCTAACTTCGTCATGCCCAAGTTCATTTTTGTCACGGGCGGAGTTCTTTCCTCTCTCGGCAAGGGCATTCTCGCTTCTTCTACCGCCCGCCTTCTCAAAAGCTCAGGCATCAACGTCTCAATAATGAAGATAGACCCCTACCTCAACTGCGACGCGGGCACACTCAACCCATTCGAGCACGGCGAAGTCTTCGTCACTCAAGACGGCTTCGAATGCGACTTAGACCTCGGAAACTACGAGCGCTTTCTCGGAATAAACGCCAAACGCGAGCAGAACCTTATGATGGGAATGGTCTACAAAACCATAATCGACAACGAACGCCGCGGCGAATTCCTTGGAAAAACCCTGCAACTAATTCCCCACGCAACAAACGAAATAAAACGCCGCATCCGGCGCGCAGCCGAAGTAACCGGCGCCGACCTGCTGGTTGTGGAAGTAGGAGGAACTGTCGGCGACATCGAATCCGAAATAGTGTTTGAAGCAATCAGGCAACTCAGGTTCGAGGAAGGGCCTAACGACACTGCCTGCGTACACCTGGCCCTCGTCCCGACTATTCTCACAGGAGAACAAAAGACGAAACCCCTGCAGCACTCGGTGAAAAACCTTCTGGCAAGAGGCCTTACTCCCGACCTGATAGTAGCGAGGTGCGACGCCCCCATTTCCGATGGAACGCACGAAAAAATAAGCCAGCAGTGCAACGTACGCAGCGAAGACGTCTTCTTTTCGCCGACCGTCCGCACCGTCTACGAACTTCCGTTAATCCTCGAAAAGCAGGGAATACATCAAAACCTCGCGAAAAAACTAAGGCTGGACACGAAGGAATGCGATCTTGCCAACTGGCGCGAACTGGTTGAAAAAACGCTTTCAGGCCCCGAAATCAAAGTTGCAGTCGCAGGCAAGTACGCGACGATGAAAGACACTTACATGAGCGTATTCGAATCGCTCGTCCACGCAGGCGCAGCCAACTCCTGCCGCATCAAGGCGGACCTGGTCGATGCCGAGGCAATAGAGCGCGAAGGCGCGGAAAAAATCCTCGGCGGCTACGACGCCGTAATCGTTCCTGGAGGATACGGAAAGAGGGGCGTTGAAGGAAAAATAGAAGCCGTGCGCTACTGCCGAACCAAAGGAGTTCCCTACCTCGGAATCTGCTACGGCTTCCAAATGGCAGTAATCGAAATAGCGCGCGACATCCTCGGTTGGAAGGACGCGAACTCAAGCGAAGTCGAGCCGAGCACAACCCACCCAGTAATCGACTTGCTGCCGGAACAAAAGAAAGTGACGGAAATGGGAGGAACCAACCGCTTGGGCGCAAAGCACGTCAACATAAAGAACGGAACCGTTGCGCACAAGATTTACGCAAGCGACAAAGTGTTCAAGAGATTCAGGCACAGGTACGAAATGAATCCCGATTACATCAAAGACTTGGAGAACGCCGGAGTGGTTTTCAGCGGCGTTGACGCGGCAGGCGCCAACATAATGAAAGTCCTGGAGCTGCCGAACCACCCGTTCTTCTTCGGAACCCAGTACCACCCCGAGTTCGACTCGCGCCTGGAAACCCCAGAACCCGCCTTCAGCGCCCTAATCGCCGCCGCGAAAAAGAGGAAAAACGTTTGAAGCTGCTCGTTTACGCCAAGGGATCGGACGCCCTCGCGCAACTCGCGCAAAAAATCTGCGAAGGCATAACAAAAACAGGAAACTCTTTCTGCACGCAATTGCCGTGCGACGCCGCGTTCCTTGGAACCGAGTTCGACAAAAAACAAGAGACGGAACTACTGGACCTCGCGGGAGCGCTGGCTGGAAAACGCATTGCAGTTTTCTGCATCCGCTCGGACGGAAAAGAAAAACTGGAAACTCTCCTCGACGAACTGAACAAAAAAGGCGCGTGCACAAGCGACTCGCTGTCAATAAAACTGGCAAAAAAAATATTCGGCGGCACGGAAAACCCTTCTGAAGAAGACTTTGCGAGGGCGGCGGCGTTCGCCGAAAAGACGGTCAACCGATGGCAAGGCAGGCGCGTCGCGCCGCCGAGCGAAAAAACGCGCATTCAAGGCTACGCCAAGCCCCACCACAAAACTATTTAATGAAACAAGCCTTATCCGATTGATTCACGTGGAACGCGTTCCTTCTGGAGTAAGCGGCTTAGACGAACTAATTCAAGGAGGCTTTCCGCGAAGGCGAAGCATCCTCGTATCCGGGGCCTGCGGAACCGGAAAAAGCATCTTAGCCATGCAATTCCTCTACAAGGGAGTCCTGGACTACGGAGAACCCGGGGTCTTCGTCACTTTCGACGAAATGCCTGAAAAACTCAGGCAGGACATGCTGAACTTCGGCTGGGACTTGACCGAACTGGAGAAAAACGACTTGTTTGCAATAGTAGACGCAACCAGCGCACGCGTCGGAACGCCTTCCGAGGAAGAAAACGCGTTGCTTCCGGGACAACTCGACATTGACCGCCTACTGGTGGAAATCCTTCAAGTCTGCCGCCGCATTGGAGCCAAACGCCTGGTAATAGACAGCATTCCGGCAATGGCGTTCCAGCTGGAGAAAGAAAGCGAAATCCGCAAGGCAATACTCAAACTCGTTTACGTCGTAGCAAAAACCGGGATGACCAGTATCTTAACCTCGGAAGTGTCGGAACAAGGCTTTGGAACAGGCGGGCCAATAAAGTTCTCCAAGTATCAAGTCGAAGAATACGTTGCGGACGGCGTAATAGTAATGGGCTTCCTCGGAAGCGGAAGCCAGTCGACCCGCACGCTCTACATCCGCAAACTGCGTGGAACAAAACACAGCCTGGAAATCCACCCAATAGAAATAACGGATCAAGGCATGGTCGTCAAAAGGGTGGAAGACGTATTCAAGTAAGGCCAACTACTTTCCGCAAACCGGGCAATACCGTCTTCTAGAAAGCTTTTGAACGCGGAAAAACCCTTTTCTCACGTCGGCAAAAAACAGTTTTCCCTCCAGCTCGGACTTTCCACGGCAAACCAAGTCGACCGCAGCCTGCACTTGAACACAAGACGCCTGCGAAACAGCGGTATTGAACACGCCCCTGCCAATGCAAGACTCTGCCTCAACACGGTTTTCCAAAACCGTCCAGCAGGCAAAACACGGCGTGCGCGGAGGCACGACCGCTGAAACCATTGCCCTGAACCCAACGGCTCCCGCGTAAACCCATGGAACGCGCTTGCGCCAGCAGAATTCATTCAATGCAACGCGCGCGCCATAATTGTCAGAACAATCCAGAACGACGTCAACGCCGCGCAGCAGTTTCTCGGCGGCCCCGTGCGAAAATTGTTCGAAAACCGGAAGCACCCGCGTACCCGCCCCCTTTACCTTTGACAGAACGCGGCCGGCCGCAACTGCCTTCGGCTTGCCGACGCTTTCTTCTCCGAACAAGCACTGGCGGGGCAAATTGCTTTCTTCAACGACATCCCGATCTATCAACCGAATTTCGCCAGCTCCGGCTTGAGCAAGCAAGAGCGCGGAATACGAACCGATTCCGCCGACACCCACCAATGCAAACTTAGCCCGCGCGAGCCTGCGCTGGGCTTCTCTTCCAAGCGCGATAACCTGCCTTGAAAAACGAGTTTCAGCGACGCTTTTTGACGCGTTTTGCGGCAACCAAAGCAACTCCTTTCTTAGATAAATAGTCTTGAATCGCGGCGTGCAGCGCGCCGGCAGCCAAGTTCGAACAATGCATCTTAACTGGAGGAAGTCCCCCCAGCGACCCCGCAACATCGGCGCGAGATAGCTTCAACGCCTCTTCGAGCGTTTTTCCCTTCGCCAGTTCGGTAATCATGCTACTCGTTGCAATTGCCGCACCGCATCCCATTGTTTTGAACTTTATGTCCGCGATCCTGCCGTTCTTTACTTTTATATAAAGAAACATGACGTCGCCGCAGGCCGGATTCCCCACTTTGCCCACTCCGTCAGCATCCTTTATTTCGCCTACATTCTTTGGCTTGCGCATGTGCTGCATGACTTTTTCCGAGTAAAAATCCATTTTCTTTCACCTCATTCGACGTACTCTTCGTGGTGGCCGCCGAAGTCCACGCCGCTCAAGTCCTCTCCGGGCTTGAAAGGCGACATTCTGCGCAGTCTTGCCACGACTTCCGCCGTCTTTCTTGCAGTAAAATCAATCTGCTTGGCAGTAGTACTTCTTCCAAGCGTGTAGCGCACGCTTCCATGCGCCTGTTCAGGCCTACGACCCATTGCAAGCAGGACATGCGAAGGCTGGAGCTTCTTTGAAGAACAAGCCGAACCCGTCGAAACCGCTATCCCCGCGTCGTCTAGTCCCAAGAGAATTCCTTCCCCTTCTATTGCGCCGAACGAGACATTTACGTTATTCGGCAAGCGCTTTGCGCCTCGGGGGCCATTCAGCGCAGCGCCGTCGATGGCGAGCAGTTTTTTCAACAGCCGGTCACGGAGGGCGGACAATTGCCTTGACTCGCGAGGCATTTCACGCAACGCGAGTTCACATGCTTTGCCGAACCCGACTATTCCCGCGACGTTTTCCGTTCCGCTGCGAAGGTTACGCTCGTGGCCGCCCCCGAAAACAATCGATTTCAGTTTTACCCCTTTTCGTAGGTAAAGCGCGCCGACTCCTTTTGGTCCGTAGATTTTATGCGAAGATAAAGTCAACAAGTCTACGCCGAGCTTTCGGACGTCAACCGGAATCTTGCCCGCCGACTGTACGGCGTCGCAGTGGAAAACCGCGTCGCCATCGTGTGCAAACTTCGCTATTTCCGCAATTGGCTGGATTGCGCCGACTTCGTTGTTTGCATGCATTACGGAAACAAGCGACGCGACGCGAGCCCGGCCTGCAACGTGCACATCGACTATTCCTTCACGGTCAACTGGCAAGAGAACTCTTTCAAATCCCCTTCGGCCAAGCTCGGCACATGGTTCTAACACGGCAGGATGTTCCACCGCGGAGCAAACCACCTTCTTTCCGCGCGCGGAATCAACGCCTCCTAAAACCGCCAGGTTGTCCGCCTCTGTTCCGCCGGACGTGAAAATTATTTCATCCTGCGAGGCGCTAATCAGTTTTGCAACGCGGGCGCGCGCCAGTTCGAGCGCTTCTTTTGCCTCGCGGCCGAAAGAGTGCAGGCTGGACGCATTGCCGAATGTTTGCGAGAAAAACGGCCTCATCTCCGCCAGAACCCGGGGGTCAACAGGGGTCGTCGCCGCGTGGTCGAGATAAACCTTCATCAAAATCACTTCTTGCTTAACGCGCAAATCAGGAGGCCTTTGCCTCCGCAGGCCTTGCATAACCTTAGTTCTACTTTTCCTTTTCCCGAAAGGATTTTCTGCGCAACCGCGTGCGCAAGCCTGGCAACTTCCGGCGCGGCTTTTTCCCTTGCGCTCAAGTACTTGCTGACCGCGGCCTGCGAAAGCCCGAGCGCCGAGGCTATTCGCTGTTGCGTCCAGCCCTCTTTCGCCAACAGCTCCGCTGTCTCGCAGCGTATTGCGGGCAAAAGCGTTTTTACTGCGTAGTCGCAGGGAACAAAGTCCATAACCGAGTTATATAATCGGGTGATATTTAAACCAGCTGGTCGACCGACTCAACGCGCTCGAATGCGATTTCGTTGGCGCCGTCGCTATCCTGCTTGAAACGGAACTCGGCGCGGACTTTCTGCCCGCGTAGAACGAGCGGAAGCCAGTGGGGGTCGTCGGGCCACATCCTGTCAAAAGGAAGCGCAGAATAGCCGAACCATTCGGGCCTCATTTCGTCGCTTTCGGCGGGTTCGCCCCGCCAAGCCGAGGCGATAAAAACATGAACCGTCTGGTCCCATTCCTTCTTCTGGGGAAAAAAGAAAGCCAACTCACCGGCCTTGCTCAACTCCGAGCAATAAACGCCGGCCTCTTCTTGAAGCTCCCTCGCCGCAGCGGCTTCAACTGTTTCGCCGGGCTTTACTTTGCCGCCGAAGCCGTTGTACTTGCCGTTGCCAAACCCTCTTTTCTTCATTCCAAGCAGAACGCGCTGGTTCCGCGCGTCAACAAGAAAGCAAAGAGTCGCGTCGTGCATCGCACCGCCTCCGTAAAAGCGGGGTGAGGGAGTCGCACCCTCCTACTCCGCTCTGCAGGCGGATACATAGCTGATCTGTCAACCCCGCGACAGATATAATTCAATGACGGCGGCGTTTTATATTCCTTGAGCCGCGTCCCCCTGAAAAAGAGGTTACCGTCTCAAAAACATTTTTTCCAAGGTCCTCGAATTCCTTAACGCCGTTACGGAATGCTTTCGGCCGTACGAAGAACACGTACAAAACGCCGAACAGCGCGCCGTACAAGTGCACGGAGAAGTCGGTTGGCGTCTTTTGCTCACGCGCCCTTCCTTCCACTGAAACACCGAGGGTTTGGTTTACTTGCGCGATTGAAACGTTGACCTGCGACGCTTCTTCCGTGCGGTTTTGTGCGATAAGCTGCGAGTAATTCCACTGTAGGCCTTGCTGCATTTCTGCCAGCTGCGTCTGCTGCAGTTCAACTGCAGCGGAAGCAAGGGGAAACAAAACCAACGCAAGCAGCAACGGAACGGCCGCTAACGCAACGCAAGATAGCTTTGGCCTGGCAACAACCGCGGCGCCCATCAAGCCAACTACGCCCGCGCTCGCGCCAACTAAGAGAAAAGAGGGATTAAAGATCGAGAACAACGCGGCGGAAACCATTCCCGCGCAAAGAAAGACGGTTATGACATCGCCGCGGCGAAGCCTCGTTTCAGCAACCCAACCGAATGCAGCGAGAGGAACGAGGTTGCCCAGTAAATGCAGGATTCCAACGTGGGTAAACAAATGCGTTAATACCCCTATCGGCTGCGACGACACGCGTAGTGCGGCAGCACGCAGCTCCGCGTCAGGAATGTAGAAGTTTCCGCCGGAAAGAAGTAAGTAACCAGCAATAACTGCGATTACCAAGGCGGCGGTTGCGAGCGGAAGACGCATGCAACCACAAAAACACCGGCGTATAAATCGCTTGTTCCGCACGCTAGGGCGCTAAAAATGAACTGGGCGCGTGCGACAAGGAGGCCGGCATCATGCCGGGAATGCGTCCAGTTCAACCCACCTTTACAGAATACGCTGGATTAGTTTAACCAACGACCCGATTTAAACGTTTGCGTGTTTAAAAACGCCGCAGTTCCACAAAAAGTCAGACTTCCAGTTCGGTCTTCAGCTCGGCAAGAAAAAGCTGCAGAAAGCGGTGGCGCGGCTCTAAAAGCTTTTTCGCAGTCTCCGTGCTTAGCCTCTCGCCAACCTTCAACAGCCGGGCGTAAAACAAGTCGAGCGCATAGCTCTTCGGGGCTGGCTCGCGCCCTTCGCAGAACGGATCCTCCTCGCTGTAGAAGGGGCGCCGCATACTTCCGGTGGAGGAAAAAGTGCGCATTATGGAAACCGCTCCGCTTGCTTCGAGCAGGTCCGCGTCGTGCAGAACCGCCGCTTCGAGAGAGCACGGCTTCTCCCCCTTGGTAAAAGAACAGCCGCGTATGCAATCGCAAACCGGGCCTATTTTTTCCGGCGGAAAGTCACGAAGCTTCGAAAGAATTTTTTTCGCGGCGTTCGCGCTCGCGTCGGGCGCTTCGTCGGCCCAGGGGTGGTTCTTGGGAATTATAATTACGTCGTGAAACAACGCAGCAGGAACAACCACATCCAAGTCCGCGCTTTCCGCAGCCCCTATTTTTTCTGCAAGCGACATCGCACGGCGAGCATGATAAAAATCATGCGACGGGTCCTCGCCGCAAATCGATTTCCGAGCCACCTCAATAAGTTCGTGCTTCAAAGATTCGTTCATAAACCCGCCTAACTTATTATTTTAAGTCCAATAAAAAGCGATTACGGGCTCGGAGGGATTTGAACCCTCGACCCATTGGTTAAGAGCCAATTGCTCTGCCAAACTGAGCTACGAGCCCTTCTCAAAAACAGCATTATTAACGTGCCCGCAGGAATTATTAACTCTTTTGCGAGCAAGAAGGTTTGAAATGATTGTAGTGCTGCGACTCGGCCACAGAAAACAACGAGACAAGCGCGTGACCACCCACTGCGCGCTGGTCGCGCGAGCCTTCGGCGCAAGCAAAATAATTTTGAGCGGAGAACAAGACGAAGCCGTGCTCGAAAGCGTCGCGGCGCTGTCGCGAAAATGGGGCGGCCCCTTTTCCGCGGCGTACGAAAGCAACTGGAAGAAAGCAGTCCGCGCATTCAAGAAAAGCGGCAAGGTAATCCACCTGACGATGTACGGCGAGTCGTTCGACGCAGTCGCGGCGCAGGCGCGCAAGACAAAAAACGTCATGATAGTAATCGGCGCGGAAAAAGTTCCGCGCGAAATGTACGCATTAGCGGATTACAACGCAGCGGTAGGCAGCCAGCCGCACTCCGAAGTCGCGGCGCTGGCGGTTTTTCTCTACGAACTCCTCGGCAAGGCGCCTCTGGAGAAAGAGTTTCGCGGATGGCAAAACAAAATAATTCCATCGCCTCGGGGGAAGAAGGTTATAAATAAGTTTCGGGGCGTAATAGGAACATGAAGAAAGCGCGTGCTAAAAGGCCGTTGAAGAAAAAGGCAGTTCGCGGCGCACCCGCCGCCGCAAAAGAGGCGCAACCCCCCGCGCGAGACCCTAGGCAAGACGAACTAATCAAGTGCCTCCAGCCTTTCGTGGAAGAAATTTCGGGCCCGAAGGGAGTTAAGATAGTCGATTGCATCGGCGACGGAACGACCGACGAAACAATCGAGGAAAAAACAAGCCTCAAAATAGCAGAAATACGCTCGCTGTTAAACCACTTACACAGTTACGGCGTCGTGGAGTACACGCGTGAAAAAAACATGACGAGCGGATGGTTTACGTACACTTGGAAAGTGAACGCCGACCGCGCGCTGCAAAACTTCCTAGTGATGAAACAACGCGAGTACACGGAATTGAAGAAGCAGTATGCAACCGCTGAAAACGCGTTCATTTATGCTTGCCGCAGCAAGTGCGCAAAACTCGCTTTCGACGTCGCGTTGGAAAGCCAGTTCCGCTGCCCCTCGTGCAAAGGCATGCTAAAGGAAATCAACGTCTCCGACGAAATGGGCGAACTCGACAATAAAATAACCGCGCTGAAAAGCATTCACGCTTCCTTCTCGCAGCGCTCGATAGGCGTTTCAAAGAACCAAAGACTGCTGGACTCGCAAAAACTCATCAAACCCCTTTTAGAAAACCGGACAAAACCCCTTACGAGCTACAAAAGGCTTTAATTAAAGCGCGCCCACAATTCTCTTACGCTCCTGTTTACAGCGAGGTAACTTTATCGTCCACGGACGGTTTTGCTTCAAGGGTAGCCAGGAGTGCCCGCTGGATTGAACTGCTGCTAAGTCAGTTCAAGGCGAAGCTCATAACCCGGAGACCGGTGGTTCAAATCCACCCCTCGCTATTCTTTTTATAACTCCAAGCAGTTTAGGCTCTCGTGAAAAAACTCTTAGTAATACTAGACGGACTAGGAGACCTTCCCTGCCGCGACCTCGGCGGAAAAACCCCGTTGGAAGCGGCGCGTACGCCCGCGCTGGATTCGCTTGCCTCCCGCGCGAAAACAGGAATGCTGCGCATCGCAGGCGACGTCGCCCCCGAATCAGACGTCGGCGTCTTCTCAGTACTCGGCTACAACCCCTTCAAGTACCACGTCGGCCGCGGCGCGCTTGAAGCGTTCGGCATAAACGCGGGTTTCAGGAAGGGAATGCTTGGGTTGCGCGCTAACTTTGCAACTACCGACTCCAAAGGCACGAAAATATTCGACCGCCGAGTGGGCCGACACCTGGGAAGCACTGACGCCAAGGCGCTTGAAAAGGAACTGAACAAAAAAGTGCGCTTAACTAACGCGTCCTTCGTGTTCCGTGCAACGCTCGGCCACCGCGGAGTGCTCTTGATCAACTCGCGCGAAAAGCTTTCGGCAAAAATTTCCAACACCGACCCGGCCTATGAAATAAAGCAGGGACTGGGCAGCGCCAAAAGCGTTTTCGAAATGCGCGTTCAGAAAAGCAAGCCGTCCGAACGCGGTGCGGCCGCAGTTCGCGCGGCGGCGTTGGTGAACGAGGTCACTGAAAAAGCGCATGCGGTGCTGGAGAAAAGCGAGGTAAACGCACGCAGGAAAAAAAGAGGTTTGCTTCCGGCAAACGAACTGCTGTTGCGCGACGCCGAAACGGAAATTCGCAGGCCGCCAAAGCTCTACGGAAAAGAAAAATGGGCGATACTGGCGGACATGCCTCTGGAAATAGGAATAGGCAAACTAATTGGAATGAAAGTAATCCGCGCGCCGCCCCCGACGTTCACTGCTTCAGACTACGAAGGCAGGGCAAGGAAAACGCTTGCGTTGCTGAAGAAGTTCGACGGCGTTTACGTCCACATCAAAGGCCCCGACTTGTTCGGCCACGACGGGGACGCAGTGGGAAAAAGGAAGAGCGTCGACGACATCGACCGCTTTTTCTTCAAGCCCTTGCTGAAAAAACTCGATTTAAGCAGCACGCGTGTTGCAGTCACGGCAGACCACTCGACGCCCTGCGAACTCAAAGCGCATTCAAACAACCCCGTTCCTTTCCTGATTACAGGGGCGGGCGTTTTTGAAAAAGGAGTTTCCAAATTCGGGGAAAAAGAATGCATGAAGAACGGGGTAAAACCGGGGCCGTGGCTAATGCGCCAGCTTCTTTCTTAACGCCGCGCCCGCAAAAACCGCTTTGCTTCCCAACTGCTCTTCTATTCTCAGCAATCGGTTGTACTTCGCAGTGCGTTCTCCGCGCGCGACGCTGCCGAACTTGGTTTGTCCCGCGCCAATGCCAACCGCCAAGTCGGCTATGAACGAATCCTCCGTTTCGCCGGAGCGGTGGGAAACCATTACGTTCCAGCCCGCGGAAAACGCGGTTTGCGCCGCTTCAAGCGCTTCGGAAAGAGTTCCAATCTGGTTTACTTTCAGCAGCAACGCATTGGCCGCCTTTCCTTGAACGGCCGTCTTTATGCGGCTCGGGTTTGTCGTAAGCAAGTCGTCGCCAACTAATTGCAGCCTGCTCCCGAGTTTTCGCGTAAGGTGTTTCCAACCCGCCCAATCATCTTCGGCCAATCCGTCTTCAATCAAAACAAGGGGATACTTCGAAGCAAGGTAAGAGTAGTAGTCAATCATTTCGTCTGAAGAGCGTTTTTTGCGGCCCGTCAAGTAACTGCCTTCGAAGAAGAACTCGGACGCAGCACAATCCACTGCAAGAAATATTTTTTTCCCGTAACCCGCTTCCTCTATTGCGGCTAAAAGCAAGTCAAACCTTTCTTCAGGCAACGAGAGGGGCGGGGCAAATCCTCCTTCGTCGGCAAGCAACCCGCCTTGGTAACCGAATTTTTTCACGATTTTTTTCTTCAGTTCGCAAAAAACTTCCGCAGACCACCACAGTGCTTCGGAAAAACTCTTTGCGCCGAGGGGCGCAATCATATGCTCCTGGAAATCGTTTTCTCTTCCCGCGTGCTTCCCGCCGTTAATAAAGTTCAGGAACGGCACAGGCAGCACCGGCCGGCGGCGGGAAAGCTCTGCCAAGTAAGAGTAAAGCGGCTTGTTTTCCGCAGCGGCGCCTGCGCGGGCCACCGCAAGGCTTACTGCAAGCAACGCATTCGCTCCGAGCCTGCTTTTGTCAGGCGTTCCGTCGGCTTCAACGAGCAGGCCGTCGATTTCCCGTTGTTCGACGCTGTTTTTTCCAATTATTTTCTTCGAAATAAGCTTGTTTACGTTCGAAACCGCTTTTGAGACCCCTGCCCCGCAAAGTTTTTTGCCGCCATCACGTAGTTCAACTGCTTCGTGCGCGCCCGTCGACGCCCCGCTGGGAACCGCGGCAGAAAAAATGCCTTGCGTTGTCTCTATCTCGGCTTCTACCGTAGGCTTTCCGCGAGAATCAAGCACTGCCCTGGCCGCGACGCGCCGTATTTTAGAGTCAATCACTACCCTCCCCTCACTTCCACTATTCCCAATAGCGTGGCGCTTTATTTAAAGATTGTTTAACTGCCGGCTCCCAAACAACGAAAGAAGCGTTTCTTTTAATAATCGTAAGCGTAAGTAGAAGAGTAAGAGTAGGATATGATTATGATAGATGAAGTGATAAGAGATAGAATGACTGACTTGTCTGAAAAAATTGTTTCACTACAAACTAAAACAAATCAGTTAGAAGTAGAAGTAAAAGAACTACGTGAAGCGTTGTTAGTTGCGTTAACAGAAGTAAAGAAACTGAAAGGAAAGGCAAGGAAGTGACTTTCTTGGAAGCCGCCTCACAAAATAGTGGAACTGAGCCCTCCGTAGCTGAACCACGGGAAAAACGAAA
>Ga0315286_10000663_pt1 | contig 29662 bp, 29 predicted proteins | sample YL17G10_0_MG_FD_205038 | JGI IMG/M metagenome (GOLD analysis project Ga0315286, IMG submission 205038) | Sediment microbial communities from Yellowstone Lake, YNP, Wyoming, USA - YL17G10_0 | ecosystem: Environmental > Aquatic > Freshwater > Lake > Sediment | place: USA: Wyoming | collected... | reverse complement strand
TGAAGGACATCCCGCCGAAGATGTCGGTGCCTCTGCAAATCGACAGGCCCGAGATCTACTTCGGCGAGCTCACCCTCCCCTACGTCATCGTGAACACCGATCTCCCCGAGTTCGACTACCCCAAGGGCGACACCAACGTCACCACGCGGTACACGGGGTCAGGGGGGATCCCGTTTAAAAACCCTCTGCGCAAGCTCCTCATGGCCATCCATCTGAAGAGCTTCGAGATCGTATTCACCAATTACCTCAAACCCGACAGCAGGATACTCATCTACAGAAGCATACAGGAGCGGATCCCGAAGATCGGGCCTTTCCTCAAGTACGACCCGAACCCCTACCTGGTGGTGAGCGGCGGAAAGCTCTACTACATGCTCGACGCCTACACGGTGACGGACAGGATCCCCTATTCCCAGCGCTACAGGGAAGGGTACAACTACATCAGGAACTCGGTGAAGATTACTATGGACGCCTACACGGGCGACGTCAACTTCTACGTCTTCGACGACAAGGACCCGATTGTCCAAACCTTGAAGAAGGCATTCCCCACGATGTTCAAGGACAAGGGCGAGATGCCGGCCGACCTCCTCGAGCACATCCGCTACCCCAGCTACATCTTCGGCGTCCAGGCGGAGCTCTACTCCACCTACCACATGACGGACCCCACGGTCTTCTACAACAAAGAGGACAAGTGGACGACCCCGAAGGAGATCTACGGCGACGCCGAGACCGACATGGTCCCCTACTACGCGATCGTGCGGTTCCCCGACAAAGGGATGGAAGAGGCGGAGTTCGTCCTCATTCTCCCCTTCACCCCGAGCAACAAGAACAACATGGTGGCCTGGATGGCCGCGAAGTGCGACCCGAAGGACTACGGAAGGATAGTCGAATACAAGTTCCCGAAGGAGAAGCTCATCTTCGGGCCCATGCAGATCGAGTCGAGGGTCGACCAGCAGCCCGAGATCTCGCAGTTCTTCACCCTCTGGGGGCAGAAGGGGTCGAAGATCATAAGGGGGAACCTCCTCGTCATCCCGGTGAAGGATTCCCTCATCTACGTGGAGCCGGTCTACCTCCAGTCCGAGCAGAGCGAGCTCCCCGAGCTGAAGAGGGTCATCGTCGCCTACATGGACAACATCGCGATGGGGAACAACCTCGAAGACGCGCTCGCGAAGGTGTTCGGGACCGCCGGGGAGAAATCCGCCCGGAAGGCCGAAAGCATCGTCTCCGAGAAGGGGGTCACCGAGGTCCGCAGCGCGAAGGGGCTCATAGAACAGGCCGGCGCATACTACGACGAGGCGCAACAGAGGCTCAAGAACGGCGATTTCGCCGGTTACGGAGAGAGCGTGCGGCGGCTCGGCGACGTGTTGAAAAAGCTCGAGACGCAGGTAAAATAGCGGGAGCCGACGCACTATAATGGAGGCGACGACGGTGAGCGAAGGGAGGTCCCGGCTTCGGCCGGAGTATCTCCTCATGCTCATGACCACCTTCTTCTGGGCCCTCGGCCATCCGCTGGGAAGGATCCTGCTGAAGAAGGTGCACCCTTTCCAGCTCGGCGCCGTAAACCTCGTGGCGGGGTTCGCCGCGCTCATGTTATATCTCGTCGTCGTGAAACGGGCGCGGGAGCTCTTCAGGCTCCCGGCGAGGGACCTCGCGGCTTGCCTTCTTCTCGGGGTCGTCGGCTTCTTCCTCTACCAGATCCTCACATTCAGCGCCCTCGCCCGCATCCCCGCGTCGATGAACGCGGTGCTCGTGTCCACGAACGTCGTGTTCATCGCGCTCCTCGGCGCCCTCGTCCTGAAGGAACGTCTCTACCCGCTGAGGGTCGCGGGGATAGTCTGCGCCCTGGCGGGCGTGGTGTTCATCACCTTCAATAGGGGGTTTGCTATAGGCGCCTCGGTGAATCTCACGGGGTGCGCTTTCTCGATCCTCGGGGCCCTTTCCTTCGCCCTCTACACCGTCTTCGGGAAACGGGTGCTCTCGAAGAACGACCCCCTGATCGTGTCGGCTCTCTCGCTCCTGTCGGGCGCGGTGCTCCTCTCGTTCGTCGCGTGGCTCGGAGCCGGGGCGAAAGGGTTTTTGCCCGCGGAGCTCGCGCGCGCCGGGGGCTCGACGTGGCTCCTGATGATTTTCCTGGGCGTCACGATGATCGGGGTCGCGTACCCCGTGTGGTTCTCCTGCCTGAAGAAGCTACCCGCCACCCACGTCTCGGTGTACATCTACATGACCCCCGTGTTCGCGGTAATCCTCTCGCTTGTCATTGTGCGCGAACGGTTCTCCTGGCTCTTCTGGCTCGGCGGCGCGTTCGTCCTCGGGGGGATCGTCATCTCGACCGCGGCAAAAGACACATCGACCCGTGACGCATAATTCACTTGCTGCGGCGGCTTTTTGTTGCTACCTTCTCCATAAAATTTTCGGAGGGAGACAATGCCCGCGTACGATTTCAAGGGAACTTGGACCGCTCTCGTGACACCGTTCAACAAGGACGGGAGCGTCGATCTCGCAGGTTTCGAGAAGAACATCGAGTTCCAGATAGCCCAGGGTATCACCGGGGTTCTGCCGGTAGGGACCACCGGCGAGTCGCCCACGCTCGAGGAGAAGGAGCACGCCTCGCTCATCAAGAACGCCAAGAAGATCGCCGGAAAAAGGTGCGAGGTGCTCGCGGGAACGGGGTCGAACTCCACCCGAGAGGCCATCAATTACTGCGGACACGCCCTTTCGGCGGGAATCGACAAGGTCCTTCTCGTCGACTGCTACTACAACGGCCCCTCCACCCTCGAGCTGAGGGAGGAGTATTACCGGGCGATCCTCGAAGAGTTCAAAAACATCATGATCGTCATCTACGTCATCCCGGGGAGGACGGGGACCGCCATCTCACCGGCCGACATCGCGATCCTGAGCGGCATGTACGATAGGGTCCTCGCGATCAAGGAGGCCACGGGAGACCTCGGCCGCATGGAGGAGGAGAGGGCCATGATGCCCTCGATGAGCATCATGTCGGGGGACGACGACAAGACCTGCGAGATGATGACGAACGCGAAGATCAGGTCGCAGGGAGTGATCTCGGTAACCTCGAATATCGCGCCGAAGGCCGTTCAGGAGATGGTGTCCAGCCTCCTCGCGGGAAACATCGAGCGGGGGAAGGCGCTCGCCCAGAAGCTCAAACCCCTCTTCTCGGTCGTTACCGTTAAGGTCCCGTCCAAGCGCACCCTTCCCGGCGGGAAGGAAACGACGGTCGAAGATCGCTTCAGGAACCCGATGGCGATCAAGGCGGCGATGAACGTCCTCGGGCTTGCGGCCGGCCCCGCCCGGCGCCCCCTCGGGAAGCTCACCCGCGACGGAGCGCTCGTGGTGCAAAACGCCCTCAAGGCCGTGCACGAGAGCTCTCCCGAGATCCTCGGCCCCATCGAGGATTTCTACAAGGTGGACATAAAAAAGAGGATCAACGACGACGCCCTGTGGGCCGGCCAGGTGTACTGAAGCCGGGGATGTCGAAGATCACGCATTCGAGACCGGGCGTCCGTTATTTCATGAAGCTCCGCATGAACTCGAGAGAGGCGGCGTCCGCCCAGGGCCTGGCCCCGATCGCACGCCCCACGATCTTCCCGTCGGGGTCGATGATGAAGGTCGTCGGTATGCCGTTGACGCCGTACCGTCCCGCGATCTTCCCGTCGGGATCGAGGTAGACGGGGAAATCGATCCTCTCTCTCTTCATAAACGAGCGTATCGTCTGCTCGTCCTCCCGTATGTCCACCGCCATGACGGCGAAGGTCTCTCCCTTGAGCAGCTTGCCGAGCTTGTCGATGTCCCCGACCTCGGACTTGCACGGCCCGCACCACGTCGCCCAGAAGTTGAGGAACACGACTTTTCCCCTGAAGTCGCTCAGCTTGACGCTTTTCCCGTCGAGGGAATTTGCGGTAAATTCGAAGGCGGCGATTTCTTTGCTGGGTTTCGCCATGGACAGGGGGGAGTAGAGGTCACGGTCCCCGGCCGCTTCGGCGGTCGCGTCTTTGACCGCGCCCACGGCCTCCCCTCCCTTCGTCTCTTTCCTGCCGGCCCCGATGCGACACCCCGCTCCGGTGAAGAGGACGACGAGGATAATCGAGGAAAAGAAAGCGCACAAAGGTCTTTTCAGGTGCATTGAACGTCACTCCCGATTGATAAGCATCGCTTGCCTGTAAAAAAAACTTAGGCTCATCAGAGACCGAAGTCCACCAAAATATCATCGCAGCGCGCAAGGAGCTCGCCGAAATCCTCGATGCCCTTGCGCCGGGCGAAATCGCCGACGAGCCTGTAACCCAGGTAATAACCGAGGCGCGGGTGGCAGTCATCTCCGTGGCCATGGAAGATGTCGCGCCCGGCCGAGACTCTCGACACGATCTCCCGGCGCAGGTCACCGGTTGAGGTGTACAACCGGGAGAGCTCCCGGAAGCGGCGTTCTTCAATGAAAAGGTGAACATGCGGAGGCTCGTCAGGCCAGACGCGGCCGGAAAAGAAGGCCGCAATCCCCTCCCTGACCAATCTCCCGGAAACGCGCTCATGCTCCGACGGCGAGGCCATCCCGTCGGCCTCCACGCCGCCCTTCCCCGTCCCCCCAAGCTTGTGCATCATCGCGAGGTGGCAGAACTCGTGGGCGAGAAGGACCGGGTAGGTGCGAAAGCTCGAAAACCTCTCGAGGCCCACGCAGATCACCGGTCTCCCGTCGTGTCTCACGACGAAGGCGTCGGGGCTGAAAAAACCTACGAACAGGTAGACCTGGCAGGGGGAAAAGTCTCCGGAATAAAGGGCGCACCGCTCGAGGACGGTTCGCGTGCACCCGTCGACGTCGTATGCCGCGAGGGCCTCGCGGAGACCGGCGTAATCACCAAGCTTTATCGCGCGCACCCGCTCGCGTATGTTCGTCCGCGTGTACCCCTGGCACTTAAACCACACCGCCGAGAGAAAGGCGCGGTGCCTCCGGTAGTACCGGGACTGGAAGACCCTCCAGAGGTCCACCCCCTCGGCGGGGGAACAGGCACGGCGTTTCTCGACTGCATCGATGAACGCGAAGAAATCCCTTTCGAGGTGATTGACCGCCATGCCCGGCTCCCCGAAATCCCGCGGAGCGACTGTTCATCCTGAACGCAGTTTCCCCTGAAAGCTCTCCCTCGCCCGAAACTCCTTCCGGATCGCATCGAGGACCGCATCCTTGCAGAGGGCCCAGCGCGGCTCCAGAAGGAGACGCGGATCCGTATCGGCCGCGAGCCTCTCGACGACGGTGTCGGGCCTGGTGCGTTCGAGGAAGTCCACCACGAGGGCCGCGTACTCGCGGAGCCCGAGGGGTTTTACTTTCCCCTCCGCGTACCACTCTGCCATCCTCGTACCCCGGAGAATGTTGAGGTTGTGTATTTTCACACCTTCGACGGAGAGATCGGCGAGAAGCTCGGCGGTTTCACGCGCCTCGCTGCTTCCCTCCCCCGGAAGACCGAGTATGACGTGGGCGCTCACCTTGACGCCCAGGGAGCGGGTCGCCCGGACGGCGCGGGAGAAGTCGGACACCGTGTGCCCGCGCCCGACCGCGGCGAGGGTCGAATCACGGGCCGACTGAAGACCGTACTCGACCCACACCTCCAGGCCCCTTTTTCCGTAGGAGGCGAGGAGCGCAAGCTTCTTTTCGTCCACGCAGTCCGGCCTCGTCCCGACGGCGAGGGCCACGAAATCGTCGTCGCCGGCAAGCACCGAGTCGTAGGTCTCTCTCAGCCGCTCGATCGGCGCGTAGGTGTTCGAAAAGGCCTGGAAGTAGGCGATATACTTCGACGCCCCGTATCGCCTCCGGGCCCTCTCCTTGCCCTCCCTCACCTGCTCGGCGAGGGGAACCCGGGTTTTCGAGGGAAGCCGGCCCTGGGTGCTCCAGGAACCTTCCCCGGCGCAGAAGGCGCACCCGCCGGACCCGACGGTCCCGTCCCGGTTCGGGCAGGTGAACCCCGCGTCCAGGCTCACGCGGAAGACCTTTTCTCCGAACCGCTCCCTGAGGTAGCTTGCAAAACTTTTATAATAGCGATCCATGGCTCGAAAAAGTGTGAGATTTCCAAGTGTTCTATAGTATAATATATCTAAATGGCACAAGAGTTTGAAACCGTTCTCATATTGGACTTCGGTTCGCAGTACACCCAGCTCATCGCCCGAAAAACGCGCGAGCTCGGCGTCTATTCGGAGATAGCCCCCTACACCCTCCCCATCGCGGAAATACGAAAGGCGCAGCCGAAAGGGATCATCCTCTCGGGCGGACCCCAGTCGGTGTACTCCGACCACGCCCACATTCCGAACGGGGAGCTCTTCGACCTCTCGATCCCGATACTCGGGATCTGCTACGGGCTGCAGCTGCTCGCACACATGCTCGGGGGAAAGGTGTCCCCATCCAGGGAGAGGGAGTACGGACGCGCGCAGCTCTCAATCCGGGACAGCTCTCCCCTTTTTCACGGCTTCCCGCGCGGGGGAGAGACGACCGTTTGGATGAGCCACGGTGACCGTGTCGAGTCGATCCCGCCCGGATTCAAGGCGGTCGCGACGACCATTAACACCCCCTTCGCGGGGATCGCCGACGAGTCAAGGAGGCTCTACGGCGTCCAGTTTCACCCGGAAGTGGCCCACACGGCGAAGGGGATGGAAGTTCTCGACAATTTCCTCTCGGGGATCTGCGGATTCAGCAAGAGCTGGAACGTCGGCTCCTTCATCGACAGGGCGATCGAAAAGATACGCGCGCAGGTGGACGACCGGAAGGTGATCTGCGCCCTGTCGGGCGGCGTGGATTCGTCGGTCGTAGCCGCCCTCCTCGGAAGGGCGATCGGAAAAAACTCGAAGGCGGTCTTCATCGACAACGGCCTCCTGAGGAAGAACGAAGAACGCGAGGTCGTGGAGGCATTCCGGAAGGGATTTAGTTTTGAGCTCATCCACGTCGCCGCGAGGGAGAAGTTCCTGACCGGGCTCGAAGGGGTGACCGACCCTGAAAAAAAGCGGAAGATCATAGGGCGGCTGTTCATAGAAGTGTTCGAGGAGAAAGCGAAGGAGCTGGGGAACGTCGAATTCCTCGCCCAGGGGACCCTCTACCCCGACGTCATCGAGTCGGTATCGTTCAAAGGACCCTCGGCGACTATAAAGAGCCACCACAACGTCGGGGGCCTGCCGCAAAAGATGCACCTCAAGCTCATCGAGCCGCTCAGGGAGCTCTTCAAGGACGAGGTTAGGGAGCTCGGGAGGCTCCTCGGGGTCCCCCAGACCATCGTGGAGAGGCACCCGTTCCCCGGCCCCGGCCTCGCAGTGAGGATCCTGGGAGAGGTCACCGGGGAGCGGCTCGCCGTTCTGAAGGAAGCGGACGCGATCATCGTAGAGGAGATCAAGGTCGCCGGGCTCTACAGGGAGATATGGCAGGCGTTCGGGGTTCTACTCCCCATCAAGAGCGTCGGTGTTATGGGAGACGAGCGCACCTACGAGAATGTGTGCGTGCTCAGGGCGGTGTCATCCGTCGACGGGATGACCGCCGACTGGTACAAGTTCCCCTACGAAACGCTCGAGCGGGTATCGTCGCGGATCATCAGCGAGGTGAGGGGGATCAACAGGGTGGTGTACGACATCTCCTCGAAACCGCCCTCGACAATCGAGTGGGAGTAGCGTGCGGACCTATTACGACCTTTTTAATCTCGAGAAAGATGCCGACAAACAAGATATAAGGCGGGCTTTTCACCGCCTCGCGAAGCAGCTTCACCCCGACGTGTCGAAAGACGACGGGCTTTTCGTCGAGGTGCTGGTCGCCTACAAGACGATCATCGACGACGAGAAGAGGTTGGCCTACAACAACCGGATCTCCGACGGGGGGTTCAGGCCTCCCGCCCGCGTCGTGTGCCCTGCCTGCGGGGGGGACAGGGTGCACTGCAACCACTGCTCGTACAGGGGGTACGTGTTGAAGGCCGTACCGGTTATGGTTCCTATACCGACGGACCTTTGCCACGGGGCTGTGTTCGCCTTTCCGTTGAGAGAGATAAAAAACAAAAGGTACGCCTTCTTCATGGTCGACACCCTGTATCTGAAGGTGATGGTTCTGGATCGATGAAATCGGAAAAAGTCGGCTTCTTCAAGAGACTTTTCGGAGCTTCCGGCGCAGAGCGCCGGAGGGCCGTCCGTAAGCTGAAGAAGGAGCTCGCCGCCGTAAAGGTCGACCTCTACAAGATAAACCACGACACTATCTCCATCGGGATCGCAAAGCTGCTCTTCGAGCTCTACAAGCTCACCTACCCCATAAAACAGTTCATGCCGTACGACAAGCCGACAAACCGTTTCCAGCCCTCCTTCGAAGAGAGCTTCGTGCTCTCCTTCCACGCGGAGGAGACGAAAACGCTGAGCGAGAAGTTCAACGAAGAGTACATAAACCAGCTCGTGCGCAAGTATGGGGTGAAAAGGACTACCGCGCACGTGGAAAAGCTCTTGAACGACTACTTCGACAAGTTTCCATCCGAAACCGTCAAGGCGATCAACGAAACCTTCACGAACCTGCTCCATTTCACGCGGTTCACGAACTTCGATTTTTATCCGCTCCTCAGAGAGTTCGACTCGAAGCTCGAAGAAGTCAATTTCATAAAGAAGCCCAGCTTCCAGCCCACCGAGGGGTCGTTTCTCAGGAAGGACCTCCTCAAGCTCCACAGGGCGATCAACGGTTTCTACACCGACGACCGGCTTGACAGGGGGATGGAGGTTTTCTCGAAGATCAAGGGGATGGACCCGATAAGCAGGAGCAATTTCGCGAGGCTCAAGAACCTCATCCTGAGCTTCCAGAGGAACAACTACTTGTCCCTCATCATACGAGCGATAGACAAGAACCTCCAGCCCATCCCCGTCGAAACGCCCCCCCTCATCTCGATCTTCGACACCTACGCGTACAAGAAGAAGGGGACGGTTCAGGCGATCCTCTCGTCGATCAAGAGCAGGATGAAGGAAGACTCCATATCGTCCATCGTTTCCCAACTCTTCGGCGGGGAGATCAAAGACCCGGTAAAGAATTACAACGAATCCAGGAACGAGCAGTTCAAATCCGCCGGCGTCCCCCCGTTCGCGTACGTGAAGCCCCTCAACTACATGACGGCCTTCATCGCCGAAAAGTACAAGGGCAGCATCAACCGGGTGGTCAACGAGCTCATCATCGGCGGGATCTTCGTGACCAAGGCGGTTTTGAACGACCTCTCGAACAGCTACTACGCCTTGAACAGCCACCTGAGCAGCGTCAACGCGTTCGACAGCGACCTCGACCAGGACGGGAACAGCGGGAGGATGATCAAGCGCCTCCTTTACACCATCAAGAAAGACAAGAACGCGAAGTCGCTCCTCGAGAAGACGATCAACGACGTAAACAGGAAAGCAAAGAAGATCATCGACGAGAAGGTCGTCAACATCCGCGAAATGGCGTACTGCATAAAAGGGGTCCTCGAAGATTACAGGCAGAGGAACCCCTCGGTCGTGACGAACATCAAGAAGATCCGCATGAATTACAACAAACAGTTCATCCAGGAGCTCGTGTCGGCCTACAAAGACATCTACCTCCTCCTCAAACTGCTCGGCAACTATGTTTCGATAAGAGTGACGAAGGTCGAAGACGAACGCCAGGTCGTCGTCTCGGACGATAAGGAGGAAAATCAATGAACGCGAAAACAAAGCGGCTGCTCATCGGGACCCTGCTAGCAGGGGCTGGAATCGCGGTCGTCTTCTTCAACCTGAGGTCTTTCAGCGGAGGCTTTAAGCAGCTCTGGCCTTTCCTCCTGCTCCTCGCCGGCATCGTCTCCCATGTCTATCACTTTTCCACGAAAAAATCGATCCTCTTCGTCGTTCTCGGCACGTTCCTCCTCGTTTCCTCCGTTCTCTTTTTCGCCCTGAATTTCACCTCATACGATCACTTCAGGGTGCTGTGGCCCGGTTTCATGGCCGCCCTGGGTCTGGGCTTCCTCACCGCCTATCTCTACGGGGGGAAGAAGAAGGGGTTCGTCCCGCCGGCGCTCGTGCTGATCGCCGCTCCGGTGCTCCTCTGGATACTCTACTCTCTCAAAACTCCCTTCGGTCTCGTGATAGGCGCGTCCCTGTTCGTCGTCGGGACCGCCTTTTTCATCAGGGGCCTGATTAAGGATCACTGATCCATACACGCGGTTTCAACAAGGAGTGCGTATGTGCGGGATCGTCGGATATCTCGGCCCGAAGAAGGCCGTTCCCATTCTTATCGAAGGGTTGCGAAGGCTCGAGTACAGAGGGTACGACTCGGCGGGCATCGCCGTCATCGAAGGGAAAAGCATCGTCATCGAGAAGACCAAGGGAAAGGTCCAGGCGCTCGCGGACCTGATCGTGCAAAAGGAGTATTCGGGCACCGTCGGCATCGCCCACACGCGGTGGGCCACGCACGGCGTGCCGAACAACGTCAACGCCCATCCTCACGCGGACTGCCGCGGCGACATCGTGATCGTCCACAACGGGATCATCGAAAACTTCATCGCCCTGAAGACGTACCTCGAGGGCAAGGGACACGTCTTCAGCAGCGACACCGACACCGAAGTCATCGCCCACCTCATCGAGGAGACCTACAACGGCCGCCTCTTCGACACCCTCGCCCTCGCCCTCGCCAAGGTGGAGGGGACGTACGGGCTCGCGATCCTCTCGAAGAAGGAGCCGGACAGGCTCTTCGCCGCGAGGAAGGGGAGCCCGCTTGTCATCGGGAAGGGGAAAGACGAGTATTTCATCGCCTCCGACGTCGCCGCAATCCTCAGGTACACGAACGAGATCGTCTACCTCGAGGACGGTGAGGTGGTCGAGGTGAGACCGGACGGGTTCAGCGTGAAGAGCGCCGACAACGAGGAGGTGTCGAAGAAGATCGAACAGATCTCCTGGAGCCTCAACATGATCGAGAAGGGGGGGTACGACCACTTCATGCTCAAGGAGATCTTCGAGCAGGCGACCTCGCTCCGGAACGCGATGCGCGGGAGGCTGAACTTCGAGGAGGGGACCGCGCGGCTCGACGGTCTTCTCCCCCACATCGACGACCTCAAGGATGCCCGCCGGATCATCATAACCTCCTGCGGCACCTCCTGGCACGCGGCGCTCATCGGCGAGTACCTGATCGAGGAACTCGCCGGCGTCCCCGTGGAGGTGGAGTATGCGTCGGAGTTCAGGTACCGGAGCCCGGTCATCAACCCCAAGGACATCGTGCTCGTCATCAGCCAGTCGGGGGAGACCGCCGACACCCTCGGCGCCCTGAAAGAGGCGAAGCGCAAGGGGGCTATCGTGCTCGGGATCTGCAACGTCGTCGGGAGCACAATCGCCCGCGAAACCCACGCGGGCGTCTACATCCACGCGGGCCCCGAGATCGGGGTCGCGTCAACCAAGGCATTCACCTGCCAGGTGCTCGTGCTCACCATGCTCGCCCTCATGCTCGGGAGGATGAGAAACCTTCCCCTGGAGCGGGGGCGCCGGATCGTCGAGGCGATCCGGGAGATCCCCAATCTCGTGCAGGGGGTCCTGGACAAGAGCGAAGAGCTGAAGGGAATCGCGGCGAATATCTCCGCGCGGAACAACGCGCTCTACCTCGGGAGGGGGTACAACTTCCCCGTGGCACTGGAGGGGGCGCTCAAGCTAAAGGAGATATCCTACATTCACGCCGAAGGATACCCCGCGGCCGAGATGAAGCACGGGCCCATCGCGCTCATCGACGCCAACATGCCCGTCATCGTCATCGCGACGCGGGACCCCATCTACGAGAAGATCATGAGCAACATCGCGGAGATCAAGGCCAGAAACGGGAGCGTGCTTTCGATCGTCACGGAGGGGGACAAGTCGATCAAGAGCCTCTCCGACATGGTCTTCGAGGTCCCTGAGACGATGCCCTTCCTCGCGCCGATCATCAACGTCATACCCCTCCAGCTCCTCGCCTACCACGCGGCCGTAAAGAGGGGGTGCAACGTCGACCAGCCGCGAAACCTCGCAAAGAGCGTAACCGTGGAGTGAGGAAAATCGGCGCCCCCCCCCGGGGGTGCCGAAGACCAGGGCCCTGTCCGAGCCGTCCCGTTGGAGCTGCGCGTCGAGGCCCCGCGTCACGGTTGGGCGGTATTTCCCTCCGTGAACCGGTCGATGAGCCGCCGGGCGATGCTGATCTTGTCCGGGATCGGCGGGAACTCGCGAGGCGAAAACCACCCGGCATCGACGATCTCGTTCTCGTCGACGGCGATCTCGCCGCCCGCGTGTTGTGCGGTGAAGGCGATCATCAGCGAATTGGGGAACGGCCAGGGCTGGCTCCCGAAGTACCTGAGGTTCTTCACTGTTACCCCCGTCTCCTCCCTCACCTCCCTCTCCACGCACTCCTCGAGGGTCTCCCCCGGCTCCACAAACCCCGCGATCACGCTGTAGAGCTTCACGGGGAACCGGCGCGCCCTCGCGAGGAGGATTTTGCCCCCGCGGACCACCGATACGATCACGGCGGGGCTGATCCGCGGGAAGCTCTTCAGGCCGCAGTCCGGGCACACCTTGGCCCGCTCTTCCGGGTCGTCCCGAGTGGCCTTCCCGCAGGCGCCGCAGTACCGGTGGGTCCTGTCCCAGCTCATGACCTGAAAGGCGAGCCCGGCGGGCTTGAAGAGCCCGTCGCCGGCGATCCCGAAAAGCTGGCGTAGGCCCATGAAAGCGTACCCCGGCGGCTCGGGCGAATCCGCGGCAAGCTCGGCGGAGTAGCACGGCGTCCCGTCCGCCGTACCGAGGTACTGCACCCTCAGGGGGTGGATGCCGAGCTCCTCCAGAGCGGACGCGCGGGGGAGCGAGGCTGTTCTCCCGTCCGCCGCCACGAGAAGCTTGTCCTCGCGGAAGGGGAACCAGAGCGAAGGCCCCGTGTGCTCATCCGGCGGCCGTATGCCTGCCTGAAAATCCATCGGCATGGTCCCTCCGTTTCGAAAAAGTAACAGTACACACTTTCCCCTTTGAATTCAAGTAGAAGAACCCCATTTTTCTTGACGCTCGCTTCCCTCCGATGTACCGTGTTTCAGAACAGGGGCGCCGGCGGCCCCCGTTCCGAGGGAGGGAGCAAAAATGGAACACACCCCGCAACAGCCGTTTGCAGCGCCGCTCGCCGGAATCCGCGTGCTCGAGGTCGCGACCATGCTTGCGGGGCCGTTCGGCGCGGCCATGCTCGGCGACATGGGCGCCGACGTGATCAAAATAGAGCCGCCTTGCGGGGACGAGTCGCGGGGGATAGGGCCGGGGATCGGAAACGACAGCGGGTTTTTCGTGGGCGTCAACCGGAACAAACGGGGGATCGTCGTCGATCTCTCGAAACCCGGGGGGAGAGAGATCTTTTACCGGCTCGTGAGGACCGCCGACATCCTCGTCGAGAACGTCAGGCCCAGGGCGAAGCGGAAGCTCGGAATCACCTACGAAGAGGTGAGCGGCGTAAAACCCGGGATCATCGTCATCTCCGTAAGCGCCTTCGGGCAGGAAGGGCCGTCGGCCGACCGGCCGGGGATCGACTGCATAGCCCAGGCGTTCTGCGGCCTCATGGGAATCACGGGCGAAAAGGGGGGAAGACCGCTCAGGGCGGGCGCATACGTCGCGGATGCCACCTGCGCGAACCTCGTCGCCTTCGCCGCCATGCTCGGTCTCTGGGTACGCGGGCGTGATGGAATCGGGCAGCGGATCGGGATTTCGCTGATAGACGGTATGATCCACCTCCAACCCTCGCAAGTGGGGCAGTTCTTTCTCAGCGGTTTCGTTCAGCCCCGTCTCGGGAACTCAAGCCCGTTCTATGCCCCCTACGGAACCTTCCGCTGCCGGGACGGGCGGGAGATCCAGATCGCGGCCTTCAACGACAGGTTCTTCAAAAACCTCTGCAAGGCGATCGGCAGGGAGGACCTCGCCGGAGACCCGCGCTTCCGGAGCGGGGAAAACCGCCTCGCCCGCGAGGAGGAGCTGAACGAAATAATCCAAGGGTGTTTCTCCGCGAAGGATTCAAAGGAGATGATGCGGGCTCTGATGGAGGCGGACGTCATGGCGTCCCCCGTGAACGGCTACCCCGAGACCTTCGCGGACCCGCAGGTGAAACATAACCTGATGGCCGTCGAGGTGGACCACGCGAGGGCGGGGAAGATCCGGGTCGGCGGTGTCCCGGTGAAGCTGAATAAGACTCCGGGTTCCGTCCGACGGGCGCCCCCCGCTCTCGGCCAGCACACCGGGGAGGTGCTGGAGGAGCTCGGCATCCCGCGGGCGGAGATCGAGAAGCTGAACGCCGCGGGGATCGTCAGGTTAGGATGAAATCAGACGCCCTTCGTTTAAGCATGGGATACTTCATCTTGCCGAGCGCCGTGCCCTCGATCTGCCGGATCCTCTCCTTGGTGAGGTTGTAAGATTTCCCGATCTCCCCCATGCTCGCCGGTTTTTCGCCGTTCAATCCGAAGTGGCGCACGACCACTTCCCTCTCGATCGGCTTCAACCGGGCCAGCGCGTCGTTGATGATGTCGCGGAGGTTTCGATCCAACGCGGCGCCCGCCGGCGAGCTGCCCTCTCTGCTGTCGACGAGATACTCCGATTTGTCGGGATCGGTTTCCTCGGAAAGAAGATGTTCGAGAGAGAGAGGGCAAAAGAGGCGGGGGTTTTTTCGCGCGCTTTCTTCATCACCGCCGCTTTCGCCTGCGCCGGCAAACCTCGGATCGTCGCGCCTCGCCGCGATCCCCCCCGTGTAGTGGTCGGTGATCGCCCTCAGGATGTAGTACTTCACCCACCACTTGGCGTATGAGATGAACCGGTGCCCCCTCGCCGCGTCGTACTTCGAGGCGGCCTTGACGAGCCCCATGTTCCCTTCGTTGATGAGCTGGAGGAGGGGGAGGCGGCACCTTCTCCTGTACATGAGCGCTACGGCGACAACGTACCTCAGGTTCGAGAGGATGAGCGCGTCCCTCGCCTCCCCGTCGCCCGCCGCGCTCAAACGTGCGCGCTCCGCCTCCTCCTCCCTGGTGAGCAGCTTGATCCTCCGGACCTGCTCGAGATACACGCGAAAGCCTTCGTCCTCTTCTCTGTAATCGTTCATTTCCCCTTTCTCCTTTCCCATGCCTTCCCGAAAAAAGGCTACACCCACATATATTACAAGGGAAAGATCACGAATCCGTAACGGGGAAATAACAAATGAGTAAAATCGAAAGTCTACCGCGGGCGCTGCAAGTCGAAGGAGAAAGTGCTGCCTTTACCGGTTTCGCTTAAAACCCGGATGCTCCCGTGGTGAAGCTCGACGATTTTCTGGGAGATGGCAAGCCCCAGCCCGCTCCCGGGTTTAGACCGGGGGCGTTGAATCTCCCCTCTGTAGAACCGGTTGAAGATGAAGGGGATCTCACCTCCCGGTATCCCCCGGCCGGTGTCGACCAAGCTCATCCGCACCGTTTCGTCCTGTTCGTCGAGTCGGAGCACGACGGCGCCCGAGCCGTTCGTGGAGTCGAGGGCGTTTTCCACGAGGTTGGAGAGCACGCGTTCGATCAGACCCACGTCGGCCTCGACCATGCACAGGTTTCGCGGTGTTTCGGCCGTAAGGCGTACGCCGAGCTTGGAAGCCCGGGGCTCGAGCTTCATGACGACGTCCTGCGCGAGCTCGGAGAGTGAAAAAGGCTCGAGAACGGGCCGAACCTGCCGGGCGTCGAGCATCGACAATTCGAACAGCTCGTCGATCAGCTTGTTCAGGATTTGCGAGTCGTTCATGATGACCTCGAGGTAGCGGTGGAGCTCCTCTTTCGTTATGCTGTCCTCCTTCATGAGGATCGTTTCCACGTACCCCTGGATCGAGGCGAACGGGCTTCGGAGGTCGTGTGAGACGTTCGCGACGAGCTCCCTGCGAAGCCGGTCGGTGGACTTCAACGTTTCCATGTCCTGCACGATCCGGTCTGCCATATGGTTGAAGGCCGCCGCCAGGTCTCCGAACTCGTCTTTCGACGCGACGCGGACCCTTCCGTCGTAGTTCCCGTTTTTAAACTCCGCGACGCCGCGGGCCACCCTCTGGAGACGTTTCGTCAAAAACGCGAAGAGAATGAGACCGATGATCCCGACGGAAAGCAGGGAGATCAAAAACCCCCTCCAGAGCGCGGAGACGAGGTATTTGCCGTTCAGAGTGTCGAAGAGCCTGTCATAGACGGTGCCCTGCAAAACGACGTAGAGATATCCCTCCCCTCCCCCGTACCGCATCCGCGCCGCCGAGAAATGTTTTTTCAACCCCGGGTGGCAGGGATCGTCGCCGAGAATCGGCAGTTTCCCCGTACCTTCCAGAAAAACGCCGACCGGCCCGAGGTCCACACTCTCCGCCTTCATTCGCTTCCCCGGCTCAGCGAAGAAGGCCAGTATCCGGCCCTCCCCGTCGAGAAGATAGATCTCGATCGCCGGGTTGAGCACCATCATGTGGTGAATGATGGGTTCGACTCCTTCCACGCCTGAGTTTGCCCGCAGGTGCGGCTCGATCTCCCGGGCCATATCCCGGGCAAGGTTTCGATTCACCAGCTGATCGGCCTCTATCCGGCGTTTTTCCGTGATTTTCATGGTTACAAGGATCAGGGCCGCCCCCATCGTGAAGAGAAGCAGGAGAAAGAGGGACGATATCTTTACGTTGAATCTGTGGAACGGTTTTTTCATGGTCAGGAATCTCCCGGGCCCGCGAAGCGGTACCCGTACCCCCACACCGTCTTTATGAAGCGCGGGTTGGAGGGGTCCTTCTCGATCTTGCTCCGGAGCCGGTTAATGTGGGTGTTCACCGTGTGGTTGTACCCTTCGAACCGGTACCCCCACACGAGATCGAGGAGCTGCTGCCTGTTGAAGGCCTGTCCGGGGTTGCGGCAGAACAGCGCGAGAAGCTCGAACTCCTTCACGGTCAAATCGAGGGGGCGCCCTTCAAGGGAGGCGGAGCGCATGTCCAGGTCTATCGCAAGGTCCCCGAAGCGCAGGGTCCCCTCTTTCACTTTCTCCCCCGCCCCTTTTAATGCCGATACCCTTCTCGTGAGCGCCTTCACCCTCGCGACAAGCTCCTTTACGCTGAAAGGCTTCGTGACGTAATCGTCCGCCCCCATCTCGAGCCCCAGGACCTTGTCCAGCTCTTCCGATTTGGCGGTCAGCATGAGTATGGGAGTGCGCTCGTCCTTCGCACGCACCCTCCTGCATATCTCGAGGCCGTCGATTCCCGGGAGCATTATGTCGAGCAGGATCAATTCGTAGCGTTTCTCCAGCGCCTTCCTGAGGCCGCTCGGGCCCGTTGCTTCACGCTCCACGGAGAAACCTAAGTCCCTCAGATGGAGAGAGACAAGCTCAACTATCCTCGGGTCGTCCTCGATGATGAGGACGGTGCGCGGTTCGTTCATCGCCCGGAGCCCCTCGTTTGGCCGGAATGGCTCATAGTAAACCATGCCGGAGCGGATGTCCACCGTATATTGGCGACATCGTATTTATAATTTTTGTATTGCCTTATGGGTTCGTCCGGCTAAGGTATTGGTGTGGACGCGCCCTGAAGCGCGGTCGCCGCGGCTTTCACCGCGTCGATACTATTCAATCCACACAATGGAGGATCACCATGAAAAGCAGGATCGTAAAAATCGCCGTTGCGGTGTTGTCGATCGCACTCCTCTCCGCGTTCCTCGCGCTTGCGGGGGAAGGAAAGGCAATGACCTACTCCGGTTGGCTCGTAGACCAGCTGTGCGCGTATTCTCCCACCGGGGAGGCGGGTGACGGCACGAGGCCGAACGAGAACCCGGAGCAGCACTCACGCAAGTGCGCCCTCATGCCCCCCTGTATTGCATCGGGGTATGGAATTTTCATCGAGAAGAAAGACGGGGGCTACGCGTTCTACAAATTCGACAAGAAGGGGAGCACGCTCGCCGAGAAATATCTGAAGGGGACTTCGAAAGAGGACCACATCGCCGTCAAGGTGACCGGTTCCATGAAGGGCGACGTCATCAAAGTGAAAACCCTCACCGAGGTCGTCAAACCGGATACGATGATGTAACGGGCTTGCAGGCGCGATGCGCGAAAAAGCCCCTCCGCCCGGGAGGATCTCCCGCAGGCGAAGGGGCTTTCGTATATACCCCGCCAAGCTCGTCCGCGCGTCCGGAAGGCTCCCCGCTCACACCACCTTGACGAAAATCACCTTCCCGTCCCCCGGGGAGTAAAAGTCCTTGAGCAGCGCCTCCGCGGCGTACCCGCACCTCAGGTAGAAACTCCGTGTGCTCTCGTACTGCCCCCTCGACGAGGTTTCGAGGTAGACCCTGCGCCCCCCCCGGTTCGCGACGAGCTCTTCTGTCTTCGCCATGAGCTCTTTGCCGATCCCCCGCCCCCTGAGCCCCTGCTCGACCGCGATCCAATAGAGATAGAAGCTCGCCTCGGTTCCCGGTATGCGGCCGTAGCACATGTACCCCACGACCTTTCCCCCAAGCTCGGCGAAGAGAAACTCGTACCCGCTCTCCGGTCCCATCGAAAGGCGCGCGTCCACGAGTTCGACGGCGATCCCTACCTCCTCCGGGTTGAAGAACCCCGTAGAATCCACGATCGCCCTGACGTTCTCGCGGTCCTCGTCTCTCACCGCTTCACGGAACCGCATCGTCTTCTCATCCATTGCAATTCACTCCATTCCCGCGAGGGCGGGCCCGACGAGGTTTTGCACGATGCGCCCGATAAGCTCCTCGTAACCCAGTTTGGAAACAGCCGCCGCGGCCACGAAACCGCTGTCGGGTGCGATGCAGGGGTTGGCGTTGATCTCGAGGACAAAGGGGCGTCCCGCCTCGTCGACTCTGAAATCGACACGAGCGTAGCCGTTCAGCCCGAAGGTGTCCCAGCACCGGAGGGCGATCTTCCCGAGCTCCTCGATGAGGGGGGCGTCGGACGCGGGAAAATCGTAGTTTCGCACCGTCGTTTCGTATTCCCGGGACCCTTCTTCCCATTTCGCCCTGTAGTCGAGGATCTTTAGCTTGTTTTCAGGAAACCCGATGAAAACCATCTCGGAGACGGCGAGCGTCTGGGGGTTTTGGGTCCGACGGCCGTCTCCGGTCCGTCTCCCCGAGAGGAGCGCGACGTTGAACTCCCTCCCCTCGACGTACCTCTCGGCGAAGAACGATCCCTCGCCTCTCTCGTTTTTCTTCTCGAGGATCCCTTTAAGTCCTTCCGGCCCATCCGCGACCGCCGACGCGTCCCCGTCCATTCCGATCGAGGCGTGCTCATGAACGGATTTTATGATGAAGCGGGAGCCGATCTGCTCCGCGCCGACGAGAGGCTCCGCGAGGGAAACCCATGGCGGGGTGGGGATCCCGGCGGCCTTCATCACCTTTTTCGCGAAAAGTTTGTCGGAGGTGGCAAAGAGGGAATGGGCTGGGCAGCCTGTGTAGGGAACCTGCAGGTGGTCGAGTACAAGGGGAGCAAGGCCGATGAACCCCCCCCTCCCGCGGAGGGTCTCGACAAGATTGAAGACGAACCCCGGTTTCAGCGTGCGGAGCACTTCGATAAAGCCCTCGATGTCGTAGGTGAAATCGAGGGGCCGGGTATCGCAGCCCAATCGGCTCAAGGTCCGGGAAACCGCATCGACCTGAACGAGGGTGTCGAGCTCATCCCTGGAGGCGTCGGGTGGAACCCTGTCGTGAAGAACCGCAACAATCATGTCCCCCCCGCTCAGCGCTCCGCCGGGCGCGGCGTTCCGGGGCGGATCCTCTCCTCCGCGGACGCCATGATCCTTCCGATCAGCTCCCGGTAGCTCATCCCCCCAAGCCTGCAGATGATGGGAAGGTCCGAGTCCACGGGGTTGAGACCGGCGAGGGGGTTGACCTCGATGAAATTGGGGCTGCCGTTCTCGTCCATTCGGACGTCCACCCTCCCTGCGTCGCGGCACCCCAGGCAGCGCCAGGCCCTGAGCGCGACCTGGGCGCACGCGTCGGAGGCCTCTCCGTCGACCAGCCGGTAATCCACCACCTCTTTGTAGTTCTGCTTGTTATGGAAGGAGTAGGCGTGACCCTCGGCCCCCTCCTTCAGGAGGACTTCCATGACGGGAAGGGTGTGCGCTTTTTTACCGGTCCCGAGAACGCCTACGGTGAACTCCCTCCCCGGGAGGAAACGTTCGACGAGGACCGGCTGACGGAACTGTTCGAGAAGGGTTCGCACCACTTCCCGAAGCTCTCCGCCGTTCTTTATTTTGGAGGCTGCGCTGATCCCCTTCCCCGTCCCCTCGCCTACAGGTTTCCCGAAGAGCGGGAAGGGGAGATCGATCCCCTCGGTTTCGTCGACGCTTTCTATCACCCGGAAATCAGCGGTGGGAACGCCGCAGTCGCGGACCACGTGCTTGGTCATCCCTTTGTGGAGCGTGAGGGCGAGCACCATGGGGTCGGAGAAGGTGTAGGGAATGCAAAAGGCATCGAGAAGCCCAGGCACCTGCGCTTCTCGTCCGATGCCGTGCATACCTTCCGCGATGTTGAAAACGATATCCCAGCTTTTTCCCCGGGCGAGCATGCCGGTGAGGCTAACGACGCCGCCTATCCTCTCCGCGCCGTACCCGAGAGCCTCGAGCTCCCGTTCGATCGCCTCGAGCGTCTCTTCCTTGTCGAACTCGGCCGTCTCCTCTTTCCCGTACCCCATCCTGAGGTAGTCGCTTTGCAGGTCGTAGGTGAGACCAACCCTCATCGAACCACCTCAGCGTCCTTGTGCACCGGGGATTCGGAGCCCGCCCCAACGGGATCGGGGTACTTGAAAACGAGCCCTTCGTAGTTCTTGAAGATCACGTAATCACCTTCCCGGCCGACCAGGTACTCGGGGCAGATCGGGATCTTTCCGCCGCCTCCCGGAGTGTCGATAACGTAGTTGGGTACCGCGTAGCCGGTGGTGTACCCTCTCAGCCCCCTCACGATCTCGATCCCCTTCTCGACGGGGGTCCTGAAATGCGACGAGCCGCTGATCGGGTCGCACTGGTACAGGTAGTACGGCCGCACCCGTATCTTCAGCAGGCCGTGCATCAAGTTCTTCATCGTGTCGACGTTGTCGTTGATCCCCTTGAGGAGCACCGTCTGGCTGCCGAGGGGGATTCCCGCATCGGCAAGGCGGCAGCACGCCTCGTTCACCTCAGGCGTGAGCTCGTCGGGATGGGTGAAGTGGATGCTCATCCAGAGGGGGTGGTACTTCTTGAGCATGCGGACGAGCGAGGTCGTGACCCGCTGCGGAAGCACCGCGGGGACCTTCGTCCCGAGCCGTATCATCTCCACATGGGGGATCCTGCGAAGCCGCGAGAGCAGGGCCTCGAGCCGGTCGTCGGACATCGTGAGCGGATCGCCCCCCGAAAGGAGCACATCCCTCACCTGCTCGTTTCCCTCGATGTATGCGATCGCCTTATCCCACTGCTTCACGTTGAATCGGTGGCCGCCGTTGTCGCCTACCATCCGCGAGCGGGTGCAGTACCGGCAGTAGACCGAGCAGAACCCCGTGGTGAGAAAGAGCACCCTGTCCGGGTAGCGGTGCACGAGCCCCGGCACGGGGCTGTCGTGGTCTTCCCCAAGCGGGTCGTCGGACTCCCCGAAGCTCCGGGTGCGTTCAGCGGTCACGGGGATCACCGTTCTCCTCACCGGCTGAAACGGATTGCCCTTGTCGAGGAGAGAGGCGTAGTACGGGGTCAGGGCGAGGGGAAGCACTACGTCGCCCCTCGAGAGCGCATCCCTCTCGTCGTCCGAGAGCGAGATGATCCGCTCGATTCCCTTCACGTTCTTGATCCTGTTCTTCAGCTGCCAACGCCAGTCGCTCCATTCGGCTGCCGACACCCCGGGGAAGTGGATCCTGCAGAATGTCTTGGACCGCTGGCTCGCGCTCACGAACCCGGTGTTTCTGCCCTTCAGCAGGCCGAGATCCCCTTGCATCGTCTGCAGAGTCGAAAACGGAAGATACGGCTGGCTTGGTATGCTGAAACGAAGTGTTTGGCGGGGTATTAGAGTGTTTGGAGGTTCCGCAACCTCGGTGCTTGAAGCACTCGGTGGAGGTTCGGACTCCTCGTCCGAAAGCGAGCTTTGTTCCTTGGGCTTGACAAGCCCTTTCGAAAAGCGGGCAGTTCTTTGCTGCAATAATTTGTCTTTCATTTTATGTTACCCATTCCTCCTCGTAATGTGCGAATGCACGTATGCGTCTTGCGACACCACCGAGCTCTTTTTTGTTGCCTCCCTCCTTTTTAAAGAAAAAGTAAATACATTTATGTAAAATAGTAACTCGAAAAGAAAAAAAACACAAAAAAATAATATATTTATTGTCGTGCGCCGCGGCGGAAATATAAGCGATTTTTCTCTGCTTCAATTCTTTTGTTGATACGACGGCTGATGTAGTATCCTTATGGTGGAGTGCACCGATGAAAAGTGTGTGCCTGTTTGAAGACGAGGGGTACAGGCGGCTTCTTCCCCTCACCCATCTCCGCCCCGTGTACGAGCTCCGCTGCGGAATGCTGAGCATCCTCCAAAGGACGCTCAGCTTCTACGCGGGACACGGTGCCGTCCTCTTCTGCAGGGAATACCTCGAGGAGACCCTCGGCGAGCGGACGGGGCTGCCGGTCAACCGGCTCCCGGAAGACGACGGAGCCCTCTTCATAAACGGAAGGGCGCTCCTCGCATCGAGGATACCGCTCGAGGGGGAAGAGGAGATCGGCGTCAACGGGGGGATGCTCGTCTACGCCCGTCTGGGGAAGGAAAAAGCCCGCCGTCTCGCTCCTGCTGACTTTCTCGAGGGCGACCTCGCCGGAAGGCTCGCGAGAATGGGGGTAAAGGCGGTTTACAGCACCGTCGACGAGTTCTCCTACGTCTGGGAGATTGTCGTGAAGAATGCGGGTTACATAACGCGCGACTTCGATGCCTTTGGAGAAGGGGGGCGCGTCCGGGGCACGGTGCACAGCGGGGCGCACCTCCTGAACGGCGACCTCATCCGCATCGGGAACGGGAGCGTCGTCAAACCCGGGGCGGTGCTCGACGCGGAACGGGGCCCGGTCTTTATCGGCGACGGTGTAGAGGTCCAGCCGAACGCGAGCATCGAAGGACCGGCCTTTATCGGGGACCGCACGCGGATCAACGCAGGCGCGACGATCCACGAGGGGACCAGCATCGGAGAGGTGTGCAAGGTGGGCGGCGAGGTGGCGACCTCGATAATCCACTCCTTCAGCAACAAGCAGCACTTCGGGTTTCTCGGGCACTCATATGTGGGGATGTGGTGCAACATCGGCGCGGGGACGAGCAACAGCGACCTCAAGAACAACTACAGTTCCGTCAGAGTGGAGCTCGAAGAGGGTTCGGTGGACAGCGGGCTCACTTTTTTCGGCATGGCGATGGGGGACCACGTCAAAACGGGAATCCACACCATGTTCAACACCGGAACCGTCGTTGGGGTGATGGCAAGCGTGTACGGGAGCGGAGTCCACCCGAAGCGCATCCCCTCGTTCAGCTGGGTGGACCCGGGCGGGGCAAGGGAGTACGACCCCCAAAAAGCCCTCTCCGACGCGCGCAAGGTGATGGCGCGGCGGGACAGGCCTCTCACTCCTGCCCAGGAAAAGCTGCTCCTCACCGTATTCGAGCTCACCCGCGGCGAACGCGCGCGATGATCATCGCCTCTTCCCGTACACCACCTTCCCCCCCACGATGGTTGCCCAAACAGAGTAGTCGTGATCGAGGAGCACGATGTCCGCGTCCATACCTGCGGCGAGCAGCCCCTTCTTCCCTCCAAGCCCAAGGAGCCGTGCGGGGTTCAAGGAGGCCGTCCTCACCGCTGTCTCGAGCGAGCAGCCAGTGAACTCCTTCAACCTCAGAACCATATCGACCATGCCGAGAGCGGTTCCGATAAGAGTGCCGTCGCGGTAGCGCGCGGCCCCGCCCTTCGACTCGTACTCGACGCCGTTGTAGATGTACTTCCCATCGGGAAGCCCCAAAGCCTGCATCCCGTCGGTGATCGTGACGCAGCGCTGAGCGCCCAGGAGCTCGAAGGCGAACCTGATCACCCGGGGGTGGAGATGGACCCCGTCCGGGATGATCTGCACTGTGGGGCCGCCGGACCTGAATATGGCGATGAGGGGGCCCGGCAAGCGGTGGTGCAGCGCGGGCATCGCGTTGAAGAGGTGAGTGACGTGGGTTATCCCCGCGTCGATCCCTCTAAGCGTCTCTTCGTAGGAGGCGTTTGAGTGGCCGAAGGAAGCGATGACGCCGGAACCGGCGAGGCGGCGGACGAGGTCGAGGGCGCCTTCGAGCTCGGGGGCGATGGTCATCATCCTGAGGGACCCGGCCGTCAGCCGTTCGATATCCTCGAGCACCCCCGGAGAAGGAGGGCAGATGCACGACCGGTGGATCATCCCCTTCTTCTCAGTGGAAATGAAAGGGCCCTCGAGGTGGATGCCGAGGAGGCGGGCGCCTCCGAGGTCTTTCCCCGCGGCTTCACCCGCCAGGGCCAGGTGCGAGTTTCCGCCCCCGGGGCGGTAAACGGTCGTAGCGAGGAACCCCGTGGCACCGAACCGGCTGCAGGTTCTGGAGACGGCGGCGAGGGCCTCGAGGCTGTCGTCGAGAACGTCGGCGCCCCCCGCACCCTGCACGTGGACGTCGATGAACCCGGGAGCCGCGATTCTCCCCTCGGCGTCGATGCAGTCGGCGCAGCCCCGCTCCTCGACCGCGGGACCGATCTCCCGAATGACGCCCTCCCCGATGCGGATGGACGCCTCCTCGGTCGAGTCGAGCATTCGGCAGTGGGTGATGAGCAGCTGTCCGGACACGGTCTTTGCCCTCCCCATCATAGAAACGCCCGGAAAGCGGGGGCGCCCGCTTCTATATTCTGTTTCGCCCCACCCGGGGTTAGTATATTATGAAAGCAATCGAAAAAAACATCAACAGGAAAAACCACCCCGATGGAATCGCTCCTGAACGTATGCGACACCATCCCGCCTGCGGATCGCGAGGCGGCGGTCGCCTTCTTCTCCCGGCTGTTCGGTGAGCTCGCGCGCGCCGGCGATGAACAAGCCGCCCGCCCCCTCGTGGTGGAGCTGGGCTCGGGGAACGGCCATTTTCTCGCCGAGTACGCCGCGATGCACCGGGAGAAAAACTTCGTCGGGACCGAGATCCTCTCCGGCAGGGCGCGAAAGCTCCAGGGGAAGGTCGGCAAGAGGAACCTCTCGAACGTGGTTGTGTTCAGAGGGGAAGTGCGCCGCTTCGTGTGGGAGTTTCTCTACGAGGAGATGGTCGAGGAGTTCATCACCCTCTTTCCCGATCCATGGCCGAAAAAGCGCCACCACAAGCACCGCCTTCTCAACAAGCCCTTCATCGAAATGCTCCGGGTCCGGCTTGTGCAGGACGGGGTCGTCTCGATGGCCACCGACTCCGCCGAATACAGGGACTGGATCCTCGGGGAGATCGGAAAAAGCGGGGGCTTCACGAGCATCTTCGAAGGGGGGTATTCTTCCTATCCGGCCGACTACCCCGAGACGCTTTTTCTGAAGCGTTTCAAGGAGGACGGGAGGGAAGTCAATTTCATGCGGTTCAGGAAAAAGAAGGCATAGACGTCTACGCCGCGCGGGGATGCGGCACGGACGAAAACCGCTCTGGAGGGGATAGGACCCCCGCCTGAGAACCTCAGAGACGGTCCTTCATCCGGTTCAGCTTGTCCCTGATCTTCGCCGCCCTTTCGAACTCCTCTTTCTCCACGGCGACTTTCAATTCTTCGACCAGGCGCTGTTTCTTCGACGGGGTGTACCGGGTGACGATCTCCTCGGCCCAGTTTTTCAGGAACAACACTTCCGTCCTGGTTTGGTTTTTGAGCGATTCGTCCTTTTCGTAGACGGTCTCTATCTTGTGAATCCCCTGGTTGATCTCGTCGACCGCTCTGCCGGCGTCTTTCGCCTTCAGCGCCCCGAGGACCTTCGCCCTCGTGTTCATCATCATAACGTAGGGTCTGTACTGCTCGAACTCCTCGATATATTGCTTGTCGGCGGCGTACTTTTTGACGAAGTCGAAGAGCCTGAGGTTTCTCGCCGTGTCCCTCTCGGCCCTCTTGTAGTCGTTGAGCTGGAAGAAGCATAGGTAGCGGTAGTAGAACTGAATCCCCTCCTGCTGGAGGGCGTAGCAGTCGTCCTTATCCAGGGTGAAATCGGCGGAGGTCCCGTACCTCCTGCGAAGTTTGCCGGTCAGGGTCTCGAAGTACTCGAGGAGGGATTCCTTACCGTGGGGCTTCTTTCCGTCGGGTCTCCCCTCCTCCTCCATCTGGAGGATGCCGAGGTCGAGGCGCATCTGCACCTTCACCCGCCCGTCGCTCCCGCGGATACGCCTTACCATCATCTCCTGCCGCAGGTCGTACTCCCAGGACCTGAGCATCGGAGCGATGTCCGTCTTTTCTTTTTTTCTCTTTCTCCATAACATCGGCAGTCCCTTTCAGGCGCGGCTCGTGGAGGAACCACCCACCAAATAACTAGTATAACACACCCCAAACAAAAAGAAAATTCGATTTGCGGCGGCCGTGTAGGAGGGAAACTCTACCTGTCGCGGGTACCCTCGATTTCAACGAGTTTGTCGAGCTTGACTATCTTGAAAATCTGCATGATCGTATCGTTCGCCCCGGTTATCTTGACCTTCCCCTTGTCCTTCTGAAGCCCCTTGTAGAGCAAGACGATCTTCCCGATGCCCGAGCTCGTGATCGATTTGAGCGCCGAGATGTCGATGATCACTTCCCGGGGTTTTTTGCCGATTATCCCGTTGAACACGTCAACGAGATTCTCGGCTTGATCGACGTATATGTCTCCCGTGAGAGCGACTTCGATGACGCTCCCTTTTTCCTTCACCTTTACTTCCATCGTTCCGCCCCAAGAGATTTTCTTGATAAAGAATAACAGAATTGGCGCTCCGATGCAACGTTTTTTCTCCTACCGGCGTTCCGCGCCGCAGTATATTAAATAGACTGACGGACGGGTAAGGAAAAGAGGCGGGACATGGGTACGGTCGTCATCGAAGACCTCTCCCTGAGGGTGCACGTGGGAGTCACCGACAGGGAGAGATCGCGGAAGCAACGGATACTCGTGAGCGTCGAAATCGATCGTGAAGTCCGCCCCGGCGAGATCGGCGACCGGATCGAGGGCGCCATCGACTACTCCGAAGTGAGGAGCGGGATCGCCGGCCTCGTCGAAAGCGCATCGTTCAACTTAATCGAAACGATAGCGGAGAGGATCGCCCTCTCCCTGAGGGGCCGGTACACCGAACGAGGGGCCGGGGTCATACGGGTGACCGTGAAAAAGTTCCCCTACCGCGACGCAAGGTGCGTCGCCTACCGGATGAGTCTCTGAGGGTCCTTGCGGAGATGGAACTCCGGATCATCGGAACGAGCGCCGCCTTCCCCGGCAGAAATGACGCCTGCTCCTCCTACCTCATCGACGCAGGTCCGGGGAGCCTCGCCGCCATCCAGGAATTCACGGGTTACGCGGACCTCAACGGGAAGGCCGGATGGCAAGGCCCTTCCCCCTCTACATGCCGTTGAAGCCGGGATATCTCCACCCTTTCATCCGCCGGACGTGCCTCCGGTCGAGCCCGGGGTCCTTCCGAGTCGTCACCCTCGACGAGCGGCTCACCCTCGGCCTTGACGCCGTGGCCTTTGCGCCCCGAATGCGGGAATCAGCGGAGCCTTCGGATCTGGTCTCATGAAACGCGTTTCTTCATGGTTTTCACCAGGCGCGACAACCGCGCGTATTCGGCGCCGCTTAGGGAATCCTTTCCGACGTCGACGAGAGCCGCCACCGCCTCCTCCACGGACCCGTCAAAGTAGGTTCGCAGGAACTGCCGCGCGGCCGAGAGCATCGCCTTCTTTCGGGGAATCACCGGAATATACACGTACCTCAGCTTCTCCTGCCTGTGCCTGAGGAACTCCTTCCTCTCCAGGATATTCAACATCGCCCGGACGGCGGAGTAGCTCGGCGGGTCCGGAAGCCCGCCGAGAACCTCCTTCACCGAAGCGCTTCCTTTTCGGTAGATGACGTCCATGATCTGCCGCTCCCTCTTGCTCAACTCGTTCTGCAGTCGCATGCTCATCCAAGTCTCCCAATGCTGGTTTTTTGACACGGTTCGGCGTATCTAAGGTATCGCGGGAACCGCCTCCAGTCAAGACGGTTTCGGGCGGGCGCTTTTCGTTGACCTTTTACCCCTCCGCCTCTATAATTCTCTTTTTACCTTCGCTCGCAGGGGCGCCGTCATCCGCAAGCCGACCGGCCGGTCCGTCTTTTTCATACTTCTCCCGCTCTTCGTGGCGGCTCACCTGAGCCATCACCTTATGACCGCCTTCATCACCCCTCTCCTCCCGTTCATAAGGGACAGTTTTTCGCTCGATTACACGAAAGCCGGGATCCTCATGTCGGCCTTCAACATCGTGTACGGTTTCAGCCAGCTCCCGACAGGATTGCTCGCGGACCGCTTCGGGTATCGTACCATGATCGCCGTCGGGATCTCGGGGGTCGCCCTCTTTGGTTTCCTGATCGGGGTTTCCACCCACTATCTCATGATGGCGATCTTCCTCGTATTCATGGGGCTCATGGGAGGAGGGTACCACCCGTCCGCCTCGCCGCTCATATCCTCCGTGGTGGACGAAAAGGTCAGGGGGCGCGCGCTGGGGATCCACCAGATCGGGGGCACCGCGAGTTTTTTCATCGCACCCCTCATCGCCGTCGGTATCGCGCGAAAACTCGGGTGGCGCGGCTCCATGATCACCATATCCCTACCAATCATCGTCTACGGGATCGCGTTGTTCGCGATCCTGAACCGCTGGGGCTTCGGCGCAGCGACGCGGACCCGGGGACAAATCGGCGCCGGGGAGCAAAGCGGCGCACAGAGCGATCAGAACGCGGGAAGGGTTCGAAACATCGCGCCGGTCATCGCACTGAACGCTCTCGTTCAGATCTTCGTTTACACGACGGTCAACTTCATCCCCTTTTTCGTCGTCGATCACCTCGGCGGCACCAAGGAGACGGCGGCGGTGATGCTCTCCCTCGCCCACTCGGCGGGAATCTGGTCCGGACCCCTGGGCGGTTTGCTGTCCGACCGCATCGGGAAGGTCCCCATCCTCGTCTTCACGGGACTGATCACGGGGCCGCTCCTCCTCCTGCTCAGCCGCACTGCGCCGGGCTTCTCCCTCGCCGTCGTGCTCATCTTCATGGGACTTGCGATGTACATGAGCATGCCCGTCACGGAGTCGTACGTCATTAGCCACGCGCCGAGGGGAAAACGCTCGACCATTCTCGGATTCTACTACTTCGCGAGCAGGGGGGGACCCGGGCTGTTGGCGCCGGCAATGGGGTTCATGATCGACAGATACAGCTTCAGGGTCGTTTTCGTCCTGATCGGCCTCGTCATGTCGGCGGCTTCGATCGCCCTCTCGGCGGTTTTGGCGCAAAACGAGTATCGCGCACGAAGAGTTTGAAAAAAAACCATGCGGATGGTACCTGAAATGGGAAGAGTGAAAACAAAAATAAAACGGCCGCGCATCCTCTACGCCATCATTATGATTTACGTTCTCGCGCCGCTCGGCAATCTCCTCCTCCTCCGCGTGTTTTTCTCCGTTTCCGTCTCCGCCGTCCTTTCGCACATCTACAAGGGATACGGCATCTTGGCGGGAACGTGGCTCCTGACGGCGCCGCTCGTTGGAATCGGGTTCTACTTCGTCA
>Ga0315286_10000661_pt1 | contig 29736 bp, 28 predicted proteins | sample YL17G10_0_MG_FD_205038 | JGI IMG/M metagenome (GOLD analysis project Ga0315286, IMG submission 205038) | Sediment microbial communities from Yellowstone Lake, YNP, Wyoming, USA - YL17G10_0 | ecosystem: Environmental > Aquatic > Freshwater > Lake > Sediment | place: USA: Wyoming | collected... | reverse complement strand
ACCAGCTCGTCGCCGGTGCGCGCCCCCCCCGAGGTAACGCGACGGAAGAGCACCAGCGCGCCATCGCGGAAGACCCCCAGCACCGTCTGGGTGTTGCCGATGTCGATGGCGAGGACGCTCTCCGGGGTCGGAACGCGACGCGCCGTGCCGGCCGGCGTCGTGCGCCGCCGCGTGGAACGACGCTTGGGCTGGCTCCTCCCGCCCTTCATGCGGACTCCTCCCCTGCTCGGCGCCTGCGCCGGTGGATCCCCGCCGAGACGCCGATGCTCACGAAGTAGAGCCCGATCACCGGCACGGCGAGCACGAGCTGCGACGGTCCGTCCCCCGGGGTCACGACCGCGGCAACGATCAGGATGATCAGCACCGCGTGCCGCCACTTGCTCTTCAGGAAAGCCGGCGTGACCAGACCCGCGTAACTCAAGGCCGCGATCACCAACGGGAGCTGGAAGAGCAGCCCGCAGGCGAACGCCATCTTGACGAAGAAGTCGAGCAGGTACCCGACCGCCAGGTCGGCGTGGATCACCTCGGTCTGGAAGCTCATCAGGACGCGCAGCATGGTCGGGGTGAGGGTCAGCGTCGAGAAAGCGACGCCCGCCAGGAAGAGCACGGTCGACCAGATCACCAGCGGCCAGACCAGACGCCGCTCGTGATGCAACAGGCCCGGCACGACGAAGCCCCAGATGCGCAGCGCGAAATACGGCAGACCGGCGATGAGGGCGACCAGCAGCGAGATCTTCATCCGGCTGGCGAAGCCCTCGAGCGGTCGGATGAACTGCGCCGTCCCGACCGTGTGGCGCACCAGGATATCGAGCAGGCGGCCGGAAACGGCCCAGCCCCCGATGACCAGGAGCAGGTAGACCCAGAGGCACGAGAGGAAGACGCCCCGCAGCTCCTCGAGGTGATCGAGGAAGGACATCTCGGCCGGGGCCGAGTCGGAGCGCAAGCGGGCCAGCCACCGAGGGACGCGCATCGACCTCCCGCGAATCTGGGATCCGTAGACTCGCGCGGAGTCTAGGGGAGACTCGGGGGCGAGGGCAAGCCGCACGCGAGAGGGACCGCACCTCCCGCCGCGCCGGCGCGCCCGCCCATTGACATCGGCCCCGTGCTCGGTTCTCCTGCCGACAGCATCGTTCCGATCGGGATCCGGAGGTCGTCATGCCGCAAGCTCGCTATTTGGGCCACGCCTGCGTGCTCCTCAGCGAGGGGCCGCACCGCCTCATCATCGATCCGTTCCTCTCGGGGAACCCACAGGCCGCCGCGAAGCCCGAGGCGATCAATGTCCAGTACGTTCTCGTCACCCACGGACACGGCGACCACCTGGGCGACGCGATCCCGATCGCCCGACGTACCGGCGCGACGATCATCGCCTGCGCTGAGTTGGCCCACTACTGCGCGGAACAAGGAGCCCGAACCCACGCGATGCACATCGGCGGGGCGCACGCATTCGATTTCGGCCGGGTCAAGCTGACGATCGCCCACCACGGCGGCGGCGGGCCCGACCCCGCGCGTTACACCGGACCGGCGGTCGGCTTCCTGATCACCCTGGGCGGCAAGATCGTCTATCACCCGGGCGACACGGGTCTCTTCTACGATATGAAGTTGATCGGGGAGCTGAACCCGATCGAGCTGGCGTTCCTGCCGATCGGGGACAACTACACCATGGGCATCGAGGACGCGGTACGCGCGGTCGAGTTCCTTCGGCCGCGCCGGGTGGTGCCGATGCACTACGACACGTTCCCCGTCACCGCCGCGGACCCGCAGGCCTTCGCCGCACAGGTGCGGGAAGCGCAGGTCGTGGTGCTGCGGCCGGGCGAGACGCTCGAGTTCTAGCTCGTCCCCAGCCCCGCGATCAGCGCCTCGGTCGCAGCACGGTCCTCCCCGACCAGCTGCCCGCCCTCCAGGCGCACGCTCACGATCTTGGAGATCCCCGGCTCCTGCATCGTGACGCCGTAGAGGCTGTCGGCGACCTCCATGGTCCGCTTGTTGTGGGTGATCACGATGAACTGCGTCCGCGCGCTGAAGGTGCGCAGCAAGGCGAGGAAGCGATCGATGTTGGCGTCGTCGAGCGGGGCGTCCAACTCGTCCAGCACGCAGAAGGGAGAGGGCTTGACCAGATAGATGCCGAAGAGCAGCGAGGTCGCGGTGAGCGCGCGTTCGCCGCTCGAGAGCAGCCGGATGTTCTCCAGCCGCTTGCCGCGCGGACGCGCCATGATCTCGATGTCCCCCTCCAGCGGGTCGTCACCGATCAGGTCCAGACGCGCCTCGCCGCCGGGGAAGAGCGTTTCGAAGGTCCGGCTGAAGTGACCCTGCACCTGACTGAAGGTCTCACTGAAGAGCCGTCGCGCCTCGACGTTGATCCGCTCGATCGCCGCCAGGAGCGATTCCTTGGAGCGCACCAGGTCGTCGCGCTGCGCCTGGATGAAGCGGACGTGGTCGCGCTTGCGCTGATGCTCCTCAATCGCCAGCAGGTTGACCGGCCCGAGCCGCTCCCGCTCGGCGCGCAACGCCTGCAGCTTCGCCTCCGCCGCCTCGGGCGTCAGCTCGACCAGCGGCGCCTCCGGGGCGTCGGCGGGACCGAACGCCACCAGGTCGACCCCGTGCTGCTCCTGGATCCGCTCGCGCAGCCGCTGCTTGTTCGCTTCGACGCGCGCCAGACGAACCTCGTTTTCGCGCAGCACCTCCTCCAACTCGGAAAGGGCGCGCCGCTTCTGACGCACCTGCTGTTCCACGCCCGCCAGACGGTCCTCGGTGCGGGTCGCCTCCTGGGCCAGCCCGTCCACCTCCTGGGACCGCGACTCGCGCTGACGCAGGAGTGAAACCTCCTGCTCGCCCAGCGCCTGGATCCGCGTCTCGGACTCGACGATCTCCCGCTCCGCGCCCGAGCGCTCCTCCCCCATCGCCGCAATCTGCCCGCTCGCGGCGCGGATTTCCTCCTCCGCCTGGCTCAGCGTGGCGCGCCGATCGCGCAGCTGGGTCTCGGCCCAGACCGCTTCCATTTTGCGCTCGGTCAGCGTGCGCCCGGCATGGTCCTTCTCGGTGGCCAGGACCTCGACCCGCGCGGCCGCCTCCCGCACCTCGGCGTCCGCGGTGCTCTCCTCCGCCGCGGAGCGCGCCAGCGCTTCGTCCGTGCCGACCCGTTCCTGCTCCAGGAGTCGGCCATGGGCAGCCAGACGTTCCTGCTCCTCCGCCAGTCGCGCGATCTCCTCTCGCATCAGACGGTGTTCCGCCTCCCGCTCGGCGAGCGCTCGCGCGAGGTTCGTCAGCACGGTGCTACGCTCCTGCCCTTCGCGTTCGAGCTCCGCGCGGCGCGCGACCCGATCGGCCAGGTGCGCCTCCAGCTCCCGCCGTCTCTCCGCGGCCTCCTCCCGTTCGCGCCCGAGTTGCCCGCGCCGCTCCTGCAGCAAGACGATCTCCGCCGGACGGCGCCAGAGCCGCGCCTCCATCGATCCATGGCCACCGGCGCTCAACCAGCCGGCGCTCGAGAAGACCTCGCCGCCGTCGGTGACCCAGAGGCGACCCGCCTCGCGTCGACCGGCGGGCGGAACCGCAATGCGATCGGCGACCGGGACCAGCATCCGCCGCACGAAGGCGGCGAGTCGTTCGGCCTGCGGCGCACGCGCCGCGACGGCGCCCTCGGGCAGGCCCGCAGCGTCCCACGCGCCCCCCGCGTCTCCGTCGAGCGGGAGGAAGGTGACCTGGCCGAGGCGGCGCCCGCGCAGCCAGTCGATGGCGTGCCAGGCCGCGGCCTCGGACTCAGTGACGACCCACTCGGTCAGCTCACGCAGGGCCGGCGTCAACCGCTCGCCCCACGCCTCGTCGATCGAAAGCAGTTCGGATGCAACACCCAGGAGACCCGGGATTTCGTCGCGATGCGCCAGCAGCTCGGCGACCCCCTCTCGGTATCCCTCGTAGGCCCGCGCCTGCTCCTCCAGCAGGTGGATGCGACTCTCCTGGCGCGCTTCCTCCGCCGCCAGCGCCGTCATCCGCTCGCGCGTCTCCTCCAGTCGGGCCCGTGCCGCCACCTCCTCGTCGCGCAACGCGCGGATCTCCGCCGCGCCAGCCGCGTCCGCTTCCGCCGTCCGCGCGTGTCGCCCGCGCACCTGTTCGAGGTCGCCCGCGACTTCCGCCGCCTTTCCGCTCAGGAAAGCCCGCTGGGCCTCGGCCTGCTCCGCACGCACCCCCAGATCGGCCAGCCGCGCTTCCAGCGTCCGGCCGCGCTGGTCCGACTCCGAGTGGCGCCGCACCTGGTCGAGCTGGAGCTGCTGCAGGCGCTGCAGCTCGCGGCGCGCGTCCCGCAGCGCCGCGTCCGCCCGCGCCCATGCCGAACCCGCTTCCTGCTCGGCGGCGCGCCGGCGCTCCAGGTCGGCGGCCAGCGTCTCCACCTCCGGCTGCGCCGCCGCACGCGCCGCCTCCGCCGCGTCCCGCGCCTCGCGCGCTCGATCGGTCCGCTGCTCCAGATCGGCGATCCGCTCGCGCAGCGCCCGCACCCGCTCCTGGCGCACCAGCGCCTCCTGCCGCGCGCCGGCGAGCTGGGTGGCGGTCTGGTTCAGCCGCTCATGGGCGGCTTCAATCTTCCTCTGCAATTCGAGACGATCCAGCCGGACGGTTTCCTGCTCCGCTTCCAGGCGATGGATGTCGGTCTTGAGCGCCTCGCGACGACGCTCCTCCTCACTCAACCTCCCCGACTCGCCCGAGGCCGTCGCATCCAGCTCCGCCCAGCGCCGGTGGGCGAGCGCCACGTCCAGCTCGCGGATCTTCTCGCTCAGCCTCTGATGCCGCCGCGCGCGACCCATCTGATACGCCAGCGAGCGGACCTCGCGCTCCTCGATCTGCAGGGCGTCCAGCACCCGCACTAAGTCGGCGTCGACCGCCTCGATCTTCCGCAGGGTTTCCTTGCGCCGCTGCTTGTAGCGCGTGATGCCCGAAGCCTCGTCGAGCAGGAAGCGACGCGCCGAGTCGCGATCGGACAGGACCTCGTCGATCATCTCGCGCTCGATCACCGCGTACTGGGCGCCCCCCAGACCGGTGTCCATGAAGAGGTCGCGGATGTCCTTCAGCCGGCAGGCGCTCTTGTTGATCGTGAACTCGCTCTCCCCGCTGCGGAAGGCGCGACGCTCGATCGTGACCTCGGCGAATTCGGTCGCGAGTTGCTGGCCCTGGTTGTCCAGGTGAAGCGCGACCTCCGCCATGCCCATCGGCTTTGCCTCGCGGGTGCCCTTGAAGATCACGTCCTCGAGTTGGGAACCGCGCAGGTGGCGCACGTTCTGCTCGCCGAGGGCCCAGCGTATGGCGTCGGAGATGTTGCTCTTGCCGCAGCCGTTGGGGCCGACGACCGCCGTGATGCCCGGAGCGAAGCGAAGCTGCGTGCGCTGGGCGAAGGACTTGAACCCGAAGAGCTCGAGCTTTTGGAGGAACACGTTGTTCTCCCGGATGTCCTGGGCGAACCCTGCCCCGGCCGATGTACCACCGCGTCCCGCGGCGCCCGCAACCCTAGCGTACCGCGGGGAGATCGAGCGACCGGCCGAGGCCTGCCGCCCCTACCGGATGGGCGTGCGTGACCCGCCGCTGCGCGATCAGGCGCCGCGCGAGCGCCAGCGCCGAATCCGGTTCCGCGAACTCGCCCATCACGACCCGCCACCATTCCCCCTGCCCGGGAATGCGCACGCGCAGAGCGCGCGCCGGCATTCCGAATCCGCTCAGGCGTTGCGCTTCGCGTCGCGCGACAGTCGCGTTCCGGAATGCGCCGCACTGAACGGCGAAGGGGGCGGCACGACTATTCACGATATCATGCAGCGTCTCCTCCGGCGCGACCTTTGGCGGCGGGGCCGGGTTTTCCGACGCCGGCGGTTCGGGCTCCCGGGGTGCCGTTTCCGTGACCGGCGTCGCGCGCGAGGAGTCGGCCGCCGCGGTCTCCCCCGCCTCCGGCGGCAACTCCGGCGTCGGCACGGTGGCCGTCGGACGGACCGCGGCCCGAGCCGGCCCCGAGGTGGAGCGCATCCGGAGCAGGGTCACTCCGGCGAACGCGAGCAACGCGGCACCGACGACCAGGGCGGCGAGCACCAGAACCCGACGCCAGAAAGAGGAAGCACTACGGCCACCGTTGGGACCAAAGGTCGCCGACCAGGACTGGCGGACGGGCACGGGCTCGGCTTCGCTGGCAAACGGCTCCGAAGGGGCGAAGGCCGGAACCGCGGCCGGCTCCTCGTCGGACGACTGGTCCGGACCGGACAGCACCGTCTCGCGCGGCGTCGCGCCTCCGGGTTCGTGCCCGAAGGCGACGCAGCCGGTGATCGCGTATCCCGCCGCCCGAACCGCATCGGCCGCCTCGACCAACCGTCGGCGGGGTTGGTCACGATACGGTACGACCAGGATCACATGGGTCACGTCCGAGGCCGGCAGATTCGGCGACCCCTCGAGCGCCGGGCCAGCCACGACCATCGCCGCCGGCTCCAGCGGTGCGTCCTCGGGCACGCCGACGGGCCAGGCGCGGTAAACGCCCTGGATGCCGCTGCTGCCCGCCACGCAACCGGCCGGGAAGAGCCCGGCCACCGCGTCGGCGAAACGATGCGAGAAGATCGGGCGCCCGCGATGTCGGGGGGCGTCACCCGGTGGGGTGCCTTCGCGCGTGAACGCCAGCAGCACCGGAGCGGCACCCGTGGCGGCGGCCATCTCCGCCAGCCCGATCGCCACCGGCAGTTCTTCCCCCGCGTCCCCCAGACCCGCCACCCAGATGAGCGGCGTCTCCGCGTCGATGAAGCGATAGAGCCGTCCCGAGAAACGCGGATCGGGCGAGAGACTCGCCAAGCCCTCGGCGAGTTGATGGAAACGCGCTTCCGCGGCCAGCGCACCCAGCAGCGGAAGACCGAGCGCGTCGGCGACCTCGGCCGGTGTCCGCAGGTACCCGTTCTCGCGATCTTCCGACGTCATCCGCCGTCCTTCACCGCGCGGAATTCGCGCAAGCGCTCCAGGAGCAGCCCGGGCAACCGGTCCCACTCCTCCTCGGTCATCGAGCGGAGGTCCAGGATCAACCGGTCCTTCTCGATTCGCCCGACGATGGCCGGATCCCCCTGACGAAGCCGTCGGGCGAATTCGTCGAGGGAGCCGGTCCCGATACCGAGCGCGATCCCGATCGACGGCAACGTTTCGCCCGGCAGCGAACCGCCCCCGAGGGCCGCCTGCGTCTCGATCGCCTCGGCGCTCGCGCCCAGCCCCGCAAGCGACCCGAGATGACCGAGCAGCTCACCGGCGACGACGCCGAGCTCTTCGATGGAACGCGCCGCCATCCGGCAGAGCGGAATGCGGAGAATCCCCGGTTCGCCCTGCAGATAGTGGAGCAGGACCGCTTCCAGCGCCGCCAGGTGGACCTTGTCCAGACGCACGATGCGCGCGATCGGGTGCGCGCGCAACCTCTGGATCAGGTCGGCGCGACCCAGCAGGATGCCCGCCTGCGGCCCGCCGAGGAGCTTGTCGCCGCTGCACGTGATCAGGTCGACGCCCGCGCGCAGCGCCGCCTGCACCGTCGGCTCCTGGCGCCGATAGGCCTCCGGATGCTGAAGGAGAGCGCCGCTGCCCAGGTCGTCGACCAGGGGCACCCCGCGTTCGCGCGTCAGGCGGGCGAGGTCGGTGGTCGGAACGCTTTCGGTGAAACCGGTCACTTGGAAGTTGGAGGGATGGACTTTCAGCACCAACCCGGTCTCGGGAGTGAGGGCCGCCGCGTAGTCCTCGAGACGCGTCCGGTTCGTCGTCCCGACCTCGCGGAGTCGCGCGCCGCTCGCCGCCATGATGTCCGGCAGGCGGAAGCTCCCACCGATCTCGACCAGCTCGCCGCGGGAGACCACGACCTCCCGGTCGCGGGCGAGCCCGCTCAGGGCGAGGAAAACTGCCGCCGCGTTGTTGTTGACCGCCAGCCCGTCCTCCGCGCCGGTGATGCGACGAAGCAGCTCACGCACCGCGGCGAGTCGCGAGGTGCGCCGCCCGGTCGCCAAATCCATCTCCAGGTTGGCGTAGCCCGCCATGGCGCGCGTCACCGCCTCCTGCGCCGCCGCCGGGAGCGGGGCACGCCCCAGGTTGGTGTGGAGCAGGACCCCGGTCGCGTTGATCACGCGGCGGAGCGTGGGCGCCGTCCACGCGGCGGCCCGATCGGCGACGAGGGTCGCCACCCGCGGGGCGGCAAAGGCCTCCGCGTCGCACTCACCGGCGGCGTAGCGCCGGCGCAGCTCGACCAGCTCATCGCGGATCAGGCCGACCACCGTATCGTGCGCCAGGTGCCGGAGCAGCTCGGCAATCGCCGGCTCGCGGAGCAGGGAATCGACCGACGGAATCCGCTGCCGCGCGTCCGGGTCCCTCGATGTCGGCGCCTGGCCCATGCGCTTCCCTCCGCCTACCCGGTCGGCGTGCCGCCGGGCACCTGGTCGAAGTGGTCGAAGAGCATCGAGTAGGATCCACGGCCCTGCGTGATGCTGCGCAGATCGGTCGCGTACCCGAACATCCGCGAGAGGGGCGCGATCGCCCGCAGCACCTGGACGTCGCCCTGCACCTCGGTGCCGGTCACGCGCCCGTGGCGCGCGCCGAGCTGCTGGTGCACGGTGCCGACGTACTCCTTCGGGCAGAGGATCTCCAGCCGCATGATCGGCTCGAGCAGGATCGGCTCGGCCTGGCGACACGCCTCGCGAAACGCCGACACCGCCGCGTTACGGAAGGCGAGCTCGCTGGCGTGGAGTTCGTGGGTGGAGCCGCCGATCAGGTCGACCGCGACGTCGGTGATCGGGTAGCCGTAACGGATGCCCGATTCGCTGCCGCCGCGCACCGCGTCCTCGATCGGTCCGATGAACTCCGCCGGAATCGCGGCCGGGGCGAGTCCGTTGCGGAAGACGATTCCGCTCCCCCGGGCGAGCGGGGAGACGCGAAGAATCGTGTGCCCGTAGTGCTCGCGCCCGCCGGTGACGCGCTCGAAACGCCCCTCGGCCTGCGCGCTGCGCGTGATCGACTCGCGGTAGGTGACCTGGGGCTTACCCAGACGCACCGGCAGGCCGAATTCACGCACCAGCCGTTGACCCAGCACCTCCAGGTGCAGCTCCCCCATGCCCTGGATGATGCGTTGGCCCGTGTTCTCGTCCCAATGCACGCGGAACGTCGGGTCATCGGCCGAGAGGTGCGCCAGCGCCAGCTCGAGCTTCTCCTCCTCGCCCGCCACCCGCGCCTCGAGCGCGGCCATCACCACCGGTTCCGGGAAGCGCATCGACTCGAGCGAGATCGGGTGCGCCGGATCGCATAGCGTGTCCCCGGTGCGCGAAAGCTTCAGCCCGGTCGCGACGCAGATGTCTCCGGCCCGGACTTCCTTCACTCGACTCTTCTTGTCTGCCTGGGCGCGGTAGACGCGCGCCACCCGCTCGCTCGACCCGGCGCGCGGGTTGCCCACCATGTCCCCCTCGCGCAGCGTGCCCGAGTAGACTCTCAGGTACGAGGCGCGCCCGCGGCCACCCTCCCCGCCGGAGGTATAGGTCTTGAAGAGCAGCGCGCAGAGTGGACCGTTCGCGTCCGCCGCGCGGGATTCGATCGCGCCGGTGGAGGGATTCGTCCCCTCGGCGGGCGGGACCTCGTCGGGGGCCGGAAGGTAATCGACGATTCCGTCCAGGACCGGCTGCACCCCGATATGGCGCAGCGCGGCGCCGGCGAAGACCGGCACGAATCGGCGGGCCAGCGTGCCGCGGCGCACCCCGAGGCGGATCTCCTCGGGGGTCAGTTCCTCGCCCGCGGCGTACTTCTCCAGCAGCCCCTCGTCCTCCCCCGCGACGGTCTCGAGCAGGTGCTGGCGCCAGCGCTGTACCGTCTCCTCCATCGCGGGTGGAACCGGCCCCGGGTTGAACTCCGCGCCCTGGCTCCCGGCGGTCCAGTGGAGCGCCTCCCGGCGCACCAGGTCGACGACGCCTTCCAGTCGGCTCTCGGCCCCGATCGGCAGAGTGAGCGGCAGGGGCACCACGCCGAGACGCTGGCGCGCCTGGCCCAGCACGCGATCGAAGTCGGCGCCGGTGCGGTCCATCTTGTTGATGAAAAACAAGGCCGGCACGTGGTAGCGCTTGGCCTGTCGCCAGACCATCTCCGACTGCGGCTCGACCCCGCCCCGGCCGCACAGCACCACGATCACTCCGTCCAGGACCCGCAGCGAGCGCTCCACCTCGGCGGTGAAGTCGACGTGGCCCGGGGTGTCGATCAGGTTGAGCTGATGCCCGCGCCACTCGGCAGTGATGGCGGCGGAGGTGATGGTGATGCCGCGCTCCCGCTCCTGATCCATCCAGTCGGTGACGGTATTGCCGTCGTCCACTTCCCCGATGCGATAGGACGCGCCGGTGTAAAAGAGGATCCGCTCGGTCGTGGTCGTCTTGCCGGCGTCGATGTGGGCGATCACGCCGAGGTTGCGGATCCGCGAGAGCCTGTCCTTGCATGCCATGGGCGTCCCCAGCCGAAACGGATTATCCCGAGCCCGGCGGGCCTGTCAAGCCGCCGCCGATGGAATCGACCCCGCGGAGCCGCGTCAGAAGCGGAACTTCCCGAAATCCTTCGGGTCGAGGTTCTCGATGAACGCCTTCAGCTCCTCGGCCCGCTGCTCGTTCGACTCGTCGACGAGCCCGGCCGAATCCGCGAGCAGATGATCGAGCTCGTCGGTGAAGAGCTTGGCGTCGGCGTAGATTTTCGCCTTCGCCTTCAACGCCAACGCGATCGAGTCGCTAGGACGGGCGTCGACGCAGAGGATCTGGTCCCCGTGCTCGACGTAGAGCTTGGCGTAGAAGGTGTTCTCGACCAGGCTGGAGATCTCGATCCGCTGCAGACGCGCGTCGAGGCCCTTCAGCAAGACCAGCAGCAGGTCGTGGGTGAGCGGGCGCGGGAACTTCTGACCCGCCAGCTCCATGGCGATCGCCTGCGCCTCGCTCTGACCGATCCAGATCGGCAGTTTCCGGTCGCCGGCGGCGTCCTTCAGGATCACCACCGGGGTCTGCGTGCGCGGATCGACCGCCAGCGTCCAGACCACGACCTCCAGGAGCACCCCGCTCACCCCCCGCTCGCGCTCGACCCGACCCCGCGCTTCGCCTCGTCCAGCAGCGTGCGCGCCGACGCTGCCATCGCATGGTCCGGGTAGTCGGCGAGAAAGCGCTCCAGCGTCTCGGTGGCGCGCGGCAGGTCGTTCAGCTTTTCCTTGCAGACGAAACCGATCATGAACAGCGCTTCGGGGGCGCGCTCGCCCTGCGGGTAGCGCTCGCGGATCTCCTGGTAGAACCGGATTTCCCGTGCCGGGTCCTTCTCCTTCCGCGCCGCGGCGAAGAGTTCATCCTCGTTCATCTGGAGTCGGTGGAAGCGGTCGAGACCCTCGTCGTCGAGGGTCACCCGGTAGGCCTGCTTGAGGGAATCCACCACCGCCTGATAGCGCACCGACTCCCGCTGGGCGACGATCTTGCTGACGATCTGCGGGCGCACCTCATCCAGGGTTAGGATGTGCGCTTCTCGGCGCGCCTCGACGCGGAGTATGTGCCAGCCGAAAGAGGTGCGGACCGGCGGGCTCACCTCGCCAGCCTTCAGGGCGAAGAGGGCCTCGTCGAGCTCGGGATAGGACCCGAACGGGGCGATCTGCGGGCCCTGCGCGTGCGGCGGCATCTTGCCACCCTCGCCGGCGGAGCTCGGGTCCTTCGAGTAGCGCCTCGCAAGTTCGGCGAAGTCGGCGCCCGCCCGGAGCTCGGCCTGGATCCGGCGTGCCTCCGCCTCGCTGTCGACTTGAATGTGGCTCCACCGGACCTGCGCCTTGATCCCCAGATTCTCCTGGTTCGCCTGATAGAAGCTGTCGACCCAGGCCTCGCTGGGGGCGACCCGGTTGGTGATCTGGTTGCGGCTGGCGATCTGGGCCAGCAGGGAAAGACGGGCGAAGTAGAGCGTGCGCAGGTAGTCGGGATCGCGATCGTCGCCGGCGGCGATCGCGTAGTCGGCGAAGCAGCGCTCGGTCACGAGCATCTTGATCATCTCGCGCGCCTGCATCCCCAGACCCGGACCGCTTTGCGCCATCTTGGGGTAGCCGATGCGGATCTTCTGGTAGACCTCACCGGCGGTGATCGGCTCGCCGTTCACCCGGGCGACGACGATGTCGCAACCCGGGATACTCTCGGCGTTGAAATCGGGACGCGAGTCGCGGTGGCCGCCGCAGCTCCCCAGCACCAGGGCGAGCAGCAGGGCAATCGCACCGACCCGGCACGCCCGCGCCACGGATCTCCCCATCGCAGCGTTCTCCGGTTCCTAGGCTTCGCCCGAGGTCCGCCCCGGGGCCTTTGCGACCCACAGTTTGATCGGCACCACGACCTCGGGATGCAGCTTCACATCGATGCGGTAGACCCCGAGCGCGCGCAACGGTTCCTCCAGCTGGATCTGCCGGCGCTCCAGTGCGAACCCGGCCGCCCGGGCCGCCTCGACGATGTCCTGCGCCGTCACGCTGCCGAAGAGCTTCTCGTCCTCTCCGACCTGCGCCTCAACCGTCAGGCTGAGCTTTTCCAGTCGCTGGCCGAGAGCCTGCGCGGAACGCTGCTCCTTCTCGCCCCGAGTGCGACGGATGCGTTCGGCTTCCTCGAACGTGCGCGCCCCGGCGCTGGTGGCCGGGAGTGCCAGCTTGCGGGGCAACAAGAAGTTGCGGGCATAGCCGGCGGCCACCGTCTTGCGGTCCCCGCGCGTTCCCAGACCCTGGACGTCCTGCATCAGAATGACTTCCATCCCTCGCCTCCTCCGTCACCGGCCGCCCGAGCACGAGCGGCGGGTCGGGCTACCGGTAGCTCTCGCTCACGAACGGGATCAGCGCCAGCATCCGCGCCCGCTTCACCGCTCGAGTGACCTGTGCCTGATGGCGGGCGCAGTTGCCCGATATGCGTGCGGGCACGATCTTGCCCCGATCGGTGATGGCGCGCAGGAGCCGCTTCTCGTCCTTGTAGTCGACCAGCTCAACGCGGTCGAGACAGAGCTTGCAGACCTTCTTGCGCAGTGTTTTGGGTGCCTTCTTCGCCATTTCGCATTCTCCCCCGCGGCACCCCGCCCCCGGCGGCGATGCCCGTTCCAATCACCGGCTTGAGCTCTCCGCCTCGCCTTCCGCGATCGGATCGCCCGCAGCCTCAATGCCCGCCGGCGGTCGCGGCGGCGCCCCCGCGGCCTCTTCCTCCGGGCCGTGTTCCGCGTCCTTCTCGCCCGGCTCACTCCCACCGCGCCCGCGGTCACCCGGACGGTCGCCGATGCGCCCTCGACCCCGCTCCACGTGCCGGTCGCGGCCACGATGGTCGGGTGCCGTCGGGTCGCCGCTGCTGGCGACCGTCAGGTGTCGCAGGATCATCTCGTTCAGCCGGTACCGCCGGTCCAGCTCGCGCAGCGCGTCCGCGTCGGCGCGGAAGCGCATCAGCGTGTAGAACCCGTCGCGGACCTTGCCGATCGTGTAGGCCAGCTTGCGCCGTCCCCACTTGTACACCCCGGTCACTTCCCCGCGCCCACCGGTGACGACGCTGCGGATCTCCTCGATCTGCTTCTCGATGCCTGCGTCGTCGACCTGCGGGTGCATGACGAAGATGGTCTCGTACTCTTTCACCGACCTACCTCCATGCCCGGCGGCAACCGTCTATTGCGCCGCCCCCGGGGACGGACGGTCAAGCCCTCGCCCCCGCGGCGGCCCGCTCTCCTCCCAAGGTGCAGGGCGGCCGTTGAATGCGTTCATTCCAGCCGCCACTCCCCGCGTCAGGATCACCTCCAGCGCCTCGAGCGCGCGGGTCATCACCGCGTCGAACCGGTCCCGCTCGGTCGCGGTGAACTCGCCCAGCACGAAATCGACCGCCTCGCCCTCGGGCGGCCGCCCGATGCCGATCCGCAGGCGCGCCACCGTCGCCGGCTGCAAGGCCTCGAGCACCGACGCGAGCCCCCGGTGCCCGCCCGAACCGCCGCCCTCGCGAATGCGCAGGCAGCCCAATGGCAGATCGAGATCGTCGAGGACCACCAGCAGGTCCTCCGCCTCGACCCCCTCCCGCCGCAACGCCTCCACAACTGCGCCGCTGCGGTTCATGAAGACCCGGGGCCGGACCAATCGGTGCCGCTGTCCACCGAGACGCAGGGTGCTCTCCTCCGCCGTCCCGCGACGCACCCAGGAGGCTCCTCCCCAGCATCGCCGCGCCGCGTCGAGCACCTGGAAACCCGCGTTGTGACGGGTTCCCGCGTACTCATCCCCCGGGTTTCCCAGTCCCAGCAGAACCACGCTTCACGCGCTCCCGCGCGATCAGCCTTCCGACGAGCCCTTCTTCTTCCCCGGGCGCTCCTCGGATGCCTTCTTCTTCCCACCCTCGGCCGGCGCGGCCTCCGCAGCCGCCTCGCCCTGCGCCGGCACCGCCGCCTCGGTCGCCGCGATTTCCTCCTCGGCGTGCTTGCCGTGGACCGTGGCGATCACGCGGTCGGCCGGGGTGATGACCGTCACGCCGGGGATGTTTACGTCCGCCGCGTGCAGCGCCTGCCCCACTTGCAGGGGAGAGACATCGATGGTGATCACGTCCGGCACCGCCGTCGGCAAACACTCGACCTCGAGGTCGCGCAGCATGTGCTCGAGGAAACCACCCTCGATCTTGACCCCCTCCGGCACGCCGGACACACGCACCGGAACGACCAGGCGCACCGGACGGTCCATCGCGATGTGCAGGAAGTCGACGTGCAGCGGCCGGGCGGTGATCGGGTCCCGCTGGACCTCCTTGATCAGCACCTTGAGGCCGCTGGCGTCGGCGCCCTCGATCTTCAGGTCGACGATCACCGTGCCCTCCTCCGCGCGCCGCAGCAGGCGGTTGAAGATGCGGGCCTCGATCGCCACCTTCTGGTTCTCGCCCCCGGGCCCGTAAACGACGCCCGGCAGCAGGCCCTGCGCCCGCAGGGTCCGCGCCGCGCCCTTGCCCCGGTCCTCGCGCGTGCGTCCGGTCAACTCCACCAGTGACATCTCACCGCTCCTCCCGATCCCGTCAGTCGAAGAGACCGCTCAAGGATCGCTCCTCGTGAATGCGCAGCACCGCTTCGCCCAGCAGGTCTCCCATCGACAGGATGCGCAGGCGACCGTCCAACAGATCGGGGGCCTGCGGGACCGTGTCGGTGATCACGAGCTGCTTCAGCCCCGCCGCCTCCAGGTTCTTCAGCGCCAGGCCCGAAAAGCACGCGTGGGTGCAGGCGGTGTAGACGTCCTTCGCCCCCCGCGCCTTCAGCGCCTGGCTCGCGTTCTTGATCGTGCCGGCGGTGGAGATCAAGTCGTCCACCAACAACACATTGCGTCCGTCAACCTCCCCGATCACCTCCATCGCCTCGGATTTGTCCGCGCTCGTGCGCCGTTTGTTCACCACGACCAGCGTGGCATCCAGGCGCTTGGCGTAAGAACGGGCGATCTTCACCCCGCCGACGTCCGGCGCCGCCACCGTGAGGTCGGGGATCTTGAGTTCCTGAAAGTGGCGCACCAGCACCGGCTGGGCGTAGAGGTGGTCGAAGGGGATGTCGAAGAAACCCTGGATCTGCGACGAGTGCAGATCCATGGTCAGCACGCGGTCCGCTCCCGCGACCGTGATCAGGTTCGCCACCAGCTTGGCCGAAATCGGCGCCCGCGGCTTGTCCTTGCGGTCCTGTCGGGCGTAGCCGAAGTACGGGATCACCGCGGTCACCCGGTCCGCCGAGGCCCGGCGCGCGGCGTCGACCATGATCAGCAACTCCATCAGGTTCTCGGCCGGGGCGAAGGTCGGCTGGAAGACGAAGACGTCGCAGCCGCGGATGTTCTCGCGGATCTGCACGTCGATCTCGCCGTCGGAGAAGCGCCCGAGGTGGATCTCCCCCAAGCCCACGCCGATGTAGGCCGCGATGCGCTCCGCCAGCGCGCGGTTCGCGTTGCCCGAAAAGAGCCGCAACGAATCGACCATGCCCTCCGTCTCCCACCTGCAGGAACTCACCCCGGCTGGGGCGGGAGGATTCGAACCTCCGAATGCAGGGACCAAAACCCTGTGCCTTGCCAGCTTGGCGACGCCCCAGAGTAGAAGCGGCTTATTCTACTCGGGCGGGCCGGTGGGGTGCCAGTGGGAAATCCACCCCGCGGAGGGTCCGCGCGGGCAGCAAAAGGGCCGCCGGCGACTTCACCGGCGGCCCCAAACGCGTTCCCCCGGGCCGGGCCTACTGCACCAGAACCTGGCTCTCCAGCTCCTGGCGATAAGCGGTCAGGATCTCCTCCTCCATCCAACTCCGAGTGTCGTTGTTGATGGGGTGGGCGAGGTCCTGAAACGATCCGTCCGGGCGCTTGCGGCTGGGCATGGCCACAAACATGCCCCGGTTCCCCTTGATGATCTTGAGCCCACGGACAACGAAGCAGTTGTCCAGCGTGATGCTCACGAACGCCTTCAACTTGTCGTCGTCCCGAAGCGAGACTCGAACTTCCGTGATCTTCATGGACTCACCACCTTGCTTCTGGTGTCCAGCCATCGTTCTGGTCGAATCCACAACGCTCTTCGATGACGGGCCCCGCTTTCGCGCCCGCATCCGTGCGTGCGCGGCTGCCCTGTTTCACTTCACTGTCTCGAGCCACCCTCCTCTCACCGGTCTGACCAGGAACGCCAGCCATCCCCGCGCAGCCGCCTCGGCCCTGACCCGCTCGCCCACCTCGAGGCCGGGGCAGAACCCGATCCAGGCAGACCCGCTTCCGGCCAACGTCACCCCGGACAGACCCGAAGAAACCAGGAACGATCGGACCTCCGCGGCTTCGGGTCGGACGCGCTGCGCTGCGCTTTCGAGATCGTCGAACCGCGTCCGAACAACGCCCGCCAGGTCCTGCTTCGCTATCTGCCCTAATGCCATGTTAGTGCAGACCTCGTCGTAAATCAACCCGGATGTGAATCCCCGGTAGACATCGGCGGTAGCCAGACCCCAAGGCGGTCGCAGGATGGCCCATAGCGAGTCGGGCAGCGGGGCTAGAGGCTCCAGCAGCTCGCCGCGCCCGCGACAGCGCTGGGTTCCACCCCGGATGAAGAATGGGACGTCGGACCCGATCTCCGCCGCGAGCGCTTCGAGCGCCCCCGCGTCCAGGCCCAGGCCCCAGATCGAGTTCGCCGCGCCCAGGGCGCAGGCGGCATTGGAACTTCCCCCGCCGAGCCCGGCCTGGACCGGAATCGTCTTGACGACACGCAGGCGCATCCCGGCCCCGACCCGCAAACGCCGCTGCAACAGCTTGAGCGCGCGCCCGGCAAGATTCGCCGGTCCGGACGGCACGCCGGGCGCATCGCATTCGATTTCGAGCCCGCCGTCCGGCGTCGATTCGAAGATCATGCGGTCGGCAAGGCTCACCGTTTGCATCGCGGTGTCGATCTCGTGGTAGCCGTCGGGGCGCAGCCCGCGCACCGCCAGATAGAGGTTGATCTTGGCGTAGGAAAGGAACGTTCGGGCCACCGCACCCCGCTCCTTCTAGCGCAGGTAGAGCAGACCCACGACGGTCGCGCCCCAGAGCGCCACATCCACCAACAGCGGCACGTCGCGCAACAACAGCTCCGACGGCGCACCTCCGCTCCCTCGGTGGTAAACGAGGTAGAGGTAGCGAAAAACGCCATAGGTGACGAACGGGATCGTGAGCACCAGGTGCGCCGGAGGGGCGTGCTCGGTCGTGGCGGGCGAGATCGTGTAGATCGCGTAGGACAGGATCGTGCTGCCGGTCACGACCGGCACGAGCTGATCGAGGAGCTGGGGCGAGTACTCGGTCAGCGTCGCGCGGTGCCGCGCCGCCGCCTCGGAGAGCGTCAGGCGCTCGTGGCGGCGCTTGCCGACGGCGATGAAGAGCGCGAGAAAGAACGTGCATACCAGCAGCCAAGGTGACAACTCCGGCGTCGGCCGGAGCGCCGCCACCCCCGCCACCGCGCGCAGCACGAACAGGAGCGCGATCGTGATCACGTCGAGCAGCACGACGCGCTTCAGCACGAGGCTGTAAAGCAGGCTGATCAGTAGATACGCCGTCGCCACCCGACCGAGCGCGGTGCCGAGGGCGAAGGCGCCGGTCAGACTCCCGGCCGCCAGCAGGATCGCCAGGAAGATCCCGAGCGAGACCGGTAGCCGCCCCGAGGCGATCGGCCGATTCTGCTTGCGCGGATGGACCCGGTCGCGCTCGCGGTCCTGGATGTCGTTCAGCACGTAGCCGGCGGAGGAGAGCAGACAGAAGAGGAGCGTAGCGGCGACCGCGCTGCGGAGCTGCGCCGGCCGATCGAGCTGATGCGAGAACGCGACCCCCGCCAGGACAATCAGGTTCTTGGTCCACTGCGAGGGCCGCAGCTCGCGCCATATCGCCCGGATCACTTCGGCTCCCTCCTCATGCCCCACCCGTCGCCCGCCAGGCGGCAAGGAATTCGCTTAACCCCTCAGCCCAGTGCGGCAGGCGGCACCCGTAACCGGTCTCGTACGCCTGCGTCGCGAGTACGCTGTTCTCCGGTCGTCGCGCCGGGCGCGCCAATGCCGCGCTGGTGATCGGCTCGACCGCGGTCTCATCCGCGCCGGCGGCGCGCAGGATGGCACGCGCGAATTCGTACCAGCTGGTCGCGCCCTCCGACGCGACGTGCAGCACGCCGTCGGCTTCCGTCTCCACGATCGCCGCGAGCGCCTCGACCAAATGACCGGTGTACGTCGGGCGGCAGACCTGGTCCGTCACCACGCGCACCCGGCCGTCGCGCGCCCGGGCCCGTAGAATCGCCGCCGGGAAGTTGCGCCCCCCCGGACCGAAGAGACCCGAGGTGCGGACGATCCGGTACCGCGCGGCGAGGGAGCGCACCGCCGCCTCGCCCTCGAGCTTCGAGCGGCCGTAGACGTTGAGCGGGTTCGGCGCATCCGATTCCCGATAGGGCCGCGCGAGACGGCCGTCGAAAACGTAGTCGGTCGAGAGGAAGACCACCCGCGCGCCGACCACCGCGGCCGCCTGCGCCACGTGGCGCGTGCCGAGCGCATTCACGCGCAACGCCCGTTCGGGCTCCGCCTCGCAGGCATCCACGTCGGTCCAGGCGGCCAGATGCAGGATCACCTCCGGCCGAGATTCGCGCACCGCGGCCAGGGTGTCCGCCGCGTCGCAGACATCCAGATCGTGCAGGTCGGTCCAGCGGACCTTGTGCCGCGGCTCGAGCACCGGACGCAGCGCCTGTCCCAGCTGCCCGTCAGCCCCGGTGACCAGGATCTTCATCCGAGCGACTGCCGGAATAGGCGCCGGGCCTCTTCCAGCGCCTCGGCCACCGGCGCCTTCTCCCCTGCGCCGCCGAGTGCCATCTGCGGGCGCCCGCCGCCGCTCCCGCCGGTCAGACCGGCGACGCGACGGACGATCTCATCGGCCTTCAGTTTGCCTTCGCGCACCAGATCGTCGGTGACGACCGCGAGGAAGCTCGTCTTCTCGCCGATCGTCGCGGCCAGCAGCGCGCCCCCGCGGCCGAGTCGCTTGCGGATTTGGTCGCCCGCTTCGCGCAGCGCGTTAACCGATTCGGCCTGGATCCCGCCGACGACGAAGCGCGCGTCCCCGATGATCTCGGCCCCGGCGAGCACCCGATCCAGCTCGGCGCTGCCCTCGCCCGCGCGCGCGCGGCTCAGGTCCTTCCGGAGACGGATGATTTCCTCCTGGAGGTGCTGGATCTTCGTCGGCGCCTCCTCGATCGTCGTGCCGAGCAGGCGCCGCAGCGCGCCGAGGCCCTCGCGCATCGCCTGCGTCTGCTTCAGCGCGACCAGACCGCAGACCGCCTCGATCCGCCGCGTGCCGGCGGCGACCGCGGATTCCTCCAGGATCAGCAACGCGCCGATCTCACCCGTCGCCGCGACGTGCGTGCCGCCGCAGAGCTCCTCGGAAAGGCCCGCCACCTTCACCCGACGCACCCGGTCGATGTCGTACTTCTCACCGAAGAGCGCAGTCACGCCGTCCCGCACCGCCTCGTCGTAGGTCGAGTAGCGAATTCCGACCGGCAGGTTGCGCACGATGGCGTCGTTGGCGAGCCGCTCCACTTCCCGCCGCTGCTCCGGAGTGAGTGCGGCGAAGTGCGTGAAGTCGAACCGCAGCCGGTCGGGAGCCACCCGCGATCCGGCCTGGGCCACGTGCTGGCCCAGCACGCGACGCAGCGCGCTCTGCAGGAGATGGGTCGCCGTGTGATGCCGGCGGATCGCCGCGCGGCGCTCGCCGTCGATCACCGCTTCCCAGACCGCGTCGCGCCGCGAGAGCCGCTCCGTCGCGCCGGGCACGAGGCTCACGCGATGTCGGATCTCGCTCCCCTCGCACAGCGTGTCGCGCACCTCCAGCGCGAGGTCGTCGTGCCGGAGCCGGCCCGTGTCGCCGACCTGCCCCCCCGACTCGCCGTAGAACGGCGTGCGGTCGAGAACCACCAACGCCTCGCCGTCGGGCAGGGGCGCCCAGCGCAGAACACGCGCTTCGCTGGTCTCCTCGTCGTAGCCGCGGAACTCCGTGCCGGCGCCCTCGCACACCGTGCGCCACTCGAGCGTATCGGTCCTCAGCGCGAAGCTGGCCGAGGCCCGGGAGCGCTCCTTCTGCTCCGTCATGCAGCGCTCGAAACCGACATGATCCACGGTCAGGCCACGACCGCGGGAGAAGTCGACGGTGACTTCGAGCGGCAGTCCGTAGGTGTCGTGGAGCAGGAAGGCCGCCTCGCCCGGGACTTCCTTCGCGCCGTTGCGTTCCACCTCACCGATCAGATCCTGGAGCTTGGCGATCGACTGGTCGAGCGTTTCCCCGAAGCGTTCCTCCTCGCCGCGCAGGGCCAGCACCGTCCGCTCACGCCCTTCGGCGACTTCCGGGTACGGTTCGCGCATCATCTCGACCACGCGGTCGACCAGGCGGTGCAGGAACGGCTCGCGCCGGCCCAGGTTCCAGCCCTGAACCGCGGCGCGGCGGATCAAGCGCCGGATCACGTAGCCGCGGCCCTCGTTCGACGGAAGGACGCCTTCGCTGAGCGCGAAGCTGAGGGCGCGCGCATGATCGGCAATGATGTGCAGCGCGATCTCGTGACCGGCGTAGGCGACACCCGCCACCCGCGCCGCTTCCTCGACCAGCGGCCAGAACAGATCCGTCTGGAAGATCGAGGTCTTGCCCTGCACCACCATCACCAGGCGCTCGAGCCCGATGCCGGTGTCGATGCCGCGGTTCTGCAGCGGCAGATCGCTGCCGTCCGCCTGACGGTCGAACTGGGGGAAAACCAAGTTGCCGACCTCGACGAAGCGATCGGTGTCGTCGCCGGCGCGGGCCTCGGGTCGCGGATCCAGCTCGGGACCGAGGTCGAAGTAGAGCTCGGAGCAGGGGCCGCAGGCGCCGGTCCCCCCGGCGGGGCCCCAGAAGTTGTCCTTCGCGGTGAGGTGCACGATCCGCTCCGGCGGCAGGCCGACCACGTCGCGCCAGATCCGGTACGCCTCGTGGTCCTGCTCGAAGACCGAAGCGGTCAGGCGTTCCGGGTCGATCCCCAGCTCGCGCGTGAAGAACTCCCAGTTCCAGACGATCGCTTCCGGCTTGAAGTAGTCGCCGAAGGAGAAGTGACCGAGCATCTCGAAGAAGGTGTCGTGTCGCGGGGTGCGGCCGACATCCTCGATGTCGGTGACGCGCAGGCATTTCTGCACCGTGACCGCGCGGCGGAAGGGCAGTGGAACGGACCCGGAGTAGTACTTCTTGAACTGCACCATCCCCGCCGAGGTGAAGAGCAGCGTCGGGTCGTCGCGCGGGACGAGCGGGGCGCTCGGCACCCGGTGGTGGTCGCGCGCCAGCCAGAATTCGACAAAGCGGCGCCGAACTTCACTCGAGGTCATCCCCATCCCGCTCCTCCCCCCCGGTCTCCTGTTCCAGGCGATCGAGCGCGGCTCGAATCGCTCCCGGCTCGAAGCCCCGCGTTCGCAGGAAGCGAACGGCCCGCTCGCGGCGGGCCGCCCCCGGCCAGCGCGCCCAGCGTCGTTCGACCGCCGCGCGCGCCATTTCTTCCTCGTCCCACGGCGGATCGCTCTCCGCCAGCGCCGCTTCGACCGCGCCCGGATCGACGCCCCGTGCCTGCAGCTCCCGCTTCACCGCCGCGCGGCCCAACGGATGCAGCCGCTGGCGGTCGCGCAGGTAGACGCGCGCGAAACGCGCGTCATCAACCAGACCCGCCTCCACCAGCTCCTCGGTCGCCCGCGCAATCAGTTCCGGCGCATGCCCACGACGGCGCAGGTAGTCGGCGACCTCCCGACGCGTGCGTTCGCGCACGCGCAGGAAACGCAAGACATCCTGGCGCAGCGCCGTTTCCGGTGGGACCGGGTCGCGCTCCCCTCCCTCGGTGGACGGCGCTCCCGGGGCCCGTCGTATCACCGCGCCCGCTCCCGCGCTCCTTCTTTACGCGGAGCCGCCTTCGCCGCCACCGCGACCGGCTCGCGCGCCGAACCGCGTACGGAACCACGCCCCTCGGCGACCGCGGCCGGCTCGGCGACCGGCGCCTTGGCTGCCGCCGCCTCCTGCGTGAGACCCAGCTTCTCCCGCAGCTCGCGCTCGAGACGATCGGCCAGGTCCGGGTGCTGCCGCAGCGTGCGGCGCGCCGCCTCGCGACCTTGCCCCAACCGCTCCTCACCGTAGGAAATCCAGGTCCCGGAGCGTGTCAGCAGGGTCTGGTCGATGCCGAGGTCCAGCAGCTCGCCGGTGCGGGAGATCCCCTCGTCGAACATGATGTCGAACTCGGCAGAGCGGAACGGCGGGGCGACCTTGTTCTTGACCACGCGCACGCGCGTCCGGTTGCCGGTGACCTCCTCGCCTTCCTTGATGGAAGCGATCTTCCGGATATCCAGTCGGATCGAGGCGTAGAATTTGAGCGCATTGCCGCCGGAGGTCGTCTCGGGGTTGCCGAACATGACGCCGATCTTCATCCGGATCTGATTGATGAAGATGACCGTGCAGTGCGACTTGCTGATCGAGCCGGTCAGCTTGCGCAACGCCTGCGACATCAGACGCGCCTGCAGCCCGACGTGGGCGTCCCCCATCTCGCCCTCGATCTCGGCGCGGGGAACCAGCGCGGCGACCGAGTCGATCGCCACGATGTCGACCGCCCCGCTGCGCACGAGCTGGTCGGCGATCTCCAGCGCCTCTTCGCCCGTGTCCGGCTGCGAGACGTGAAGGTTCTCGATGTCGACTCCGATCAGCTTGGCGTAGGACGGCTGGAGCGCGTGCTCGGCGTCGATGAAAACCGCCGTGCCGCCGCGCTTTTGCGCCTGGCCCAGGATGCTCAGGGTCAGGGTCGTCTTGCCCGAAGACTCGGGGCCGTAGACCTCGATGATGCGGCCCCGCGGGATGCCGCCCACCCCGAGGGCCTTGTCCAATCCCAGCGAGCCGCTCGGGATCGCATCCTTCTGCAGGCCCGGGGTATCCGCCCCCAACTTCACGATCGATCCCTTGCCGAAATGCTTCTCGATCTGGGCGATCGCCAGCTCCAAGGCCTTGGCGCGCTCGCCTGCCACATCCGCTGCCATCGATTGCTCCCTTCCCGCGCGATCTCAAATCCCCCGCGCCTGGGCGGTCTCGAGCGGGGTGTAGATCGGCCCTGCCGGCATCAGCGTACTCTTCATTAGAACAAGCTTCTGAATGCTAAAGTCCTCCGCCGGCGTTGTCAAACCGTCGCTGGTCCGCTCCCACGCGATGCGCCGCTCGCGGCGCACCCGGCCCAGCGTCACGTGGGCGCGGAAGGGCTTGTCGGTGCGTCCGAATCCGGCCCGTACCAGCCGGTGCTCGATCTCCTGCGCGAAGGCCCGGATCCGGCCCCCCTCGTCCTTGAGGCCGAGCCAGATCACCTGCGGGCGCCGGAGGTTCGGGAACGCCCCCAGCTCGGCCCATTCGGAGGGGAACGGATCGAACGCGCCCTCCCACGCCACGGTCAGCTCGCGCGCGCGCGTGAGCGCGATCGCGTCCAGGTCGCCGAAGAACCGGAGCGTGACGTGGAGATTCCCGTCGTCGACCCATTTCACGTCGAACTCACCGGTGTTCTCGCGCAGTCGTCCGATCACCCCGCCCGCCAGGCGCCGCGCCTCATCGGGCAGGCCCAGCGCCAGGAAGGCTCGCGTCGCGTCACTCACCGCCCCGCCCTCCGTCCTCCTCGTCCGCCTCGGGCGGCGGCCCGGCTTCACCCGCCAGACGCTCCTCGTGACGCGCGACCAGATCGAGACGCCCGATCAGATGGAGTCTTAGCAAGTCGAGGGCCACGGTCACCGAGCGGTCCTGGACCAGCCGCCGGCTCCCCGAGAAAAGGTAGCGAAACGCCCGAGACCCCGCGCCATCGTTGAGTCCGAAGAAGACCAGACCGACCGGCTTATCCCCGCTCCCGCCGCTCGGGCCCGCGATCCCGGTCGTCGCGATCGCGACGCTTGCGCCGAGCACCCGCCGCGCGCCCGCGGCCATCGCGATCGCTACCGGCGCGCTGACCGCGCCGTAGCGCCGCAGCGTCTCCTCCGGAACGCCGAGCAGCCGCTGCTTCGCCGCATTACTGTAGGCGACGATGCCGCCCAGGAACGCCTCGGAGGCGCCCGGCACGCGGGTCACACTTCCGCCGATCTGCCCGCCGGTCAGGGATTCGGCGACGGCGAGCGTGAGATGCCGCTGGCGGAGCTGCTGCAGGACCGCTTCCTCGAGCGTGACCGCGCCGGCGCCGTAGAGGTGCGGCCCGAGCCGCTGCTGCAGCCGCGAGATCGTCTCCTGCAGGTGACGGCGTCCCTTCTCGTCGCCGGATGCGCTCAGACGCAGATCGACACGTCCGGGGACGGGAAGGTAGGCCGCGCGCACGCCCTCGGCGAGGAGCGGCTCGATCTGCTCGGCGAGCACCGCCTCGGAGACGCCCGCCGTGTGCAGCGTCTCGGTGACGGCGCGGCCGGCATGCCCCGACTCGCGGAGAACGGGCAGGACCTGCTCCTCGAGCATCGCTTCCATCTCCGCCGGAACCCCGGGTAACGCGAAGAGCAGGGACCGCTCGGTGCGCAACAGAAAGCCGGGGGCGAGCCCCACGGAGTTGGCGAGCGGCGTCGCGCCCGTCGGCAGGAGCGCCATCGTCTCGACGGCGGGACCGGCGGCGGTGTCGCAGGCGCGCAGCTTCTCGCGGATCGCGGCCAGCAGCTCGTCGCGGAAGACGAGCTTGCGGTTCAGCACCGTGGCGACCGCGCGGCGCGTGATGTCGTCAGGGGTCGCGCCCAGCCCGCCGGTCGCGAGCACGACCTCGCTCCGCTCGAGGGCGCGCCTCAGTTCCTCGGTGAGCGCCGACCGCTCGTCCGGGACCACGGTGTGACGCTCGACCCGGACACCCTCGCGCGCCAGCGCCGCGGCGATCACCGCGAAGTTCGTCTCGAAGGTGTGACCGGCCAGGATCTCGCTGCCGATCGTGATCACTTCCGCGGACATCTTCTGTGGATCTCCCTTCGGCCGGGCGCCGGGGTCAGAAGCCCGGGATCACCGCGCGTGCCAGGAGCAGCAGCGCCAGCCCGTAGAGCGCGGCCGCCAGATCGTCCGCCATCACGCCCGCGCCCCCCGGGAGCGCCTGGAGCTGATAGGCCGGGGGGGGCTTCAGCACATCCAGCGCGCGGAAGAGGAGAAACGCCACCGCCAGATGCAGCCAGGTCCAGGGGATCGCGAAAGCCGTGAGGAGCATCCCCGCGACCTCGTCGATCGTGATGCAGCGCGCGTCGTGCCCGTAGCGGCGCTCGGCGCGTCCCGCGGCCCACGCTCCGACGAAGGTGACGGTCAGGATCACCCCCAGCACGATCAGCGCGCGTGCCCCCGAGAACGGCGCGCCGATCAGCCCGAGCGCGACGACGACAACCAGCGAGGTGAAGGTGGCCGGTGCGATCGGGAAGAAGCCGAGCCCCAGGCAGGTCGCCAACGCCGCCGCCGAATCGAACCCGCGCGCCATGCCGCCGCCCTATGCCCGGACGGCGCGCCGGGTCGGCTGCCCGGAGATCTCCGCCAGGACGCATTGCAGGATCGCCCGCAACGTCTCGGCGACGCCCTCGCCCCGCACGGCGACCGCCTCGAAGACCGGGCGGCCGGCGGCATTCAACAGCCGGTCGAGCTGCACGCGAGCCAGCGCGCCCGGCCGGTCGCGTTGGTTGTACTGGAAGACCAGCGGCAGGGACTCGAGCGGGCGGCCGAGACGCGCCAGGTTCTGCCGCAGGTCGTCGTAGCTGTGCCGGTTGGCGAAGAAACGCGCCGGCTCGCTGTCGGCGACGAAGACGATGCCGTCCGCGCCCTGCAGCACCAGCCGCCGCGTCGCCCGCAGGCTCACCTGACCCGGCACGGTATAGAGATGGAACCGCGTCCGCAGACCACGAATCTCACCCAGGTCGAGGGGCAGGAAGTCGAAGTAGAGCGTGCGCTCCCCGGGCGTCTGCAGGCGCACCATCTGGCTGCGGCGATCGGCAGGGAGACGTTGGTGGAGCACGGCGAGGTTGGTCGTCTTCCCGCCCAGGCCCGGACCGTAGTAGACGATCTTGCAGTGGAGTTCGCGGCGGGCCAGGTTCACGAAGGCCATGGGTGGCGGCTCACGCGCTCAGGCGGGAGACCCGAAGAGCCGGTCGATCCGGTCGAGCGCCTCCTCGCCGAAAGCATCTCCCAGCGCCGGGGCATCGACCGAGCTGCGCTCGAGCCCCGCGCGAATCGTCTCGCCCAGCGCCGGCAGCAGACGCCGCACGCTGTAGCGCACGAGGCCGAGCGTCGTATCGCGATCGAAGATGAGGGCCAGGATCGTCCCCGGGGTAACCTGCGTCAGGAAGAGCGAGAGGTCGTCGCCCTGATGGGCGACGCTGTGGAACTGGTCCTCACCCAGCAGGTGCGCCAGCTCGCGCGTGGCGCAGAAGTCCGCCGCCATCAGGGAAACGAAGGTGGTGACGTCGAATTGCGGGGCATCCCCCGCGAGGGAGAGAAGCCGTCCCGCCTGGTCTATGAGGACGACCGCGCGGCCCTCGGTCTGCGTGAGAAGGTGCTCCAGCTGGGCCTGCAGACGGACCGGGTCGCCGTCGAATCCTTCCCATCGGACCTGTGCCATCCCTGCACCCCCACGCTGGGGACATGGTTAGGCCCTGTCAAAAGAGTGTCAAGATGAATCGGGGTGGCCCATGCTGACAGCCGCGGTCGAACCCAGAAGGCGCCACGGAGCCTACAGCGCCTTCCGTCCCTCGAGCGCCCGCACCAGCGTCACCTGATCCGCGAACTCCAGCTCCGAACCGACCGGCACGCCACGCGCGATGCGCGTCACGCACACATCGAGAGCGCGGAGCAACTCCGCCAGCGCGTGGGCCGTCGCCTCGCCGGTCGAGGTCGGGTTGGTCGCGACGATCACCTCGCGAAACCCCTCCCGCTTCACCCGATCACGCACCTCGGCGAAGTGGAGCTGATCCGGGCCGACGCCCTCCGAGGGCGCGAGTGAGCCGTGCAGCACATGGTAGAGGCCGTGAAACTGGCCGGTACGCTCGAGCAGCAGGACGTCGCTCGGCTGCTCGACGATGCAGAGCACCGACCGATCGCGCTTCTCGTCGGCGCAGATGTAACAGGGCTGGGTCTCGGCGACGTTGCCGCACTCAACGCAGTTCCGGACCTCGGACCGAACCTGTTCGATCGCCCGCGCCAGAGCGAGGGCTTCTTCCTCCGAAACGGCGACCAGGTGAAACGCCAGACGCTGCGCGGTCTTCGCCCCCACGCCGGGCAGGCGTGAAAGCTCGCGGATCAGCGCCTCCAGATGTCGGGAGCTGTACTGCATCGCGGCTCAGCCCGGGAATCCGCCGGGCATCGACAGCCCGCCGGTCAGACGCGACATCTCCTCCCGGACCATCGTCTCGACGCGCGTACGGACCTCATTGACCCCAGCCAGGATCAGATCCTCGAGCATCTCCGGATCCTTCGGATCGATCACCTGCGGATCGATGTGGATCGAGAGGATCTCGTGGCGCCCGTTCGCCACGATCTTCACCATGCCGCCGCCGGCGGTCGCCTCGATCTGCCGCTCCGCCAGCTCCTCCTGGAGCTTGACCATCCGGCTCTGGGCCTCCTGGATCTGCTTGAGCATGCGGCCGAGGTCCTTCATGGAATCTCCCCCGCTCTCCGGCTACTGCGCCGGACCGATGATGTCGCCGTCGAGCATCTGCGCGATCCGTTTCACGCGATCGCGTCCCTTCTCGCGCGGCTTGGCGTCGGCGTTCTTTGATTCCGCCGGCCGCGCCGCGCCCGTCGCCTCCGGTTCGGTCGCGGCGGCCGCCGCGGGCGCGGTTCCGCCGATGGCGTCGGGCGCGGCGCCTTCACCCCCATCCGACCACCGCAGCCCCAGCGACTGCCCGAAGATCTCCTCGATCACGAGCTGGAGATAGCGGCGATTGGCCGGCTTCTCGATCTGCTCTTTCTTGAAGCCGTTGGTGTCCGAGAGCGCCACCGTCAGACGCCCCTCAGCAATCCCCAGCACCCAGCTCGCGAGCAGGCACGATCCGAGAAACGCCTTCTCGCTCCGTGCGCGGGCAACGACCTGCTCCCAGAGTCCCGCCAGCTGCGGATCACCCGCCGGCCGGGGTTTCGCCGCCGGGATTGCCACCCCGGACGCCGGCGCCGCGGAGACCGCCGTCTCTCCCGCGCGCAGGCGATCGAGCACCTCCGCCAGATCCACGGCACGCGGCAGGGACGCCATCTCCGCCAGCGCCACCTCCAGGTGCACGCGGCCGTGGGGCGAACGACGCATCCGCGCCGCGACGTCGAGCAGGATCCGGAGCCAGCGCAGCGCGTCGCCGGGCCGCACGCGCGAGGACTGTTCGCGCAGGCGCACACGCTCTTCCGCGGTCCCCTCCACCAGACGATCCATCTCTTCGCCCAGCGAGGCGACCAGGAGGTCGCGGAAGTGATGCACCAGCTCGTCAGCCAGCTCCTGGAGGTTCAGGCCCTGCTGGTAGGCCTGCTCCAGCGCCAGCAGCGCGCGCTTCCCGTCGGCGGCCACGATCGCGTCCGAAAGCTCGAAGTAGAGCGCGGTGCCGGAGAGACCGAGGATCTCCTGGATCTCCCCGGCGCCGAAGGGCCCGGTGCCGGTCGCCGCGACCTGATCCAGCAGGGTCAGCGTGTCGCGCACGCTGCCCTCGCCCTTGCGCGCGATGAGCCGCAGCGCCTCCTCGTCGATCGCGATCTTCTCGGCGTCGACGATGCGCTTCAGGTTCCCCGCCAGCTCGTCGACCGTGAGCCGGCCGAAGTCGTGACGCTGGCAGCGCGAGAGGATCGTCGGCGGCACGCGCAGCGGCTCGGTCGTGGCGAGGACGAAGTAGACGTGGCGCGGCGGCTCCTCCAGCGTCTTGAGCAGCGCGTTGAAGGCATCGGTCGTGAGCATGTGGACTTCGTCGATGATGTAGACCTTGGAGCGCGTGCTGGCCGGGGCGTATTTGACGCTCTCCCGGAGCTGGCGGACGTCGTCGATGCCGCGGTTGGACGCCCCGTCGATCTCCAGCACGTCGAGGCAGTGGCCCTCGGTGATCGCGCGGCAGGTGGCGCACTGGTTGCACGGTTCGGCCGTGGAGCCCTTCTCGCAGTTCAGGGCCTTGGCCAGGATGCGCGCCATCGAGGTCTTGCCGATCCCACGCGGGCCGGCGAAGAGATACGCGTGGCTGACGCGATCGGTGCGCAGCGCGTTGCCCAGCGTGAGGGCGACGTGACGCTGGCCGACGATCTCGTCGAAGCGTTGTGGGCGCCACTTGCGCGCCAGC
>Ga0315286_10000659_pt1 | contig 29753 bp, 26 predicted proteins | sample YL17G10_0_MG_FD_205038 | JGI IMG/M metagenome (GOLD analysis project Ga0315286, IMG submission 205038) | Sediment microbial communities from Yellowstone Lake, YNP, Wyoming, USA - YL17G10_0 | ecosystem: Environmental > Aquatic > Freshwater > Lake > Sediment | place: USA: Wyoming | collected... | reverse complement strand
CAGCGAAGGCGCCTGCAGCGACAACTGTACCGTGGAAACACACGAGTACACGCAGAAAGACCCGATGACGATGAAGGACACGAAGGTCAAGATGGTGAGCCGTATTACCGACAAGAATAACCGCGTTCTGGAATCCTACATCATCGGCGACGACGGCAAGGAATTCAAGACGATGGAGATCAAGTACACGCGCATGTAGTGCGCCTTTTTCTCTGAGACCCTGGAAGGGCGTTGGAAACATGCCTGGCGCTGTTCCGACGCCCTTTTCGGTCCGCGCTTCATCTCGCTCTTTAGGTTTTGCGCCGCCGTACTCACTCGATACCACGGGGGGAAATATGAAACCGAGCAACACGGTCGGAATCGCGGTCCTCGTTTCTCTTCTTTTCGCTGCGTTCGCTGCGTCGTGGGCCCAATCCGAGAAGGAGATCGATCTGTGGCCGAAGGTCGAGCCATTCGAGACGGGGTATCTCAAGGTCTCAGGCGTGCACGAGATCTACTACGAGCTCTGCGGAAACCCCAAGGGCACGCCCGTGTTCGTCCTCCACGGCGGTCCCGGGGCGGCGTGCTCGCCGTACATGCGGCAGTTTTTCGATCCTGCGAAATTCCTGATGGTCCTCCACGATCAAAGGGGCTGCGGCAAGTCGAAGCCCTTCGGGGAGATCAAGGAGAACACCACGCAGGATCTCGTCCAGGATATCGAACGTCTGCGGACGCACTTGAAACTGGGGAAGATCATCCTCTTCGGCGGCTCCTGGGGCACGACGCTCGGCCTCGCGTACGGAGAAACGTACCCGGATAATGTCTGCGGAATGCTCCTGAGGGGGGTCTTCACTGCGACGCAAGAGGAGATCGATTACTACTATCACGGAGGGGTCCGCACGTTCTTCCCCGATGCGTACGACGAGCTGCTCGCCGCTCTCCCCGATCCCAAGAGACGCCCGCTGCCGGAGTATCTGGCCGAGCTCATTCAAAACAGCGACTCCACGGCGCAGTGGGAGTACAGCAAGGCATGGACGAGGTACGAATCGAGAATCGGGGCTTTGCAAACGTCACCCGAGTATTTGGTGCAGCTGGAAATAAAGACGCCTGCGAAGGCGAAGAAGGTGCTCGCGCTGGGCCTCTTCGAGAATACCTATATGGCCCATCGGTGTTACCTCGAGGAAGGGCAACTCTGGCGAGACCTCGGCAAGATCCGTGACATTCCGATAACGCTCGTGAACGGGCGATACGACTCGATTTGTCCCCCGGTCACCGCGTACCGGCTGCACCGGGAGTTGCCCAAATCGACGCTTGTGATCGCCGAAGGAGCGGGACACTGGATGGGGGACAAACCTATCGAAAAGGCCCTGCTGAAAGCGGCGCGCGAGATGGAGACAGCGGGGTGTCAGACCCAGAGTGGGCAGTGAGGAACAAAAATCAGGGTCTGAAATCCGGAGCAGCGAAATTTCAGGCTTCCAATTTTGTCAAAGTTGGGATACAGTCGTTCGCGACCTGCAGCCGGGGCACCCTGGGTGCAGCGCTTATTGGTTTTGTATCGTTTTTGGACGGATTGACCGTGACGCCCACGTAGCCCTCCAAGCTTCCGTGGACATCACCGAGTCGGACTGTTTTGGAGGTTTTCGATGAAGATCTACGTGGGTAACCTGTCGTACGCCACAACGGAGGACTCCCTCCGTACGGAGTTTCAAAAGCACGGGACCGTCGATGAGGTGACGATCGTCGTCGATCGTTTCACCGGTCGTTCACGCGGGTTCGCGTTCGTGACCATGCCCAACTCGGCAGAGGCGAACGCGGCGATCGCGGCGATCAATGGGACCGAAGTCGACGGTCGTACGGTGAGCGTGAACGAAGCGCGCTCCAAGACACCCGAGGGTGGCGGTGGTGGTGGTGGCGGCGGCGGCGGGTTCAGACGCAGACCCGACTAGTGAGCGGGACTGCAGACTTCAAAGAATCAGGGGGCCGGAAAGACCCCCTGATTCTTTCTTCATCCGTCCGGAAGAGACAGGACATCGTGCGGATAGTCAGACCGCCTCGATTTTTTGTGCCAGAACCAACTCGAACACTTTCACAACTTCGGGATCGAACTGCTCGCCACTGCAGCGCCTGAGTTCCTCCATCGCCTGCCACGGCTGTATTCCCTTCCGGTAGGGTCTGTCTGTGGTCATCGCGTCGAAAGAATCAGCCACCGCGACGATCCGTGTCCCCACGGAGGCTGGTTTGGTCCGTTTGCCGGTCGGCTTATCCATCTCGTTGAAATACTTGTGATGTTCGAGTACAATCGGAATCGCCCCTCTCAAAATGCTTCCGACTGAGAGCAGAATCTTGGCCCCCTTCTCCGAATGCTGGGCGACTCTTGCCATTTCTTCTTCGGTGAGGTTGGCGGATTTCCTGATGAGTTCTCCGCTGATGTCGATCTTGCCGATGTCGTGGAGAAGCGCGGCGACGCGGATGTTCTCAACCTCGCTCCTCGGCAACTCCATCGCGATAGCAATGCTCATCGCGTGATCTGCCACGCGTTCCGAATGTCCCTTGGTATAAGGGTCGTTGGATTCGAGATATTTCACCAATATCTCGAGCACGCCGACGTAAGCTCGTTGGAGCTCGATCATCTTCTTCTCTTTTTGTTCCGACAATGTGCCTACGACATGGCTGGTCAGTATCAGAAATCCGCCCCAACCGCACAGACTGCTCGCCAAGTAAAGGCTGCCTCGACCCGAGCTGAACGCGTGCGTGTTCAACAGAGCGAAGAGGGCGACCGCCAAAACACTGAGCACGGCCACTAGAAGCGACGCCTTCTTGCCGATGTAGTAGCCTGCCAACAGCACGGGCAGATAGAAAAAATTGAGCATAATCATTTTTTCGTCGACGGCGTAACTCGTAAAGATGACGCTCAACAGGATCACCAGCACGGTGATCTGTTCGAAATTGCTTACGCAGTAAGCTTTGATCTTGTCCACTCGAGTCCCCCCTGGTATCAGTCAGATCTGCATTCCTTTCTCGGAAAATCGGACGCTGCCATTCATCGCGGCATGAGCAAGAATTGTGCCCGTCGCCGCCAGAACCTGTTGGAATGTTTGTAGTTAAGCGGGTCCGTTGCCCGATGAGTTTCGCGCTCTTGATTGGCCCGCGCGCACTTACGGCCGCTTCGAGGTCGGCTGGTCATTGCCACCGCGACGTAGCGCGGACACTCTCGGCTCCCGACTTGTGAGACCGCGAAAAAGCCCGGCCGCCTCGACGTATGGGCGACCGGGCTTCTCATCGCTGACTTCTCACGAGCGCGGAACTCAGCGCACGAAAACCATCTTCGTCGTCTCTTTGAACGACCCCTGTCCCTTCTATTCATTCCGCCCGCGTTACCGTTCTTGCAGTTACACTCATTCTACCATATCATGGATTGCATGATATTGATCCTCCTACGCCCGCTTTTTTCAGCGCTGAGTCGGCCTCGTGCTCGAAGACCATCCGAACCGCCCGCTCTTGTACCTCTGGTGAAAATCTGTTTCGTTTGCTCATGACTCCGTCCTCTCATGAAATGGAGCCTCCGACAACCCCGGGCGGTTCAGTTTATGAAACTGTGGGAAGTCCAGCCCTCCTTGGTTTTATCCCATGTCAGTATTTTGCCGAGTTCGGTTTTTGAGCGCAAACAACACGAACCCGAGTATCATTAAGCAGCCGATGCCTGCGCCGATGGTTTTCATAGTGCTTTTCTTGATCTGGACGATATCGGATGCGGGCGCCGAAGCAGGCGGCCGCGCATTCATCACAAGTTCCATCAGTCCTTTGGTAAGGATCTCTTTTGCTTTGGCATCTCTGACTTTCTGGTCCACCGCCCCGAACACCACCGCAATGGCTCTTTGATCTTTCTTGGTTGCGGTCGCCGCGATGGAAAACCCCGCTGCGCTGAAATACCCGGTTTTGAACCCGTCGCACCCCTCCATGTTGCCCAGCAGCTCATTGTGGTTCATCATGATAAACGGTTCAGCCGCATCCGCCCGGAAAGCGCGCTCTTTGGTGGACGTATATTTCAGGACATTGGCGTTTTTTAGGAGCTCCTGGCAGAGTTCCGCGATATCGCGTGGGGTGGAAATATCCGGCAGTTGACCTTTGCTCGGGGGCAGGCCGTGCACGGAGTGAAAGACGGTATCTCTCATTCCGATTTCCTGCGCGCGCTTATTCATCAGCTCCACGAACGCCTCTTTGCTGCCGGCGTAATGGATTGCCAGCGCTGTCGCCGCGTCATTTGCCGATTGGACAATGAGCGCGTACAGCAGTTCATCCACCGGGAACACTTCGTTTTCTTTTAGATACACCTGTGATCCACCGATTCTGGAGGCTTCGGCGGTCACCGTGACCGGCTCGTCTAAGGTCAGGTGATGGGATTCAATGGCCTCAAGAAAGACAAGCAGCACCATCAGCTTGGTGACGCTGGCCGGGTATCCCTTGGCATCGGCGTTGTCTTCAAAAAGGACTTTTCCCGTGGCGGCATCGATGACAATAGCACCTGAATATGGACTCTTAGACATGGTTACCAATGCCGTCGCAGTTGAAATGGTGCAAAAAAGCAACAGGAGGACGAGCGTGGAGACAGGCATTAGATTTATTTTCATGCGCATTTCCTTCATTCCATTCGAATGTTGATCAGAAGGGTGAAGGGAGTATATAAACAATGTTTCTTAAGAGGCAACGAGAAGTTAAGTATCAAAGATTATGTTCGAACTCGCAGAAGGGGCGGCCAGAAGGCGTTTTCTCTGGTGGCTCCAATGAAGAACCGCTCTTTTATGAAGCGCTGGAGCTTGACATGCCGGATATCGAGGCGGTGCAGGAGAAAACGCATCACCGTATCCTAAGGTGGCTGGCGCACCATGGGTATCTTGATCCCGGGGTAGTGGAGATGATGCGTGCCTGGTCTCTCTCGATCGGTTCAAGTCCCACTCTCACTCAAGGGCAGGGCCTGCTTTAAGAGGGGGAGCGCCAGTTTCGAGCAAGAACAATCTGGCTCCCCAGGCTGGACTCGAACCTCGTCCGCACCTTGTGACAACACCCCGCTGGTGAACGACGCCAGCTGACGGCCGCGCGTCCTCGCCCGCACCCGTGCGAACCGATCACTCCCACAAGGATGCCAAACTACCGTCCTGTGTTTTTCGATACGGTCCCCACGCCAGCGTGAGAAGCTTCACATCGATATCAATCTTCCGCGGTCTCAGGACGAGCTTCTCGAGCTCTTCCATTTCGGGGTCGAGACGTCCGCCGAGCTTCGCGGCCTCGGCGTCGAACTCGGCCTGAAGATCGGCAAGCTGTTGGCGTAAGGATTGGACCTGAGCTTCCGCTCTCCCGATGTCCTGCGCTTGTTTGGCCGACCGGCCCACGCCGCGTGCCGTCGTGGTGGCGCGCCCGAGTGTCGATCGCCCGAGCCTCTTGCGGCCGAGAAACGCCTCGAGCATCGTGGCGCCAAACGAGATCGCCGTTTGAACCTGTTCTTGTTTCGCCTGTCCTCTCTCCCTCTCGACAGCGGCTTCTGCGCGGCGGATCCGGTCTTCGAGCGCGCTGAACTTCATGGCGTGTTTTTTCCTCAGTCTCTCGACCTGATAGTCGCGATCTTCGCGCCCCGTGTCGCCGAGACGGATACGGAACTCTCGCTCGTTCTCACCGGGCTGCGAAGCGAGTTTCAACCGGGGACTCCACAACAGCTCGACGCTTCGTGTGCGGTAAAGCGTGTCGGAAAGCATTCGTCTCCATCCGGCGAAGTTCTTTGCGCTCATCGCGCGTGAGGAAAGAGCGCCGTACTCCGCTCCCGCCGCGGGTTGTCTCTGGAGGTCATCCGCGGCGAGCACGGCCGGTCTGGCCTTCTCCCAATCGACCGTCTCGACGCCTTCCTCCAGCGGGGACCACACGGTGACGGTCTCGGTATGTTCGGGGCCGCTTCGAGCCTGAACGAAGCGAACGTTGGCGATCGCAAGCAACCCCGGCTGATAGACGAGCGCCGTGTTTTCCAAAGAGCCCCGCAAGGGGAGGAAGGTCTCGGAAACTTCTGGGGGGAGCACGGGGCGCGGCGTGACGGATGCAGCCGGCGAAGCAGATGACGAACCGAACGCCGGTACACGCGCCGAACCGGACGGCGAACGAGACGCAGCGGCTCGCGCCGGCCCACCCGAGGGTGTCCTGTCAGCCGGCTCCCCGGCACGCCTCTGATCGATCCCCCCGGGGGCCTCTCCCGCGCGTCCCGCAGCTCTTACGGGTTCCGTGAGCGTCTTGATCTGTTGCCGTGTCAGAGGACCGCAAAGATACGACATCGCCCACCGTGTCTGGAACACCACGGGCTCGTTCTCGTGGATGTCGTGCATGAGAAACACGCGCTTGTCCAGGGCGGAGATTGTCTCTTCCATTTTTTGGCGGCTCATTGCTCCCGCTCGACCCGCGGTGACGCCTTCGAGACCATCGAGAAGACGCTCGCGGTCGCGGTCCGTCTGGAGCCTGCCGATGAACCAGGTCCCGATGTTGGAGAGGGCTTTGTAGTCGAGGTCGACCGGATTTTGCGTGGCGAGCACCACGCCCACGCCGTACGCGCGGGCCTGTTTGAGAAGCGTGAGCAGCGGTCTCTTCGACGGCGGTTCGGCCACGGGAGGTATGAAACCAAACACCTCGTCCATATAAACGAGCGCACGGAGACTTGTCGTTCCCGGCCGTGTTCTTACCCAGCCGAGGATCTGATTGAAAAGGAGCGAAACGAAAAACATTCTTTCCGTGTCGGAAAGGTGCGCGATGTAGAAGATCGCCACGCGGGGCTTGCCTTTCCCCGTGTAGAGCAGGCGGTCGACGTCCAGAGGATCACCGGAGAGCCACGTCTCGAAACCCGGGGAGGCGAGGAGATTGTTGAGCGCCGTGGCGAGCTCGAAGCGTTCTTTCGAGGGATAGAAGGACTCGAGTTCGAGAACGCCGACACGCGAGATGGGCGGCGACTGTATCGCATGGATGAGCGACGCGAGATCGAGATCCTGCCCATTCTCCCACGCGTACTCGAGAATGGTGGCGATGAGGATGTGTTCGCGGCTTCTTATGGGGTCCGCATCGATCCCCAAAAGACCGAGAAGACTCGTCGCGGTCGTGGTGACCCGCTCGTTGAGAAGATCCTTGTCCCCGAGGATCTCGCTGGAAGGCGCGGTGAACGCGCCGAGAATCGACACAGGAAGCCCCGCCTCGCTTCCCGGCGTGTAGATGACGAAATCCGCCGCGTTCCTGAGCCTCTCGATCCGCTCTCCCGATTGACCCCAGGTTGCAAGCCCGTTTCGCCAGAGATCAGCCTGAGACGCCGCGTACGCCTCGGGCGAAACCCCATCGCGGGATGCGGCGTCTTCGTTGATCCACGGACGGAAGTCGGGTGCCGAAAGTCCGGGGAACGTGAGCATCAAGTTGGCGAGATCGCCTTTGGGGTCGATGACGATCGATGGGATTCCGTCGATGGCCGCTTCTTCGAGGAGTGCGATGCAGAGCCCCGTCTTGCCGCTCCCCGTCATCCCCACACAGAAGGCATGCGTCAAAAGATCTCTCGAATCGTAGAGAATGAGCTCATCGGAAACGCTCTTTTTCGCGAGATCGTAGGCCCGGCCGAGATAAAAGACACCCAGCTTTTCGTACGATTCCATCGGTTCGCCCTCCTTCGTCATCCGATAACTGCGCGCGCCCGGTCCCTTTCTTTCAGAAGATAATCCGTGGGGCTCCCCACGGCGATCATGTCCCAGGGGAGGATCTCGTCCGTCCGTCGCTCACGCAGCGCGTAAAAGTCGGGGTCGACGCCCGCTTCCTGGAAGACCTCCCGCCAACCGAAGACGTCGAAGCACTCGGACCACGCGTCCATACGAAGCCCCCGCTCGCGTGCCTTGACGAGCGCCGCGGAGAGACGCCTGTCCCCCCGCGAGAACACCGCTTCGATGTAAGTCTCGTCGACGTTGTGGAACTTCAGATTGAGATACGATGACGTGTTGCACGAACGGACAAATGACTGCTTGGCAAGGAGTTCGTCCCGCGTGTTCATCGCCTCCCACTGGAACGGCGTGTGGGGTTTGGGAACATGCGAAGAAATCGAAACGTTGATCTTGCCGCGGCGGCGCATGATCCTTTTCCGCGAGAGGCTCACCTGATTGGAGAGCTCGACGATGCCCCTGAGATCCTCTTCGGTCTCCGCCGGTAGGCCGATCATGAAATAAAACTTCACGCGGTCATACCCCGCCCTCCACGCGGCGAGACACCCGTTCAAGAGATCTTCGTTCAGTATGGGCTTGCGAATGATCGACCGGAGCCGGTCGGTCGCCGCTTCGGGGGCCATCGTAAGACCCGATTTTCGGACGGTGTTCAAGAGGCTGGGGAGCTGGTCGAGCTCCCCTTTGACGCGGAGCGATGGAAGACACACGTTCACTTTCCGTGTCGCGAACCGCGCGGCGATCGCGGGGATCAGTTTCTCTATCCCGGGGTAGTCGGCGGTCGAGAGGCTCGTCAGCGAGATCTCTTCGTACCCTGTGTTCCGGTACGTTTTCTCGCACAGCTCCACGATTGTTTCGATCGATCGCAGTCTGAGGGGGTGGTAGTGTTTGCCCGCCTGGCAGAAACGGCAGTGGTTGGGACATCCCCTCATGATCTCCACGTTGATCCGGTCGTGGACCGTCGAGACGTTCGGCATGACCGGCCGCGTGGGATACGGCGCGTTGTCAAAATCGGCGACGGTGGTTTTCGCCACGGTCCTCGGGGCGGGAGGATCGTTTTTGATCTCAGCGATGATCCCGTCGGGGTTGTAGCGGATCGCGTAGAGAGAGGGGACATACACCCCCGGCACTTTGCAGAGCAATTCGTGGAGCGCGCGGCGCTCCGCTCCGCTTCGTTTCCACTCGATGAGGTGGTCGACGATCTCATCGAGGACATCTTCCGCGTCGCCGACAAGAATCGCGTCGAAGAACGGCGCCACGGGTTCCATCGCCGAGCTGATCGACCCGCCGCCGATCACCACGGGATCGCCGAGCGACCGTTTCTCCGTCTCGACGGGGATCCCACCGAGTTCGAGCATGTTGAGAAAATTGGTGTAGCAAAGCTCATACTGCATCGAGAACCCGACGACATCGAACTCGCCAAGCGGCGTGAACGATTCGAGCGTGTACAACGGGAGAGCGCGTCTTCGAAGCTCGTCCTCCATGTCGATCCAGGGGGCGAAGACCCGCTCCGCCGCGACATCGTCGCGCCGGTTGAGCATGTTGTAGAGGATCTGGAGCCCGAGGTGGGACATCCCCACCGCGTACGTGTCGGGGAAAGCGAGCGCCACTCTGAGATCGACCGACGCGGGGTCCTTGACGATCTGATTGCGTTCGCCGCCGACATACTGACCGGGAGTCTCGACCCGCGGCAGCACGTGGTCGAGGATGCGATTCTTGAGCGAAAGGTTCATGTGTCCACGCTTTTTATGTATGAAAGACCCCTGCGGGGCGGGTCGTTGTTGCCTCAGCGCCTCGATGCAGGTATATCATAATCGATACCGCCGTTGCGCGAAAACGGTTTTGCGTCTCCAGGAGAGTGGAAAAGCGGAAAGGGTCGCGATCATGCCCGAACTCCCCGAAGTGGAAACGATCGTCCGCGGTCTCCAAAGACCGCTCGAGAACCGTCGGGTCGTGCGTGCCCGCCTCCGGCCAACGGGTCTCTACCGCAGGAGTAGTCTTCGTGTGGGTTGGCTCGTTGGTCGCAGGATCGTGCGTGTCGAGCGTGTGGGAAAAAACGCGGTGTTCCGTTTCGATCCTCCGGGGATCATGACGGTCAATCTGGGGATGACCGGGCAGCTCCTTTTGTTTTCTTCGAACGATCCCGGTCACACGGCGCCGAAGAAACACCTCCACGGCCGGTTTTGCCTCGAGGGCAATCTCGAGCTCAGGTATTACGATGCCCGGCGGTTCGGCTATATCTACGTGGCGCCGTCGTGTGATTTCGCCAAAGATCTCCACATCGGCCCTGATCCTTTTCAATGCGATGCGCGGTATCTGAAGAAGAATCTCGAAGGCCGGAAGGCGCCGATTAAATCCCTCCTCCTCTCACAACGGATCGTCTCGGGTCTGGGCAACATCTACGCGGATGAAACGCTTTTCGACGCCCGCGTGGATCCACGGACACGGGGCGGCCGCGCAGTTGCACGCTCCCGGCGTATCCTCTCGTCGGCGCGGCGTATCCTCGAGCGCGCCATCGTCCACCGCGGCTCGACGATCAGGGACTACCGCCAGCCCGATGGGGCGGAAGGGGGCTTCCAGCATCTTCACGCGGTGTATGGACGCAAGGGCCAACCGTGCGTCCGCTGCGGCACTCCGATAAAGAAAATCGTCCTCTCGGGACGCGGAACGCATTTCTGCCCGTCGTGCCAGTCGTGAAGGATGGGCTGGTGACGGCTCTGCCCCCCTTCATGCGCGTCGAGGTAAACGGGATGTAGAGTGATCGTGGGCCCTTTCGCGGGAGCGAGCGAGGATCGTCCGGCCGCAGGCCGGAAAGCCGAGTGAAGCGGAGCGAGGGCCCACGATCACTCTACATCCCGTGAGTAGACGAGCACGGCAGCGGGCGGATGGCCGACAGGACCCGCGCGGCGTGTGAGACGAAGCACCTATCTTTCCGGAAGCGCGAGACGCGGATCCGTGGCGTCACGAAGCCCCTCACCGGCGAGGTTGTACGCCGTCACCGTGAGAAAGATCGCGAGCCCCGGAAACGTCGCGAGCCACCACGCCACTTCGATGAATTCACGCGCCGTGGCGAGGATCCCGCCCCAGCTGGCGAAAGGCGGCTGGATTCCGAGACCGAGGAAGGAGAGCGCCGCCTCGATGAGGATCGCGTTCGCGATCCCGAAGGTTGCGGTAACGAGGACGGGGGCGATCGAGTTCGGCAGGATGTGTCTGAAGATGATTTTGGGGTCGCTGGCGCCGAGGGCCCGCGCCGCCTGTGTATAGTCCTGGTGTTTGATCCTCAAGAACTCTCCCCGGGTGTAACGGGCGATCGCCGTCCAGCGCGTGATCCCGATGACGATCATGATATTGAATATGCTCGGAGGGAGAAACGCGATCACCGCGAGGATGAGGAAAAAGAACGGAAAACACATCACCACTTCGATGAGCCGGGAGACGAGAATGTCCACCGCCCCGCCGTAGTACCCGGCGAGCGATCCAAAGAAAAGCCCGATGACGACCGCGATTCCGACCGCTACGAACCCCACCTTCAAGGACACACCGGCCCCGTGGATCATACGGCTGCACACATCCCGGCCGAGATCGTCGGTCCCCATCCAGTGCCGCCGGTCGGGGGGGCTGAGCTTCTCGGAGAGGTTCGTCTCGTACGGCGAGTAGCAAACCGGGGGCATGAGACGGCGGACCGACCCGCCGTCTCTCACGCGCGCGTAATCGAGCGTCCGAAGCTCCGGGTATCTCAACACGAGGTTGAAGGGGAAGAGATCACCCACGGCGGGGAAGTACGCGCGGCCCTCCCAGCGCATGTAAAGCGGTTTGTTGTTCGCGATCACGGGGGCGAGGTACGAGACGACGAACATGACCGCGATGAGCCCCAACGCCGCGACGGCGAGCTTGTCGCGTTTGAAATTCCGCCAGACGATTTTCGCGTACCCGGGGCTCCCGCCCCCGCCTCCGGGGTTCTCCGGGGCTCTTTGCTCGTCATTCATACGTAATCCTCGGATCGGCCCACGCGCAGAGCAAATCGGCGACAAGGGTACCGAGAAGCACCATCACCGCCGTCATGAAACTCAGCCCCATCACCGTCGGATAGTCACGCGAGAGGACCGCTTCGAAAAACAGCTGGCCAATGCCCGGCCAGCTGAAGATGTACTCGAGTATGACGCTCCCGCTGATGAGCGTCGGGAGCAGGATTCCGAGAAGCGTAAGGACGGGGATCAGAGTGTTCTTGAAAACGTGACGGTACACCACGCGGGCATCATCGAGTCCTTTGGCGCGCGCCGTGCGGATGTAATCCTGCCGGATCACCTCGAGAGTGGATCCTCGAACGAAACGAGAAAGATAAGCCAGCGAGCCGTAGGTGAGACAGATCGTCGGAAGGATCATGTGGAGGATTCTGTCCCAAAGGTACGGGAAGAAACCAAGTTCACGCGCGTCGACCGATTCCATCCCGATGAAAGGAAGCGCCTGGAGCTTCACGCCGAAAACCATGATCAGCACGACGGCCACCCAGAACTCGGGGAGCGAATACAGCATATAGAGGATGGTCCCGCCGAGCTTGTCGAAGAGCGAATACTGCCTGACCGCCGAATAGAGCCCGAGAGGGATGGCGAGAAGCGAAGCGAGGGCGAGAGATGCGAGATTCAGTATGAGCGTCGCCGGAAGCCTTTCCCAGATTTTTACGATCACCGGCCGGTGGTCTAGAAACGAGTTGCCGAAGTCCAGGGTGAGCAGGCGTTCGAGCCATACGCCGTAACGGATCAGAATCGGTTTGTCGAGCCCGTAGAGCCGGAGCATCTCGTTGTACCCCTCGATGGAGATCCCGCTGCTCATCACGCCCGACTGGATGAGATCGACGGGATTGCCCGGGGCTAGCGAGATGAGGACGAAGGTAACGATGGTGATGCCGAGTAGTGTGGGGATCAAGTATGCGAGACGCCGGAGCGTGTAGAAGAGCATACCAAACCAGAAGAGTTACTTCACCGCCTGCGTGGCATCGTGCTTGATGTACCAGTAAGCCGCGCCTGGATGAAAATCGAAGGGGCCGTCCGGCGACAACACGACGTTGCCGATGCGCTTGTTCAATGGCCGTTTCTCGGGAACGGAGTTAACGAACGTGTACGGCTGATCCTCATGGATCAACCGGTGCACCTGGTGGTAGATCGCCTGCCGCTTCGCCCTGTCGAACTCGAGGCGCCCCGCCTCGAGGAGGCTGTCGACTTGCGGGTTGCTGTAGAACGCGTGATTCAAACCGATTGGGGGCACCTGGCTCGAATGGAACGTGTCGTACACGTCCGGGTCGTTCTCCAGCCGCCAGGCGAGGGCTGTGGCGTCGTATTCGCCTTTGAACATCTTGTCGAAAAATGTTGCTCCTTCGAGCTGTCTGATGTTGACGATCACTCCCGCCTTCCGGCACTGCTCCTGCAGGAGCTCGGAATACCGCCGGCCTGTTTCGCTCCCGCTGATGATGAAAAAATCGAACTCGAACTTGGCCCCGTCCTTTTCGCGCACGCCGTCGTTGTTGCCGTCGATCCAACCCGCTTCATCGAGGAGTTTTTTCGCGCCCTCGGGATCGAAGGGGATCGGCTCGATGGAAGGGTCGTACGCCCACGACTTGATGTAGAAGGGACCGGTGACGATCTCCGCGTAACCCGAATATAACTCCTTGTCAATCGTCTCGCGGTCGAAGAGCATCGTCATCGCCCGGCGCACGCGCTTGTCTTTGAACCAGACCGACCGGCAGTTCCACGCGAGGTAATTGTACTGGGGCACGTAGTAGAGGGTTTTGTCAAACCTGCCGAGAAAGTCCGGATCGTTCGTCTGTGTTTCCCACTGGATCTGTGTGATTCGCATTTCGTCGAGCTCGCCGGTCTTGAGCGCGTTGAGCGCGGCGGAACCGTCGGGGATCACTTTGAAAATGATCCGGTCGAGATGCGCCTTCTCGCCGTAGTAGTCGTCGTTTCGAACGAGGCTGATCATCTGGCCCGTCCGCCACTCCTCGAATTTGAACGGGCCGCTGCCGACGGGGGAACGGTTGGCGGGGTTCTCGTTGAAGTCCCCCTCGCCGTAGATGTGTTTGGGAATGGGAGCAAGTTGAGTAAGCGCGTGGAGAGACGGCGCGTACGGCTCCTTCCACCTGAACTCGATGGTGAGATCGTCGAGGACCTCCACGCGGTCGAGTCTGGAGAACCAGCCCTCCTTGTTGACGGCGGCCACCGTGGGGTCGAGGATTTTCTCCACGGTGAACTTCACGTCTTCGGCTGTGATCGGGACGCCGTCGTGCCATCGAAGCGAGTCTCTCAGCGTCACCGTGATGCGGAGGTGATCCTTGCTGATCTCGTAGTTCTTTGCGAGCACGGGAATGATTTCGAGGTTCTGGTCGTAGTCGAGGAGACGGTCGTAGAGGTACCGCAAGACGTAGTTCTCATACGCGGTGGTGTAGAGCACCCAGTTGAGCGTCCTGCAGTCCGCTTCGAGATGCCGGTAGACCGTGCCCCCGCGGGTTGGCCGGACCGCCTGTCCTGTCAGGCTGGTCTTCGCCGGCTCTTTCTTTTCGCGGTTTCCGCACGAGGACAGCGAGACGAAACCCACGAGGACGGCCGACGCGGCGACCAAGATACGATTCGAAACACGCATGTATCGTCCTCCTCGACCCAGGAGAGTGTACTCCGGGGCGGCGTATCGCGACGCCGGCGCTCGTCGTGGTGAACGGCTCACTCGACTATCGATCATCGGCTTGGGTTTGTAAAGCCAAAAGCGGCGGCGGGCTTTCGGGTCGAAAGACCGCTTGAGTGCGTCTCTCTTTCGGCTCGGGAATGCGGGCTGCGCCAACCGCCCCGTCGTCATCGCCAACGTGCTCGCCGACCTGAGCCGCGGGCACCCGGGGAGGAACTCGCTCATCATCTGCGCCCATTACGACAGCCGCGGGGAGGACCGGAGTGACCTCGCGCCCGGGGCGGACGACAACGCGAGCGGGGTTGCCGTTCTTCTCGAAACGGCGCGGGTCCTCGCACAAGCGGGGATCGAGCCGCGCGTGACGCTCGCCTTCTTTGGAGGCGAGGAGGACAGCCTGCTCGGCTCGAGCGCGTTTGTCGAAGAACTTCTGAGCGAACACTTGCCGCTGCGAGGAGTGATCAACGTCGACATGGTGGGTTACGACGAGTATGGTCCGCAGGACATCGTCGTCTTCACAAACCCACAGTCGGTTCCTCTCGCCCTCGAGGTGATCGAGACAGCCGTCGTCTCGGCGGTAAGGGACATCGGCCGCGAACCGGCGGCCTTCCTCGTATCTGAGCCCGCGCGCGTTGGCCGGCGGCCGAATGGCGGCGGCGCCGTGTTGTAACTTAATATACCACAAAGCGTTATCTGTTCCGTTTCGCCTCGAGTCTTGCCCCCGCCGGCCCGTGTTCGCAAAATCAAACTTCCAAACACGGCGTCCGTATGCTATAATCTTAGTCGAAGTTAGGGGAATGGGTGCCGCGCCGATATTCGAAGGGCCCGCAGAAGAATTTGCGGCGGATTCGGACGGCAGAGGGATGGACCATTGCCAACCCCGAGGGGGGCGAACGACGCACCGTCGTGTTTCCAAAAAAGCTATGATCAGTCAGCAACGAGTTGGCTTCGCAACACTGCTCGTCGTCTTGTCCGTGCTTTATCCGATGGCGGCGGCAGCCGACGTCGGTGTTTTGGCGTATCCGCTCAACTACGCGGTGTTCCGCTACGCTCCCGCGGAGTACGAGATCAAAGAGCCCGTGGATCCCCAGTACGATCCTGCCTACGGCGTCGCGGGTCATATGCTCTGGAACCGTGTCGAGCAACGCGTGGCGCTCGAGGTCTATCGCACACCGGGTCTTGCCGGATTCGAGACGTCATCGAGCGGCCGGAGCGAGTTTTACACAGCGGGAAACACGGCAACGATCTGTGTCGACGGCTTCTCGAACTATCCGAGACAGTTGAACGATATCTACGTCGAGTTTATGCCTTACCCGGCGAGCTCGGCGCCGGACATCTTCATCGACGGGGAACGGATCGAGGGTTTGCAGTATGTCATCCCGCGGTTGGTCGTCACCACACCCGTGGGCGATGGGTACTATGCCGACACGGTGACCTTTCGCCTGCGGTGGGTCGGCGCGCAATTCATCCGTATCGTCGTCTACGCCGACAAGAACGGCAACCGTGTTTTCGACGGCGATCCGTCCTACAGCATTCTGATGGAGGACCTCACGGTTCCCGCCGAATCCAAGACGTGGGGCAACATCAAGATCCTCTACGGCGACAACTGAGTCGTCGTCTCCCAGTTTTTTTCGAGCACTTCATCTTTCGTATCGTTGAATGACCGGAGTTCTGCAGTTGACACTCCCTCGCTCCCTTTGGGTATGATGGACCGGCGGGGGAGAGCAGTCAGGATAAAGCATATGCCGACAGCACACGAGAAAGACGCACGATACACTGGGGAAGTGGAAACACTCGCGCGGCGAGACGCCGTCCTGGCGGAGATCATACGACGGGTTGGACCGTGCACGCTCGCGCCTTCAAAGGACCACTTCCTCGCGCTCGCCGAAGCGATCATTTGGCAGCAGTTGAGCTGGAAAGCCGCCTGCGCCATACACGCGAGACTCCTCGATGTTATGGGGACTCGCCGTCCGCGGCCCGCCGACATTTCCCGCGTACCGGCGTGCTCGCTCGCCGGGGCCGGCGTGTCCCGCCAGAAGATCGCGTACTTGAAGGAACTCGCGCGGTATTTCGAGGCGAAGCGGTTTCCCAGCCGGACGATTCGGCGGCACTCGGACGACGAGATCATCCGCCTGCTCACGCAGATCAAAGGGGTCGGCCGGTGGACCGCGGAGATGTACTTGATATTCGGACTCAACCGTCTCGACGTGTTCCCCGCCGGCGATCTCGGGCTGAAGAAAACGATCGGCCGTCACTACAGGTTCGACGGCGTCGGGGATCCCCGGCGCCTCGATTCGATCACCGATCGGTGGCGCCCGTACAGGACGATCGCGGCGTGGTACATCTGGTCGAGCGCGGATGCCGTGCCGCTCGCTGATCGTCCGTCATCCGGGCGAGGCTGACACACCGGAGGATCATCTGTGGCCCGCGCGATGCCACCGCACAAAAGAGTGGAACCGACCGTGCTGAACGTCTTGTACGAGGACAACCACCTCCTCGGTGTGTTCAAACCCGCGGGCGTTCTCGTCCAGGGCGATTGGACCCGGGACGTGACGCTCATCGATCTCGCGAAGCAGTACATCAGGGAGAAGTACAACAAACCGGGGAACGTCTTTTTGGGTCTGGTCCATCGTCTCGACAGACCTGTTTCAGGCGTGGTTATTTACGCGCGAACGTCGAAAGCGGCGTCGCGTCTGACCAAGGAGTTCGCCGAGCGGCGTGTGGAAAAAATCTACTTCGCGATTGTTCACGGCGAACCGCTCGAGCCCGAAGGAGACCTCGTCTCGTATATCGAGAGGGTGCACTTGAAGGCGAGAATCGCCGAGCCGGCGAGCGAGCGTGCGAAAGAAGCGGTGCTCTCTTATCGCGTGCTCGCCCGGAAATCTGGTTTGAGTCTGCTCGAACTTCGCCCACGCACCGGCCGGCACCATCAGATCAGGCTTCAGCTCGCCCAGATCGGTCACCCCGTCGTCGGCGATATCAAGTACGGGGCGCCGGGCGTGCTCCCCGACAGAACGATTGCGCTCCACGCCGGCGTGCTCGTCGTCAAACACCCGACCAAAGACCAAACCGTCCGCCTCGCGGCCCCACCGCCGCACGTTCATCCCTGGACGGAATTCGAACCTACCATCGAAACCCGTTTTGAATGAGGTGGAGAAGCGCTCCCTCACGCACGCCGCCCGCGTTGGGTTGGAGCACACGTTTGCCCAGGGTTCGCATCATCGTCACCGCGACGACGAGCCCCGCGCAGACAATGTCCGCCCGGTCGGCGTCGAGACCGGGGATCCGCCGTCTATCGCTAAGCGGCACCGAAAGACAACGGTCGAGGAACACCGCCGCCTGACCAAGCGTTATCCGTGCGGGAAGGTCGCGTCCGGTCCGGCGGGCTCTTGGGCGCGAGCCGGCGATCGCGTACGACATCGCGCCGATCGTTCCTCCCGATGCGACGAGATCGATATCGCGGGGTTCGATGCGGTCGATCCCCGTTTCGCGGAGAGCGGCCCGGGTGATGCGGTTCACGTAGCTGTCGAGTGCGGCGAACTCGTCGGGCTGGACGGGGTCGGCGTGGAGGAAGCGTTCGGTAAGGTGCAGCGCACCGAGGGCGAGCGAGCGGGCACAGAACAACCGGCCTCTTCTCGCCGCAACGAGTTCGGTGGAGCCTCCGCCGATATCGACGAGGACGGTCATGGGTTTTGCGAGCCGGAGGTTTCGCGTGGCGCTCAAATAGGCGAAACGCGCTTCATCCCTCCCGGTGAGGATGCGAAGCGGTTCGCCTATTGTTCTCTCGAGACGCCGTGCGACGGCGGCGCTGTTCTTCGCTCTGCGAAGGGCGAATGTGGAGAAGGCGAACACGCGGTCGCATCGGTGCGCCAGAATCGTTTTCTTGAGCGTTTGGACGGCGGCGGCGTTCGCGCCGACTGCGCGGGGATGAATGTGTCCGCTCTCTTCCAGCCCGCGGCCGATGCGCGTGGTGATTCTCGAGACGCAGCGGACGCGGAAGTCTCCGGAGCGTACGTCGGCGACGAGGAGTTTTGTCGAGTTCGTCCCGATCTCGATGAGCGCGATGCGGTCGCGGCGTTGCATCACGGACCTGTCCGCAGCGCGTTGATTTCCATCTCGATCGTTCGATCGTTGGGCTCGGCCGCCTGGAGCTTTTTCAGATACTCGAGCGCTTTCTCTTTATCTCCCTTTTTCTTGTAGAGACGTGCGAGCTCCAGAGCGGCGTCGCGTCTCTGCGGGGGGTTTGCCATTGCGATCTCGTAGTTGTGGATCGCCCCCGCCGTGTCGCCTGCGAGTTCGAGCGTCCTGGCGAGTTCGAGATTCACGCTGCCGTCCGGCGGCCTGTGCCTGCGGAGCACTTCTTCGAGCGTTTGTCGTGAACGGTCCAGATCGCCCGTCATCCTGTAGGCGACGCCGAGTCCGAAGAGACTCGGGGCGTCGTTAGGGTTGAGTTGAAGGATTCTCGTGCAGAGGGCGATCGCATCGTTGTACCGGCCCTTCTTGACGTAGGAGTCCGCCAGGATGTTCTTTGTCTGTAAAGCGCGCGGGTCGGAGTCGGGTATCCGCTCGAGCGCCTCGACGGCCCGCGAGTACAGTCCTTTTTCCCAATAGATCGCCCCGAGGTTGTAATCGATGTTGCCGGCGATCTGCGCGTAGCCCCGTGTCGGGTATCTTTGCTGTATCGCGTGCGCCTCTTCGAAATGGGCGAGCGCCGAGTCTTTGTTTCCCATTTGGAGATACGCGTTCGCGAGTTCGTAGTGCGAGACCGCCTCATCGATGGCCCTCACACCGCGGAGCGTGACGTAGTCGGAGTCGACGATGATCACACCGGCGGCGAGGATGGCAACGATCCGGAGGAGATCGACGCTTTTTGACCGCGCGGCCAGATACGCGCGGAAGAAGGCGTACGAGGCAAAGATGATCAGGACGGGGGCGACGGGAAGCCTGAACCGGCCGTTCACGAAGAACGCGACCACGCCCACCATGTAGCTCAACACGAACAGATAGAGAAGTGAGTACTGTTTCCACCTCCGTATGAGAAGCGCCCCGCCGAGGAGCGCGAAGGGGCCGACGAGCCAGAAGCCGGGGAGGGGGATTTTCCCGAGGCCGTACCGTTCCCAAAAAAACTGGATGTATTTGTCGTTTGACCGCTCGATGCCCGCCCAGAAGAAGTAGAGCTTTTTGACAAAGAGTCTCGCGGCGTCACCCGGCGAGAAGATGATGAAATCGAGCCCCTTCTTCGTGTAGTAGTTCGACACCTCGGACGGCTTGAGTTTTCTTCCCGCATCGCGTTCGGCGAGCTCGATGGCGCCCTGGTAGGTGCCGTACAAATCGGCCCGCGCGCCGGGGACCACCGCCTGGCTCCCATTGGACCGCGGGTTGTTCCCGATATAGAAATTGACGCCGCCCTGTGAGGCGATGGGGACGATGTCGCGCCCGACGATGAAGTTTCTCGCCATGACGGGGAGGATGAAGACGAGCGAGCCGCAAACGACCCACGCGGTCTGCCGGATCCACGGACGCCGGTTGGGCGCCGGCTTCGCGCGGGGCGCGGCGGAATAGTGAAAGACGAGGGGAAGCACCGGGATGAGGATCAGGATGCTCGGGCGGGCGATTGCGGAGAGCCCGAGGAGCGCCCCGGAGACGAAAAGGAGCGCCGCGGAACGGCGTTTTATCGCGACGGAAAGCGCCACGAGAAGCGCGAGATCGAGAAACACGACGAGAGTCTCGAACAACAAATCTCCTTCGAAATAAACGAGAGGCCAGTAGAGCGCGGCGAGCATTCCGGAGAGAAAAGACACGCGCCGGGAGAAGTACCTCCGCGCGAGGAAATAGACGAGGACCGCGCTCAACGACCCGATGACGTGCTGGACGTAGATGGTGAAGGCGATGCTCTGCCCGCTCACCCTGTAGAGAAACGCGAGCACATACGGGTACAGGGGCGCGCGGAAGAACACTTCGTTCCCCCAGAAGTTGCCCGCCAGGATGTCCCGGGCCCATTCGTGGTGGAAGAGCTCGTCGAGTACCGGATGATAGAAGAGAGGGTTGTTGTTCTTGTTGATGAAGAAGTAGATCGACCGGATGAGAAGTGCGGTGACGAAGACGATTCCGACGGAGACGATCTCGCGTCGCGAAAGACCCTTTCGCGCAAGGAGCGCCTCGTAGTTCGCGCCGGGCGGCGGAGTCTCTCTCGGCCGTTCGGTTTTCGCTCGTTTCTTTTTGAGATTCTTGGTCATCGTCAAACACTCGGGCCCGCAGAATCGCAACCGGCCTGGGGCCGGCAGAGCAAGATGCCGGTTCGGAAGACAACGGCCAACAACTCGCTATTGTAACGCAAGTTAGCGGCTGGTTCAAAGCAATTGCGCCGCGCCGCCGCCCTCTCCGGGCACAGCAGATCGGCGGGGTCTCCCGTCGTTTTGCGGCGCCCCCCCCGACCCTGCGGAAGTTTTTCGGGTTTGGAATGCTTCCTGCTCAGTATCATCCGCGTTTTCTCTAATCCACAGGGTTTGAACGGGTTACGGATCATCGTCTCGCGTTCTTCGATGCAATTTTACGGTTAATCGTCTCGACGAGATGCAACTTTGAAACATGAGTAAAGAAACAGCGGGAAACGAGGCGAAAGCCCCCAACTCAATATTCCGCGCCGAGCAAGTCATCGCCTTCGTAGAAATCGCGAACGCGATGCTCGATGCGACCGGTCTCGATCACATCCTTTCGGCGATCACACGGGAGGTTTCGCGCGTCGTCGACTTCGACGTCTCGAGCGTGGCGATCGTCTCCCCGGACAAGAAATCGCTCGTCCACCGGAACATTCACAAGGGCGATCTCACCGCGGCGAAATTCGGCGAAGGACGGCCCGTCCAGATCGACGAGAACTCGGTGATCGGTTGGGTGGTCATCCACAGAGAATCCGTCTACAGGGCGGATATCCGCAAGAGCGAACGTTTCAGAGAGGTGCTGAGCGAAGAGCCGCTCCGCAGCGACATGGTCGTCCCGCTGATCTCGCGCGGCGAGCTTATCGGGACGCTCAACATCGGCAGCTACTCGCTGGACGCGTTCTCAGAGTCCGATCGCGAACTGATCGAGAACTGCGCCAAGTTCGCGAGCCTCGCGATCGACCACACCCAGCTGAGGTTGGAAGCGGAGGAGTTCGGCCGCCGGTACAAGACCCTCCTCGAGAACGCCAACGACCTCATCATACTCGTCGACAAAGGATCGGGCAGGCTCGTCGAGGTGAACCGTAAGAGCGAGAGCGTACTCGGCTATTCGCGCGCCGATCTCATCAACCGATTGTACTTCGATCTCTTCGCCGAAGAGGACCGCCATCAAGTGCGGCGCGATTTCATGAATCTCCTCGACCAGGGCTCGCTGACCTTCGTCGACCGGAAGATGGTCAATCGGGAGGGAAACGTTGTAGTCGTCGACATCAACGCGAACATCATCGAGCTGCAGGACGGTTTTTTCGTCCAGATGATCGTGCACAACGTGTCGCAGCGGCGGATGCTCGAGCAGCAGATCATCAAGCAGAACAAACACCTGCAGGAGATAAACAAGAAGCTCACCGATGTCGACAAGATGAAAACGGAGTTCCTCGCCAACATCAGCCATGAGCTGCGCACGCCGTTGAGCATTATCATGGCGTATTCCGAGTCACTGAAAGACTCCCAGCTCACGGGACAGGCAAGGGGACAGTTCATCGATGTCATCATCGAAAACGGCGCCAATCTCCTCCAGCTCATCAACAATCTGCTCGATCTCTCGAAACTCGAGACCTCGGGGCAGATGCTGAGCATGTCTCTCTCGCACATTCACGACGTGATCAAGTCGGTGTGGCCGAAGATGCAGAACAGGGCTGCGGCGAAGAGTATTCAGCTCGATTTCGTGCCTGACCCGAAGGTCCCCGTCACCTACCTCGACAACAGCCAGGTCGTTCAGGTGTTCTCCTGCCTCATTCAGAACGCGATCAAGTTTACCGACAGCGGAGGCTCCGTCCGTGTCAAGACGGTGTTTACGGGAAAGGAAATCTGGGTGAAGGTGCAGGATACCGGCGCGGGGATCCCCGAGGAAGAGATCTCGCACATCTTCGAAACATTCCGTCAGGTGGACGGCTCGTCGTCGAGGCGGTGGGGCGGTCTGGGAATAGGGCTTGCGCTCACCAAGCACATCGTGGAGCTCCACAAGGGAAGGGTCTGGGTGGAGAGCAAGTGCGGGGGCGGAACCACGTTTACGGTGGCTCTTCCGCTCGAGACGGAAGCGGTGTTTCTCCAAAACGCGTCTGCGGAAAACACGCCCTCGAAGCCGAGCGAGGATTCCACAAAAAAAGAGTTGGCGGAAAAGCGCCGGGGCAGCGGGCCGACGGAGAATTGACCCTACGCCGAAATCTCTTCGACCGACTCGGCGAGCAGAACCGCCGAGTTATGAGACACGCGAAGAATTCCGCTAGCGATTCTGAAACGCCTCTCGGCGCCGCCCGGCAGCGTCACGTTCACTTCGCCCTCTCTCATCGTCGAGATGAGCGGAGCGTGGTTGGCGAGAACGCCGAGGTAACCCGCCTCTCCCGGGGCAACGATCGAAACGACCTGCTCGTCGAGGATCCGGGTCTTCGGGCTCAAAATCTTGAAACGGTACGTCGGCTCCACGACCTGCCCTTCTTGCTACGCGTGTGCTTTGGCTTGTTCGACAACCTCTTCGACCGTGCCTACCATGTAGAAAGCCTGTTCGGGCACGTCGTCGTACTTGCCCTCGATGATTTCCTTGAAGCCTCTCACCGTGTCCTGGACCTTCACGTATTTGCCTGCTCGTCCGGTGAACACCTCGGCGACGAAGAAGGGCTGCGAAAGAAAACGCTGGATCCGTCTGGCCCGGCGGACGACGAGCTTGTCCTCTTCGGAGAGTTCGTCCATCCCGAGGATCGCGATGATGTCCTGGAGCTCTTTGTTCCGCTGGAGGATCTCTTGAACCCGCCGCGCCACGTCGAAATGCTCCTGCCCGACGCTCTGGGGACTGAGGATCCTCGACGTCGATGCGAGCGGATCCACCGCCGGATAGATCCCGATGTTGGAGATCGATCGGGAGAGAACCGTCGTTGCGTCGAGATGCGTGAACGTCGTCGCAGGGGCGGGGTCCGTGATGTCGTCCGCCGGAACGTAGATCGCCTGGACCGATGTGATCGATCCCTTCTTGGTCGAGCAGATCCGTTCCTGGAGCGCGCCCATCTCGGTGCCCAGCGTCGGCTGGTACCCGACGGCGGAGGGCATACGGCCGAGAAGCGCGGAGACTTCCGAGCCGGCCTGAACGAAACGGAAGATGTTGTCGATGAAAAGGAGAACATCCTGATTCTCTTCGTCGCGGAAGTACTCCGCGACCGTCACCCCGGCGAGCCCCACGCGGAGCCTCGCTCCGGGCGGCTCGTTCATCTGACCGAAAACGAGGCTCGTCTTGTTGATGACGCCGGACTCGTTCATCTCGAGATAGAGGTCATTCCCCTCACGGGTTCTTTCGCCCACGCCCGCGAAGACCGAGTACCCGCCGTGTTCGGTGGCGATGTTCCGTATGAGCTCCTGTATGATGACCGTCTTGCCGACACCGGCGCCGCCGAATAGACCGATCTTGCCCCCCTTGGGGTACGGTGTGAGGAGGTCGACCACCTTGATGCCGGTCTCGAGCTGAGCGGTTTCGGTGGCCTGGTCCTCGAGCTTCGGGGCGGGCCGGTGGATGGGGTAACGCTTGTCCGGTTCGGGGAGAGGACCTTTGCCGTCGATCGGTTCACCGAGAAGGTTGAAGAGCCGTCCGAGCGCCTGTGTACCCACGGGGACCGTGATCGGGCCGCCGAGGTCCTCGGCGGGCATGCCGCGGACGAGTCCGTCGGTCGAACTCATCGCGATGCAGCGAACGACGTTGTCTCCCACGTGAAGAGACACTTCAGCGGTAACGTCGACGTGGCGCGCATCGTCCCGGATTCGGACCGCGTTGAGGATCAGCGGGAGCCTGTCCGAAGGGAATTCCAAATCTACGGTGGGGCCGATCACTTGTACGATCTTCCCAATGTTCGGTTCATTGGCCATTCGCGTCGCTCCTTTTTTGTCGATATCGATGGGAACCCCTGCCCGCCGATTTGTCTCTTCCGTTGAAGGGTTTTCTTGTCACTTCAATGCTTCTGCTCCTCCGACGATCTCGGACAGCTCTTTCGTGATGACCGCCTGACGGAGCCTGTTCCTTTCGATGACGAGCGCGTCGAGCATCTCCTCGGCGTTTTTCGTCGCGAGCTGCATCGCTGTCATCCGGGCACCGTACTCCGATGCGAACGAATCGGCGAGCGTGGCAAAGATTTTTGTTGTGGCGTAGAGCGGCAGGAGCCTTTGGTAAACGGATCGTCGACCGGGCTCGAGGATGTAGGCTTCCTGTCGTTCCTCTTTCTCCACACGGGGGATGCTGAGGAACTTGTCGATTCTGACCGTCGAGACCATGACGGATTTGAACTGCGCGTAGACGAGGTAGAGGGCGTCCACTTCTCCCGCGACGAAGAGACCGACGAGCTTCCGTGTTATCCGCCTGATTTCGTCGAGCTCCAGCCTGTCGCTGATCCTCTCCTCGTGGTGGACGATGGGAATCTGCTTGTCTCTGAAGAAGAGGTAGCCCTTTCTTCCGATCGGTATGAGACGGACATCCATGCCGGGGTGAGTCCTGACAAAATCGAGCGCGGCCCGGATGAGCTTCGTGTTGAACGCCCCGCAGAGACCCCGGTCGGAGGTGACGAGCACGAGCCCTGGACGTTTGGGCTCCGGGTCCCCGGGTTGTTCGAAGATCTTCGCGGCCGCGACCTCCATGGGAGGCTCACCCTCTTCGAACGAAAGCTCGAACGCCGAATCCGGCGACGCCTTCTCCGCGTCGTCCGCCAGCCCGGCGAGAATACGGAGAACGCCGTCGAGCTCTTCGCTGTACGGTCGGGCCGTTATCGCGCGGTTTTCGGATCGCTTGAACTTCGCGGCGGCGACGAGCTGCATCGCCCGGGTGATCTTCTTTATGTTTTCGACCACCCTGAGTCTTGCTTTTATGTCGAGGAGTGACCGCACGGTTCCATCCCGTCGTTAGCTCGCAGCTCCTTCGAGCGTCTTCACGAAGCGGCTCTTGAACTGCTCGGTCGCCCGTGTGAGCTCCTGCTCTATCTGGTCGCTGATCTTCTTTTCCTGGGCGAGTTCGCGGATCACATCGGGGTATTCCTTGTCCATGAAATCGTGAAACTCTCTCTCGAAACGGCCGAGCACGCCGGTCGGGAGGTCATCCAGGTACCCGCGCGTCGCCGCGAAAATGATCACGACCTGTTTCTCCACCGGCATCGGCACATACTGGTCCTGCTTGAGGATCTCGACCATCTTCTCGCCCCGTGTGAGCTGGGCGACGGTCGATTTGTCGAGGTCCGACCCGAAACGGGCGAAATCGGCGACCTCTCTGTACTGCGCTAGGTCGAGTTTGAGACGCCCGGCGACCTGTTTCATCATCTTGGTCTGTGCGTTGCTCCCCACTCGGGACACCGAGATCCCCACATCGATGGCGGGGCGAATCCCCGAGTAGAACAAGTCGTTCTTGAGAAAGATCTGGCCGTCGGTGATCGAAATCACGTTCGTCGGGATGTACGCGGTCACGTCGCCGAGCTGGGTTTCGATCACGGGAATCGCCGTGAGCGAGCCGCCGCCAAGGTCGTCCCTGAGCTTGGCCGCTCTCTCGAGGAGTCTCGAGTGGAGGTAAAACACGTCGCCGGGGTACGCCTCTCGTCCCGGCGGTCTGCGCAGAAGGAGCGAGAGCTGACGGTACGCCTGCGCGTGCTTCGAGAGGTCGTCGTAGAAGCACACGGCGTGGCGGCCCGAGTCCCTGTAGTACTCGCCGATCGCGCAACCCGAATACGGGGCGAGAAACTGGAGCGGGGCCGGATCGCTCGAGCTCGCGTTCACCACGACCGTGTACTCCATCGCGCCGTATTTCTCGAAAGCCTTTACCATCTGCGCGACCGTGGACTCCTTCTGTCCGATGGCCACGTAGATACAGATCACGTCCGAGCTCTTTTGATTGATGATCGTGTCCGCGATGATCGCCGTCTTGCCCGTCTGCCGGTCGCCGATGATGAGCTCGCGCTGGCCGCGTCCGATGGGGATCATCGAGTCGATGGCTTTGAGTCCCGTGTGGAGGGGCTCCTTTACGGGCTGGCGCTGGACGACGTTCGGGGCGATGGATTCGACGAGCCGGCTCTCGTGCGTGACGATCGGTCCCTTGCCGTCGAGCGGCTGCCCGAGGGGATTGACCACGCGGCCGAGGAGCGCGTCACCGGCGGGAATCTGGGCCACCTTGCCCGTGCGTTTCACCAGGTCGCCTTCCCGTATGTTCGTGTCGGGGCCGAAGAGCGCGGCGCCGACGTTGTCCTGCTCGAGGTTCAGGACGATCCCCATGATTCCCCCGGGGAACTCGAGGAGCTCGCCGGCCATCGCGTCGCGCAATCCCCAGATCCGAGCGATCCCGTCGCCGATCTGAAGGATCGTGCCGACCGATTCGGTTTCGAGACTGGCTTGGTACCCCTCGATCTCTTTTTGTATGATCGAACTTACTTCTTCCGGTCTAAAGGCCATCTTCCGTTCTCCTGTCCGGGCGTTTCTGAACACCGCGCGAGTCGGAGGTCCCGAGTGTCGCTCTCTGAAAAGGCCGTCACGGTCCGGTTTCGGGCGACGCCTCTCCCGCGCGTACGACTTTGGTCTCTTTCAAATGGCGTTTGAGTTGTTCCAGTTGGAAACGGACGCTTCCGTCGATGAGCTTGTCCTCCATCCTGATGATCATTCCGCCGAGGATATGCGGGTCGACCTCGTGCGTGAGCCGGATCGTCTTTCCCGTCTGGCTCTCGAGCGTGCGGAGGAGCTTTTCCCTGAGCTTCTCTTCGAGCGGCACCGCCGTGATCGCCGTTACCTCGATCATCCCCTTTTCCTTCTCGTAGAAGTGCCGGTACGCCTCGGCGATGTCCGCGACGAACATGATCCTCTTCTTATCGACGAGGATGTGAAGAAGCTCGACGAGGATCTTCGAGGCGCGGCCCTTCAGGCTCTTGTCGAGGAGCGCGTGTTTGTCTTCCGTGGCTACCTGCGGGGAGAGGAGAAAATTGCGGAAACGGGGGTTCTGCGACAGAAGCGCGAGGAGGTTCTCCGTGTCGTTGAAGACCTCGTCGGCCGCGCCGGCTGCCAGAGAGGCTTGTAGCAGCGCCTTTGCGTAGCGTTGAGCGATCCCGCTCCGTATCATCTCGAAACCTCTTCCTTACGCACGACTGCGGCCATCCGGAACCCTCGTCTATTCCACTTTCATCCGGTTGAGGAAGTCATCGATGAGACGGGTATGCCTGTCCCTATCGAGTTTCTCTCCGAGTATCTTCTCGGTGGTGATCAACACGGCTTCGATCACGCGGTCTTTGAGGATCACGTTCGCCTTGTCGATCTCGAGGGAGATATCCTGCTTCGCCTTCTGCCGCATATCGACGGCGACCTGGCGGGCCTCCTCGCGGATCTCCGCGGCGAGCTTCTCTCCCTCGCGGGCTCCTTCCTGGATCCTCACGCGCCGGGCGACCTCGATGTTCTCGAGCTCCTTCTCATAGTGCTGTTTCCGGGCGGCGACCTCTTCATGGCCTCTCTCGATCTCGGAGAAAGAGGCGGCGATCGTCTCGCGCCGGTGCTCGATGAACCGAAGCATCTTGTCCCACGCGTAGCGTCTTACCAGCCACACCGCGATAAGGAAACCGATAATGTGGGTGACGATCTGTCCCCAATCGATGTGCATGACGAGCTCCTAATCGATTCGACCCGGACCCTTGAGAGCATGCATTTCATCCATCGGTCGATCGGGTGAGTCGACTGTTTTGATTCACTGGCCGCCGATCTTGCCCTGGAGCAAGAACACTGTTACCAGCGCATAGATGGTCAACGCCTCGATGAGCGCTGCGCCGATGATCATGGCGACCTGGATCTTGCCCGACGCTTCGGGCTGGCGACCGATGGCCTCCATCGCCGAGCCAACCGCCCGGCCGAGACCGAGACCGCTGCCGATCGCCGCGATACCCAGTCCGAGAGGGAGAGTCAAACCCAACATCGCTTGGTAGTCCATGACGGAATCCTCCTTTAACGGTTTAGTGATGCCCTTCGTCTTCGTGCGGGAGCATCATCGCGAAGTAGATGGTGCTCAGCAGCATGAAGACGAGTGCCTGTATGAAGCCGGTCAAGAGAGCCAGAAAATAGAACGGGACCTGAAGTGGGACCCCCACTGGAACGTGCGTGAAACTTGTGATCGCGACGCCGAGCCCCACGAATATGAAGATCAGGATGTCTTCGCCGGTGATGTTCCCGAAGAGTCGGCACGCCAGGCTGACCGGCTTGGCGAGCTCCCCGATAATGTGAATCGGGACCATGAGCCAGACGAGAGCCCACTGCATGGCCGTCCTCGGCTGGCCCATGAGGTGGTCGACGTAGCCGAGTACGCCGTTTTCCCTCAATCCCGCGTACTGAACGTATATGAACACGCAGAGCGAAAGCGCCAAGGTCTGGTTGATGTTCGCCGTCGGCGCCTTCATCAGGGGTATGAGGCCGAAGTAGTTCATGCAGAGAATGTAGAGAAAGAGCGTGCCAAGAAACGGCACGTACTTCCGGCCGCGCGGTCCGAGGATGCCGACGATGAACTTCTCGAGCTCCTCGATGATGAGTTCGATGAAGTTCTGGAGCTTTCCCGGCTGGAGCTGTGGGTTTCTCGAAGCGAGCCGCACCACGAGAATGATGAAGCCGGCGACAAGAAGCGAGAAGATCACGTTCTCCCATCTGTGGAGAAACTCCCCGGCGCTCGTCCCCGCGAGGAGCTGGCCGAGCAAAGTAATGAAGTTGGGAAGTTCGTGCTGCTCGCCCTCACCCGCAGCGGAGGCTCCAGCGGCGTACGGGGCGACGCCCGTCAGTAGAGCGGCGCAACAAACAAGCCCATGTACAAAAAAGCGAGGCATATCTCAGTTCCCTCTGCTGACCCCGCCGGGACCCGACCCGGCGCCCGCACGCTCGGTTTGATCGAGACCGAGGATGAGTCTTCCCGCCGCCTTGAGCGTGATCACGGATAGCGGCCACGCGAAACCCGCCAGAAGGCCCACGACAGGGAGCCGTCCTGTCTGGAGGAGCAGATATCCCGCCCCGTAGAGAACCGGCACCTTTAAGAACAATATTGCTGCGACACGGAGATTGTGACTCTTGGGGTCGTCGACCACAAGACGGACAAGAACCCGGAGCAGATGGATGTTCAATAGCGACCACGCGCACCCCAGCACGAACGCGCCCGCCGCTCCCGGGCCGATGTACATCCAGACGACGAGCGACACGATGAGCCCGGTCG
>Ga0315286_10000658_pt1 | contig 29781 bp, 57 predicted proteins | sample YL17G10_0_MG_FD_205038 | JGI IMG/M metagenome (GOLD analysis project Ga0315286, IMG submission 205038) | Sediment microbial communities from Yellowstone Lake, YNP, Wyoming, USA - YL17G10_0 | ecosystem: Environmental > Aquatic > Freshwater > Lake > Sediment | place: USA: Wyoming | collected... | reverse complement strand
GCCTTCCGGTGAAGCGCGCGATCACAGCGGCGTACCGCCCAGCCGTGTCGGGATCGCCGCCCGCGAACGCCTCGGTCCACTGAGTCAGCGACTCGGGGCCGGTCTTGCCCCGGAGCACGGCCAGTTCAGGTCGGTTCGGCCTCGGCATACCGTTACCCTAAACTGTTCGGCGTTCCGTTTCTAGCCGGGTTCGGGTAGCTTGCGGACGTGTCCGCCAGTCGAATAGCCAAGGGCTTGTGGGTCGGGTCGGCTCCCTCGCCTGGGGACTATGTTGGCCAGATCGACGTGATCGTGTTCACGGCCGACGAGTACCAGCCCGCCGCAGACATGTTCCCTGGAGTCCGGGTCCGGCACTTCCCCTTCGACGACTCGTCCCGGCCCACCGACCGCGACCTGGCGACTGCCTGGGCAGCCGCTCAGGCGGTGGCGCGCGACCTGCGCGCGGGTAGGCGTGTTCTCGTCACATGCCGGATGGGGCGGAACCGATCGGCTCTGGTCGCCGCGCTGGCCCTCTACCTGACCGGGGGGGATTCCGGGGAGGAGATCCTGGCCCTGGTCCGAAGCCGCCGCACGGACGATCTGGGCGTCCAGGCGCTCTCCAACCGGGCCTTCCAGGCGTACCTGAGAGCACTGCCCTAACGGCAGACGAAGGGCGGAGTCCCGCTCGGATTCTGGACCATGCACCCGCAACCGGTGTACGAACCAAACGATCCCATACAGCACAGGTTCCCGAATGGGCATGTGGCCGGGTCCGGGCAGGTGACCGGGTAGCCGCAGTTGTACAGCCATGCAGGCGGAGAGCCCCCGGAGCCGGTTCCGGCGCCTCCAGCGCCCCCCGTGGCGGCCGGAGCCCCACCAGTCGCCAGGGCTCCACCAGAGCCACTAGAGCCACCAGAAGCCGGAGGTGCGCCGCCGTCGGCGTGCCCCACGGACCCACCTGTACCTACCCCGCCGCCTGTTGCGGGACTGCTCCCGCTCCCGTTCACGGTTCCGCCCACAGCGGAATGACCACCGGTGACCGTGCCGCCCGCCGAGGCATGTGCCCCACCGGAACCGGACGCAGGTGTGACACCGCCTGTCCCACCTCCGTCCTGAGAATATGTGCCTGCGGATCCTGAGCCGGAGTCAGCCAGGTCATGCAGGTCGGCGCCCCCGCTGAACTCGCTCCCTCCGCAGGCCAGGGCACATGCTCCCAGGATGGCGGCGATGGGCAGTCTCCGCACGGTCATGTGCCCTCCGTGTCGTTCGCGAACACCTCGACGAGCGTCCGTCCCCCGCCGTGAATGAGCGACCGCCACACACGCAGGTCGCGCCGGTGACAGGCGACGCGCACGCTCTTGCGTGTCGTGTCCGTCTTCTGGACGAGCCCGAGTTTCGCCGCCACACGCATCGCGGCCCCCATCGCGCGCCCCTCCACGTCAGGGTCGCGGCCCAGTGTGCGCCACACGTCATCCGTGGTGACTTCGATCTGCGACCGGGCGACCGAGCGGATCGCGGCCAACGCTTCGACTTGCCACTCCCCCGAGCCCCGAGCAACACGCTCGATGCCGCTGTCACGTGCCTTGGCGCTCTCGCGCTTGTCCTGGCGGTCCCAGTCGATCGGTAGCTGTTGCTGAATCATGTGACACCCCTCTTCTTTCGCACCGGCAGGCAGAGCTTGCTCGGATCGGTCGATTGTACGCCACACATGCCGCACTGGTACACCGCGCCCTGGAACGCGATGGGTAGCTGCTTCTTCACTTCGTCCTCCTGCCTCAGTCGAGCTTGAACATGTCCTCACCACTGAGGCGAGCACGTTGTGTCCTGTAGCTCGTCACGGTCCTGCGCATCTTCGTGATCCACGACGGATCTTCCGCCGTGAGGTTCCGCCTGTCGAGGTACGCCTTCATTCGCTCGACGATGGGCTCTGTGTCGGCTGGTAACTGCGGCTTCGCCGCCGCCAGCAACCGATCGAGTAGATCGCACGTGCATCCGATGATCCTCGCAAGTTCGTCAGCCTGCGCCTTCGCGTCCTGTTCAGCTAGCTGCTCGGCTTTCGTTTGCTTCTTCTTTGTCATTCGATGTCGCTCCTTCCTCGGTGTCGGCGCATGTGCCGGACTTCGCCTTGCGCTTCCCCGATCCGTAACTTGGTGGCTTGGACACCTCGCGCAAGGGGTAGTCCGGGGGGAAGGCGACGTAGGCGCGCATCTCGCGGCGCTTGCCGGAGTCGTCCACGAACCGGGTCCACCGCGTCGCGAGCACATGTCCATGCGCTTGACACACCGCGACCGCCTGCGCGAGTTTGCGGTCCTCTGGGCGCATCCCGCGCTGATCCTTGCCGACCACGCGCTTCTCCAGCGTGCGCACCTGTGTCGGGCTGCAGATCACGTAGTAGCTCTGACCAGGGTCGCGAGTGAGCCGGTAGTACGTGCCGGTGCGGGCGTCCTTGGCGGACACGGTCAAGCGTCGCCTCCCTTCGTGAAGTGTGTGTTGGTCGGGACGGACACGATCCCGATCGCTTTCGGCTTGACCGCGTTCTCCATCGCCTTCGCGACGAGGCACATGCGCTCGTACTCGTCCGGATGCTCATGCTTCAGCAGGGCGAACGCGATCTGTCTCGCCGCATACAGGACAACGAGCATGGTCACGGGATGATTCACCGTGGAGCCGCGCTGGAACATGTCGATGCAGCTGGCTGCTTCGTGAACCACCGCCTCGTAGTCTTCCTGCTCTGGGTGAGCGTGTGCGCAACGCGCATTGATGATGGAACTGGCCACGGCGACACACGCCCCCTTCGCCTCGCCCACGTACGTCGCGCGCACGAAGTCCATGGCTTCCGATATGTCGTCCTCAGTCAGCGGAGTCACGGTCGGTAGCGCCGTCCGAAGCGAGCGCACGGCCAGCAGCAAGCCAGCCAAGGCCCACACCGGTCTCGGGGCCGCCTCTACGGCAGCCTCCAGAGCCGCTTTCATCACCTCGACGATACTGGACGCTGCGGCCTTGGCTTCCTCGGCGTTCACGCCGCCTGCCTCGGCGTCCGCGCCCCGGCTCGAATCGTCTTCGGTCGTCATGTGCTCTCCTTCGTCTGCGGCTTCGGAACAGCCATCGTCGCCATCGGTCCAGCCCACGGGCACGCCGGGCACCCCAGATACACGCCCTTGCCGTGGCCGGTCGTGAGCCTCGAATCCTCGACGTCGACCTCGCACTGAGCGAGGCACAGACACCCGCAGTAGGGGCACGGGGGCGAGTCGCCAGCGGCGAAGAACTTCGCTACGCGCGGCGTGCCGTGCTTCTGCACGTTCATTCTGTTGTACTGCCTCGGGTTCTTTTCCGTCATGTGTTCCTTCCTTTGTTCAGCCCGTCGCCGACAGTCCGCCGGGCTCACGCTCGGCATGTGTCGGCGCTCGCCACTCTTCCGGCTTCGTTGCTCCGGTGAGCAGCGGGTAGTCCCCCTTGAAGTCGTCGATCAGCGAGCCTCCGTGCTCGCGGGCGAGCACGTACCGGCGCACGTACTCTCGTGAGAACGTCACACCGAAGTACGCGCGCTCGTCGTTCCATGTGCCGAGCACGCGGTTCGCGAGCGGTCCCTTGCCCATGGGCTTGTCCATGCGCCACGTCGTGTCGATGACGTGCTTGCCGTCGAGCACGAGCCATCCGTGCATACACGGAATGAACCGCCAGCCGTAGCCCTCGCAGTAGGTCAGTCGCTTCTCGTCGTCCGCGAATAGCATGAGCATCTGCGAATTGTAGAAGCACTGCTTGACCTCGAATGGTTGCCCCCAGAGTTTCGCACACGCGAGCACATACCGGCGCTGCTCCGCAGAGAGCGGGGCCTTCTCGTACGCGCGCCCTTCCTTCAGTGCGAAGTCCTCGAAGCCGGAGTAGGGCATGTTCTTGACTCGCTCAGGGAGGCCGCAGCCCTCGCGCATCGCGCGGCTCATCGCTAGGTACTGCTGGATGGACATGCTCCGATGCTCCTTGGCTCAGGCTGAGATCGCTGACTTCGCGGCAAGTGCCTGCCGCAGCACGGCACGCGCCGCCTCGAACGTGCCTATGTGCAGCGCGACCACCTTCGGGATGCTCCCGTCCTTCTCCTCCTGGTATCCCCCCGCGAGGTTCCACGCAACAGGGATGTCAGCTTTCAGCGCCGCGTCGAACAGGTAGAGATCACGGAGGTACATGCTGTGCGTCGAGAGCACGCCGCCGAGCGGGTCGTCGCGGTGAGCGTCGGCACCGGCCTGGTACAGAATCAGGTCAGGCTTCTCCATCTCGAAGATCGCGGGCAGTCCGCGCATCAACGCGAGGTACATCGGTTCCTCGTGCGACCTACGGAAGTATTCGCCGAACGTCAGATGGAAGATGCCGTCCGCCAGCTTCTTCGGTACATGCCCCAAGATGTTGTCGGTGCCGTTGCCGTAGTGCTGGTCGCAGTCGATGATCGCGACCTTCTTGACCGCGCCTTCCTTGAGCAGCGTGAGCGCGGCGATCATCAGTCCGTTGAACGTGCAGAAGCCGCCGCCGTCGGCGTACTCCGCGTGGTGGAATCCCGAGCACAGAGCGGCGGTCGGGCGCCTCGTCTGCAGCGCCAGTCGCGCGGCGTCGAGCATCGCGCCGTTCGTGTACGGCAGACTACGCGCCACGTCGGCGGAGAATGTGCCGAACCCGTTGGCGGCTCGCAGCGCGAGCACGCCCGTCACGTACTGCGGATCGTGCGCCACATGGAACTGCGCGGGCTTCAGCGGAGTCGGCGCGTGGAACTCCACGTGTCCGTACTTCCGAAGCGCCTCCGCGACGATTGCGGGCTTGCGTGCGCTCGGGCTCACACGCTCGGTCGACGCCATGTCGTCCGAGTAGAAAACGTCGATCGTGTCTTTGTTCATGTTCAATACTCCTCGGGTAGCAGGAAGGTTGTGGCGGAGCGATCCGCCTCGGTGATGATCCAGAAGGATTCTTTCGCGTCGCCCGGCAGCGGGTAGACGGAGAGCAGTCGGCCGCCGTCGAGCAGGGCCATGTCATTCGCGTGCTTGTCCTCGGCGTCGCACGTGCCCCAATCCCCGCTCCCGTGGCGCTTCAGCGCAGCGGCCATGTCCTCGGGTGTGAGCTTCGCCATCGCGCCAGGGGTCGCGACGATCCGGCCGGGGGCAAAGAACGGGAATGTGACGGGTTCGGTCATGTGTTCTCCATTGGCATCGGCTCCGCAGGGTCCGGGTCGTATGCCGCGATGCTGGCATGTTCCTCGTCCGTGACCTCGTGCCAGTAGTGGCTGGCGATCTCGGTGTCCTGAATCGTGTCCAGGTCGCCGATACCGGCCAGCATGTAGCTGGTCTGCGAAGCAAGACGATCCTGTACTCGCCGCACGATGACGCTGCCGACGCAGTCGGCGTCGTCCAGCAGCATGGCGAACGCGACGTCGCAGTACATGCCCCGGCGTCCCGGCGGGGTGTGGAACTCAAGGTCTGGATGGTTGGCCAGCTTCGGTAGCACAGGCCGCTCGCACGGGGGCGGCGGCACGTAGGGCGCAGACTTCGGCTTCGCGACCGCCTCGCGGATCACGATGTTGTCGCTCGCGGCGATCTCTTCGGCGGCGCTCGGATCGCTCACGACGTGCGGTTCCGACGGCATGTGCTTCACGCAGTGGTCGCCGTAGCCCGGCACCTCGGCGTAGCAGCCAGCGAAGGCGCACACCGGGGCCGCCTCGTCATCGACGCTGGCACGTACCTCCGCGACCTCGACCTGTAGCTTGGCCTCGGCAGCGTCCACCGGACGCGCCTTGCGACGCGCCGCCTTCTTCTTCATCTTCTTCTTGCTCACCGCGGGCTCCTCTTCTTCGGGCTCGGCAGCCTGATCAGTCTGCCGATTGTTAGGGGTGTGACGTCCACGAGCGAGTCGTGGAGCACGAGGATGCTCGCGGCCTCCTCCGCTCCAAACTGCGCGTGCGCCTTCTCTGCGACAAGCGCTCGCAGGCAGTCGTTTGCCTTCCTACTCATCTTGACCTTGGTCATGGTTTCCTCTCCGTACTTCGTCAGGAACAGGGGTCATTCGCTCGGAAACGGCGTCAGTCCGAACCGCGCTCGGCACAGTTCCCAGTGCGTCATCTCGCGCCACGCGCCGACGAACGAAAGCTCGGTCGGGTCCGTCGGCGACGTCTCGTGCCAGCCCTCGAACACCATCAGCCCCATGCGCTGCGGCATCGGCATGTTCATGTCGCCGATGTCCCACGAGCCGCGTCCACGCAGGAGCATAGACCACTCGCCCTCGGCGTAGAGCACGGGGCCTTGGTCCAGTTCGGGGCGAACGAACGCCAGCAGTCGGAGCGGCTCTGCAGCTTGAGTGTCCATCAGTCCACCTTCCACATGGCTTCGTACTCGGCGACCGTGCCGGTCCAGACACATGCCGGAGAGACCGGTGACGAGTGCCCGCGAACGAGCACGTAGTCGAGCTTCTCGCTGTAGGTCACGAGGATCCCGTGGTGCTTCGGAAAGTACCCGCTCTGCGGATCGCGCTCGATGCTCTTCAGGCATGTGCCTGGGCAGTCGAGCAGCACGTCGGGGTCGTTGATTGCGTGCGCCCACAGGACGCGCTTCGGATCGGGGCCGCCGATGGGCGTGTTCATGCACGCCTCGGTGAACGTCTTGGGGTCGTCGTTGCGCTGCATGATCATGTGTCCTCCATTGGTGGTCTCGGCATCGGGCGCCAGTACATGTGACAGTTCTCGGGGATGTCTCCGTCCACGGCGGGGCCGCGATACACGACGTTCGCGTACCGCCCACTGCGCGGGATGTACGCGAGCACTTCCTCGCCGATGGGCGGCTTCTTCCTCGGAGCAAGGTGCCATCCGTCGTTCGTGAACATGCGCGTGAACCACGGGATGATGACGGAGCCGAAGATACAGCCCATCAGGAAGTCGAAGCCGTGCGCGTTCATGTGTCTTCCTTTGCTCTCATGGCGGCGTGCCGGATCACCTCGACACACGCGAGGTAAGCATCCTCGTCGCCGTCAAGCGCGCGGTCGCAGACGGCCACCTGTTCGCCGTCGCCAGCGGCGGCGGCCTCCTCTCGGAGAGCCCTGACGTGGGACCAGTTCACCTGTTTCACCGTAGGGCATGTGCAGTCGTCCTGCCGGAACACGCCTGGGATCTTGTTGCCCAGGCACTTCGGGCAGAGCTTGCTCACGGCTGCCCCCTGCTGAGAGCCGCCTTGCGAAGCTCCGCGTCCTCGTCGGCACATTCCTCCGTGTCGAAGGCGAACGCGCCGCTTGCCTCGTCGAAGGCGAACGCCTCCGCAAGTGCCAGGTCAAGCGCGTCGCACTCGGCCAGGATGCGATCCTCGCGCTCGATGCGCCGGATCTCGGTGATGATGACTGCTGCGATCATGTGTCCTCCTTCGGCGGGCGCTCCGCCATGATCTCGTCGTACAGGCGCATCTTCTGCTCGGCGGCGTGGCTCGCCTCGTGGTCGTCGGCGTACTTGCGGCATGTGTCGCATCGCTCGACGGTGGCGCGCAGCGTGTCGGGCTCGTCCGTGTCTCCGACGTCGCGTCCGAGAAAGCGCGGGAAGATCACTCCGATCCCGCCGCACGTCTTGCAGGGCTTCGTCGCCTTGACCTTGCGCTTCGCGGGTCTCTTCTTCTTCGTGGTCATGTGTTCTCCTTGAAGCCCTCGACCCACTCGATCGGCACCCAGAGTTTCGCGACAACCCAGTAGCCGTGGTCGACCTTCTCGACGGGCTGGTCGTCCATGACGCGCAGGTCGTCGGGGTCGAATGACTCCTCGAACGCCTCCTGCGCGACCTCGCGCACCTTGGCGGCTTCCTGTTCGGTCATGTGCTCACTTCGTGCTCTGGCCCGTGAGCGCCGCCACGGCGTCATCGGCCTCGTCGAGCGTGCCGAACACGCCGACACATACCGGGAACGCCGACACGGTCTGGTAGACGTCGGCTTCCTCGTCACATTCCTCGATCTCTACCCACACCTTGTACTGCTTCATGTGCCTCACGTCTCCTTGACGTCGATGGAACCGTCGCGCTTCACCGTGTAGAGGTACGCGATGTCGCCGTGGATCTCGGTGTCGACGCCCCATCCGAGCGTCGGGTCCGCCTCCGCTCCGTCGCTGGCGATGCCCGCCACGACGATCCGTGCCGTCATGTAGTCCGGGTCGAACCCGCGACGCTGCATGAAGCTCTCGACGAACGGCGTCAGCCACGCCAGCACGCCGTGCTCGCCGTCTGGATAGCCGTCGTTGTGCTTGTAGACGAGAACCTTGGAACCATCGACCTGAATCTGTGCTCGTGTGCTCATGTGTTTTCCTCCGTGATCGTGTCGACATGTTCCAGGCTGTTGCGGAAGCAGTCGGAATGGTCGAGCGGGAGAAGCGCGATCTCGTCGAGCTTGGCCTCGACCGCTTCCTCGGCGGCGTCCTCGTCGGGCGCGTCGACCGTGACGTACAGGCTGTAGACGAACGTGAACTTCATGTGCCTTCCTCCGTGGTGAATGTGTACTCGCAGGCAGTCGCGCCGGGGTCACCCGGCCAAGAGACGTTGAAGCCGCGCTCGGTCGCCGTGACCGTCGCGCCCTTCAGGTTCAGGAACGTGTCGCGGCCCTCGGGCGTGGCGAACACGGCGGACGTGCCCTGCTTCCGCAGGTACGTGCGGGCGGCGACCTTGCCGTTGAACGGCCAGCGCACCGTGAGGCGCGTCCCGACCGGGATGCGGTAGACGTCGGCTTGCGTCTTGACGGTGGTCATGTGCCTCACGCCTCCCCGTAGAAGCGCGTCGGGTGCGGCTCGCGAGCGGCCTGCGCCTCGCGGAGCACCTGAGCGAAGATCCCCGCGCCAAGCTCGGCGGGCATGTTCTCCACGGCGCTGTTCATGGACACGATCAGATCGTCGGCCTGCGGATCGTGCCGCAGGATGAACTGCTGCAGCGCGGCGACCGCCGACGTCAGGGCATAGAGCGCCTGGCCGGGGCCGTCGGTGTGCTCGACCGTGGCGCGAAGGATCGCCAGCACGGCGTCGGTCACGTTCATGGCGAACTGGTCGCCGTCGTCTCGGGTGTTGTCGTTGCTCATGGGATTGCCTTTCGACGTACTTCGTCAGGAACAGGGGTCATCAGTGGCCCGTCGCGTCGGGATCGAACCGGCCGCGCCCCCAACGGGGCGACGGGGAGCCGCGCCCCGACTCGAATCCGAGCCGGGGCATGTGACGTCACTCGGTCGCAGCGCAGACCGTGACCGAGCGGATCGCAGCGCGTCGCTGCGCCTTGGGCGCATGTGTTCGCGACGCCATGCGAAGCACGGCGCGGCGGGCGCCGCGCAGTCCGAGCTTGTAGATGAGCGAGCGAGCCGCCTCGAAGTCGAGCGGCGTTTCAGTCGTGTGCGTCGTCGTGTCCATGGGGAATCTCCGGTATGTGCTGCAGGCTTCCGCCGTCCCGGCGTATCCGGGGCGGCGGTCAGCCCGCGTGGCCGTCACATGTCGTCCAGGTCGAACGGGCTCTTGACCGCCGCGTCCTCGGGCGCCTCGGGCGCCTCGTCCGCCTCGTCCGCCTCGGGCGCCGCAACCGGCGCCGGGATGGCCGGGCCAGTGACGGGCTCGTCATCGGTGCCAGCGTCGCGGAGCGCCTCGCACTCGTCGCGGACCCAGTCGGGCAGCGTCAGATCCGCCGCTGTCTGGGCGTTGCCGTAGCCCCTGACGAGCGCCTCGGTCAGCCGCTCCAGGCGGTCGGCCGATGTGCCGAGCAGAGCGCGGAGTGGGCGGAGCCCGTCGAGCACGGCCTGTGCCGCGTTGCGGTGCCTGGCGAGCGTGTGCCCCTTCGCACCCTGGTCCTTCGACCACTGCGCTTCGAGCGCGGCCACCTGCTTCTCGGCGTCCGTGATAATGGCGTCGCTCACGGCGAGCACATTCCCGCCGCCGCCCCCGGCGTGGCCCATGACCTCGGCGACGCCAGCCTGCAGGCCAGCCCGGCGCACGTCGTCGTAGAACGACGCTCGCAGATCCCGGTAGAGCGCGGCGATCCGCTGCGCACCGGGGTCACCGGCTCGCAGGATGTACGAGCCCTTGCTGAGAAACTGGTAGGCCGTGACCTGCCCCAAGGCGTCGCCACATGCCCGGCTCACCGTGGCGGTGTCGCACGTCGAGGCGAGCAACTGCGCCCTGGCGGCGAGTTCGTCAGCGAGGGCACGGCACGTGGGATCCTCGACCCCGACAACGGGACCGGCGGCGAAGATCCCGGCGGGGCACGAGAAGACGCGAGCCCCGGCCATGTGCTCGACGTCCTCGCGGCCAACCTCGGCGGCCTTGCAGATCACCCATGCCTGCAGGTGGTCGCCGTCCGTCTGCTTGACGGACACCATGTGCAGGCCACGACTGGCCACGTCACCGGGCCGACCGCAGACGTGGGCCAGCGCCGTGCGCTCCGTGATAGAGCGGAGCCGCTTCGCGATGCGGGTGAAGTCGTGCCGCTCGAAGCACTCGGCGAGTGCCTCGCGGGGGACGCCCCGGAAGCGGGGGTAGAGCAGGCCCACTTGGTAGGCCAGCAAGGTTCCGCCTTGCGATGCGGCGTCAGCGGCGATCTGCTCGCCGGGGGTGGACGTGGGGTCGGACGGGTTGGACATGTGCTCGTTCTCCAGTGGGGGGTTGACGTCGCTCGGCTTACTTGACGGGGAACAGGGGTCGTTCACAGGCCCACCGACGCCGCGGCGTTGTAGACGGGGGTGTAGGTCCGCTCGGCGGGGGCCTCGTGGGCCAGGCCAAGGTTCTGGCCGGGGCGGGTCCGGCTGCCCTGGCCGATGGCCGGGTTGCCGTCGGCGCCGAACCCAGGGCGGTTGCGGGCCGTCAGCGTCCGGCGGGGCAGGCCCACCACCATGACGCTCCATGTGCTCTCGGTCACCGCCGAGAGTGCCGGGCGCTTCCCCTCGCCGGTCACCCAGTACAGGGACGCCGCCTTGGCGGCGTTCTGGCGCTCTTCCGCCGAGAGGAGCGCTGCCCACTCCGTGTCGAAGGCGGCGCTTGCCGCCGCCTTGCTGGCCTCGGCATGTGCCGCCGCCACTCGGGCCGCCTTGCGGGCCGCCTTGCGCTCCGCCGCCTTGGCAGCCTGTGCCGCCGCTTCCGCCGCACACTTGGCGGCATGTGCCGCCTCGATGGGGAGGCGGAGAGCCAGGAGCTTGACCGCCTCCGCCTCACTCGGGGCGTAGATGATGCGGCCGGAGACGTTGTACGGGGCGAGTGGGGCGGGGCGAGCGGCGGAAACGGCGGGGTGGTTCATGCCCTACTTGGCTAGGAACAGGGGTCGCCGGGGCCGTTCTGCTGACGTTAACATAAGTGTAGTTATCGTACCGATACCGGTCCTATCGTTACCCAATGCCGCGTTTATCGTAACGTAGACCAAAACCGAGCCAAACGATGACCCCTGTTCCTGGCCAAGTAGGGCCATGACTCACCCCGCTTCACTCCACCCCGCCGCCACCAGCCAGGGCCGTACCCTGGTGAACCTGACGCCGCACCCCGTCGTGCTGCGCCGCAACGGGATCGACGTCACGATCCCCCCGAACGGCACCGTGTGCCGCGTTGCAAGCACCCCCGGCGTGCTTGTGGACGACACCGGCCCCGTGCCGATCTACGGATCCCCCGAGTGGGGCGACGTGGAAGGGCTCCCGCCGCCACATGCAAGCACGGTCTACATCGTGTCGGGCCTTGTGGCGGGACGAGTCGACCGGCGCGACGTCGTGTCACCCGGCACAGGCCCCGCCGACGGCGCCATCCGAGACACGGACGGCCGAATCGTCGCCGTGACCCGATTGATCTCAGCGGCGAGCGTCGCCGTACCCCTGTTCCCGGTCAAGTAGGCCGGAACCCTCACCCCGAACGGAAACCCGAACATGACCCTGGGAAGCGCCATGCACATGATTCACGACACCGAGCCCCCCGCCATCGACCTGGCGGACGTCCGCCGACGTCTGCTCGCCAACCGCAAGGTGATCGCCGCCGTGTTCCACGAGCGAGCCGACATCTTGGTTGCGCTGGACGTCTGCGCCACCTCGCAAGAGCACGGCGTGCTCGTCGGCCCCCCCGGCACGGCCAAGTCTGACTTGGTGCGGACGTGGGCGTCGCAGTTCACCGGCACGTACCGGGAGGATCTGTTCACCCGCCAGTCCACCGAGGCGGATCACCTCGCGTTCCTGGACGTCCAGGCGTTCACGAACGGCGCCTACGTCTACAAGACGGACGGCAAGATCACCGAGGCGCACTTCGCTTTCGGTGACGAGTGCTTCAAGGCGAGCGGCGGGTTTCTCAACTCGCTGCTCGGCTGGCTCAATGAGCGGAACGTGCGGGGCGGCTATGTGTCCCCGCTCATTACGTTCGTCGGCGCATCGAATGAGTTCGGCGAGGACGAGAGCGTGGCTGCGCTCGAAGACCGCCTGCTCGTCCGGTTCTGGGTCGAGCCGATTGCGAAGCGGGCCGCGAGGCTCGCGTTCGTCGAGGCTGCTGCCGTGCCTCGCCAGCCGATCCGGCTGCAGCCGGTCTCCATCGCGGAGATTACGGCGGCACATGACGCCGCCCGAACCCTCGTGTTCGATCCGCTCGTGTTCGAGGCGCTGCTGAATGTGCAGGATGCACTGAAAGGCGCCGGGATCTACGTGTCCGACCGGCGCATGTTCAAGTGCGTCAAGATCCTGCAAGCGTTCGCCTGGCTCGACGGGTCGGCCACGGTCGAACTCGACCACGTGGACTTTTTGCGGAATGTGCTGTGGCGGCGGCCGGACGACAGGCCCGCCGTCGAGACGGCGATCGGCACCGTCAACAAGGGCATGATCGGCGAGATTCGCACGATCGTCGAGCGGCTGCTCGACGCCTACCACGCCGCGAAGGGACAATCGGACTTCAACGAGCGAGCGTCCGCACTCTGCGACCAGATGGAAGCAGGGGGCCGCGACATTAAGGCCCGGTTCGGCGGCAAGGTGCCGCAGCGGGTCAAGGACCGCGCCAAGAGCTACCTGCTCGAACTGAGCCAGGCATATGACGACTGCAAAGCGAGCGGCAGTCTCGGGCTCCGCCCGTAACACTCTCTCCCCGGTCACGGCGGGCGCTTCCCAGCCGCCGTGACCGGGCTACTCGCTGGAATGTGCCGACGGTACGATCTAGCGAGTAGCCCGCAACGGGTACGAAGCGCCGCCGGTTCGAGCCGGGGCGCGGGCTCTGCAAACGCGACGCAACACGAAAGGCACGGACACATGCTGACATTCAAGCAAGCGAAGCGGCGGCACTCGATGGTCGCCGAAATCGTCACCGACGCGAACGAACCGCTCGCCGTCGAGATATATGCCGGAGTCACCGGGCTCGGTGCCTCTGGCGACGCCATGGTCACGCTGGCCGTGGCCGACACGATGCCGGTGGAATACGCCGTGCTGCTCGCGACCGAGGACATCGCGGCGGCGTTCGCTCTGCAGTGTCACGTCGAGGCACATGCCGACGCTGGCGTGCCGCCGCGCTACCCCCGCTCGCCCTACGAAGCACGGAAGATCGCCGAGGCCGGGTGGGAGCGGTTCCGCGCTCTCGCCGACCAGGGCGGGCACATTGAGCACGGGCTCGGCGCCGATAGCTCTGGCTCGTGGCTCATACTCCGCGCGGTGCAGGAGATGCGCCCCGATCCCGAGAAGATGCGTCGGATCGCCATGCTGGCCGGGCGCATGTACCAGGCGCTAAAGGGCGCGAAAGCGCAGCGTGTCGCCGGTATCCCCGAAGAGGTGATCGGCACGGAGACGGGCGGCGACGTCGCCGTCCTGCTTCCGCAGGAATATGCCATGCTCGGCACGGATCCGACGCGGCGGCACCTGTTCGGCCAGATCGCCGAGCGCCGAGCGCTGCAGTTTGAGCGTGCCGGTCGCGACAAGAAGTCGCGGGGACCGCTCGTGATTGCTCTCGACGAGTCGGGTAGCATGAACGGCGGACGCGACGAGTGGGCCAAGGCCGCGATGACCGCTCTGACCCGCATCGCGTGGGAAGAGAAACGCGCGGTGGTCGTGGTTCACTTCAGCACGGCGACGAAAGCGGTCGTGCTGAAGCCTGGCGACAAGGCGGGCGTCGTGCGAGCGCAGCACACATTCCTCGACGGAGGCACGGACATTGGCCGCGCTCTCATGGTGGGCGTGGACGAGGTTGCGAACCTTGCTGCTCTGGGCCACCGTGGCGCAGACGTCGTGCTCGTCTCGGACGGCGGCGACGGCGGGTCACGTGTCGGGGAAGCGCTCGAAGAGATGCGGAAAGCGGGAACCCGCCTGTGGAGCATCGCAATCGACACGCCGTTCTACGGTGACCTCAAGGATCGCGCCTCCGAGTACATTCACCTGACCGACGCGGACATGACGTCCGTTGACGGGGCGAAGAAACTCGTGGGGTCCGTACTGTGACCACGGTTCTCGCGACGGTCCCCGGCTCGAACGGCAGCGAGCATCGCATCATCGAAGCTCGTGACGGCACGCCGTACTGTGACTGCACCGGCTGGAAGTTCAGCAAGGCGTCACCGAAGTCGTGCAAGCACCTGGAACGCTACCTAGCGACGGCCAAGCGACGTGTGGTGGTGCGTTCGAGCCCAGCCGCGGGCGTCTATCTCGGGGTCGGCGTCAATCACACCGACATCTACCAGGGCGACTGGCTCCGCGACATCAGTACCGGCTTCGTAATGCGCGCCGCGTACATGGACGGAGGGCACGATTTCCAGGCCATTGACCGCATGTGGAACATCCCGGCCGCGCGAGCGCTGCTATTCATCCCCGCAGGGGAGCCGGAACACCCGGACGCGAAGATCGCTCGATGCGACAGGGAGACGTACCGCCATGCCATGCTCGGAAGGCCCGTACACATGCCGACGGCGCCGCTTGACGGCCCGTCAGTGCTCACCAACCTCGACTGGCTCTAGGAGGCACATGCCGAACTGGGAGACGGACGACAACAGCACGGACGACGGCGTGGGAGGCGGCACGCCGCGCCGGACGATCGACAAGTGCGCCGGGTGCGCCCGCGAGATCGACACGACAGACGACCCGAGCCCGACGTGTCCGTGCTGCGGGAACACGTCATGGGTGCGCGTGACACTGACCGACCACTGCCCGTGGAGCTTCGCTGGCTGTCGCGGCCCGAGGGCGTCCGTCACGGAACATGTCTGCGCGCAGTGCTTGAACACCGTGGCCATCCACGACCGGACCGCACGCGACAGACTCGTCTGCATGTGTCCCCTGTGCAACGGCTCAATACCGCCGCAGTCGCCTAGCTGCCCGATCGCGCCTCCGCAGCGCACGCTGCTGATGACGCGGGACTGCGACGGGGTCAGTGCCTACGTGCAGGACTGCAACGGACGCACGCTCTACCAAGGCGACTGGCTCATGGACAAAATCACCGGCTTTGTGATGCGCGCGGACGATATACGCATCGTCGGCGCAGACGACCTCAACGACGATCCCGGCACGTATATTCTGTCTTCCGACGGGAATTGGAGCATTCCGCAGAACAACGCCGTCCTGATCACGCCTGCTCGTTCGTCCGTGCCGCATGGATATGTCGCGACGTGCGATCAGGAGGCGTACCGCCAGGCCCGCATGGGCGCGACTGGGCGGCCCACGCCAGCGGCGGTCGGTCCCTCCGTCTTCGACAAACTCGACTGGCTCTGACCACCCCTGTTCCTGGCCAAGTACGGCAGGAGAAAGAGAGACACCGATGCCCCCATTCGGAAGAGACGACCAGATCCAAGCCATGCACGTGCTCAACGTGATGGAGTGCGCCAAGGCGCTCGTGGCCGCAATCGCACAGTCCGGCGGACTCGCCAGGGCGGACTTGACGCAGGAAGGCGTGCGCGACGCCCTGCGAGCCCTGTTCGACCAGACGAGCAAGCTGCAAGTGTACGAGGCACGTGCCGCAGCGCGCGGCACCATGATCAAGCTCGACGACGAGCGCCTGTCCCTCGCGATCAAAGAGGTGCGCGACCGGCGTGTGACGACGATCACCGAGGAAGATCGACTCGCTGAGACGCCCGAGCAGGCTGCAGCGAAGTTCTCCCTCGACGCCGACGAGGACGAGGCGGCGCCCGAGTCAGGCGAGCGCAACCCGTCCGACCTGTTCACGCTCTAACCCATCCACGGAGGACACATGTCTAGCGAGATATTCGACAAGGCCCGTTCCCGCTCCGACGGTGAGTACGTGCTCACAGCCGACGTGAACAGTCCGCTGCCGACCCGGCTGCAGACCAGGCGGCGAGGCTGGATACGTGCGCCCCACTGGCCGAAGGACACGCACTTCGTCATCAAGGACGGGACCTGGTCATGTGACCGGCACTACGGGTACAGCAACGGATCGTCCGCGCTGACCGACAAGCAACGCGCCAACGTCTTCCGGGCGCTCAGGGCGAACATGCAGCGGTGGGCTCCGGCTCTGCCGTCACATGTCGTGGGCTACAGCGGCAAGGAGGTGCTGGACTTCCTGTTTGCCACCGGCAAGTTCACCATGGACGAGGTGAAGGAGGCACACGTCTGCCTCAACATCGGCGAGTACATCGGTGACGCTCTGGCGGCGCTCTGCAAGGCGCCGCCGCCCGCTCCCGCTAGCTCGCCGTCACAGGCTCCGTCTCTCCTCCTGCCCGGCGGCCTGCGTGTCGGCGACGTGGTTCGGTCGTCGGGGGACATGTACGTCGTGTGCGGTCCGAGCGGAGCCGGGTACATGTGGCAGGGCGACAGTGACAGCAACCCCGTGTTCCATGCCCCGTACGACGCGACCCGCGAGCCCGTCATCGGCCACGTGGCGGACATGCTGGCGGAGGGGCTCCGAGCGCTGAACGATGCCCCCTGCCCGAAAAAGACGTGCTTTTACTGCGGCGTCACCATGTTCGAGGGGCAGTCGCTACATGCCCCCACCTGCCTGCTGCAAAGCCTTCGCATCGACGGGACCGTGCTCGGCTACGACGCCGCGCGCACTCCCGTCCGCGTCGGCGACACGCTGCACGGCAACGACAACGGAGCGACCGTGTTCCTCGTGACCGGCGCTGCGGCGGCTGGCCCAGAAGGCCCCAGTGTGTACTTCAGGCAACTGGCTGGCCCCAAGGCTCCATGGACCAGCATGTCTCTGGGGCACGGCAACGTCTGGCGATGCGTACCGGCGAGCCAGAGCGTACCAGCGAGCCCGCCCGAGCACATGCCGCCGCCGGTCGAGCAGATCACCAGCCGCCGCGACCGCGAGCCGGTGGACACGGCGTCGCTCTTCTCGCTCGACTGAGCGTCACATTCAACCCGTAACCGAAGGAGGACTGAGCATCATGGCGAAGACCAAGGCAACGAAGGCGAAGACGAAGAAGGCGCAGCCGCGCAAGCTGCGCTGGATCGAAGGCAAGCTGCCGAGCGGACCGGGAGCCGGGACTGTGTGGGGCGCGAAGAGCGCCGACATGTTCCTGATGATCGTGCATCGACCCGCGAAGGAGAACGCCGCGCCGTACTACGAGCTTTGGAGCGACGGCGTGATCCACGACGAGACACATTCCTCCACGCTCGCCGCCGCGAAGGCGTTCGCTGAGCGCTCGCTGTCCGAGATCCTGTCGGCCGCACAGAAGGCGGCGTAGGTACATGGGCCAGCATTACCTCGTGGTGAACACGAGGAAGCGACAGTACCTCAACGCGCGCAAGTTCGGCGACGGGCTCAAGCTCTTGGAGTTCGGAGTCACTGGCGCCGGGACCATGATGGGCCTCGCGGTCCTGCTCGCAGACGGCAACGGGCGAGGCGAGGGGGATCTACGCAGCGAGAGCCCGCTCATCGGCTCGTGGACCGGAGATCCGATCGTGATCTCGGGCGACTACGCCGACCGTGGAAAGCATGTGTCGGCGGAAGACCTGGCGGAGTACCGCCGCTCCGTCGCGATCGACAAGGAAGTGATCAACTACCTCCGAAGGAAGGGGCAGAGGATCGAGGACGTCACACCGAATCTGTACACGGTGGCTAGCCAGTGCTACGAGGACGTCTCTGACAAGGTGATTCTCGCGCTCTGCGACGATGCGTGGCAGCGGAAGGCTCTGATCGATCGGGACGCCGAGGCGGCGAAGACCTGGAAGGCGCCAGAACAAAGAGACAGCAACCCGTTTACCCTGGAGTGAGAGGAGGAACCATGCGCTACGCAGCAAACACAGGTGTGAGTGTCGAGCGGTCGAAGGGAGCGCTCGACGCGCTGCTCGGGAAGTCTGGGGCACATCAGCGCGCCCTGATGAACGACGAGATACGCGGGCTCGCGGTCGTGATCTTCGCGCTCGGGGGTCGGCAGGTGAAGCTGTCCATGAACTTCCCGACGTACGCCGCGCTGCGGGCACAGTCCGAGGCGGACCCGCCGCGTGGCTGGCGCGCGTGGAACGCCTCGCAACGGGACAAGTGGTTGCGCACACAGGTCGTGCAGACGGAGCGCCAGCGGTGGCGCGGGCTCCTGCTCTGCGTGAAGGCGAAGCTCGAACTGATCGCCGACGGATCCAGCACGCTGGAACGCGAGTTCATGGCGGACATACTCCTGCCCGACGGACGCACCGTGCAGGAGACGATCGGGCCACGCATCACCGAGGCGTACAACACAGGGAACATGCCGCCGATGCTACCGGCGTACGGAGGCGGGGCATGAAGGCGCACCCACCACTGAGGCCGCTCGACCTGTACATGGTGCAGTCCACCACGGAGCGGCACCGCATGTACATCGAAGAGACGGAGCGACGCACCGAGGAGTGCCGCACAGACTCGCGGCGCGAGGCGCGCCAGAAGGACCGTGAGTGCCGCTGGTGCTTCTACCGGAGCAGCTTTGCCGGGCAGGCGTTCACCGACTGGAACTGCTGGTCGTGCGGCAAGGAGGACTGCCACGCGAACACGGGCGTCCCGCGCCTGTGCAACGAGTGCGCGGACAAGCTCGGGCTCTGCGTGCGCTGCTGCGCGGATCGAGAACTGAAGCGCCGGAAGACGCTGGAAAGGAAGTGAGCATGGCGACCAAGAAGAAGGCTGCGAAGAAGAGGACACCGAAGCTCTGCGTGCCGGGCTTCGCTGATCACGAGACGACATTCGACACGTTTGTAAACGTGCTGCGTGCGGCTGGGAGCGCCACGACAGCGCCAGCCTCAACGCTTGCGGCTTTGCTGGCGGCGGCGCGCGGCATCGAACTGGTACTGGCAAACCGACCAGAACCGGATGGGAAGAACATCACGGACATCGGCTTGGCGCATTCGCTGGCCGCAGCCATCCCGAACGAGAGCTTGATCATAGCGACCGAGGCAATCATCAAGGAGTGGACGTATCCGCCGGCCACCGCGTCGAAGCCGCGGCGCGACTCGAAGAAGCGCGTGGCTCCCAAGCGGAAGGCTCGATCGTGACCGCCATCTACTGCGGGGACTACACCGCCCTGGCCACGACGAAGTGGGGGGCGAAGATTTACGTGGACACGCGGGACGTGTCTCTCGCGCCGCACATCATGCTGGAAGGCGACTGGGAGCCCTGGGTCACGAACTGCATGGCTACATTCCTGCAGAAGCACAAGGGCTGCACGTTCATCGACGTCGGCGCAAACGTCGGCTGGTACACGCTCCTGGCCTGCGGGCTCGGCGCAGGGCATGTGTTCTCGTTCGAGCCGAATCCGAGGATGGCGGCGCTCCTGCGCAAGACCATTATGGTCAACGGCTACAAGGACTGGGTGACGCTGACGGAGGCGGCGTGCGGGGCAGAGGAGGGCACGATGGAGCTTGTCGTGAATCCGGAGGAGATGGGTGGCGCACATGTCGTGCCGCTGCGTTGGCAGGCACCAGCGGTCTGCGACGACGCCTGCAAAGTCGTTCGGCTCGACGACGTCGTCTTCCGGGGGAAGTCCTCATGGTCGCTCATCGACGCCCCTGGCGCGATCATCATCAAGATCGATGTCGAGGGCTTCGAGCCACAGGTGCTCGCTGGGGCCACCGAGCTTCTCAAACTCCACCCCATCATGTTCCTGGAACATGCCAGGAGCGACGGGCACCGGGGAATGTATGAGGCCCTGGTTAGCTCCGGCTACTCGCTGCGGCATGCGCGCCACAGCGGACACCCGAGCGAGCCGCTGGATGTCGTCGCCCTGATGGCGCTTAGCAGCGCCGAGACGGTCCTGTGCCTGCCTCCGGGGTACGTGGACACATGACACCGAAGCAGTCAACGCTGCTGGTCAAGGTCACGGCCGAGCAGATGCAGGCACAGCTACGCAGGAGCCCTGGCGAGTTCGCGGCAACGGTCGAGCACCTGCTAGCCACCTGCACGGACCCGGACACGATCGCGTTCTGGCGAGCAGTGAAGGAGTTTGCCAGTGGCGCGTCTAACCACAACAAGTAGGAAGGGGCCGAGACACATGTTGAATCAGCCTGACGAGAAAGAATGGATCACCAAGGCGCGCACACTGCTCGCTCCCTCTGTGTCCGAAATTAGGCGACTCGCGCGGATTCAGTTTCCGCGACTCTCGGCGCGTGCCGTTCACGAGATTGTGGACGACGAAGTGTCCAAGTTTGTGTTCGCAGTGCTGACCCGCAGCGACAAAGTCACCTCGGAAGAAGAAATGTGGGCCTTGTGTACCGACATCCAGCAGCGCTGCATCACGCAGCAGGAGAGCACATGAAGAAACTGGAGCATCAGGACTGGGCGGCACGGCTGCTCAAACAGGGCGAAACGGCGTCGTTCGACGTGCCTCTCGCGGCGCACACGCCGGACCAGGCCGACGCGGAGGCCAAGGAGCGAGCAGCGGCGGCGGGGGCGACCGTGCTCGCGCTCGTGTACCAGGGAGCCGAGTCGTGAACAAAGCACCCTGGCCACCGAACTGCGACTCGTGCAGCGCCAAGCTCACAGAGCCCGGCGCTGTCGTGATCGCGCCGCCAACACCAGACGGTTGGTGCTTCAATCTGCACCTGTGCGTACGGTGCTTCTCCCGCATATTCACGGTCTTCGGCGAATGGAAGCCGTGGGGCGCGCCCCTGACGCCGCCACCTACCGAGCCCGAGCCCGAGCCCGAGCCCGAGCCCGAGCCCGAGCCCGAGCCCGAGCCCGAGCCCGAGCCCGAGCCCGAGCCCGAGCCGACGCCCCCACTACTGGGGAAGTTACATGCGCGGTTCAAATCGAGGGAGCGTGTCGGTCTGCGTCTTATGGATATTGCCGTTGCCGCTAACTGCGCGATGGGCACGGTACGTGGATGGGAACAGGGGATACCCGTGCGCCCCGAAATCGACCAACGATTACGTGCAACGTACGCGGAGCTTTGCGCTCTACCGCTGGAGACCGACACATGACCTGGATCGAGACCTTCAGCGGCAAGCGCTTCGACCTGCTAGACCCGAAGCCCGAGCAGGTAGACCTGGCGGACATCGCTCACGCCCTCGCGCGGATCAACCGGTTCACGGGACACACGTCGGAGTGCTACTCGGTCGGGGAACATTCTCTGCATGTGCTTCGGCTCGTGGAGCGCGAGTACCCGGACGACAAGCTGCTGCTCGCCCACGCGCTGCTGCACGACGCCGCAGAGGCGTACGTGGGGGACGTGTCAGCGCCGATGAAGTGGGCGATGCGCGAGTCCGAAGGCGACGGTCGCACGTGGTTCGACAGCATCGAGCGGTCCGTGCATGAAACAATCCTGGCAGCGTGCGGACTGCCGCCTCTGACGTACGGGCAGAAGAAGATCATCAAGCAGGCCGACCTCACGATGCTGATGACCGAGCGCGCTGCGTTCATGCCGAACACGGGGCAGCACTCCTGGGATGGCGGCTGGAACGCAGGGAGGAGGCTCACGACCGACCCAGAGGTGCTGGAGATCCTCCAGAGCAAGATCCGCATGGGCAGCGTGTACGCGGTCACGGCTCTGTTCCACGAGAGCGCGACCAAGCTGCTCGCCGCTCACGGGAAGTTGAGCGACGCGAACTCCCCGTAGCACTCCCGCGCAGCCGCGTCATATGCCTTGGCGGCCTTCTTCGGGTCGTCGAACAGGCCCAGGTGGATCTTGCTCTTCCGTCCGCTCTCCCTCACGGCACCAGCGGCGATATGTGCCTCCCACTTGCCGGCGTTCTTGTTGTAACTCACGCCCTTGTAGCCTCCGCGACGCTGGTTCGCAGAGTGCGTGATGTTCGTGGCGTTCCCTCGCGCAGACGTGATGCGAAGGTTCTTCCGTCGGCAGTCAAGCGTGTCGCCGGACACATGATCCACGAGCTTGCCGGGGGCGACATCGGCGATCAGTCGATGTAGCACGATGGATCGCTTCTCGCCGTCGCGCGTGCGGAACGTGGTCTGCGCGTAGACCTTGTCCGGTTGCGACGACTTCGTCTTCACATGCCAGGTGAACTCGCGGACCATCGGCGCGTCCACGGCGTCGACCAGCGCGTAGAGGCCCTGGGTCAGCGGGATACGAACGCCGCGGGTCATTACGCCCCCGGCAGCCGCACAAGGAAGCCTGGGGTCGCGTTCCCGACCCACGCGCCACTGGTGTTAAATTCAAAATATTCTTCGGCCTCGTCCCGGTCTGTGCCGTCGGCCATGAGGATCTCGATGCACTTCTCGCGGTCGTAGATCACGATCGCTGGCTGTCCCACGCGCTCGACGATGCCGAGGATCGCGTCCTCGAAGCCGTCGGCGAGGAGGGCGTCCGGGGCGGCTTCGGCGAGCCAGGCTTTCACGTCGTCGGTCATACATGCTCCAGGGTCCACCAGGGCGGCAGGGACTTCTCCTCCTGTGGCATCTTCGCGTACATGCTCCGAATGACGTGCTCCGGTACGTTGTGGACGTTCCGCGCGATGGACACCTCTGGGTCACAGTCCAGCTGCATGATCACCGGCTCGTAGCCGTAGGCCGCTGCCGTCGCCCAGTACGGAGCGATCTCTGAGACGTGGATGTTCGTGTTCGCGCACGCGATGTTGCTCACGCCTCGCTGCGCCGCCTCGATCCAGCGACGCAGGTTCCAGGAATGTGCCTCACCGATCTTGCTCGGGTCGAATGCGTACGGGTCGCCGAAGTAGTCGTCGGTCGAGAAGACCTCCAACGGTTCCTCGCGCGCCAGGTCCGCGGCCAGCGTGCTCTTCCCGCAGCCGGGAAGCCCGCGCATGATGATCGCTCTCAGCACAGTGCCTCCTTCATGTCTGCGTCCACGAGCCGTAGTTCGTACGGCACCCCCGTCTCATCGAGCACGCGAGCGAACTCCGGCATGTGTTCCTCTCGGTCGTCCCAGATCCTGACGTACTCGATCTCGGGCCGCTGCTCCAGGATCCGCAAGATCATGTCGAGCTTGAAGGGCAGCGTGCCGCCGCCCGGCGTCAGGTGTACCTCGTCGAACTCCAAGGACATCTGCCCAAGCAGGTCGCGGACGCGCTCGGTGAAGCGTTTCACGAGCCGCCCTGTCATCAGGACGGCCAGCGTGTCCGGGTCGTCGATGGCGCGGCGCGCTTCTGTGACCGTCCCCTCGATCCACCAGTCCTCCCCCGGTCGAGCAGGCACGCACGGCTCCTGCAAGGACTCGGGTCGTCCCCACCATCCCTTGCCCTCGGGCCAGCCCGCGGGCTTCTCCGGCGAGCGGAAGAGCGTGTTGTCGAAGTCGAAGACCTCCAGGCGTGTCGGCCTCATGGGAACGTCCCCACGACGCCGTGCAGGACCGGCCCGTCATGTACGACGACCCAGGACGGCGGATCTGACAGCATCGCGTTCGAGTGCGCCGGCGAGATGCCATCGGCCGTCGCCACCGTCACATGCGGCACGGCGTTCGCGCTCGGGACGCTGGACCGCACCACCACGGCCTGCGCCTGCCCGTCGTCGCCCCAGCCCACGACATGTACCGTGGAGGGCTCACCCAGGGGCAGGGTTGCCAGCGCCTCGGGCGTGGGCTTGAACGCCACGGTCATGTGATGGGCGTACAGCTTCGGCAGCAGCACATGCCCGACGTGCGACTCCCACCATGCCAGGAGCGCCTCGCGACTGGATTCCTCAAGGAATACCGCAGCATAGACGACTTTCTTCGCGGCGTTTCGCTGCACGCCCGGCCACGCCCCGATGACACGTCGCGTTAACTCGGCCGGGGCGTCGACGAGCGACGGGCGGCCGAGCAGCGCCTCGCGCGCCAGCGGCGCGATCAGGCCGCGGTCCCTCGGGGCGAGCCCCAGGGTCGCGATGATCTGGTTGTTGTCCACCGGGGGGCGCTCGACGGCTGTCAGAAAGGCCCCCGCGTCTGCGTCTGACATGTCCCCCGTGACCGTCAGGAGGCGCTCTCGCTGCTCCGGGGAGAGCTTCGCGACGGGGATGTCGAGGTCGAAGCCGGCGTCCAGCATGAGCACGAGAAGCTCGGGGCGGCGCTCCTCCTTCATCTGCCGGCTCAGGTAGGCACGTGCCGGTCCCGCGTGGGTGATCTCCACGAGCACGTCGAGCAGGCCAAGCTGCGCGAGCATCGGGAGCCCGTCGAGCGCGTTCTCCATGCGGAGCACGTTGTTCACCAGGAGCGCTGTCACCGGCTCCCAGGGCACATCCCGTAGCGTGCCGGCGTTCCGCCGGATGGACTCGACGATCTCGGGAGGGATCTCGAAGCCGTACCGAAGCGCGAACTTCACGGCGCGGAGCATGCGCGTCGGGTCGTCCGAGAAGGTCTGGTCTGCCGGCGACGGTGTGAGGATCTGCCGCTGCTCTAGGTCGCGCAGACCGCGCCCGGTGATGTCGATGACGGGCGCGGCGTCGGGGCCGTCAGCCAGATCCGAGAGCCGCCAGAGCAGCGTGTTGAATGTGAACTCGCGACGGTACACGTCCTCCTCGATGGTCGCAGGGCGCACGTCCGTGGGCTTGTACCCCTGGCCGCCCGCTCCGTAGGACTCGGCGCGGGCGTTCGCGATCTCCATGACCTCGCCCTGCATCGGGTGGCCGTCGAGGGACCAGTCGCCCTTGATGGTCAGGATCGCTACGCCGTACTGGTTCGTCGTGAGGTTCGTGGACGTCGGGATCTCGGTCGCGATCCGACGCGCGAACCACTCGGAGTCGTGACGTGCCGCGATGCTGTCCACGACGACGTCGATGTCCTTGATGGGCTCGCCCAGGACGTAGTTCCTGACGGCTCCTCCCACGACGTACACGTGCTCGGCCACATGCGCGTGGCGCGCGACGGCGGACAGGAAGCGCATCAGCGCGACCGACCGGGCATGTACCTCGGAGGCGTTCGGCTCGTACATCAGTACCCCCCACTCTTGAACCAGCCTTCGCCGTTCAGCACGAACGCGCCCTTGCTGGAGATCAGCCGCTTCGCCGTCGCCTTCGCGCACTTCGGGCATGTGCGCTGCGGCTCCGCCGTGATCTTCTGCTCGGCCTCCCACGTGTGCTTGCAGGCGGTGCACTCGTACTCGTAGGTCACAGGCCGGTCGTCCCTTCTGTACGCGCGCCGGTCAGGTCCGCGCGGAACAGGTTCGCGCCGGTCAGATCCGCGCCGGTCAGGTTCGCGGCGGTCAGGGCCGCGTGGAACAGGTTCGCGCCGGTCAGGTTCGCGCCGGTCAGGTTCGCGTACCTCAGATTCGCGTCGCTCAAATTCGCGTCGCTCAGGTCCGCGCCGGTCAGGTCCGCGCCGTTCAGGTTCGCGCGGAACAGGTCCGCGCCGGTCAGGTTCGCGCCTCGCAGATCCAAACTCTTCGGGTCTGCACCCGTCATAAGCATCGCCCCAAGCTCCCCGTTGAACTTGTCCCGAATGAACGCACGTACCCTCGCGGCGTACTCGTCCTTCGGTGGCTCGTTCTGCTTGCCGTAAATCTGCTGGAATCTCCCTGTGGGATACCCGAATTGAGACATCGACTCGGCCAGGCCCGGCACATCGGGAGCCACCTCCATGGTCACATGCGGCTGCCCCTGCGGATCACGAAGGCTGTAGATCACGGTCTCGCCCGCGCGCACCTGCTCGCAGTACGTGCCGACGCAGTGCTGCATCACCTTGCCCTCGGCTTCGAGCGCTTCCGGCGGAAGCTCCTGCACAGTCCACCCATCGCCGAAGTCGAAGACGACGGGGCCCTGCGGGACACGGACGACGACCTTGAAGTTCTTCGCGGCCCCGATCGCCTCGGCGGCCGTCACCCTACCGAGATCGATGCGATTCGCGAGAGCCCACTGAGCGATGGCGGCGCCGCGCTGTCGAAGAGCGTCGGACATGTCGATGAAGAGCGGGGCTTCGTCGTACCAGTGCATCACGTGAGCATGCGTGATGCGACCCTCCTGCTCCTGTTTCCAGGCGCGCTGCGTCCGCTTCGCGATCGGTCCTAGCTGCGCGGCGACCCAAGGGAAGAGGAAGTCGTACTCCGTGTCGGACGGAAGCTCCGGCTCCAGCATCGTGAGAAGTTCCGAGACCCGCTGCGCAGTAAGAGCGCCCCGCCCGCCACGCGCGAACCCGAAGTGCGCCCTCGACATACTCTCGTAGTGTCCGCTCGCGGCCCCCCACGTCCCATCTCCGGTTCCGTCGAACAGTGCGTTCTCCATGTAGAGGTGATCGAGCCCGAGCGTGTTCAGCGCGACCCGGATCGTCTCGTACGTCACGACCGGCATGTGCTCGTACGTCTTCGCCACCCAGCGGAGGCGGTCGATGGGAGCGTTCGGTTCGTAGTACATCATCGCCGCAACCACCTCGGCATCATCGCGAGCCCTGCGATCACCGCGGCAGCGTACAGCCCGACAGCGCCGATGGCTAGCCCGGCTAGCATTTTCCCCCGGCGCGGGCTCATGTCCAGGGACATGACGGCGGCGTTGTTCCACCGGATCACGTTCCCGACGTAGTCCCCGGTCATCACCATGCCCCACGGGTTGCCCGACGCACCGCACCGCACGCCGCCAGCGTTGTAGTTCGCCGCGACCTCGGGCAGCTGCCCGTTGCGTGTGCGCGAAAGTTTGCCCAGGAGCCGGGCTCCGACGGAGACGTTCGTCGCCGGGTCCAGCATGTCCTGCGGGTTCCCGAGACTCTTGTCCGTGATCTGCATGAGCCCGACGCCGCCGTCGTACGAGACCTTGCTCGCCTGCTCGGTCGCGTTACCGGACCAGAGCCCGGTCTCCTGGCACATGACGGCGAGGACCCACTGCGGCGGGACGCCGTGCTCACCGGCTGCGTCCAGGATCAGGTTGCCCCAGTTCGCCCAGGTCTGCTCCATCTGCTTGAACCGGAGCGTTCCAGGCTCGAACGCGGGCGTACCCTGACCCTCCACGGCGATGAGTCCATCGTCCTGCATGTCCCAGCGCAGGCCGCCGCAGGGGTTCGTGTAGGCCATGTTGCGGGGATTCTACGTCATGTGCCTACGTGCTACCATCCCGGTCCGATGGACAAGCGGTGGCTCCTCGGGGGCATTCTGATCGCGGGCGGGATCGGGCTCGTGGCGGTCGCCTCCCGTCGGCCGAAGATCAACGAGAAGTCTCGCGTACTTCTGTTCGGGGACTCCCTCGCGGTCGGCCTGAACCCGCAGCTGAAGCAACTCGCCAACGAGGCCGGCGTGGAGGCATATACCGGCAAGGGGATCGTCGGCACCCGGATCAACCAGTGGGACACAGACCCGTGGCTCGACGCGACGCTCGCGTCCTTCCAGCCGACGCTCATCCTGGTGAGCCTCGGGACCAATGACGAGGCCACATCCCCCGGCGCCGTGGACCGGGAGGCCCCGCACCTGGCCCGGCTCCTCGACAAGCTCCACGCGACCGGGGCCGAGATCGTCTGGATCGGGCCGCCCGAGCTTCCGTTCCCGCGCCAGGGCGTCGCGGACATGATCCGAGAGTCTGTGCCGTACTACTTCGAGAGCGAGCAGCTGGACATCCCTCGCTCGCCCGATCACCTCCACCCGAACGCCGCCGGCTACGCCGGGTGGGCGGGGGCCATCTGGCGGTGGCTGACCTAGCTCACGCCGACGCCGAGCTTCGGGAGGCCATCGACGCCCTGCAAAAAGCGGAGGCGCTTCTGTCCAAGATCGACCGGTCCGGGATCCTGAACACGCTCGACGCGCTTCGTGACGCCGTCGAGTCGCTCCCGCAGGTACAGCTTGACATGCGGATCTCCCGTATGCGTCTCACGGCGAAGCTCTCCCACGACCCGGACAAAACCCCCGTGGAGCATGTCAAGGGGATCTCGCAGATGGCCATGAGAGCGGTCGACCCGAAGAAGCCTTGACCCTTGGCTAGCTCGGCTAGCTCTGCTAGCCTCGGCACGTGCCATCAGCAGCCAAGAAGAAGTCGCCCGTCAAGGGCATGTCCCGTGGACGCAGAGGCGTCTTCCTCCGGCTGCCCCCAGACCTCTACGAGAAGCTCCGGCGCATGGCAGCCGTCAGGATCGCGAGTGGCGCGACGGGCGGCATGCAGGGTACGGTGATCTCCCTGATCGAGCAGGCCAAGGAGAAGCGACCGTGACGACAGCCCGCCCCCGGAAGCCCCAGAAGCGTCCCGTCGCCAAGAAGCGAAAGCCCCCCGTTCGCCGGGGGCGCGAGGTGGTGACGGTCTCGGTGATTCGACCTCACGTCTCGCGCGCTAGACACGCCCGCGTCTCCCGTGAGGTGGTGGGGCTCCGATGCCGCGTCGTTGGCGTACACCCGGAGGCCGAAGTGATCGTCCTGAAGGACTTCTACGGGCAGCAGGTGCTGGTGCCGGTCACGTCAGCGAAGAAGGACGGGGTCCTAGCTCTTGACCTTGCTGGGCTCGTCAATCGCGACGTGTGGTTGTCGCTGCGGATTCCGTAGTACACTGAGACGTCGCCCGCTCCCTGGCCCGACCGGATCCCCCTCTCGGTCGACCCAGTGCTGAGCGGGCGACGTTTTTTAGCTACCGAGCCGCGACGCGCAGGTAGCCACTCGCGGTGCCCGCGAAACCCGTCGGTGCCGTAATTCGGACTCCGAGTGTCGAGGCGGCAGGCGATATGCCAGCGGGCTGCAGAAAAGCGAGCGACGGGAACGAAACGGCTTCCTCGTTGTCAGTCGCAGAGAATAGCTGGACTGTTTCGATCGCCAGCACGACGGCGGCGATGAACGGATCCTGCACGAGTTCGACGTTCACCAGTGCCGGGAACGTGCCGCCGGTGCCCGTAACGACGACGCTCACATCTGCGAGGGCTTCGATGGCGACGCCTCCAACGTACTGCAAGACATTGCCCCCAACGATCCCGAAACCGTTGCTTGGCGGAATCGTCACGAAGGCGATATTGAGAAAGTTAGGGCCAGCGGCGAGAGAGCCGTTGACCAGCGACGTTTGCGCGATCGGAGCACCCAAAGGAATAGGCAGGCTCGACGCGGCGAACACCGTCATGCCCATGAAGCGAGTACCCTTGCTGCTCCCGGCGACCTGCTCGTCGGACAGCACGTAGGGGATCGGTCCATTCGGCGGAAATGCCGGAATGGGAGCAGGCAAGCCGGACGCAGCTTTAGCCACCTCCAGATCCTCGCCTGTGCCAGCCAGGTAGCAGCGCACCTGGGCTCCAGCAAAGCCAAAAACACTGCCAGGTAGCCCTCCTTGCGCGGCACCAGGCGGCGCTGACTCGATGAGAACGACGAACGTGTGCCCGTCGCCGCCACCGGCAAGCGTGATGTTTGTGATGGCGGACGGGAAGACGACCGCCAAGAGGGCGGCGTTGACGAGATTCTGCAGATCCGTCGGATCGGCGCTCTGAACGGCTTGGACCTGAGCGGCGCTTGGGTTCGTGATGATTCCGTAGTTCATGTTCTTGTTTCCTTTTTCTTTCTGTTCAGATCACTGGGGGGGCGAGACAGCGGCGATGAACGCCATGAAGCGCGTGCCCTTCGCTGCGCCAGCGGTGCCGACAGCGACATTGGTTGCCACTCCGGTGATCGCGAG
>Ga0315286_10000657_pt1 | contig 29812 bp, 46 predicted proteins | sample YL17G10_0_MG_FD_205038 | JGI IMG/M metagenome (GOLD analysis project Ga0315286, IMG submission 205038) | Sediment microbial communities from Yellowstone Lake, YNP, Wyoming, USA - YL17G10_0 | ecosystem: Environmental > Aquatic > Freshwater > Lake > Sediment | place: USA: Wyoming | collected... | reverse complement strand
TGGACCAACTGTGATCGGGTCATCATTTGGATCTAGGGCAACTACTAAAATCTGATGTGGCTGGGTCATGCTGTAGTCCCAGATGCCATGCAGAAGATTGGTTGGGCTTGCCTGAAGGGCATCAAAAACCGTGTCAAGTCTGATCCAGGCACCCGAGGCTACGGTCCTGGCAGAACCGGCCGAGGAAGAGAGCCATCTCTGATAGCTCAGTTTTCCGCCATATAGATAAGAGGTTGTTGGTCCTGCGGAGCCTGACTTTTGAAGTGTTAGGGTGGCGCTGGCCGTGGTATTGTTTTTGATAAGAACGGAAAACTTCATCTTTCCGCTAGCCTTGTCGTTGACGTGGTAGAGGAAAACTCTGTGATAGTCAGAGCCGGTAGTCGCCGGAACGGAAACGTCATAATAGAGCTTTCCCCTAGAAGTTGGGGACTCTGGCGAATCTGAGAAAATCATCTTGCCACCTGCCCAGGAGCCGGTCATTTCAAGAGTGGGACAGTTGGTAGGGTTAATGCCAGACATGCTGACAATCTGAGCTTGGGTTGCGGCCTTGAGATCAGTATTAAGCTGGGTTGGAGTCTGGCACATAGTTTCTTGTCCCTCTTTTTTTGGCGGCAGGAAATTTTCCTGCCGCGTTTAAATATGAGAGGAAAGAAACGATCCTGGGGAAATCAGCCTTTATCTTCCCATATATCTAAAACACTTCGGATAATCGTCGTAGTAACTTGCCCAGGCACAGCGGTTATACGGATGTATGTTTTTTCCCCAACTAACATACCCCCTATAAATGCTCTCGCAAATGAACTACGAGAACCGGCCGTTATACCAGAGATATTGTCAAGGTCCACATTTACGTCCATGAGATTTGCCCCATATCGAATCTGCGACTTGAGCTTCATGGCCGCGTCGTCACTTACGGTTGCCCCCCAGCCCAGAATATAAGCACGGTTTCCGGCCGCAACATAGTGATGACACAGGAAGGCGTCTTCTGTTGCGGCACCTATGCCGACGATGGCGGTACCAGTACCGCCTGTGTTTGACCACAACTCCACCGATCCTACTGCCGCCGCTCCTTTGATGACCTTAAAACTCTCAATAAAGCGAATGTCAGTTGCCACGGTGTTCACGGCCGTAGTTCCGTTCAAAAGTACATCTTCTGTCTTAAGAACATAATTTGAATCCAGGTATGTGATCCTAACTTCCTTTGCCCCGGATCCACCTGGGTTTACGTCATTTACGTTTGTGGACTTGACCGATCTTTGTGCCTGGGAAGCTTGTTCGTTATAGGTCCTGGCGGAAACAAGAACCTCCGAGGCAGATGATGCCGTCAGGTTACCAAACCTGTGAATGATCCGGGGGTCTGTGAAGTTTCCTTGCAATATTGGCCGTGCCCCAAAGGGTTTCCAGTTTGTCTCAAAGTCTGTTTGATCTGCTCCACCGTCCTTGTTGATGCCAACCGTTCTGTAGACGGACTGATCCACGGCCACAATAAAATAAGCAACGTTATCTTCGGCCCAAGTGTATGGCAGATAGGAGTTGGTGCCATTGATCCATAGCTTAAAGTTGGTCCAGTCTGCACCAAAATCTATTACCGCACCAGATTGTATATTATGTGTTGCCATAGTTCATACCACTAACTGTATAAGAGCGTCAAACAGCCTTGTCTTGGACACGGTGCCGCCCGAGTATTCAACACCAAGAATTGTTCCAGAGGGGAAAGTAATAGCACCCGGGGCGAAGGATGTTTCGTTCTGTGTGGTTGTGGACAAATTTTGGTGGGAAGCTAACTGCAAGAGTCCTAAAACCTTGACAATTCCAACCTGAGTGGGGGCGGCGCTGAGATTCTGAATTGACCGTGCGCCCAGGTCTCCTGTTTGAAAAACAAGATCCCATCGGGTTCCGATGGCAGAACCTTTTGGAATTGTTATCGTACCTGTACGTCCTACTACGTCAAGTTCGTTTGTGTAAGTTACAGTTATTACTACGTTACCGGCTCCGGCTGCCAGGGCGGTTGTTACCTCGGCCTGTGCCACGGAAGTAAACTGAGGACTTGTGTAAGGGGTACCGGCCGTAAATACGTTTGTGTTAATGTTAAGTTGGCACATGTTTGTTTCGGTAACAAGCCGAGACTGTGCTGCCTCGTTCTGGAAAGAAGTAAATCTGATAACGTAACCGTTAAATCCAGATGGGATAGAGTAGGTAATAACTCGCTTGAAAGTGTTAGCAACAAGAGCGCCATCTGACTTGTTGAAAGATAGATTGATCATTTTTGGCAGGGCCAAGCCGCCACCAGGAACACCAAATTGAACAGTTAGGACCGAACCTGTCAGGTTTGATACCGCTAGCGATCCCGTGACACTTATAGGAGAGGCAGGAATACCTGTTTGGGCTCCCCCACTTACCAACAAAACCGGCCATGGCTGTTCAAGAGTCCCAGAGTTGCCCTGGTGGACCACCGAGGAGATAGCCCCACCAGAGATGGCAAAAGACCCGGTGACAAACAGGGCTCCGCCACTGTCCATTTTCAGGAAGTGTGCCGTGGACCCAGAAACTCCACCCACCAGAAACATCGACTGGGATAGTGTGTTTACGGTGCTTCCAGACCGGATATCCAAAAAGGACCCAGAGGCATCCACCAGGGCTATAATTTGGTCATCTATTGTAAGAGGCATTTTATCCGAATATCCCCAAAAAGAGAAAGGCGCTAAGGTTAATTAGCGCCTCTCCCTGCCTTAGACCACTAGATTAGATTATGGGACTGTTATTTCTGTCACTCTCAGAACAGAAGTAGCAACAGCCGTACTGAAAACAATGTCTACTCTGCCGGTGTACCCGTCTGGGGTTTCAAAGTAGCCATTTGCGCCGAGTGAAACCGTGTAGGAGGTGGCCGATGCCGTTGCCCCAAGCTTGAGGTAGCAAGCTCCACCACCTTCCTTGTAGAAAGTTGCCTTACGACGATCAGGGTTAACGGGCAAAAGAGCAAAGTTTGTTAGGGACGAAATTGCAGAGGACACGAGTGTGGTGGCTGCCCCAATTTCCCTGGTGGAGGCGGTAACCGAAGGCGTCCAAACGTCTACCTTGACGGAGGCGGTCGTGTTTCCCCAGCCTCCCACAAACACCGACTGGGTGGCAACGGCGGTCGTTACAATCGACCCTGTTATGAACAGGGCACCATCAGCTGCCATTCGGAAAAATACAGCCCCGCCATTGGAGGCGGAACCGGCGATCATCAGACCGGGCTGTGCAGCACCGGAGACGACCTGAGACTGCGAAACGGCAATCTCAGTACCAAAACTGTCATAAAGAACTGAAAGAGGTGATTCTAAAGGCATTTTTTATTCTCCAGGACAGACCGAGTTGTCATTCCATAAATAGGCGAATCAAGTTATTATTCTTGTGCGGGATATTTCAAAAACACGGTCATAAGTAATTGTGTCAGTAATTGTCCTTTTGAGGACGTTTGCTGGTGTTCCATCATAAAGCTGAAGGACAATAACGGTTGGAAGTATTTTAATGGACCCATATGTGTAGGTTTTTTCAACCAATTTGATGGCTTTCGTGCCATCAGTGTACCAAGTGGCAGTGTCCACAATGGGAGTTTGACCGCCCACATAGGTATATTCCCTGTAGCCGCCCTTGGGGTGTTGCAGCCAGGTCATCAACAGCAGGTTTGTAATGAAGTCTAGGGAGTTGGTGACGCTTGAGAAGTCAATGCCAACCTTGGCCTCAATTGCCTCAATGGCGTCATTTTTGTTTGTGTGCTGGAGATGATGTAATACAGGAAGGTCATCCAGGTGGTCTGTACCACTTGGATTAATGTAGGAGTCTAGACCTGTCGGGAAACTAGTTGCCACGTTTTACACCATATTTCAAAATATCACAAAGGTCATTTAATGGCTTTATGACACTGCACTCTGGCAACAAAGGCAACAGAGTTGCAAAACCAAAATCAACCTTTCAGAAGCTTTCGTCCGTCTCCCATCGGACCAGAACCTCTGTTTATGACCGCCTCCTTTGAAACTAGAAATGTTCCTAAAAATGGAACAGAGACCTCAACCAGGGCGACTGGTTGTGACTGTTCCTTGATTTTTGACATGTCTACGTTGTTCATGCCGTCAATGAGATACCCGCTGACTTCGCCCTTAACTTGTACGCCCCTGGAAGTAGGCCCATTTATTACTCCTGCCGTCTTAAACAGGGCAATCGTGTGGCCAAAGCTGTCTGTCTGAAGACGTGTGTAATATGGGAGTCCTTCCACAAGGTCCGCTGGACCACCACCAGATCCCCCCTGTGTGGCTGCCTTCTGAAGGACTCTGTTTCTTAACTTGTCAGAAATGTCCCACTCGCCCTGAGTTGGAAGTGGGCCGTTTAGAGGTCTAGAGAAATCTGGAGCCCCTGGGACTATTGGCTGTGTGGCCGGATTTGGTTTACCATCTTGTCTTTGTTGCCAATATTTTTGTTCCCAATCAGGAATTTTTTTCGTCGTCATATTTTTGTCTTGTTATTTTTACTGTCCCAAATTGGCAAAGCATAGGAGGATGTGCCTTTTGCTATGAGGGCGTCCCTTTCTGCATTATACTTCTTTCTACGTTCCAGGTAGCCCTCGTCTGGAGGTGGTCGCGGAGACGCATAACGAGCAGACATCTCTCGTCTTTTGGCGTCCCGAGCAAGAGCCACGAGAGGATCTTCTTTGTGTGGAATAGCACTTGGGTCGAGTGTTTCTTTTTGAAGCGTAAAATATTTCTTAACACTTTCTTTTATCATTTTGTTAAGATATTCCATTTGGATTTTTTTGTTTTCCTCAAACTCCATACTGAGCATAGAATCTAATCTTCTTGCACGCTCGTCTGGATCCATTTCAAGTTCTGGGTCTGGGTCCTCTGGGGAAAGTTCCGGCACTGGCTGTCCCCTGGTATCAAGTTCTTGCTGGTGGATTGTGCCGGGACCAAATTCCTGATCCCACTCATCAGCATCCATCCACCTTTGCTCAAGACCGTTCCACACGCGCTCGCCATCTGGGTGCCTGTCAACTTCTCCATGATTTGGAAGAAACTCTTCGGGTTTTTCATCCCACTCCTCCGGGTCCCACTCATTGAGAGAAACCATCTGCTCAACAATAGCCTCTCTTATTTTATCGCGGAGAAAACTCTCAAGTTGAACTTGTTTTTGATTAACTTTTGCCATGTGTTACTCTTCTCCCTTGACGACTCTTTCAAAATGCTGGGTAAGGTCCTGGGCTGCTTCTTTTCTGGTCGAGAGATTGAAGTGCTCATGCCAGTTGTCCATTTCAAATTCCCTGGCATATTTTTGTGCTGCTGCCGTGGCAACCAGAAGCCACATCCTAGGTGCAAGTGCAGGATCGTAGGTGCCCTTGAGAACCTTGCGTCTAAGGTTTTTTATGGCGGGCTTGATTGCTTTTTCATAAATTTCCCCATCGCTAGTGATATACAAAACTAATTCCTCGGCAGCCTCAGAACTTGGAACACTCTTGCCCTCGGGCTGCATTGGTTTTCTAAGTCCTGCCATCTTGGCCTTAAGGGCTGCATTCTTTTTGGCCTGTGCATCTGCCTGTGCTGCCGCAGCGGCATCTGCCTGCGTCTTTTGCACGGACGGTCTCATGGCCTGAAGTCTTTGCTGGGTTGTTTGCTGTCCTGTCGCGGAAACTCCAGGTTTAGTTTGAAAGGGCATTGGTAATCCAGCTATTTGTGAAACTTTCTCTTTTTCGGCAGTCGTGGTTGTACGGGCAATTGCCGCCTTCCACGCCGGGGACTCTTTGGCTTTATTATAGTCCCCGCCAAACTGAGCCAAGATAGAATCGAGAGTTTGTTTTTGTAGTGCAAGAGCAGCGTCACTTGCTATTGCGTCTGCTTCCTCAAGATTACCAAACTCCTCTACAATCATTTTTTTGATTGTCTCTGTTAGTTTTTTTGAAGTCATCGTCAATTCCTTTGGTGTAATTACTGTTCTTTTAACTGTTTCTCGCGTCATATTAACTTGGCTTTCGGCACTAGCGGGAATGAATACGATGGGTTTGTGTAAAACCCCCATACCCCCAATAGGATTATGTGCCTGCATGTCCCCGGTGGCATTGTCCTCGATCTCAGCCTGCCAGTCTTTTTGGGCAACAAGCTGCGCTGGGCTCCAGGAGTCGCTTCTTCCGGCTGTGCTGGTCATTCCCTCTGGAAGTTGCTGGTCCCTTACAAGGGCATTTATGTCAATAGTGAGCTTCCCGCGTTTTTCTGGCGAGGTAGCCTTCCAATTATTTGCAGTGTTTCCGGTAATGTCCTTTAGTGCCATGCCTGCCACTGTCGGACCCAGAAAGTCAACATTATTTTGTTCGGCAGGGTCCACCGGGACAAATCCCTGTTTGGCCACCAGGGTATTGGTGGCAGGATATCCTGGGAGATCCCTGTAATTGGCGTCGGAGGCGTTCCTCTCAAGGAGGTCTGTCCCCTCGGTGGATTCTGTCCACACGGGCTCCTCAGAACCCCCCAGAATATCTTGAAGTTCGTCTGCCACCAGGTCATTAACTATCCGCTCAAAGTCGTCTGGGAGTGCCCTGGGCGGTCCTGCAAGCTGTGCCCTGCCCCCGTATCCAAAGGCTGTTCCTTGGAAGCTTGGGGCTCCATTTATACCGGCTCCGGCCCACTCGTCCATGTCTTGCTTCTTGTTGCTCAAATGACCTCAGGTAAAGTTAATTATATCCTTCTAATTGGTAGTGTTCCACTAAAGTGCATTGGTTTATATTCTTATATTCCCTGATACCCTCTTCCATATGCGCTACTTTTTCCATGACTTTGAGACTGGCGGATACGGTATGACTAGCATTTTGACGTTTTATGGCATGTTAACTGATCAAAAGTTCAATAAAATAGACGAAATTGAATTTTCTATCAAGCCAGAAAGCGGTCTGTATCTGGTGGATCCCCTAGCCCTGAAGGTCAATAAAATAAATCTGGTGGAGCATTTTGCCACAGCCGAGGATAAAGCCTCCTGCAAGATAAGGTTGCGGGATTTTATTATGAAGGCGACTGCCTTCGGGACTAAAAAAGTATATCCGGCTGGCCATAACGTTTATTTCGATAATCAACTTCTAAAAACTCATTTCTTTCCAGACGACTATAGTGATCTCTTTTTCCGACACAATCTTGACACTGGGACGCTAGCCGTCCTACTTAAAACAACAGGGATGCTTCCAGAGAGCTTTTCTGTTTCTTTGTCAAATCTTGCTACTCACTATAAAATTGATGCCTCTGGAGCCCATCAGTCCAGGTCCGATGTTCTACTAACCGTGGCGGTGTTAAAATGCATGCTGGAAGAATTCAAAAGAAGCGCCGGTCAAAGCTACTAGCCAGAAGCTATACTGTAAAATCTTCAGAAAGCGATGACATGCCAACATTTTCTGTTCCTATTGGCGGCGACAACTCAAGATTGGCCATTAAGTGTCGTACAAAACTAGATCCTAGTCTTAAAATATCAAATGTCTCTGAAGTCCTAAAAATGCCCCAGGTTGTACAAGTAAGAGGCGAGTTCAACGAAGAGAGTGCAGAAGAGTTTGCCAATGCCTTTCACACAGCCGAGGGCACCGGACAGGGCATTGTTCCGATCGTTATTGACTCTTATGGTGGAGACATCTATGCCCTGCTTTCCATGATCGATATTATTCAGGCAAGTTCTGTGCCGGTCGCCACCATCGTTATGGGCAAGGCTATGAGTGCCGGAGCAGTATTGGCCTCCTGTGGAACCGAGGGCTTGAGATTTGCTTCTCCACATTCCACAATTATGATACACTCGGCCTGGGAGGCTGGCATCTCTGGAAATGCCGACGAGGTGAAGGTAAATGCAGAGGAGCTTATGCGGCTGAATCGCAAGGTCTTGGAAATCCTTAGCGTGAATTGTGGACACCCCAAGGACTACGTTCATAAAATAATGAACGCCAAGAAAAACACAGATTGGTTTCTTAGTCCAAGAGAGGCAAAGAGACACAATATTGTAAATGAGATTCGAATCCCAGAATTTCATTTGGAAATAATTTCCAAGGTAGAATTTAGATGATAACCGTATCTCGCCAAGATTTAATTAAGGCTCTTTATCTTTACCGAGATAGCCTAAGTAAGAAATTTCTTTATCTTCCCTTAACTCCCGCCGTCCACGAAAGGATGAAGCAGGAGCTTGAACAAGTCCGTTATCACTATAAACGAGGGGAAAGAAATCCGGTGTGGGACGTAAAAGTGGAAATCATTCTTTCTGGACCTGGCTCTTTTGAGTTGCAACCCGTCCTTGAAGATGTCACACTTGTTGACAGGCCAACCCCAACCAAGCGATACCAATGATCAGTATAGCACTCCGAGCAAATCTTACAACCCTCTACGGGGAACCACAGAGGCATTATCATAATCTGTCACACATTCAGCACTGCCTGAGAGAGCTATCTCAGCTTCAAGATGCCGACCCCTCCATAAACTTAAATCCAAGCGATGCACTTGCTATTGAGTTTGCTATCTGGTTCCATGACTGCGTATATGATACCCGTGCGCCCTATGGCGAGAACGAAAGAGAAAGCGCCAATCTTGCCTGGACATATCTGTATGAAAACAGCTGGCGAGAACTAGCACTGCCGGTAGCCAACATGATTCTTGCCACCGGAAATCATTTTGGGCTAAACGTTAAGGATGAATATTCTCTTGCCACAAAATATTTTCTTGACATAGACCTGTCTGTGTTGGGTGCTGACTATAAGATATATGAACAATATGCTGGCAACATTAGAAAAGAATATCTGTTCGTGGACAGGGAGGTTTACATGGAAGCCAGACAGAAAATTCTGATGTCCTTTTTAAATAAGCCACGGATTTTTCAGAGCGACTATTTTCATAGTAAATATGAGACTATTGCCCGTCAGAATATCCAATGGGAAATGCGTACTGTATCCTCTTGTCTATGACCGCAAGAAGAGTAACTTATAAATCCTGGGCCGGCATTACCATACGTGGCAATACAAAGTGGCAAGCTAGTTCTGTCAAAAAAGAAAATCACCTGGATAAGGCGACCTGGCTGACTGCCGCAGTAGAAGGCGGCTCCATGTTTGGCACAGTTCAGGGCTATGACGGGTGTGGCATGAGTGCCGGTCTTGAGCACTGTATTGGTTTATTGCCCAGGAGCATGGAACCGGGCTCCCTCTGGGGGCTTCTGTTAAAGATCGATGAGTCCCTGCCGGAAACCAACCCAAATTGGGTCGCCATGAAAGCTGCTATGGACAAGGTAAATTGGTACCTTGACACAAAGGGCGTTCTCAGAAATAAGGTAACCGGAGCCGCTGTCGGAGGACAAGAAATAAGAAATGTACTATCTCCAGTAAATGGAGTCGTGCCTGAGACTGGTCCAGATTTTGACAAAGCCGTTAGGTGGGCAGAGTTATTTAACAGACTTTTCGAGGATTCCGCTACTTTCCCATGTCAGATTCGGGAAACAAAAAACGGTCTCCTCAAGTCCCACAAAGACATTGAAAATCAAGTATATGCAAGATATTGCAAGCTTGAGAGTGCCTCCGCAGCCGTGCTTGGAACGAACATCTCGGCAGAGTTAGACCTTGCCATGTGTGTTTATCACAGCTTCTCCGTAAATGCCCCAAGTAAGGCAAGGTCTGTACTTACAGAGGTTCTTGGAAGGGGACTTGGATCACTAGATTTTTCTAAGGCCCTGGTTAAGGCTCTTGGCACAAACACCTACGCAAACTGGCAAGATCGCTATGTGAGAACCAGACAACAAGCCCATGATTCCGGGCTCTTTGACGCGGGCCTATTTGCCTCGATTGCTCCATCTCATTTCTGAGCTTTGTGCCTATTTAAGGCATGTCCAGAAAATCACTATTTGCCTTATTTGTCGCGATTTTCTTTGTGTGTTCTTCGGCCGTTGGAACAAGCCAGGATATTGTTCCGGGTCATGTGGTTTGTGCCGTGGGAGATTCTCAAGTTGAGAGCGGAGCTTATTTAATTCATGCCCTCGGGGCAGAGCTTGGGGAAAACTACGAGGTTCGCGCAGAGGGAAGAAGAGGCTGGACCTCTTCTCGGTGGATTCGTACCGGAGATTTCGCCTCCGTGTGCGAGGGTGCAGACATAGTGCTTGTGTCCCTTGGGGGAAACGACCGCAGGCACGGACGCTCCTGGGGAGCTATCAAGGAAAACGTTGATGCCCTCATAGCTACCTTGCCGCCCGGAACTCGCGTGTGGCACATGCCGGTCCCTCGATTTTATCGACCCAGGATTCCCCTTGCCCCAGACGGAATTCATCTCACAAGAGGCGGAGCCATTATATATGCAAGAATGATTGCTCCTCATCTTCGGGTTGCAGATTGAAGCTTTGCGTGATAGAGTCTCAAGATGACCACCACCAGCTATGACGACTTCAAGTCGGATATTACTATTACTCCAGAGCAACTGAAAAAGATTTTATCTTGGGACAAGAGTACAGAATACGTGGCTCACATCTTGCAGAATTTTCAATGTTTTGTGGGCGGAGGGTTTGCCCTGCACTGTCTCCACGCCCAAAATCAATTTGGGGATATTGACTTTTTCTTTTCATCTGAGGAAGAAAAAGAAAAAGCCCTTGAGTACATAAAGGCTGTATATCTTCCCTTTGAAGACGTTGGGTCGAGCCCATATGTGGGTGATACAATCAGGGCACATACTTTGTGCGTTGAGGGTCGGATTTTTCAGTTCATCAAGGCTGTTCACGGAGACGTGAAAAGCGTTTTGGAAACCTTTGACTTTGAAAACTCCAAGGCAGCCTTGGTGTGGAATCCCGAAACCAAGAACTACACCCTGGTTTACAGCTTGCTGCTTCCGGCGCTGTTGGAAAATAAAAAACTAAAGTTCCGTCGTCAAACTCATGTTCACCTTAACACGCTTGAAGATAAGCGAACTTTCGCCGTGCAAAACTTTTCGCGGCTGGAAAAATATCTTTACAAATTCCCTAATGGATTTTGGGATGCGGACTCTCGGGAGCACATACTACAGCAATATGCTTTCAATCTCATGTACGGTAAAAAAACAATTGGAATGGGCGGTGCCCTCCGCCGATTGCTTGTGGCAGAAACAACGACCCTTGAGGAACTTGTCTTGTTCTATCCATTAGGGGGCGACTTTAAGAAACTCTTTGAGGCACGCACCCGTGGGGAAGTCTGGGGCCAGCCACTAAAAATGGGATTGATATGATAAAAAAAGTTCCGACAAAGTTCGTGGGTCTTCATTCCCACAGCCACTTTTCGATCGGTGACGCAATTGGCTCTCCGGGCGAGCATATCAAGTTTGCCGCAAAGAACGGCATGGATGCGCTGGCTCTCACAGATCATGGCAACATGAACGGAATGAGCCACCAACTTCTGGCAGCTGAAAAGCTTAGGAAGGAAGGCATTAACTTCAAGGCTATTCCAGGCGTGGAGGCTTATTTCGTTCCTAGTCTTGCCGAGTGGTCCGCCCTCAAGGAAAGACGAGCACAGGAAAAACTTGCCGCCAAGGCTGTCGTTGATAGCAAGAAAGTTGTCAAGACCGAGGATGAACAACTTGAATTAATTGGTGACGCTATGGCAACAACCAAGGCGGAACTCGATGAAATTGCGGCAACCAAGGCTCCTGCCGAGGAAGAAGAGTCTGGTGGCATTGTTGAAAATGAGGAAGAGTCCAAAAGCAAGGTTAAGGATCCTCTCTATCAGCGCAATCACTTGGTCCTCCTGCCGAAAAACTCCGAAGGTCTAAAGGCACTTTTCAGATTGGTGTCCGCCTCCTATATTGACGGATTTTATCGATATCCCCGCATGGACTTTGACATGCTGAAAAAAGAGGCGAATGGAAACATTGTTGCCTCAAGTGCGTGTATTGCCGGATATCCCGCCAAAATCATCTTTGATTTTCAGAAGGAGCCAGATTGGACCAAGTGGAAACCCTCAATGGAAAACTTTGAGGAGATTCAGGCTGCCCTAAAGACAGCAATTGAAAAGTTCAAGTGGGCATTGGGTGACGAAAACTTCTACCTGGAAATCCAGTTTAACAACCTGTCCGCCCAGCACCTAGTCAATTTTCACCTCATTGAGGCAGCCAAGAGAACAAATACCAAGTTGGTTGCCACGGCAGACGCTCATTATTCCGACCCAGACCACTGGAGAGAGCGCGAAATTTACAAGCTCATGGCTTGGATGAACAAAACCAAGGGAGACCTTGAGGCCAGCAAGATTCCCCAAAAGATTGAAGACCTTAAGTGTGAGCTTTATCCAAAGAACGCCACCCAGATGTGGGAGTCCTACAAAAAGTATTCTCAGGGCTATGACTTTTACGACGATGACCTTGTGTGCGAGGCAATCGAAAGAACCTGGCATATTGCCCACGAGCAGATTGGGGACATAAAGCCAGACAAGAGTGTCAAGCTTCCCACTCTTGAAAAGTTACTTTCTCAGGCTGAGAGCGACCGGCTACGAGAGGAATTTCCAGAGGCGTCAGAGGATGACCTCGCCTACAAGGAACTTTTCCGACTGGCAAAGCTTAAGCTGGTAGAGAAAAACAAGCAAGGTGATCCCGTATATGTGGAACGCCTAAAGACAGAGCTTGGCGACATTCGCCATCTTGGTTTTTCCAAGTATTTCCTCACCTACTATAAGATCATCGAAGTAACCCAAAAGGAGCTTTTCATCGGGAACGGCAGAGGCTCCGTCTCGGGCTCTCTTCTTGCCTATCTCCTTGGAATTTCCCAGGTGGACCCAGTTAAATTTGGAACCCTGTGGGAACGTTTCCTCAACAGGTATAAAAAGGGATGGCCCGACGTGGACCAGGACTGGTCCGACAGAGAGCGGGCAGTTGAGCTTGTGGCAGAGCATTTTGGCGAGGAGAACGTAATCTCCGTCAGTAACTTCTCACAGTTGCAGGTTGCATCCCTCATTAAGGACCTTGCAAAGCTTTTTGGTGTTCCCTTTGACGAAGTTAACGCCTACACGAACAAGATGCGAAATGAAGCCCTGTTGCAAGCAAAAAAGACCCCAGGATTTGATGCTGCTATGTGGCAGTTCACTGTGGAAGTGGCAGAAAAGGACTCCCCTAGTTTCCGCGAGTTCATGCAGAAGATGCAAAAGTATCCAGAGTTTGAAAATGCCCTGAAAATTCTATTCAAACAAATGCGTAACGTCTCACGTCACGCTGGCGGGGCTATCATCACCCACAATGCCAGAGACAACATGCCGGTCATTAAGGCCGGCGGCAAGCTTCAAACCCCGTGGCCGGAGGGATTAAACTTCCGTCACCTTGAGGAATTTGGTTTCCTCAAGTTCGATATTCTTGGTCTTGGTACGCTCCGAATGTTTGAGGACTGCATCCGAAAAATCATTCAAAAAGAGCGTGGCATGAAACACGTTCCTTTCTCGATGGTTAGAGAGTGGTTCTGGGAGAAGCTCCACCCCGACAATAACGACTTCTCTGACATTAGCGTCTACAAGCAAGTTTATTGGAACAGTAGTTACGCGGGAGTGTTTCAGTTTGTTCAGAAGAACGTTCAGTCTTTCATGGCAGAAATGAAACCTACCAAGATTGAGGACATCGCCATTGCCACCTCTATTTTCCGGCCCGGTCCTCTTAGCATCGGGGCAGACAAGCTCTATTTGGAAAACAGGCAGACCCCAGCTATGATTTCCTACAAGCACCCCTTGTTGGAGGAAGTGCTTAGACCTACTTCTGGTCTCATCATTTTCCAGGAGCAGTTGCAGCTTATCTATCACAAGCTTGCCGGTGTTCCCCTAGACCAGACAGATAACGTCCGTAAGGCATTTACCAAGAAAGACATTTCCAACAAGGACAAGGCAGATAAAGAGCGTCTTGCCATGAGGGAGGATTTCGCGGACAAGTGCCTTGCCGTCAACGATATTCCACGGAAGACCTCTTATGCGATCTTTGATGAAATGCAACAGTTCGTGGCATATTCATTTAACAAGTCTCATGCCATTGCCTATGCTATTACTTCCTGGCAGTGTGCCTGGTTCCTTACCTATTACCCAAACGAGTGGATTACCACCTATATCGACTACTCGGCCACGGAAAAAGGTAAGGTAGCTGGAAAAGAAGACCCGAAGGTCATTGCCATAAATGAAGCCCGAGCCCTTGGTTATACAGTTGGCAAGCCGGACATTAATCTTTCTGAGAATGAGTTTACTCTCAAGGGCAAGATGCTTGTCCCGTCCTTCGCCTCCCTAAAGCACGTTGGGTCCACGGTCATCAGGGAAATTAAGGACTACAGACCCTATAATACTCTTGAAGACCTCCTGTGGACCAAGAATCTCCTCCACACCGTCTGGCGTCACAGCAAGTTTAACAAGCGTTCTCTCGCTACCCTGGTCAAGATGGAGGCTTTCGATTCTCTTGGCCTTGTAGGGCCCGGTAAGACGTTTAAAAACTATCGTCAGATGTATGAGGTGGTAGTCGAGAAAGGTGACCAGATTAAGAAGGCTCTCGCTCGCAAGAAGAACAGAAACCACGAAGAACTCCTCAAGCAGTTTATCGAGGAGGCGCAGATTCTTCCAGATTGGACCTCTGAGGAAAAGCTGGGTTTCCAGGCAGAGCTTTCGGGATCCATCGACCTCAGTCTTATCTGTACCCCGGGTATCGATAATTTCCTCCAAAAGAACGACATTGAACCCATCGAGAGATGGGAGAGTGAGAATTCTGCCTATTGGGCAATCGTACAGAACGCGACCTTTGCCTTCACCCGGGCAGGCAAGAAATATATGAAACTTGCCCTCATGGGCTCTGATGGTTCCTCACACACCTGTAACATATGGAGTTATGGCGGTTCCCTTGAGGAAAATGAGAAGGTGCAGAAAAACAGCATCATTACTGCTTCGTTCCAGAAAAACGACTTTGGTCTGAGCACAAACCTCAGAAAAGTTTACAGGGTTAAGGAGCAAAAATGACAGATCAGAAAAAAGAATATCTCGACAGGTTGAAAGATGTCGGATCCAGGCTCTCAAAAGTTCTTAACGGTAAAAACTTGGGAATACTCTTTACACCAACAGGGTACTTCACCTCGGCCGTGTGGATGACGCTCACTTATACGATCGCGGTCGGGGCAAGTATTTTTTTGAATATCCATGAGATTTCTCTTATGCTGGCAGTGATAGTTATTGGTGGACTCTTAGCCTACATTCCATGGAAAAGGGTTCTAGACAAGATTTTGACCTGGAATAAAAGTACATGACTTCACATGAGTGGCTTAGTGGGGATTTCTGGTATAATCATAAAGTAAAGTGGTTACGACCAAAACAGGGCGTGGAAATTTATATTTGGGAACACGTCCACAATACCGGGACTTCCAAAAAATATAGTGTTCACGTCGAGTGTGCTGTCCGCGTCACTATGATTGCCGATGACTTACCTACTCTTGAGGAAGCTATATATTTTGTGGAGAACAATTTAGCAAAAATTCTTTCTGCTTGCGAATATCTTGAATACGGCTCCTCAGTGTTAATGTACTTACATCCAAAATACAAAGCAGAAACAAAGAAAAAGACAGACGACACGCTGTCCTAGGAAAGAAACAAAATGGCAAAAATATCATATTCCGCAGTCGTACTAACACCAGAAGCAAGACAAAAGCTCCTTGACAAATTGGGGGACCGCATCCCAGAGGGCTGGGAAGTCGTCGCTCACCATGTCACGATCACCATGGGGGAACTTCCGCCCGAGCTTAAACCAAGCATCGGTCTGCCTGTGGCACTACAGGCAAGTGGATTTCACGTCAACGACAAGGTGGCGGCGGTCGAAGTGTCGCTGCCCGCAGAGCTTCAACCATTTGTAAAGAACAAGCATCCCCACATTACCATCGCGGTAAACCGTGCAGGGGGTGGCAAACCTGCAATGTCAAACGATCTCATATCAAAGACCTTGCAATCTGACGAGGAGTCTGGTATTGTAGGGAGATACTTCACCCCCATACAGTTGATGGGGCAAATACAAGAAATCCCACAAAAATGAAAATCAGATCCGGCAACATCCCCAAAGAACTTACCTACTTCGTTGCAGCCCCCCAAGAAATCACCATTTCTTGGGAGGACGTTGAACTTGAGGAAGGTGAGTCGGAAAAAGTCGAGAAAATACAACCTACATTTGTCAGCGACTCCTCAAATCCTAAGACTCTCGCCACCGGCAAAACCTGGGCTATCAATGCAAGCCGCATTTATGACCGGGCTACGAATTCCCATATCTCTAAGCCATCAAAGGAAATCACCCGGACAAATGACCCCATCACCTCGCTCCGGGTTTTTGGCTTGGACCACAGAGGCAGGGGTGGGCGAGCCTGGAAGTGTGGAGACGACGACGGACACTATTTTGATCTCAGAGAGGACGTTCTTTTGGATCTCATGCGGACGGTTGGTATTAGTAAGGGCGGATATTTAAATGGAGAATATATCTGGGCGAAGATTCACGCAGAAATGAAACTTGTGAGGGTCGGGTCCGACCTTCATGCCGCTCTTACAACGGCCACGGAACGTAGGGAAATGGACATCATTTCCAAGAAAGACCTCAAGCCCTGGCACCTCTATCAGCAAAAGAACGGGGAAGTATTCCTTTATGCAGGAGAAGTTTCTGGATTCAAGAACAAAACCAGGCTTCTTGCAAATACGCCCGAGGATCTCCGGCGGAGAGATTGGCTTGACGCCAAGGTTGCAATGCCGGGCTCTTGGTCGGCAAAGACGTATTTCGATAAGTACAAAAACATGGACGAACCACCCAAACCAGCCAAAATGAAAATCGACTACACGCACTACATTGCTCCTTTGTGGCTTTCGATAAAGGACTGGAATGACTCTAAAACCATTGCTGAGAACTTGAAAAGCCTAGAGTCTATCAAGGACTCATTGACCTCGAATAGTTACGGACTTCACATCGCAAGTTTTGACACGAAAAAAGTCGTCCGCGAGCTTCAAAAGTTTGAAATACCAAGTTTGTTCGAACAAATTCGTCTTAAGGCACTGGAACAGGTAGTAAAACGAGCCCCCGAGCGTCGCGGGTACGACAGGCTGCTGCTCGAAAGGGATCGTCTCGTTTTCGTCGCCAGCTGCCTTATATATGGAACAATTTACCCAGCCGGGGGGGAAATGGACCCAAGCTATGACTTTTGGATTACGGAGATAATTTCCAAGGAGCCATAAATAAGTCCCTGGACAGGTCATAATTACCTTCAGATTTCCACATTCTGGACCAGAAGGTAACACATGACAAAGCCCGTTTCTCCCTCAGATTTTCAAAAACTCATTTTATCCTCGGTTCGCAAGACATTTGACGCCGCAGGAATAAAGCCAAAATCCCCTGAACCAAAGGTTGCTCTAAAAGAAGCAGTCAAGCAGGGCAAAGCCGCTTCCCTCAAGGAAGCCCTTATTTTGCTTCCAAAGTCCTTTCTTATGAAGACCGAGTTCTTGTCCTCCAAGGCCAAGCAAGCTCACGAGGCTCTTTATAAGAGTTATATTGAGGCATTTAACAAATGTTCCTCCCTTTTGGATACTGCAAATGCCGAAGAGGCGGGAGCTAACCATTCCCCATACAGGTCCCTGAAAATAGACGAACAGTGGAACCTTAACGCCGTTAAGCTCCACGAGCTTTACTTCACAAATATCTCAGATGCAGCCTCGCAGATTTCTGTGGATGCCATCCCCTTTATGAGGCTTGCAAGGGACTTTGGTACCTTTGACAGGTGGCAGTTCGACTTCCGTGCCTGCGCCATGTCGGCCAGAGAAGGTTGGGCCGTTACCTATTATGAGCCTTATAGAAATTGTTATGTTACCTGCATCGTAGACGGGCACAGCACCGGCATTCCACTCTGCGGCATTCCTATTGTCGTAATGGACATGTGGTCTCACTCCTACTACAGGGACTATCTGGATGACAAAAAGAGCTATATAAATGCCATGATGAGGGAGTTAAACTGGAACGTTATAGAGGCCAGAATGGTTGTGGCTGAGAGAGCAAATATTGATGCTGTCTTTAAGATTCAGCCCATTGTCAACTCTGTTCCAGACAGAATTCTTCAGACGGTCAGTGCGGATAACGTTGCCCCAATTCAAAAAGACCAGATTGAGTCCTCTGAGGTAACTGGCGGACAGCCTGCTCCTCAGGTGGGCGACCAGGGAAAACCTAGGGGTGCGGTGTGACGATAGAACTTCCGGGCATGGGGCAAGTTAACTATTATCGTGCCCAGAGCGAGATTCCTGTAGGGAATCCGGCAGTTGTAATTCCAAACAACACGCTTTTTGCCTTGTGGAACACTGCCAAGAATAAGTTCGTACTTATAACTTCAAAAACACAAACAAATATAGACGGGCTTGCCGCACAACATATTGTGAACTCTGGACAGTTCGTTAAAAAAGAAATGGGTGAATCAAAGATGATGAAATCAAAAGGTATTTTAGAAGGATTGTTTGAGGCAGAAAGCGCCATTGCACCCTCCGAAACTGATCCGGTAGTTGTTCCTGATGTGTCCTTGGACCAAAAGGTTGACAAGTATCTCGTCAGATACGAACGCGAGGCTATTCCAACCTCGGCCATCTATGACACCGACGCAGCAGTCCAGACGGACGTAAACGCTGCCAACTCTGGTGCAGGTGGGCCAGCAGCCCCGCTTGCTCCTTACGAGTCCAAAAGGCCAAAAGGCAAGGGCTTGCTTGAGTCTATGTTGTTTGAGGCAGACCCGGCAGAGGATCCCCTGGCAGATCCCGCCGCAGGAGGACTCGGAGCAGATCCGGCAGCCGGAGGAGCACCAGATCCCCTCGCAGACCCCGGAGCAGCACCAGCCGCCGCTGCCGCTCCCAAGGCACCACCAGTTATCGACACACCTAAGATGAATATGAATTCTTACTGTAGGGCAGTTGCCAGACTTGTTGAGAACTATGAAGCTCTGCTTAATCCAAAGACAACAATCCTCAACCGAGCCAAGGAATACATTAGGGTTAACTACGACGAAGCAACCGCCAAGATGTTTGAGGAAGTAATGGAAGAACAATTTGGCATTCAGTCACAACAACCAGAACGTGACCAAAGAATGGCTCCTCACGCAGGTAATGCTATTTATTCTGGCGGCGGAACAGCAGGAGGATGAGGCTGTGTCCAAGGTCGAGGAAAAAAAGAAATCGGTGCTTCTTTCCTTTGACGACGAGCTTTTAATTGACGCTCGCAAGGTCTTGTTTAAACACAACATGACCCTACAGCAATATTTTACCTTTGTTGTTCACAAACTTACACTAGAAGACCCGTCTGCCAAAGACTTATTAGGTAGAGCGGTCAAATTTCACGAGGACTCACTGGAATCAGTTGAAAAAGATAAGATATTGAATATTAACGCGAATAATCTCTATTCATTATTTGAGAGACAAGACCAAGAAAAATAAAAAGGTGCCATATGAAATTTTTCGAAAAGTTGGTTTCGTGGTTTGCGGGAGAAACAAAGGAACCGCCCAAAGAAATTAAGACCGAGAGTGTTGTGGAAGAGGACACGCCTCCTGAAGAAGTCCAAGACCTACAGGTAACGCTTCCTAAGGAAGCGCAACAGTTATTGAGCGCAATAGAAAATCAAGAACTTCAAGACCTGTCTGACAAAGTATATTTGTTGGCAATCAACATAAATGGTCTCTTGCAGGTTCAAAAGCAAAACCAAGAACTTCTAGTACACATTTCGACACTCCACGAGGAACTTATAAATCAACTTGACCAAGGCAAAGTGGTTATTGTCAGCAGAGTAAGACCTTCATCACAGCAAGAAGAGGACTCTGATTCGCCAGACATTCAGGCAAAGAAAAAACATATTTTGAACTGATGAATCCTGTTTTGATCAAAATATTTGAATGGCTGAAGAACAATTGGATTTTATTCGTCGTTCTCGCAGTTGTTGCCTTCTTTCTTTACCAACACGAGATGAATAAGCACCTTCTCAGTGACATGACCCGGGAAAATACCGAGGAGTTCGCCAGACACACGGCCGATTTGGAAGCCATGAGAGTCGCCTACGAGGCAGAACATGCCGCCCAGGTTGAAATAAATCAAAGGTATGCAACCGAATTACAACGTCTTACCACGGACTATAATCAAAGGCTTGCTGACCTTGAGGTCAGAATAACGGCCCGCCGCAGAACTTTTATTAGCGAAACTGGTGGTAGACCAACAGAAATGGCCGACAGACTTAGAGAAAGACTTGGATGGAGTTCAGAATGAGGTTTCTATCAATATTTTTGATTTATCTAATGTTGTGTTCTTCTGGATGTGGCTTGCTGCCAGCAACGGGACCAACGCTTCCGCAGGTGCCTGATTTAACTCTGCCTTCCACAGACACTCCCCAAACGCCTCCTTCCGGGGAAGACGCAACGGCAACAGAAGAAACACCAGAAGATCCTGCCGTGGACATTGTTCCGGCCTTAATGTCTCCTCCGGCAGGAGATGAACGCATAGTGGGCATTGCCTCCGGGGAACCTTCCCCATTTACGGGAGTTCTTTTAAATGAGGCTGCGGCGGCGTGGCTTGAGTCCGAATCCGCCGCCGTTCAGGAAAGATGTCAGTTCTTTGTAACAAGAAGAGTGGGAGAACTTAGAGCCAGACTTGCGGCAGACAGCGACAGGCTTGAGCTTAGAATTTCTACCCTCACAGAGATTAATTCTATTGAAATTCGCGCAAGAAATGAACGCATAGAGTCCCTGCTTAGGATGAACGAGGAACTTAGAAACCGCAGCGGTCAGTGGTGGGAACAAGCCCTGTGGGTGGGTGGAGCCTTAATTTTGGGCGTCGCAGCCGGGATAATTATTGGTTTCGTGGCTAATTAAGCAACGAGGCTAAAATGGCACAATGGTATCTCCTAAAAGACTCCGAAGGTAAGAAGTCTGTCTCCTACACGATGCTTGTCCTTACTTTCCTGGTTTGCACGACCTGGCTAAGTCTTTCCATGTTCCAGAAGGTGTTTCACCTAGATGTAAGGGAGTTTGACGCTTCCGGGGCAACTATATGGTTTGCTCCCATTGCTACCTTATATTTCTCGAGAAAATGGCAACAGGCCCAAACTGACGCTCGGGAGCTTGGAGTTGACGTGCCAGTAGCGGCGTCCAGGGCATCTGCCGCCGAAGAAGAATCCAAGACTTGACACACCTTGGCATGGTGCTAGAGTGAGTACCAATGACAACATCAACGGCTCCCTGGACTCTAAGCCCCTTGTTTGAGAATGCTCGTAATGAGGATGAACTTCGTGGGTGGCTAATGCGGGCATATTTTAATCCCACAAAGCACGCCTCCATCGTCTACTTTAGACCTGACGTGTGCAAGGAAAATGTCCTTGAGTACATTTCAAGTGTGGGAAACAAGTTCCCCCAGACGCCCCTCTCTATCCTGGGCGTGTGGAGCGTCCTTCCTTCCCTCCGCGAGGGCTTGAAGTCGGTAGCCGGGGACGATCCCGTGGAAAAGCCGGCCATTTACACCAAGGGCGAGAAAACTCTCTCGGAAATCGGTGAAAATATTGGTGGGGTTACTGCCACCATGGTAAATAAAATTTCTGACGGAGCAGTTGTCAAGGTCACTGCCATGTGTAGGGCGCTTTCTGGAGAAAATAAGTGGCTTGCCAGGGAGGCCGAGGACAAAATCGAGAATGCCATCTTGAATACCGCAGAGGTGTTTGCTGACGCCGTTCAGAAGGCGGAAACCTCTCAGGGTGCCCTGGATATCATCTTCGGCTCAGGATTAGTTTCCTCGACGGACACCCCTGTGGTGGACGACCTGGAACTTGAGTGCCTGGGAGAGTTGATTCTTTTTGCAAAAGAAGGAGCCTCCCAGGTGGAGCTTGAGGATATTTTTATTCAGGACATGAGAAAGTCTGTCAATATTTTTAACCTCGCCCAGCTTGCCGTTTCCAGGCAAGTATATCCCACGGCAAAAAGAGGCAGGCCAAAGGTTGTCCCAAGTGGGCAGTAAGACAATAAATACCCCGGAGGGGACGATGATCGTAGACGAGGACTTTGACGAGTCCCAGCTAGACACGTCCTCCATGCTGCCAGAGGAGCTTAAAAGGACGGTTCCCTCTCAGGAGCCAGCCGACCTAAAGCAGGATTCCTTGGTGGTAAACGGGGAAGAATTCAAGGGCCAAATAAAGGCATATTCGATATATGAGAACCGAAAAACGAAACAAAAGACCATTAAAGTGATTCTTGTTGTCTAGGCCATAATTAATGGTATGTCTTCAGCAAACCAAATTCGTTCCCTTGGTCTAGAAAATTTAATTAAAGAGGCAGTCACTCTTGCCCTATTTGAGCAGGACCAGGCTCCCATGGTAGCTCCACCAGTAGCCAATGCTGGCGCTGTGCCGCCCGCCGCGCCTGCGGCACCGGAAGCTCAGAACCAAGTCCCACAACCGCCGCCAGGCTCCCCAGACCAGGCTCAGCAGCCTCTAATGACCATTGACTCGATGATTGAAAGGCTCAATGTCGTCAGGGGTGGAAAATCCTTTACCGATCCAGAAGTATATGGTCAAATTGTGACCTACTTCAAGAAGATAACGCCGGAACAAAATCAAATTATTGACCAGTTCTTGCAGGACATTTCCAGAATAATGGTTAATGTCCGTACCGGTACTCAGGAGCCGGTGGCTGACCAGACAGGACAACCTGCCGGAGCGCCTCCTGCGCCCGGCGGAGCCCCACAGGCACCAATTGCCCCAAGTCCCGGAGCAATGTCCCCGGCAGGGGCAGGAGCAGCTACCTCCCCCGGGGTCTAATGCACACTTGCTTCTGTATTGGGCTATGCTATGATGAACACACAACATGTCGGAACCAAACCATAAATTCTCTGACGGTGACGTTTGCATAGTCAAGGCGAAACTGTTGGGATTTGAATTTTTGCCGTGCATCCCTGCACGGAGAGGCGATGACACTCTTGAGCTTAGAGACGGAATTCTTTTGAATTGTCTCGGCCTAAAAGAAGTTGGACCAAATTCTTGGTTCTATCAGATGGAGATAGTTACAGGAGGTCAGGCCGGGGACCTTATTTTTGTAGGCCATCAGCTTGCAGATTTGTTAGAGAGGGTTCCAAACCACAGACGAATTAGATGAAGCTAGAGCCAAAACATATTGGAAAACTTGTAAAGGTCATCAATTTCGAAGAACGAGATGAGCTTATTATGGACTACGCCGGGCAGCCCTGGGCCATACCGGTGTCTATTTTGGATTGGTTCGACCACATCGACCAAGAATACTCCTCCTACAAGGAAGAGGTCTTGTATTTCATCCCGCCTGAAACCCTTGGGATGATTGTTGAAATAGCAAATCCCGTTCCAAAGGTAACGATAAACTATGCGAAGGTCTTACTGCCAAAAACCTTCTATGAGGACCCCGACAACAAGTATCTTAGGTTTCCACAGACAACAAAATATCCAGCTGGAGCCTACTGGATATCTGGAGATTTTTTAGAGGAAATCGAAACTGAGTGACTTTTCGCCTCTAGTTAAAATATGTGATCGAATATTCCTCCCGGTATATCGGAGAACTCGTGAAGGCTACCAAAAATGTCCTGGGGCTCTCCGTGGACGCGGCAGGAAGGAACAGGGCAATCAGACTGAAGTCAGGTTCAATATTCCTGATTTTGTCAACTATCGAAAATGACCTGACGGTTCCAGCCATTTGGCGGTCAATTCCATTATTTAAAATTCTGCCGATGGGAAGTCACACCTATGATGACTTTGCCCTGAATGTGAAATTTTCCGCTATTTCCATTTACGTTGACCCCGAGAACGTTGAGCTTGTTAGCGAGGAAGAAAAAGAAATTATTTGACACCATTTTCGATTGTGTTATGGTAACCTCAAGAGGAGACTCATCATACATGGAATGGATTTGTTGCGCAATCGTGTTCTTCCCGGTCGTGCTAGGTGCGGGAAAACTCTTCGGAGAAACTGGACAGAAGGTCGCCACTGCCTGTTTGATTGTCGGGTCAATCCTACTAATCGCCAGTCTGCCGGTGTGGTGCTACTTGTTCCTGTGCTTCATTGTGCCCATACTATAATGGCATTCAATTTCTACAACGGTGACGGGGAATACCAGTTCAAGCACCGCCCTTTGAGGTGCGGGGATGTGTTTTCTATTCTTGGAACCCACAAGGATCATAAATATCTCCTGCTAGGTGACCCAAGGGTAGAAGAAAATACAAATGTCACCTTTATCAACCAAGTTGATAAAATCCTAAAAAGGAAATATTTTCTCGACACTTTCGCAATCCACCTTCAAAAGAAAGTGGAATTTCCAGTAAGCGCGGATGACTGCTACCGTCTGCTTGCCTCTACCGAGGACGACAAGGACTTGACTTCACCAGGAAACATGGTAAGGTAACTCCCATGTCTACCTTTGAAGTTATCGTCCTGCCCGTGAAAATTGAAAGCCACTCCAACGCTGACACCTTGGAGATTGCCCGCATTGGGGACTACCGGTCCATCGTCCGCAAGGGCGACTTCCGGGACGGAGACCACTGCGCCTATATTCCAGAGGGAGCAGTCCTACCGGATGACCTCATTGCAGAAATGGGACTCACGGGTCGGCTTGCCGGGGCAGACAAGAATCGGGTAAAGGCCGTGAAACTCCGTGGGGTTTTGTCCCAGGGTTTGGTCTATCCCGCCCGAAAGGGCTGGCGTAATGGTCAGGACGTAGCCCCGGAGCTTGGTATTTGGAAGTATGAACCTGTGGTCCCTGCTGGATTTTCTGGAGAGATAATGTCGGTTGGTGGGCGTAGGACGCTCCACTACGACATTGAGAACTTTAAGAAACTCCCTGACGTGTTCCGAGAGGGAGAGGAAGTTGTCTTCACCGAGAAACTTCATGGCACCTTTGCCATGTTTGGGGTCATGGGAGAGGACAATCTTCTCCCTGGGCCATTCTCCAAGGAACCTGACGCCCAGCCGGATGAGGACAATTCCTACTTTGAGGCCAGGGTGGTAATTGCCTCCAAGGGAGTTGGGGCCAAGGGTCTTGCCTTCAAGTATCCCAATCGGCCCTCGCATCCAAACTGGAATAATATCTATTGTCGTACAGCCCGGACATTTGATCTCGTCCCGAGTGTGGAGGAAGTTTTCGGTCTTGAAAAGACCGTCTTTCTTCTTGGGGAGATTTTTGGCCCCGGGGTTCAGGACTTGAACTATGGGCTTTCCAAGCCTGAGTTTAGGATTTTCGACATCTATGTGGGAAACCCAGGGGAAGGACGTTACCTTGGCAGCACGGAGCTTGACCAGAAATGCCAGGAGCTTGACATTCCCCGGGTTCCGGTCCTCTATCGTGGGCCATTTTCCAGGGAGGTTCTTGACCTGTGGACAAACGGCAAGGAGACGATTTCCGGTGGCTCTCACGTCAGGGAGGGTGTTGTTATCCGTACCGCACAGGAACGTGTTGCGGGGTTCGACCTTCCGTGCTATGACAGAGCACAGCTAAAGAGTGTCTCCGAGGGCTACCTCCTGCGAAAAGGTGACACGAGCGAATTTCAGTGAGCGAAAACATGACTACACACAAAATTGTACAGTTCAGTCAGGACGGAAAGAAAATTCGTTTTGTTCCCCGTGCCCTGGTAGACGGGTATTTTGTGGGAGATCGGTTTCTTGAGGGAGCCATGTTTGAGGTTACTGTTCACGGGGGGAAACTTTGCGTGAAAGCGACCAAGGACACAAAAGGTTATTTGGAGAGCATTCATGCTTCTGTCCTAAAATGGGAAGAACGTGTATTGAAATATGTCGAGAGTGCCGGCGACAATATGTCTCTTGACACCAAAGAAAAAGGGTGGGACTCGTCAGAATTGCATCTTACGCATGATGCAACGTTTTACACACATCAGGGCTATATTCTCGTGAATGAAGGAGACTAAAATGACCAACGTCTACATCGTCTCCCAGGTCTATCGAAGCAGAGTCATCATCGGGAACATTCGCGTGTTTTCCGACAAGGCAGCCGCTACGGCCTACAAAATCAAGATGGAGAGGAAGGAGCCATTTTCCCGCTGGACCATTTGGGAGTCCCTGATGGACTCCGAGACATTCATCACTCACGCGGTCAAGTAAAAGGCACGATGGCACACCTTAGACCAAATTCTGTTGTCATTTTTCGAGCCCCGAAGGGCTATGAGAACGCATTTCCCTTCATGGACAAGGACAGCATGCTCTTTCTCGGGGAGATCGTAAACATGCGGGGTCATGGGATTTTTGTTTCCCGCGCCGGAGTCGTTCACTGGGGTTATCACCTTGAGGATTTCCACGAGGACAACGAGGAGGAGTTTGAAGATGCGTAACCCCTCTACCTACTCCGCCCAGGAACTTTCTCAGGTGTACAAATATGTACTATACGGCCGAGGGAATCACGCGGGTGGTCGAGCTTTCATTTCTGATCACAACGGACTTTGTTGGGGAATGCCCGCAGGTTTTACCTTGCAGGAGGCAAGGGACATGCTAAAGGTTTCTCCCTCGATCTTGGAAAAAATGAGGACTGTAAAACCTGGAGAAACCCGGCGAATGACCACCCGGACCCGAGGTTATGATGACTGGGGCGTCTACAGGGTGGAGCCTACCAAGGAAACTCAAATCGAGCTTCTTGAACAGCAGGCAGACAGACTCAAGCAGCAGATTGACTCCCTCGCAGGTCCGCTCATCACACAGCGCGACCTTGTGGTGAAACAACTCAAGGCCCTGAAAGAAAGCAGGACAAATGGTACTTAAGGATGAAAACCAGGCTCCAGAGGACAAGAAAGACTCTGCCTCCACGACAGTAACCTTCTCCAAGGACGAGGCCGGTCAGGATTTTTGGATTCATATAAACGAAAGGAGAAATGGTGAGATCGAATTTGTTTTGACCCAATATCAGAATCACATCTTTCTAAGGATCTCGGATATTTCTGAGATGTACACTGCCCTGATCCCGACGCGGGAAGGAAGCAAAAGCAAGGACGCAAAGTTTGTCATCAAGACAAAAACCCAGACCTTCCAACTTTCCTCACAAACCGGAGACAAGGTGATTGCTCAGTTTGAGGCTTGCCGTCCTTGCCTTCGGGTTGAGAGTGACCTCATAACAAAATGAAAACCGACTATCAGTGTGTTCTGATTGAGGACGTGTGGCACGCCACACAGGAACAGGCAAATCCTCCCAAATTCCAAGTTGGAACCCTTGCCGGTGCCTGGACTATTTGTTGCAAGTGGGGTCAGTTTAACAGGGGATTTGAGAAGATGCGCCCAACCTGCCCCGAGTGCCTCAAACACTGTAATATAGACGAAGAGAAATATCCTAATACCAAAAAATAAGGTCTATTTATCTCTGTGAGCACCCATATCGTTGAGGTCTTGGACGTTCTCTTTCTCTTAACAAGAGAAAGATGCAGAAAAGAAATCGAGTCGGCGGGGGCGAGAGTTATAGACGAAAAAATGAATTTTCGTTTTAATAGCGTCAAGTTCTATATCGTTCTAAACACCGACACCGACACGGAAGAAAGTTTTCTGAATAATCTTAGAAGTCTTCCAATGGCCCAGAGGTGCAGCGTGTGCAAGATTGAACGAGGAACAAAAAGACACAAGAATCTTTTGTAATGCCTTATCCGTCCTGTGGGTCGTGCCTACGTTAAGGATGGAGAGTGATAGAGCTTGACTGCCCCCTGCTTCGTGCTAAAACAAACGTATGAAGCCTTACGCACACGCCAAGAGTTCTGCTCACAAGTTCGGTGGCAAGCTGGACGACTACCTCGTGTATCACAACTGGTTCGACCAGACCAAGGCCCATGTTGCCGACATGAGGCACCGGGCTCTCCTTCATAATGCCTTCGGCATTTTCCTCCTTGAACAGCAGTTTGGGGTGTATTTCACAAACTCCGAGGGCAAGGTGGTTCAGGTCAGGGACATTGGGGAACAGCACGTCCTTGAGGACTTGGGGAGAATTCCCTCCTTGGATGAGTGCTTCCGAAATCTTCCTATGGAAGCCTGGATGGGCGGACCCATCCGAAAGAAGAAGCTGATTCGTCTTGAGGACTTGGAAAAGTACATGCCCGGTTTGGCAGATGCCAAGACCGAGCTTGGAATTGAGGACTGAACGTGAAAAAGAAGGCTACCACTAAAATCATCTGCGTAACCGAGGTTCCCGAGAGCGGGTCCTCTCCAGTTACTTGGTTTGTCGATATTCGCGCGATGAAGGCAGATGCCGATCCTATTTGTCAGAAATATGTTGCCGCCATTGAAACGGCTCTAAAGGATCCAAACAAACTTGCAGTCTCAGATTTCATCTGCTATGATCAGGTTACTGATAAGTACACGGTAAGCAGTCGGTGCCAACTTCGTGGTTCCGTTACCTTGCACGAAATGTGAAAGGGAAAAGAAAATGGACATCAACGAGTACATGACCCGAAAGAAAGAGCTTGAGCAGTTTGTCAACAAGAACAGCAAACAGCTTGTCAAGGACTATGTGCAGGATTTTATGACAACTCACCCCCTGGCCTGTGCCCTTCGGTGGCGTCAGTACACGCCATATTTCAATGATGGGGAGCCCTGTGTGTTTTGTGTGGGCGGGGTCCACGTTCTCCGCAGGGAACCAACCAAGGAAGACCTGGAAATAGATCCCTATGACGGGGATTGGGAAGAGTCAGATCCCAAGGCAGACCCTCTCCTCAAGGCCCTGGTCAAGTTTGAGACCGAAATCAATGGTCCCTTGGAGGATATGCTCAAGGTGGCATTTGGGGACCATGTGGAGGTTGTCATCTACCGGAAAAATGGAAAAATCACCATTCAGGTGGAAGAGTTTGAACACGACTAGCCCTTCCCAGGAATCCTGCTAGGATTCTAGTACCCACAGAGAAAAAGAGGAAAGAAACATGGCAGGCAAGAAGAAGGCATCCGGTCGTAATAAGCTTTGGGTCATCTGCGCGCGTGACTTTGAGTATAACGACGAGATTCACTCCCCAACTGAGTCAGGCGGCGGTCGTCCGCTAGAGGCTTTTTCAGATGAGGTAAAGGCCGAGGCGTCGTGCAAGTCCAAGAACTTTCAAGAGTTCTTGAACATTTTGCCGGAGCTTGGCGACTACTGTTATGATGTCGCGGACATCTTTAATGAGGAAGCCCTGAGCGTTTTGGCAAAGCATGGAACAAAGGACTGTAATGACTTGCAGAAGCTTCACTGGCAGACTCTCCCGCCCGAGGACGTGCAGGCACTTTATGATGGGTGCGAGCTCTCTTGGTATCACCTTTACGAGGTTGATGAAGTTCACAGTTGACTTCTGGTCCGAGTCCTGCTAAGATTCCTGAATGTCCTTCTGGAATGTCACCACCTCCGCCACCGCTGCCCTTGGGTTTGAGGATGGCATTGAAGTCTCCCTGGCTGGTCGGGTCGTAGGATTCCGCCGTCAGGGAGGCATCGCCTTTGGACATATTGTGGACAACGACGGCAGAATTCAGTTCTGCTTCCAGAAGAGGTTGTTTGTGGACAACCCCGAGCGATTCAGGGAGTGGTCAGACCAGATACACCTTGGGTGTATCGTTGGTATCTCCGGGGAAACCTGGACTTCCTCAACCGGGGAAAAGACTGTCCTTGTTAGGAACTTCAGGTTCTTGCAGGCAGCCCTTCTCAGTTTCCCAGACAAGGTAAATGGTCTGGCAGACCCGGAGCTTCGCCTCCGTAAGAGGTATCTGGATTGTGTAATCAACCCAGAGGTCAAGAACGTTTTTCGTACCCGGTCCAGGGTGATTTCCTCCCTCCGGTCATTTCTGGCCGACCATGACTTCATGGAGATTGAGACCCCGGTCCTGTGCCCGCAGGCATCCGGGGCT